>Ga0209444_10000016_pt1 | contig 91290 bp, 63 predicted proteins | sample LauGreFaBDMM15DN_2_FD_188215 | JGI IMG/M metagenome (GOLD analysis project Ga0209444, IMG submission 188215) | Freshwater lake microbial communities from Lake Michigan, USA - Fa13.BD.MM15.DN (SPAdes) (version 2) | ecosystem: Environmental > Aquatic > Freshwater > Lake | place: Lake Michigan... | reverse complement strand
TCAATCCATTGGGCATCTTATCTGTAACAGGAAATGCTTGATTGACTGGGAAATTATTTTGCTCATTGATGGAAAAAGCCATGTTCGCAGCCATGACTGGTTGCTCCACCTTTCCACCAACTTCAGGTGCGATGTTACGTGAAATCAACGTAGAAAACGCAAGGTGTTTCTCAAAACTTTGGATTTTTTCGATCCGTCTGTCCAACAAGGCTTGTATCTGCAAACCCTTAACCGCCAAATCCTTCAGTTGGTTTTCCAACACCAAAAGATCTTCCTTAGAAACGTCGTTGTTAAGCGCTCGAATGTATTTCGACTTAATGAGTATCAACTCCTTTTCTTGATTTTGCTTGTTCTTATCCAATTCCACTAAGGCTTTTCTTTCGCTCACATAAAGGGAATATGCCGGATCAACTTTCAGCTCCTGCTGCGCTTCCATGGAAACACTTGTGGTGTCAAACACAGCATTGCGTTTTTCATCTCTTACCTTACTTTCCGGAGTACTTGATACAACAAGGACATTCTCTGCATTCACTTTAGAACCAAGGCTGTCACCGGATTTTATGTTTTGCAGCGCATTGATTTCGGCAAGGTTCCATCGTTGTAATTCTTGAGGCGAGAAAATTTCCGCAAAAACGGAGTCAGTCAAATTTTCTGACAAACGAAGTACTTGAAACGCCAAGCGATTTTGTTGGGCCAAGGCATTGAGCACCCGAAGTTTATCTGCGTTTTTTTCCGTTGATTGCAATCCTTCAATCGCTTCCTTTTTTTGATCCAACGCCTTTATTTTCTCCTCATGATCAGCCACCCATTCTTCATTGTGCATGGTTACGCTGGCCATTCCTTTTTGAGAATTGCTACCCTCGAATGGTACATCGGACGGGTTTGATTGATTCTCTTTTCCTTGGCCAGATTCAACGTTGGGATTAGGGTTATTCTCTTGTGCAATTTGATTCTCGTTAAATTCATCATTCCCATTTTGAATAGGTTCCACTTGCGTTTTTAAGCCAATTGGGTCATTCGTTGCAACAGGAACTTGCGTGCCTGTCTTGGTAGGGTCATTCGTAGCAATGGGATTTTGTGTGGTGGTCTTGGTAGGATCATTCGTGGCAACGAGTTCTTGCGCGCTTGACTTGGTGGGATCATTCGTAGCAACAGGGTCTTGTGCGCTTGTCTTTGTTGGGTCATTCGTAGAAACGGGGTCTTGCGTGCTTGTCTTGGTAGGGTCATTCGTTGCAACGGGGTCTTGCGCGGATGTCTTGGTGGGATCATTCGTAGAAACGGGATCTTGCGCAGTTGTCTTTGTGGGATCATTCGTAGCAACGGGTTCTTGCGCGCTTGACTTGGTGGGATCATTCGTAGCAATGGGTTCTTGCGCAGTTGTCTTAGTTGGATCATTCGTTACAACAGGGTCTTGTGCGCTTGTCTTAGTGGGGTCATTCGTTGCAACGGGATCTTGCGTGCTTGTCTTGGTAGGGTCATTCGTAGCAACGGGATCTTGCACGCTTGACTTGGTGGGGTCATTCGTAGAAACGGGGTCTTGCGTGCTTGTCTTGGTAGGGTCATTCGTAGCAACGGGATCTTGCACGCTTGACTTGGTGGGGTCATTCGTTGCAATGGGGACTGTATCTTTGGGTTGTCGGACGTTTTGAGTAGCCAAGTAGGCTGTCTCACGTTGCTGAATGGCGTCCAACTCGCCTTCATACTTTTGGATTTGTTCAGCAACCCTTTCTTTATCCTCTTCACTACCGGTATTGATATTTTGCTTTAGCGAGGCAATTTCTGCCCGTATGATTTCACGCTGTGCCTCAAGTTTTTCGGTCGATTCAGGAAAGGCTTCTAATGCTTTCAATCCATTTACTTGATTCTTAGAGGGTGCTGTTTGGTTTGAATTTACTTGTGATTGAAGGGCTACCAACGCTTGGAATTTCTCATTGTTTGCGGCAGTGAATGGGACGGACTTTTCAAACGAAAAATCTTCCATACCATGAAAGGAGAGAATTTTGTTTCTTTCCTTTTCTACTTCTGAAACCATGTTTAAGGAAATGATCTCATCTTTTTTAAGCTCCAATAAAGTTTTGGTGTCTTTGATTTTATTTTCGAGTTCAGAAATTTGAAGGGTTAAACTTTGTTTATCCTTTTTAGTAGCATTGGGAAGTTGAGACGACAATGCAGCTTTGCGATTTTCCATTGTTTCAAGGTCTTTTTCAAGCGACACCTGTTCTACTTTCATGGTCGCTAAATCTCCTAGGTAATTTGGAACAGTCTTTTTTGTTTGTGATGTATTTTTCTGGGTAGATTGAATCAGCTGTGTTATTTCTTCTTTGTTGCTTTGCAATACGTTTCTCAGCGAATCCTCATTGGCTTGTAAACTCTGTAATTTGATTTTATCGCTTAATTCGTTTGACTTTGCTTCGTTGTTACCGAACTTCCATTGTGCTAAAGCTTCATTTTTTTGCAGCAGGGTTTGTTCAAAAGCAAGCAACGTAGTTGAAATCCTAGCGAGAGAATCCTGTTTTTTTTGAATCAAAGCATTGTAATAGGATTGTAGGTAGGTATTTTTTTCATTCTTGCTTTTTTCAGAAAGCGTATTGATTTCAGACTCGAGTTTATTTTGAATTACTTGGAACCCTTTTTCATCTGATTTAAGCACTTCGATGTCATCGGAAAGGTCCTCACCTATCATAGAAATTTCAAGCAATTTTTCTGACAACGCATCTGCTTGGTTCACAATGCCCTTTTGCGCAAAACCCAAGGCAAGCAAATCATTTTCAAGTGATGCTGGATTTATTTCATCCGTCTCTGTTTTATCCTCATTTGACTTAGCCACTTTCGCCAATCGCTGGTTGGTGTTTAGGTTTGCCATCGCATTGTATTTCAAACTGCTAAGCCCTTCATCCATTCCTCCGTTGAAATCGTAAGAAAACTTTACGTACTCTTCAGATTCAACCATTGCATAATCCAACACCTGCTTGAAAACCACATTCGATTTTTGCGTTGGAATTTGCTTAGCATCTTTAAAAATCTTTTGTGTTCCGTTTATGGTCGCCGTAAACGTATACTTCCCGGCCCCTGGCAACGACAGCAGATACTTCCCACTTTCATCGCTGGTAAAAGGACCATAAACAGTACCATCGGTCTCGTCTAAAACGGTGATTTGCATGTTGAAATTTTTGACATCCACCTTGTCTTTGAGTTGACCTTGTATGAGTACCATTTCGTTAGGCACATTGGACATTTGAACCTTTAAGATTTCCATCTTGCCCACCCCTACCGATCGATTGGTGGCAAACGAAGCCATCTTACCAAGAGAATCTAAAGGAATAAAAAACACATCATCGGCTGCAGAGGAATAAGGAAAATCCATGTTCTCAACTGTACCCGATACATTTGTCTCTGGATCAAACTCCACCTTGAATAAATCAAACCCTCCCATTGAACTGAATCCATTTGAGGAGAAATAAAGCATTTTGTGCTTCACATCATAAAACGGAAAATCTTCGTCTGACGGAGGAGAAATTGAACCCGCTATTTTCTTTGGCGTTGACCATGTATCCGTTGTGATTTTCTCAATGTAGTATAAATCCAAATGAGATCCTACGTCACCATAACTGCTGAAAAACTTGTACTTGTTTCCACGTTTAAAATAATAGGTTGGGACATGGTTCTTTTTTTTGTCCATTTTGGTCTGAAGGTCTACATCAGTAAAAACCATCCCTTCAATTTGGTCTAGGTCCATTTTTTGTTGAAAACCAATTTGGTTTACCGTTGTTCGCGCTTTTACGGCAAGGGATTTAGGTTGGCCGAGCAGATTTTTACCGTTGTTGCAATAGGCCACTTCCTTGGTTGCCGACTTTATGTCTTTTGGATCGCAACTGAGGTAAACCTTAAAAGCGGAAATGGCTTTATCGAAATTGTAAACAGTCTGGTGTAATTTTCCTATAAAATATTGATTCTCGCACGGCGGATTCACTTGTTTTGCTACGAAATCGAAGTATTTTTTGGAATTAAGTCGTTCGTCTGAATAAAACAAACATACGCCATATTTAAAGTTATAATCTATAGAAGCTGGGTCTCTGGCCAATAATTGTTGAAAATCAACACGGGCTAAATCATAGGATTTGTTGGTAAAAGCGAGATTTGCCCTTTTTTCAATTTGAAGAACCGACTGACCTGAAATTTTTTCCAGTGAAAAGAATGATATGCATATAAAAAAATATATTTTCCACATTTCACTAAAACTGTATTTTCCGAGCAATGTACATCATTTAGGCGGGTTTACGCTTTGGGTGGCTTAAGGTTCATTTTATTTTCTACCCCGTGTAGGAGTCTAACCACATTTTTACGGTGTGCAATAAACACGATGACTGTCAATGTGCAATTCAGTAAAATCAACGTTTGCTCATTTTGATGAAACACCAAATAACTCAAAAAAGGCAACGCAAATGCCGCACAAAGTGAGCCAAGGGACACATAGTGACTCAAAAGAAATACGACCACAAAAATGCCTAAGACAACGAGGGACACAAGGGGATTGATACCGATGTACAACCCGAGTGAAGTTGCTACGCCTTTCCCTCCTCTGAAACCTGCAAACAGTGGAAACACATGTCCCAACACACATGCCACGGCACCGATGACTTGCAAGGAGTACAGGGTCGAAGGCTCATCAAAAAACGACGAAAACAGAGGGTAAGAGATCATTGAAGTCAACAGTCCTTTGGCGATGTCCAACAGCAGAACAACCACTCCCGTTTTCTTACCCAAAACACGAAAAGTATTGGTAGCTCCCGCATTTTTGCTCCCGAATTCTCGCACATCCTTTCCGTGAAATCTTTTCCCAATCCAAACAGCGGAAGGAATGGATCCCAACAGGTAAGCGATTAGCATATAGGAGAGGTATACCATCATTTTGATTTGAGGTATTCATTTAACTTTGACATGGCCAATTTAAGGGTAACATCATCTGCCCATTCGAAGGAGAAATTTTTTGATTTTCTTTTATCAGGCTTCATTTCAGTAACCATCGTTTTTAAAGTAGGTTCATTTGAAAACACTGCCAATTTACCATCTTTTTTATTCATTGAATAGTCAAAAAAGTAGTCCTTACCTGCCGTATTTTTAAAATTGAGAATCAATCCTTGATAGGAAGCATCCATCGAAGTTTGTCCGACCATAAAATTCATTTCAACATCTTTTAGTACTGGCCTTCCCTCTATCCCCATAATGGCCACCCTGCTTTTGGATTTAACCTCGTCGCCTTCATTGTCTGTTTCCGTATCGCCTGCTGAAACTTTGGTTACCCAACCTCGAGAAAATCCACTTTCATTTGTTTTGGTTTTAAACTGCGCGAATTCCATTTTTACCCCCGACATAAGCAAGGTAACGTCCAACTCTTCCGGCAATTTTTTCAATTTATCCTCTTCATAGTCCTTGAACAAATCGTTCACCTTTTCTTCGGATAAGAAATGACGGACATACATCGAGAAATTGATTTTCTTAGACCTTAGGTCTGCTGCTTTTTGTCCTTCCAAAACCTTAAGTTCATTCCCAATGTTCTCAAACACGTCTTTTTGCATTGGAAATTTCAACAGCGTTGTAAGGTCTAGTTTTATCTTTTTGGTAACAGATTCATAATTTATATCGCCGTATGACGTGGCTTTTACTTCGCCTAAGTCTACTCCAAAATCAATCTTACCCATTCCTGAAAGTGAGCAAGTTTCTGTATACAAAGTCAACATATTCCCTGGAAAAGCATTGTCATTTAACCTTGCTTTTGATGCGATTTGAAAAACATTTCCTTTGGGATTAAATTGCACATATCCTGAAGATTGAAAAACAATAGGATCTTCTTTACCTTGTATTTTTGACAGAAATGCTGGATACACTTTAACGCTGTCCATTGACTCAGAATTCTTCCATAAAAACCCAACAGCCAGCCTGTTACCGACATCGTTGAGCGGATTTTCTGATATAGGAATCTGAATGTTCTTCGCGAGAATGGTATCCTTAAAGGACAACCAAGAACGGTCGAAACTTGTACAATTATGGTTAATACGGGTAGATCCTTCGCAATAAACACCCGGGCTAGCTGCCACAATTTTTACTTTTCCATAATAGTCGAATTCCGTACTCAATTTAAAGTTGTCCTTTTGTGCGACGTCTCCTTCAGCTTGTGTAACTGCATTTTGGTATTTGATGGTCTTCATCGTTAAAACGGTCAAAACGCTGTCTCGGTCATAGTAGGGATACTTTGCTGACCCCTCGTATTTCACCCGGGATGTAACGTTCACATTCGCTTGGGTAAACGTGTGATACTTTGTAACAAAAGGCGCAACAATTTTTGCATTTAACAGCGGATCCATCTTCGCCTCTTTTCGAATGGTAACTTTCATGGAATCCGGATATATTTTTGCGTCTCCCACCCGAATGTATTCCACTTTGCCACAAAAAATGGTCTGTAGCTTCAAATCGTACCTCGCAATCAACGACCTAAATTGCAAGGTGTCTTGATCGTCGTGCATGGAAAAGAAATTGGGTTCATCAAGGTCTGCTCCTGCTTCAAAGGTTGTTTGCTGGGATTTTGATTTTTCAAAATCTACATCGGAACGGTCCATGTACCAAAAAAACTTGTCCATGGTACAATAGTATTGATTTGGGGGAAACTTTATACGTTTGGTTCCAAAGGAGTTGAATTCACCTTTTCTGGTTTTAAAGGACACATCTGCTTTTACATCTTTTGTTTCCATGGCAATGGGCGCAGCGCCTTGGGTTACGTAACGATTTTTCAACGCAAAGGCTGAGGTATCGGCATGGATGTCTTCATGGGTAAAGACGAAGTTCTTGGATTCCAAAGTAGCATCGGGAAAGCGTAATTTTCCATTTCCATTCATACCATTCTTGGATAACACGACCGTTCCCTCCATTTCACATTGGTTGTTGAACATTTGAAGATTAACATCTCGCCAAGCACTTGCTTTGAGTACTTGTTTTTTAGGTAAGAAGGTAATGTACGCTGCTTCGGATTTTACCAGTGGGACTTTGATTCCTGTAATCGACTCTTTGTTTTCAAACTTAGCAATTCCGATGGTTGAATCTGGTAGAAAAGTCAACTTTTGCGAAATGGCTGTTGCTGTATTATAGTTAATGGTTCCCGCACCTTGAAGCCCATTGTGAGAAAGGATTATTTTATTTTCGTATTTAGAATTATCTCCATAGAAGGCAAGACCACCCTCGGGTGCCACGGTCGAAAAACCAAAGGCATAGTCATTCATAATTTTCAAAGGCTCCTTAATCGGCGGAAAGATTCCTCCAGAAATCAATGACCCATTAAAGCGGAGCGCAATCTCATTAAAATTATCCAAGCTGTCCAATTCAAAGGGATCAAGGCGATAGTAAAACCTTGCTGAATCGTAAGCACCCTTAACAATGGAAGGGTCGTTGTATACTACTTTTGAAATACCTGGCACCAATAATTTTGGATAGTTACCATTTGTTTTACCTTGTCCTGCTCGCGACGTAGGTTGATCAATCAGTAATTCTCCCCTCAGATTTGCAAACGAACTTAACAATTCAATGGGATCTTGTCCATCCTCCTTTCTCAGTGGATTCACCACCAAACCTGCATAGGAGAGTTTGTTTAATTTAATCTTGAAATCAACGTAAGAAAAATACCCTTCTTGGACCTGTCCAACAAACTTTCCGCAATTCAAATTCCCTTTAAAATCTAAATCTAGGTTAGGTTTAATAATGATGTAAGTAGAATCGGGTTGAAGGAAGGTTTTTTGAGCCTGAGAAAGCACCACCTCGTCAACTCCAGTGAGGAACATTTGATTTTTCGCCAAATCGATGAAAGCAAAATAGTCTTGTTTTGCGTAACGATTATTGAGAATTTCCAATTTGTTTTTTTCGGATTTCAATTGTGGATTCTGCGCTAAAGATTCTTCGGAAAAAGTAATTTTTCTTTGGGTGAGGTCACAAACAAAAGAAAGGTTATCGTAATCTTTTCCTGCTGTTTTCGCTTCGGAAAAGGAATATAACTTTGGCAAAGGCATAATGGTTTTTTCAAAAGTATTGTAGTTTAAAAAATTCAAACTTGCCAATTCCAACAACCTTGTTTTTGCGTATTCAATGGTGGTACCCAAGGCGCTGCTCGCTTGTCCTTCTGTTAAGGTGGTTAGGTTATTTTTTTTACAATAATTTGCAATTTGATTCAATGGATTTCCACCTCCACTGTTCCCAAGCTTATTATACAAAGCTTCATCGAAATAATTGAAAGATTCAAATTGGATGATTTTTTGCGCTTGCGAGGTAGCCATCTCAAAAGTGTACTTAGGAAATGGGGTACCTTGGATCCATTTAAGTACCGGCGCATTGCAAGTAACTTTGAAGTGATAATCAATGAACGGAACTACAACGCCCCCTTTTTTGTTTGGGGAAACGGTCATTTCTTTGGTTACATCATTGAACTGATACATTCCATCCGATTGAATCAATGAATCCCCATTTGCGTAACTCAATTTAAACCTTGCTTGTCGGGCTAAAATTTGGTTAGGGTCAATGGTGAAAAGTAGACCGGAAATTTCGATTAAAGGTTTTCCATTTTCTTTGTAAATCAATTTAGCCGGATTCCCTTCGATTCCTTTACCAACAAATCGATTGCCTTCAAGTGAAAAACCACCATCATAATCCATCCCCTCTCTCAACGCAGGTATTTTGAGCCGTTTTTCAAAGGAGTTAAACAATGGCGCTCCGCCTTCCCCTTCCTTCAATTCATCTATGGCCTTGTCGTAAAGCACACCAAGAATTGGTGTTTTGAAATAAGGAGTGGTGAGGGAAACTGTATCTGCTTTTAGGACAACTTTGTTCATATCCACGCGGTATCCTTTGAGTTCAGCAAAGGTTTCTGCTTTGGAAAAACCAACCTTCTCCCATGTGATGGTGCCGTTTCTCCCAACGAATTTTTTTGTTTCCAAATCGAAAACACCAAACGTTTCGGCGACAAAGACACTGTCTTTTTCCTTCAATCCAACCGAATAGCCAGAAAGCTGTCCATCGGTACAAATAATTTTCGGTTTCTTCTCCAGATTCCATTCCATAGAACCTTTGTATGTCCAAAGGACATTGTCGTTTTTCTGCAATGCTTTATACCGAAACAATCCATAGGAGAACTGCATGAATTCGCTATATTTTTCATCTTCTTTGTTACGATATTCTTTTTCCAATCCTGCCCAAGCTGAACTAAAGTCGTTGTCAAATTTGTTTTTGTTTTGGTATACAAAACTGGCAACATAATAATAGGTCAATCTGGCGTCTCCTTTGGCAGTGTAAATGGCATTTGCCCCATCCACCATTTTACCAAAGGTAGATTCTGAAAAACCTGTTGATGAAATCACTTGAGGAAAAATAACGCGAACGTTGTTTTCCATATCTGGTTCCGTAAAGGTTCGTTGAATCTCCTTAATAAATTTATCTTTCTCCTTGCTGAATGTTTGGGAAAATGAAAGCAAAGGCATCCCGATTCCTAAAAGTAAAAAATAGATTTTAGCGTTTCTTAAAATGCAAGCAAGACCAATTTTCTTTTTCATAAGTATTTTGTAATGTGAAATCCAGCGTATTTGCGAGGTCTATAAGTTCTTGATTGTCCGTTGTAAAAAACCCGCTTAACAGCAAATCACCTTCGCTCATCATCTTTGATGCATAGGTCGGTAAGTGAAGAGTTAAGACGTTTTTATTGATGTTTGCAAGGACGATGTCATAATCAGAATCTGTAACAACGGTTACATCTCCTAAGCCCACTTCGATGAAATGGCAATGGTTTCGTTGAATGTTTTCGATTGCATTTTCCACGGCCCATGGCTCAATGTCTACAGCCATAACTTTTTTTGCACCGAGCATTTCTGAATAAATCGCTAAAATACCTGTACCTGAACCCATGTCGAGTACTTTTTTCCCTATGAATTCCAACGAGCGCATGGTTTGACACATCAGAAAAGTCGTTTGGTGATGCCCGGTCCCGAAGGACATTTTGGGTTCAATTTCTATGACCTGGTTTCTTCGATGCTCTTCCCCATGAAACGGTGCAACAATGGAAAGCTCGCCGACATGAACGGGATCAAAACTGTTTTCCCAGTTTTCGTTCCAATTTTCAGGGGGAATTTCGACGAAGGACCATTGTATGGCGAACGATGCTTCAGCAAGGCAAGCAACAATTAAATCATTTACCGCTTCTTCATCGAATGCTTCAACGGATATGTACGCTTTGAGCAGTGGATTTTCTTCAACAAAACTCTCAAAACCTAATTCCGCCAGGTGACTTACAAAGATTTCATTCCAGGGTTGAAAAGGCTTTAAATCGAGGGATACTTCTACGTAGGTTAACATGCGGCTTCAAGGATTTTCATGAAAGAATCTAATTGCATGGATGCCCCCCCAATCAGCCCGCCGTCTACTTCTTCTAATGCCAAGATTGCTTTTGAATTCTCAGCATTGCAACTACCTCCATAGATAATTCTTACGTGTTCAGCGCAGGTTTCAGAATTGAATTCACGAAGCACCTTTCTTATGAAAGCATGCATGTCCTGAATTTCTGTCAAACTTGGGGTGTGCCCCGTGCCTATGGACCAAACAGGCTCGTAGGCAATGGTCAATGCATCAAAATAGGGTGCCTCGAGCAAGGCAACAATTTCTTCAATTTGAGATCGGACAAAATCGAAATGAGCCTCCTTTCTTCTTTCTGCTTCATCTTCACCACAACAAAAAATAACTTGGAAGCCTTTTTCCAATGCCATCTTCGTTTTCAACGTCAAGGCAGCGTTGTTTTCTTGAAAATAATGGCGACGTTCGCTGTGGCCGACCAATACGAAACGCACACCCAGGTCTTTCAACTGCTCAAGGGATGTTTCCCCAGTAAAAGCGCCGAAATCTGCCAGATGGGTAAAGTTTTGGGCGCCTACATTTACGCCCTCATGCAAGGCTACTTCTGAAAGAAAGGGCTGTGATGGAAAGATGACCAAATCACAATTTTCATTTGAATGAAAAGCTTGAGAAATCTCATTATACAATCCCAAAGCATCTTGCCGAAAATGATTCATTTTCCAATTGGCCCCAACTATTTTTTTGCGCATATATAAATTTATGGCAAATTATCGAGGTATCATTTCTTGTTGATGATTTTTTTGAATGCAGGACCATTAAATTTCTCAGAATCTATGCCTTGATAGAATTTTTGGACATTTCCATTCCACAAATACATCACACCTGGAACATCGTTATTCTTACCGATTTTTTTCCAAAAGGTGATGATGTCCATTACATAAAAAGGATATTCTGCCCCGGCAAATTTGAAAAAATCAGGAATTTCTTCAGGACCTTCATCCATGAAAATGATGCGAATGGGAGGCATGTTTTTGTTCTTTGCCTTCATCTCGGTTAATTCCTTGGCTGCTGCCCTACAATGGTCGCAACTCGGTGAGAAAAAGCATAAAATCTTCTTATCCTGATCGATATCCACGAAAATATTGCTGAACCCTGATTGTTTGGCTTTGGGACCTAAATCAACTTTTACGACGTTTACGACGCTGTCTTTTTTTGGAAGGATTGTTTTCACGGTATCAACCGCATTCACAGCGACAACTTCTTGAGGTTGGACCTCCAAGGGAATCGATGCGGGCTCTTCCTTTTGAAATCGAATGGGACCGGCAAGGAAAACACCGAGAATACATAACAATAGGGTGTTCACGATTGCAGAATGTTGAAAGGATGATTTATACTTATTCTTTTGATAGCCGACCCCTTGATTTTCATCCAAAACAGACGAATTGTTCGTTTGCTTTTTGTCCAAATAATAATATAAAAACAGAAGTCCAATGGAAATCACATTTTTAATCAGGGCTTCTAGGGGAGTCATTTCGATTAATTTACCGAAGCAACCACAGTTTCCTGAGTTTCCTGAATAGATAATTTCCAATAAAAGTTCAACCACAAAAACGAACAACATTCCAATGGTCGCTGGAATAACCACTTTTTTAAGATGGAAGGGAAACAGGAGTAAAAATCCTATGGCGAACTCAACACCTATCAATGTGCGTGAAAGATAGTGTGCATAATTCAAAGGAATGCCCAGGGGTTCAAGTTGATGCACTTCAAAATAGGTAAGTGCGTAGGAAGGATTTGGGTAAAGTTTCGCTACCGCTGAAAGGAAAAAAAGGAAAGAAATTAGGACCCTTATGGCCAAGGGCAAATATTGTTTTACTGTTCTCATGATTTTTTTTTCATTAAAAATAGAAGCATACCGGAAGAGAAGAATTTCCCTAACAATTATTTAACATCTAATAAAATCAAGGCAAACACGGCATAATTCAACATGTCGAAATAATTTCCATCTACTCCTTCAGAAATCAAGGTTGCCCCTTTGTTGTTGTCAATTTGTTTTATCCTCAAAATTTTCATGAGTATCAGGTCGGTAAGCGATTCAACCCTCATGTCACGCCAAGCTTCTCCGTAGTCGTGGTTTTTCTTAAGCATCAAAGCAGTCGCTTCGTCTTTGTATTTATCATACAAGGTTGTAGCAAGTTCCACAGGAAGGTCTAAACCCAAATCTTCGGTGTCTTTAATCTGAATAAGGGCAATGATACAGTAATTTATAATGGCCATAAATTCCCCTTCTACCCCATCCCCTACTTTGGACTCACCTGTCTCTTGAATGGTTCGGATTCTATGGGCTTTGATGTATAACTGATCAGCCAAAGCCACAGGGCGTAGAATCCTCCAAGCGGTCCCATAATCTTTGGTTTTGTTTAAAAATACTTCACGACAATTTGTGAGTATATTTGTGTAAGAAGTTAAGGTATCACTCATTTAGCAACATGTCATTATTCGGGGTTGAAATTAAACATTTTCGTTCAAACAGGTTTATTCGGATTCGGAATAAATTAATTGAAATAAACCATCCTTTGCTCATGGGAATCCTAAACATTACGCCGGATTCTTTTTTTGAAAACAGTCGGATACATACGAATGACCAGATTGATCGTTACCTTTCATCGTGTATTGAAAATGACGTTAGCATCGTTGACATCGGTGGTAATTCAAGTCGTCCGGATGCAATACCTGTTGATGCGAAGACAGAAATCGAAAGAATCGGCACCTCGCTCACCTATATAAAGGAACATTATCCAAATTTACTTTTATCTGTAGATACCTTTTACCCTGAGGTTGCCGATTGGGCACTTTCCAATGGTGTTGACATCATCAACGATGTACAAGGCGGTAGGAATTACCCTGAAATTTGGGACGTCTGCGCAAAACACAATGCGCCATACATATTGACGCATTCAAAAGGGAACCATAACGCCAGTTCCGTTGAACTCAAATCTCCAAACATCACAACTGAAGTCCTGTTGGAAATCTCCACCCTATTGGATTCCATTCGAAAAGCTGGGGTAAATGATGTTATTATCGATGTGGGTTTTGGTTTTTCAAAAACACTTGATCAAAACTATGAACTGCTTTCCAATTTGGAGTTGTTTCAATTGTTTGAGACACCAATACTTTGCGGTTTTTCAAGAAAATCAATGATTTACAAGAAACTCAACATCGGTCCTGAGGATGCCCTCAACGGGACGACCGTCTTGAACACCTTTGCCATAACACAAGGTTGCGACATTCTTCGTGTCCATGATCCCAAGGAAGCTAGGCAAATTCTTAGCTTACTTAAAACCAATTAAAAAAGTATTATTTTTGAAAGGTTTTTGTTAACTTCGTACCCAATCAAATGTCGTTAAACCTATGAAATACGCTTTTTTTGTCCTTGTGCTTTGCTTGAATTTATTCGCTTTCGCACAGCCTACTGCAAGTTTTTCTGTATCCGATAATGTGATTTGCGAAGGCGAATGCATCGACATAGAAAACACCTCTTCTAATGATGTTGTTTCTTCCAGCTGGTCTTTTCCAAGTGGAACTCCCTCGTTTTACAGTGGGATGAATCCTGGGGCAATTTGCTTCAACGTTGCAGGAACTTATACCTTAACCTTAACCGTAACAGATGGTACAGGTGCAACCAGTTCAGCGAGTCAAGTATTAACGGTTGGAGCGGTTCCTTCCATTAGCATTTCATTGTTAGACACCGTTGGTGGCGTCGTGATTCCCGACACAATTATCCCAATGTATGGCGGAATGAATCCTGCAGGATCCATAACAACTGGAGCCGTTATTACCGCAACCGGTTTTGTAGCTGGGGATTCTTTGGTCTGGGTACCTAACACCGTTTCTTGTATAGCCGACGTGACAGGTGCTTGCGATACAGTGATTGCTTCTCCCTTTTACGCAACCTATTACATCCTAAACAACTATTCTCCGGAAGGATGTCTTGCGTCTGATACGGTATTTGTAGATGTGAAATTTAGGGATTCCTTAAAGGTACGTGTGCCAGATGCTTTTTCGCCAAATGATGACGGTGAAAACGATGTGCTAAGGGTAATTACCAATGTAGACATCGATGCAAATTATGCCAATGGGTATAACGGTGAAGGTGGAGCGATTGCCAATATGAATTTCGAGGTTTTCAACCGATATGGGCAATTGGTATTTAGAACCACAAATCCTCAAGAGGGATGGGATGGTACATTCAAAGGAAAACCTTTAAATCCTGGAACCTTTTTGTTTAAGTTAGAATATAGACTGATCAATGGCTTATCCTATGCCATGAATGGAAATGTAACCCTCTACAGATAAGAAAATGAAAATAAAATATACACTAATCACGCTATTTACAGTCATTTTGGGAAATATTGCTTTTTCTCAATACGCATTTAACTCAAGTGTTTTCAATCAAACACCCAGTTTGTTTAATGTTGCGACGACAGCTACTGGCGCAGAAGACATGTCATTTTGTACAAGTTTCAAAATGCAACACCTTACCCTAACAGGAACTCCATTGCGTTCAAATACTTTGGTTACGGAATTTAAAATTTCCGACGGACCTATGAGCAAAAACCATTTCGGGATTGGGTTAAACCTCGTTAACGAGCAAACGGGTGAAAGCAAGTTAATGTCCACAGACATTGCCATTCCCATCAACTACTCCATTCAAATGAATCAATTTGCAAAATTGACCATTGGCGCTGCTCCTGGTTTAATTTTACAAAGTTATGACCCTACGCTTCCAACTTGGGAATCTGATTGGAACGGGAGTTCGTTTAGTTGGACCTATGGAGATCCAACCTTTATCAATTCAAGTTTGAGCCGAAGTTCATATGCTTCTTTTAATGTAAACACGGGTATGCATTACCAATACACCAACCGCAATAAGTCCAAATATTATGGTGGATTGGCAATTAACCACATCAATAAGCCGAAAATGAATTTCTCGGAATCGAGTGATAAAATGTTCATGCAAATGGTTGTTAATTTGGGAGCTGATTTAAGCACAAGCCGCAGAGATTTACGGGTACAACCCCAATTCATGGCCTTCAAAAATGGCCCTAACAGCAACGTTATCATGGGGGTTATGTTTGAGAACATCCTCTCCAATGGTTCTGACATTACGAACATTTTAAAATCAAAATCCATCAACTACGGTGCTTATTACCGTTGGAAAGACGCAATCAGCTTAAACCTAAATTACAAGGTGTCGCATTTTAGATTTGGCGTTGCATTGGATGTTACAGCATCTAGGTTAAGCAGTGCAAACAAAGGATTTGGTTCTGTTGAGCTTTTCTTTAAATCCATGCACCTTTACGGTAAGAAAAAAAATAAAATCGGATAAGCCCCTTCACAATGGGAGAACTCCTCCAGTGTGAATGAACATTGTCTTTTTTCCCTCCACCAAGGTCAATTCTTTTAGCAATCCATAGAAAGATTTTCCTGTGTAAACGGCATCCAGTTTCAAGTTATATTTCCGATGTATTTCATCTATGAAAGAAACCAATTCCGTGTTTTTCTTAGCATAGCCGTCGAAGGAATAATCCGAAAACACCCTTATTCTGTGTTTATTCTTTTCCCAAAGCGCACCGTATCCAGTATTCGCTGAAAGTTTTTCCATTTCCTTCAATGAATCAAATCCTTTCAAAACGGGAAAACACCAAACCTCCGTATCCATATGACTGTTAAACAAAACCCCTAAACTTGTCGTGGTTGTCCCTTGCGCAAGTGCAATGACATCATAATTTTCAAGCGGATCTGCCATTTCCATAGCGCCCATAATTCCAAAATTGGAAGCCCCCCCCTCGGGTAATACAAGATATGATTTGCCATTGATCGATCTAATACCTTGGTCGTGCTTGTGCAAACCAAAATTCGTTCGATTTTCAAAAACCAAGGTCGCTCCGGCGTCATTGCAAAACCGCAGGTAAACATTCGAATGAATACCCAACTCTTCTCCTCTAACGACCAACATACATTCCAAGCCAAACATTCTACATGCTTCCGCTGTGGCGACTAAATGGTTGGAATAAGCGCCTCCATAAGTCAAAATCCCATCGAGTTTGTGATTTACAACATACGCGAAAGCATGTTTTAATTTCCTCCATTTATTTCCTGAAACAATCGGATGAATTAAATCGTCACGAAGTATGAACAATTCATGTCCCTGTATGTTAGGTTGAAGTTCGAAAACATCAACTCGTCGCTTTATCATGGAAAAAACAGAAGATTCAGACATGGATTTCTCAGATTTTGGTTCACGTTCTAAACTGGCGTCTGATGATTATTACATCAGCGAGGAGGGTTTCATTGTCTACACAGAAAATTACCACCAGAAACGAGGGTATTGCTGCAAAAACAACTGTAAACATTGCCCTTACGGATACAATCCCAAGACGGGCACGCTTAAATAATTCCATTTTCCGGTTTTTTCCCTTTAAAAACTTTAAGTATTTTCTTGATTTCATCGATGTCCTTGTTCACGTCACCGGTCGGGATGAAAACACCGTGAAAACCACCTACTTTATTCGGGTAATCGATGTAGGCCAATGCGATTGGTACTTTTGCTTCTTGAGCAATGTAATAAAATCCTTTTCTCCAATTAGGATTGTATTTTCGCGTTCCTTCAGGTGTAAACACCAAGAACAATTCTTCCGATTTGGCAAACAAATCGGACGCAAGTTTAACCATGTTGTTTTTAACTTTTCGATCCACAGGAATTCCACCCAGTGCTTTCAAGATAAAATTTAGAGGAAAAAAGAACAATTCTTTTTTTATCAGAAACGACCCTTTCACACCCATTAGGTAAAATGCCAATCTCCCAATGACAAAGTCCCAGTTGGAAGTATGAGGCGCCATCACGACAACACACTTACGTACCCCTGACGGTTTTGAGTTTCGGATTTCCCATCCAAACAAGCGAAACAGCAGAAGCACTAATTTATTCATCTAACAAAGATAATCAAAACTGATTTCCATAAATTTGCATCCATGAGGAGCATTCAACGTTTCATTTCAGTCTTGGTAATCTTTGCGATTTGGATGTTTGTATTCTCATCCATAGGAGGTTTGGTTAAGAATGATGGCAATGAAAGCATCCCCGTGCCTAAACAAACGGTTGGCGCCATAAAGATCAGTCCCAAAAAGATTTTCGGTAATGTATTGTTTGATTTCAGCTTTCGAAATAAAGACCCGAAAATTTTAAAAATCGTCTCAGAATACTATCAGAACTTTGTTCAGGATACAAATGCGATTAAAATCCCAATAGATTTTAAACAGAATTTCACCTTGCTTAAAATCAAACATCATTCAAAATTCGTTTGGATGGTTGGCGGTAAATTAAAGGAAACTTCTCATACGAAAGATTTCAATGGATTTACATTCAAAGGATTTTATTATGAAATCATCAGTCCTGAAGCTCAATTAACAAACAATGAACTTAAAACCCTTTTTAAACGGAGGAATACAATTGCTTTGACTTATTCTACAGAACCCATTGAATACGCATTGCTGAATCAAGGAAAAAGTGAAAATATATATGAATTTGCCTTGAGTGAGCGAAAAATCACGATACAATTTGTAGCAAATAAAACTGCGTTGTTTTTAAAAAAGCCAACGGAGGGTAATTATTTTCAAATTTCGAGTGCCGTAAACAAAGGCAGCATCCTTCCTAAAAAGTATCAAAACCTTCGGGAATTGTCAGAAAACATTAACAGTTTTTCCCTTAATTACTTTGGAGTTGATTACATTCAAGATGACGAAAATCCAAGCTTTTTTGATGCTAAGTTTGACTTGGTTCTGAACTTTTCAAAAAAAACCAAAGTGACAGATTTGGAATCGTTGTTAAAGAACCTTACGGATGAAGAAATTACGTTTTCTCAAAACCGATTGAACATTGGCGGTGCAAGATACCTTGTAAAACAAATCAATGATTCCTCAATTTACATAGGAAAACATGCCCCAAAACTTAAGAAATCTATTGCTGCTTTTTCATTGAACGGAAATCCAAAAGTACTCACAGAGGTTCGAAACTTGGGTTGGAGGGGTTCAGTTTTGGAGTTAATTCCTGAATACAGGGCATTGGTTGATTTTTCGAATTCCATTGAAAATGTTAAACTTCAAGAAGGACCAAAAAAGAATGCGATAGAGATTACCTTTAAGAGGGACAACAATGCAAGAATGGAAACTTTTCGTTTTCTACTGACTTTGGCAAATGCATATCAATTTACAAAGTAAGTTACCTCAACAATACAATGTGACCTGATTTCACAATCAACTCTGCGTTGATGTCTCTTGCGATTATTTTCCAGGAATACACGCCTACCGGACAATCTTTTCCTTGGTACGTCCCATCCCATTTGACAGAAAGGTCTTTGGTATTAAAAATTTCCTCTCCCCATCGGTTGAAAACACTTACTTCAATTTCACCTACACCCGTAGCAACCGGAATCCAACCATCATTTTCCCCATCTAAATCTGGTGTAAATGCATTGGGAACATACAATGTGGGAGAAAGATTTATGTGAATATATGCGTACGCAGTATCTGAACAACCAAACTGATTATAGACTACTTGCGTAATCACATAATCACCAGAATCCGCAGTTCCATAGTTATAAATTTCAGTATTAATATTGTAAACAATCCCATTTCCAAAGTCATATTCTCCCGTCTGGTAATTTGTAGCCAGGTTGGTTAAATTCACGAAAGCATCTTCTGTATATAGTATCGATGGAGAGACTGTAAAGGCCGCTTGGGGACGCTGTAAGACCTGTATCAAGTTTGGATCAATCAAGGTGTCCGTACATCCGAAAATATTGGTTGCAATTAAGGTAACGGTGTAAAAACCAGGATCCATATACGTGTGAATAGGATTCGGAGCTTGTATGGAAGTACCATCCCCAAAGTTCCAAAGGTAGGTGTTTGAATTGACAGAATTATTCGTAAAACCAACAGTTAAGTCCTCACACCCTATGGTCGTATCAGGCGTAAATCCAGCAATTGGAATGGGATGAACAATAACTGCTTGCACCGAAGTATCCCCGCACCCGAATTGGTTGTAGACCATTAAGACAATTTGATACGATCCAGACTGCAAGTATGTGCCTACAGGAGAAAACTGATTAGACGTGGTTCCATTTCCAAAATTCCAGTTGTAAATCAATGCCCCTTGTGAATTATTGGTGGTGATGACATTAAACGGTACGGTACAAGATGTTTTAATTGGAATGTCGAAATCACTTAAAGGTTTTGGATGAACCACGACTGTAAAATCAGCTGTGTCGGTACATCCAAAAGCATTTTGCGCCACTACTTGTGGGTAATAGGTACCCGCTGTTGTATAATAATGAGAAGAACTTGGACTGATGCCTATGTTTCCATCACCATAGTCCCAAACCGCACTGCTTGCCGTACCCGAAGTCTCATTGAAAGAAGCAGAGAAACTCACACAACCTTCGTAGACATTGGTATCATAAACAACATTTGGACTTGGGATGGCTTGAATAAATTGATAAGCAGTATCTACACAACCATTCGATGCCGAGGTTCCAATCATGGAAACAATATAACTACCTCCATTTTGATACGTGTATGAAGGACTGTAAACATTGCTGGTTGCTCCATTCCCAAAATTCCATACAACATTTGACAATTGAGAAGACGTATTTGTGAATGAAAAGACTTGACTTGTACAAAGGGTGTCGTTTGCTACGGTAAACGAAACCATTGGTTTTGCCAAAACAGTAATGGTAATTTGAGAGGTATCAAAAGAACATCCATTATCTACCACCAATTGTGCAACAAAAGTTCCTGATGAAGTATATAAATGACTCGGACTTTGGCTATTTGAAACTTGTCCATTTCCAAAACTCCAAAAGTAATTTAGATTTCCTCCTTGAGAATAGTTGGTAAACTGGACATTCAACGGAGCGCAACCTACCGTTGGATTCGTGTTGAAGAAACTACTCACCGTATTCGGGAAGACGTGTATTGGATAATAAGCAGTATCCGATCCGCAGGCATTTATTGCAATTAATGCCACATTAAAAATAGTATCATTTGGACCGTAGACGAACGTATGGGTTGGACTTACTTGCGTACTGAATTGACCATCTCCAAAATTCCAGATATAATTGGTTGGAGTCCCCAGGGATAAGTTTTGGAATCCAACAGGTAAAGGGGAACACCCCGTATTTACAGTCGTGGCAAACGAGGCAATCGGTAATGGATGGACAAGAATCGTATCTAAAAAGTTAGTTGTTCCGCATAAGTTTGTAACCGATAAGGAAATTACATAATTCGTATCTTGTAATAATGGAGGCTGAAAAGTAAGCGCACCCGGATTTTGAGCATTTGAAAAAGGTCCATTCGCAGGGAATCCGAAATTCCAGAAATACGAAGATATGTTGTATCCGTTGGAAGTATTGTTAAAATTGACGTTTAACGGTCCGCAGCCATTATTGGGCGATGGTATAAATGACGCAGTTGGAGTTGTTACGATATGAATGTTGTTGGTGATTGAATCCACGCACCCCTGTGGCGAAGTTGCCGTAAGCGTTACCGTATAATTTCCTCCGGCAGGAAACTGATAAATAGGATTGAATTGGGTGCTTGTTGCGCCATTACCGAAATCCCATAAATAACTGTTGGCGCCCTGGGAATTGTTAACGATACTTACCGTGGTATTGATGCATTTTAATGTGTCCATTGTGAACGACGGTATTGGTAATGGATTCACCGTTACTTGTCGTGTCGCTGAATTAATACAACCTGTAACCGGATGGGTATACGTATAGGTTAAGGTGGTGGTGTAAGCCGCATTTGGATTCTGTCCAACCATCGCAACAGCAGGACTAAATGTAGCCAAGGCTCCGTTGGTAATTCCTGTACCTGACCAAGTTCCTCCGGCAGGAGAAAATCCTGTCAAGTTAAACGACGGTGTTGTTATACAAGTATTTACCGCAGGTCCAGGTGTGATTTGCGGCAATGGATTCACCGTTACTGGAATCGTATCTTGAGTTCCAGGACATACTCCAAAAACAGGCGTAACCACGTAGTAGAAATTCTGTACAGCAAAAGTAGCATTGGTAATTTGCTGATTAATGTTGGCGCCGCTCCCCGCTTGTTGACCGCTGAGTTGCGCATTTGCGCTGACCGTCCAATTAAACAATGCGCCGGGTGAATTGCTTACGAGCTGAACATTGACCGATTGTCCACTGCAAATAGTTACCGAATTTTGACTCGGTATAACGGTAGCCACCGGGTTAACAATAATGGTAACAGATACCAAGGCTCCATCACAACCATTAGCGCTTGGAGTTATCTGATAAGTAACTTGGCTTGGATTCAGCGTATTATTAGAGAGCTGTTGAATAATTGGATTGGATATCCCGTTTCCAGCACCTTGAATCCCAGGTCCAGGGTTTACCGTGTACGCATAGGTGGTATTCAATACGTTAGAACTTAAAGCAATGTTGGTGCTTGTACCACTACAAATGGTATTATTTGCCACATTTGTAGTTAAGATTGGAGTTGGTTTTACCGTAATGGGAACATTTACTGCGGCACCTACACAGCCATTCAACGACGGCGTAATCGAATACGTAATTACTTGATTACTCGTGGAGCTATTAGTGAGTAATTGAGCAATGGTATCATTAGACCCAGAAAACGCACCAATGATATTATTGTTAGCACTTACGGTCCATCCGTAGGTTATCCCTGGCATATTTCCACTTAAAATCAAACTCGTACTTGTCCCACTACAAATGGATTGTACCCCCGGATTAACACTCGCTACGGGAATTGGATTTACAGTAACCAGTGCTTGCTCCGAATTACCAACACAACTAAGTGCAGAAGGGGTAATGGAATAACTTACGGAACCGGCTGCATTAGTTGTTGATTGAAGAGCCTGACTTAAGGTATATACCCCATTTACCGAAGTGCCATTTCCATTGCTTGCACCACTTACATTGATAGAGGACTGAATCCAAGTTAAGGTGGTATTCCCGACATTCGAAGTGCATAATACGCTTGCCGTAGTTCCCGAACAAAGGGTTTGTGCCTGCGGATTAAGTGTTAAAACTGGGGTCGGATTTACGGTAACCGTGAAAGACATGTTCGCACCTGAACACCCGTTAAGTGTTCCATTTACTGAAATCGTGCCTACAAAAGCCCCTCCACTCACATTCACAGGTGCTTGCCAACCAGAAATGCTGCCTGATCCATTACCGATTAATCCGATGGTTTGATTAGAATTGGTCCATGCGAATACTGCTCCTGCAGGAGTTGAGGTAAAGTTAATGGTTGGTATTGCCTGTCCTGGACACACCACAATGTTATTCACTTGAGTTACTGAAGGATTCGGATTTATGGAGATGGTAGCAGTCACCGGAGAACCAGTACAATTGTTCGCAGATGCCGTAACCGTGTATACTACCGTTCCTTGGGTGAGTAGGTTATTAACTAAGACTTGATTCAGACAGGAGCCCGTACCGTTTTGCGACCCCGTTATTCCATTGCTTGCCGTCACCGTCCAATTGAAGTTGACATTAGCCACTGGAGAAGTAAAACAAATACTTGCCGTATCATTAGAACAAATCACAGGACTGGCAATTGTAGCGTTAACTTGCGGTAACGGATTGACAGTAATCGAATAAGTAGCTCCCGTTCCGATACATGGGATGTTGTTGTTAGTGTAAGTTAAGGTGGCAAGATAACTCAAGACAACAGGAGCCGAAGTATTGTTGGTAAGTGTCTGTACAGGAATGGAATTTGTTCCAGAAGTTGCCATTCCAGAAATCCCGGCAGGTTGATTCGCAGACCATGTATATGCTACATTTCCTGGAATTCCGGCATTCAAATTAGATTGTAAACTAACCGCTACCGAATTACTTCCTGAGCAAAGCACTTGTGGATTTTGTGAAAAACCGAGAACAGGAATCGGATTCACCGTGATTGAGTAAGTAGCAGCTTGTCCCTGACAATTCCCTGCTTGCGTAGCTACATTCACCGTATAAACTACGGTTAATGGACCTTGTGTATTATTCACTAAGGTTTGCACAGGAATGGTGTTTACTCCATTGGCTACTGCACCCGTAATCCCCGCGGGAATATTTGCAGACCATGATATTTGTGCATTCGGAGTTTGGCTAAGGATATTAACGGCTTGTGAGGTTGTACCAGAACAAAGGGTCTGATTCAATTGACTAAATCCAACAGAAGCCACCGGATTCACCCATATGTTATAGGTTCCAGATTGACCAGGACATCCATTATTTGGACCCGGTCCATTGGTAGTAATGGTGTATGTAAGTTGTTGAATTTGAGCTGAATTATTGGTAAGCACCTGATTAATGGTGGATCCCGTTCCGTTCGTTGCACCACCAATAGAAGGATTAGAAGAAATGGTCCATGCGTAGGATGTATTGGCGATGTTTGATGTAAGCGAAGCTACCGCGGCTACCCCACTACAAATCGTATCATTAGGTGGCGTAATGGTAAGTCCTGGATTAGGAAACACAGTGATTTGACCGTTAGCTACTGGTCCGGTACACCCATTAATTACCGCGGAACTGGTGATTCCAATAACAGCTGAAGTATTTAAGTTGGACGTAATTGGCGTGGCAGCAATCGTATTTGCACCCTGTAAAGACATCCCTGACAACCCATTCGGAACCGATGCTGCCCAGGTGATCGAAGCACCAACAACATTGGAAGTTAAATTGACTAATTGGTTTGAAGCTCCCGAACAAAGGGATTGTGAGGGTAGAGAAAATTGTACGCTTGCCACAGGTTCAACCGTAATTGGTAAGGTGGTAGTTTGACTCGGACAAGAACTACCCGGTGGTGCTGATGCTGTTACGGTGTAGGTAACCGTACCTTGAGCATTTCCCGAATTAATGAGGGTTTGTGAAATTTGAGAACCATTCACATTAACTGCACCTGTAATCCCTTGGGAGGCCGCAACCGTTGTAGTGTAAGTTAACCCCGCAGTGTTGGAGGAAATGGTAATCTGTGCGTTAGCACCCGAACATAGGCTGCTGTCAATGGCTACTACAGAAATTCCATTTTGTGGACTAACCGTTATGGTATAGGTAGATGAAACACCAGGACACACTGCTCCACCACCCGTTGACGCCGTTGCGGTAAATGTTGCGGTTAGATTGCCTTGTGTATTATTAAGTAAGGTGTAGGTAGGAATTTGGGTTGTACCAGACAAGGTATTAACACCTTGTAAGCCCCCGGGAACTGAAACGTTCCAAGCAATCGTTGCATTGTTGGTACTCGTGGTTAGATTGACCAAATTGGTCGTAGCACCCGAGCAAATGGTTTGATTTCCTGTGGAGAAAATTACCGTTGGAGAAGGATTAACCGTAATGGTATAGTTTAAAGCTGCCCCTGAGCAGCCATTGGCCAATGGCGTAACCAAATACACCAACTGTAGCGGATTCGCTGTGGAATTCGTTATGGTCATAGGGTTTAAACTACCCGTACCACTTACCGTAAACCCACTCAGACCGACCGGTGGGGTAATTGCTGTCCAAGTAAATGAAGTTCCTTGTACATCCGCAGTGAAGGCAGCTTGCGTAGTTGGAAGTCCGCTGCAAACCGTTTGTCCACCCGGATTATTAAGCACAGGGATAGGATTAACATTAAATGTATAGGTCACTACGGCACTAGGACATTGGTTTGTTGAAATCGCTGATAAGGTATATTGTGCCGATTGTTGCGTGGATACATTGTTTGAAAAGGTAATCGCTGGAATCGGATTATTACCTGAACCTGTAGGATGCCCCGACAAGCCACCACCAGCGGTCAAGAAATTCCACGTGAGGGTGGATCCTAGAAGATTCGACGTAATATTAACCGGTGCAGAAGGACCACCTTCGCAAAGCGTTTGTTGCAAAGGAGCATTCGTAATCTGAGGGGTCGGAAATACAGTAACTACGATCGTGTCGTTAACTCCTGCGCAAGCATTCCCAATGGTCGGGGTAATAATAATTAAACCAACAATGGGGTTCACCGTATTATTTATCGGTGCATTCCAAGGAACTAAATTTCCCTGTCCAGAGGCTGGTATTCCAATATTCGTATTGGAATTGGTCCAAGTAAAGGATGCGCCCGCAGGAATACTCTGGAATGCTGGTGGAGCAATGTTATTGCCCGGACAGACCGAAACATTATTCAAACCTGTCATTTGAGCAACCGGGTTCACACTAATCGTTGTGTTGACCGCAGAACCGCTGCAGGTATTTGCCGTTGGTACGATGGAATAAGTAACCGTTCCTGTGTTGGAGGTTGCGTTAAGCAAGGTATTAGAAATAGTAGAACCAGAACTATTGGTGTTTCCTGTAATACCCGCTGAGGCGTTTGAAGTCCAAGCATAGGTTGTTCCCGCAACATTTGACGATAAACTCAGCGTCACGCTCGTTCCTGAACAAATGGTTGACGCAGGCGAAACCGTTGGTGAAACCGTCGGAATTGGATTGACCGTAATTGTGTACGTTGAGGCAGCGCCCTGACATCCGCCGTTGGTGGTGTTTGCTTGTGCAGCAATGGTCACGGTTTGAGGCGCATTCGTTCCTTGCGTTAAGGTAAACGATGGGATAGTTGAACTTGAACCGCTGTTTGGATTTACTCCCGAAACATTATTCGAAGCAGTAACTGTCCATGACCAAGTAACATTGGGAGTTGTACTTGTCATGTTAATCGCCGAGGAGCTCTGACCACTGCAAATGCTTTGGCTAGGTCCTCCCGTAAACTGAAGCGCAGGGGCCGGCATAACCGTTATGGAGAGCGTATCGGGTTGTCCTGTACAACCTGATGCATTCGGAGTAATTAAATAATTTAATGTATACGGCTGGCTTCCGGAATTGGATACTACAGCAGCTGCTAATTGACCAGACCCAGAAGGAGCAAGAAATCCTGTTACCGTATTTGGGATATTCGCATTCAACAAGGACCACGTAAAACCGCCCCCCGCTACGTTGTTTTGATAATTGGAAACCGTTGTACTCGTACCCGAACATATCACTTGATCAACTACACTGGAAACCGACGGATTAGGATTGATATTGATGGTGTATGTTACAGCGCTACCCGCACAGTTGTTAGTACTGGTTGGAATTACAGCATAGGTTATGGTTTGTGCAATATTTCCAGAATGAGCCACAGTCATCGTTGGTAGCGTATTGTTTCCATTACCCGCATTAAAACCGCTCAAACTCGCTCCAGAAGCCAAGTAACTCCATGCAAAGCTTGTTCCGTTTAAGTTCGACGTAAAGGTAATTGGAGATGTAGCAACACCTTCACATACCGTTTGATTCAGCGGAGAATTAGTAACTGTTGGCGTTGGATAAACCGTAACGGAAAAACTGGACGAAGTACCAACACATCCGTTATAAGTAGGTGTAACCGTAACCGTAGCCGTAAGGTTGGCTAGCGTATTATTGGCAGGAGCATTCCATGAAGCAATACTTCCATTACCCGATCCAGGAATTCCGACTTGTTGGTTTGAATTCACCCAAGAGAAACTTGCAGGAGCCGGAACCGATCCAAACGCAGCAGGACTCAACGCTTGCCCCGCACATGCCGTTAAATTGGCCATGGGGTTCATCACAGCAACAGGATTTACGTAAACTGGAACATTAAGCACGGTTCCATTACATACCCCAATTTGCGGAGTTACAGTATACGTAACTAATGCAATGGATGAATTTGAGTTAGCTAAAGTTTGCTGAATCGTCGCCGACGGAGCGCCAGAAGGCGAAGCGCCCGTTACACCATTGGGTGCAACAACGGTCCAAGTGTATTGAACCCCGGGTGTTACAGAACTCAAACCTAAGTTCAACTGCGTATTACTACACAGCGTATCATTACTTACAAAAGTTGCAAGGGCCGTTACCGTTGGGTTAACTGTGATCGTATACGTGTTCGGTACTCCGGGACATACCGCATTTCCAGTAGTAGATGCGCTAGCAGAAATCGTAAATGATACCGGTTGGTTGGTATTATTGATTAATCCGGTAAATGAAGGAATAACTGACGTATTACCGGTAGTCGGCTGTATTACACCCAGTCCATTGGGTAATGGATTCTGAACGGCCCAACTGTATGTGGTATTTGCTGTTGCTGTTGAAATGGTGACCGCTTGTGAATTGGCATTATTACAAACGGTTTGATTCGGTATCGAAAAAGTAACCGCCGGAGCAGGATTCACCGTAATCGAATAGGTTGCAGATGTACCACTACAATTGTTCGCCGTAGGCGTAATGGTGTAGTTCAAGGTGTAAGGATTCGTGCCGGAATTGGTAATGGTAGCCACTGGAATTTGACTACTTCCGTTGCTTGGATAGCCGGTGACCGTTGCGGGAATAGCACCTGGACTTTGCAAGGCATAAGTAAAGCTTCCACCTGCCACCGAATTCGTAAATGCACTTGATGCCGTGGCCACTCCCCCACACACCGTTTGGTTTTGAGAAAGCGTCACCTGTGGAATAGGATTCACCGTAATCGTGTAAGTAATTGATTGACCGCTGCAACCATTATTCGTCGGCGTCACGGTGTAGGTCACGGTTTGAATAGCATTCGAAGCGTTAGTGATCGACATTACAGGTAAATTTCCGCTACCGGATGCGGTAAAACCTGTGACCGTTGCGGCACTTCCAACGCCTGTCCACGCATAGGTCGTACCCGCCAGATTAGAAGTCCAAGTTACCGCAGCGGAGTTCGCTCCTGAGCATAGGCTTTGAGTTAAGTTGATGTTTGTTACCGTTGGCGTTGGGTTGATCGTTACCGTAAAGTTATTCGCGGTTCCAACACATCCATTAAAGGTAGGAGTAACCGTAACCGTTCCCGTTATTGGTGCATTGGTGTTATTGGCAGGTGCAGTCCAAGGAGCAAGCTGACCGTTTCCGGGACCAGCAATTCCAATTTGCGCGTTGCTAACCGTCCATGCAAAGCTCGCACCGTTCGGCGTTGAAACAAACGCGGTCGGTGTAATGGTAGCTTGTGGACAAACTGTTAGAGAGGTGAGCGCAGCAATAGTTGCCACCGGATGAACATAGGCCACTACTAGAATGGGTTGTCCCGGACAAGCTCCCGCTACTACCGGAGTAATCGTATACGTAACATTTCCGTAATTCGTGGAGCTGTTGACTAAGGGTTGTTGTATACTGATCCCGGGATTTACCGAATTTGCACCACCTGAGGAGTTTAACCCATTCACAGCGGTCCATGTAAAGGACGTGTTTGGTGTATTGGATGTTAATGAAATATTGATGGCGCTATTACTGCATATGGTATCATTGCTTATAAAGGTAGCAACCGCAGTTGGTACTGGATTTACGGTAATGGTATAACTGGAGGGCGTGCCAGCACATTGTGAAGCACCACCTGTTGTTGCAACCGCAACCACGGTTAACACCAATGGAGTAATGGTATTGTTGGTTAAGTTTTGATAAACTGGAATGGTGGAAGTTCCCGAGGTTACATTGACATTTCCTAAACCTGCTGGCACTCCACCCGGAATAGTCCATGTAAAAGTTACTCCTGCAGTAGAACTACCCAGCGTTACTAAATTGGTGTTTTGCCCGGAACAAATCGATTGATTTCCCGGTGAGAACGTCGTCACAGGAGCCGGATTCACAGTGATGGTATACGAACCTGTAGATCCACTACAACCGTTCGCTGTTGGCGTAATGGTGTAGGTTAAGGTATAGGGATTTGTTCCAGCGTTATTAATGGTTGCCACTGGAACTTGTCCGTTTCCATTCGTAGGGTATCCGGTAATGGTAGCAGGAACCAATCCAGGACTCTGCAGGGCATAGGTATAACTTCCTCCAGCAACGGAATTCGAAAACGAACTAAGCGCAGTAGCTACCCCACCACAAACCGTTTGATTCTGCGAGAGCGTAAGCTGAGGGATTGGATTTACGGTGATGGTATAGGTAATCGCTGGACCACTGCACCCATTACTTGATGGCGTTACCGTATAGGTTACAGTTCCAATGCTGTTGGAATTGTTGGTTAAGGTTAAAGCCGGTAGATTCCCATTCCCGGAAGGGGTAAACCCAGTAAGCGTTGCTGCACTTGCAACCGCGGTCCACGCATAGGTAGTACCCACCAAATTAGAAGTCCATGTTACAGCAGCGGTGTTAGCACCTGAACAAATGCTTTGAGTAAGGGCGTTATTCGTGACCGTTGGCGTTGGGTTGATCGTAACCGTAAAACTGTTCGCCGTTCCAACACAGCCGTTGTACATAGGCGTCACCGTTACGGTCCCTGTTATCGGTGCGTTCGTATTATTCGCAGTAGCCGTCCATGGAGCAATTTGACCGTTACCTGGACCCGCAATACCTATTTGCGCATTGCTCACCGTCCATGCAAAGCTTGCACCGTTGGGAGTCGAAACAAAAATGGTCGGAGTAATTGTCGCTTGAGAACAAACGGTAGGTGATGTCAAGGCAGCTATCGTTGCAACGGGATTCACATAGGCAAATACTTGTAGGGGCGATCCAGCGCAGGAAGAGGCGCTTGGAGTAACCATATAGGTAACGTTTCCTACAGTGCTAGAACTGTTCGTAAGCGCCTGGTTAATGGTCGCTGATGGCACTGCTGAATTTTGACCTCCCGTAACCCCTGCCCCATTCGCTGCGGTCCACGTAAAAGTGGTGCCTGCGGTGGTTGAACTCAAGGAAACATTGATATTCTGGCCACTGCAAACCGTATCGTTGCTCACAAAAGTTGCAACCGCAATCGGAGATGGATTTACCGTGATCGTGTAATTAGCCGTTGCCCCCGGACATTGAGCAGGGCCTGAGGTGGATGCTTGCGCTTGAAGCGTGACCGTAATTGGGGCCGCAGTATTATTGGTGAGGTTCGAGTAAATAGGGATACTTGAAGTTCCAGATGTTGGATTGAAATTACCCAAGCCTGCTGGAACCGCACCTTGAAGGCTCCAGGAAAAACTTACCGAAGGAGTCGCACTACTCAACGTAACGAGCGTAGTATTCTGTCCCGTACAGATGGTTTGATTACCCTGGGAGAACGCAGTCACTGGAGCTGGATTTACGGTGATGGAATAAGTGCCCGTAGATCCACTGCAGTTGTTGGCCGTTGGAGTAACCGTGTAATTTAGGGTGTAAGGACTCGTGCCGCCGTTGTTAATTGTTGCGGATGGTATCTGGCCGTTTCCATTGGTTGGATGACCGGTAACAGTCGCCGGTGGGGGATTTTGAAGCGCGTAGGCAAGGGTCCCTCCGGCCACAGAATTGGAAATCGTAGACACTAAGGTCGTTTGTCCACCGCAAATGGTTTGATTGGCGGAGAGGGTTAGTACAGGGGTTGGATTGATGGTAATAGTATAGGTAAATGCAGGTCCAGGACAACCGTTTCGTGTGGGAATTACCGTGTACGTAACCGTTTGAGGCGAATTTCCACTGTTCACAATCGCCATTGATGGCAACACACCATTTCCACTTGCTGTAAAACCTGTCACGGTTCCGACACTTGCTACACCCGCCCAGGCATAGGTCGTTGTTGCAAGGGCAGAAGTCCAAGTCACAGCGGTAGTGTTTGCACCCGAACAAATGCTTTGGGCTAAATTTGCATTGGTAATGGATGGCGTCGGGCTGATGTTTACCGTAAAGGTTGCGTTGGTGCCCGGACAAGCATTAAACGTCGGTGAAACCGAAACTGTCCCTGTAATAATCGCTAGGGAATTATTAACCGGTGCCGTCCAAGGAGTGATTTGCCCACTGCCGCTTACAGCAAGACCAATGTTCGCGTTGTTATTGGTCCATGTAAACGTTGCGCCGTTTGGATTGGAAACAAATGAAGTTGGTGTGAGGGTGGCACCCGGACAAACAGTTAAGTTGCTCAGTGCAGAAATTGTGGCTACAGGTTGAATGGTAATTTGGGTAGACGAAGGCGTACCAGGACACCCATTGGAAACAGGCGTAAAAACATACGTCAACGTTTGGGGTGCGTTTGTGTTGTTGGTGATTGGTGTGGTTAAGGTTCCTGAATTGGTATTTGAATTTACCGTTCCACTTGCCGTTGCAACGACGCCTGGAGGCACCGAAGTAATCGCCCAATTGTAATTGGTAGGCGTAAGCGTAGAACTTAAGGCGAATACACCATTTGCTCCTGAACAAATGGGACCAACCGTAACGGGAGAAGTAGCAACAGGCAGAGGTTTTACCGTAACATTGGTCGTAGCGACCGCTGCGTTACAGGGTCCTGCAGGATCATTGGTAGTTAAGGTCAACGTTGCTGTACCCGTAAATCCAAGAGGCGGCGTCCATGTGGAATTCAAAGCGTTTGGATTGGAAAAAGTCCCCCCGGAATTGGTTGTCCATGTGGCACTGGAAGCTGCCCCTCCTATGGTTCCATTCAGGATTAAGGGTTGGTTCATACAAACGCCATTCGGATAAGCACCAGCATTTACGGTGGCAACCTGATTAAAAGTCACAGTGGTTTGTGCAGTCGCTACTTGACACGGAGCCTGGGGCGCATTGGAAGTAAGGGTGAAAACAATGTTCCCTGAATATCCTGCGGGTGGCGTATAGGTTGATACGAGGGCTCCAGAATTTGCGACACCCCCTACAGGACTAAAAGAACCTCCGGCAACATTCGCTGTCCAATTGCCATTTAACACACCTCCTGTAACCGTACCAGAAAGTGGCACCGGGGAATTGACACAAAAGGGGCCGTAAGACCCTGTGGTAACCACAACGGGATTTTGAACGGTTATGTTTTGTGTTACCGTGGTGGGACCGCATTCATTGGTTGCTGTAAGTTGAAACGGAAAGGGACTGCCAACCGAGCTTGGATAGGTTATGCTGCCAGGATTTAATGTATTTGCGGTTAGCGGCGATGGAATGCTACCCGCAGGAATGTTGTTATTGGGATTAAAGTTCCAAGCATAGGTAGCGGGTGACAATCCGTAACAATTATTCAATGTGATGGTAGGCGAAATACTACCCCCTGCACAGATAGGCCCTACCGGATTAATCGAAAACTGCGGAGGCCCTTTGATGGTTATCTGCTGGGTAAACGTATCTGCCGCACAAGCACTTCCAATCACTGCATTACCTAAGGCAGTAATCAATTGGACCGTGTATACACCCGGGCCATTAAAATTGAAAGTTGGGTTCCCCGCGACAGAATTATTCGGCTGAACGGAAGCGCCATTCAAATAATTACAATTTTGAGGATTTGTTGCAATAACCGACCAATTGTAGGCATTGCTGTTGTTGCAACCTGGAACACTTGAATTGTTAACGGGTGAAATCTGTGCAGGAGCGCAAGCCGTTGCAACAGGTAAGGAGAAATTTGCAACCGTAGCTGCAGTGACGCAGATGTTGTAGACTGTAGAATCTAATCCACAATCGTTTCCTAAATGCAGGGTAACCTGATAATTCCCCGGAACGGACCAAGTAACAGGTAAGTTTTGAGCTCCATTCGTCCATGAAGTCCAATCATATCCTGCACCTGAATTAGGCAAAAAGCCGTTACTGGAACCCAACGCCCCAGCCGCTGTAAATCCCGAATTCGGCGAAATGGTCCAATACCTTCCAAAAAGGGAATCACATGAACCTCCATACACGTTCGTACCATGATTTGAAGCATCTTGAAATGTTACAGGAGAATTCACACAAACTACATTGGTGTTAGGGATGGCTGTTATATTCGCATTAACAGATCCTCCAGCGGAAATCGGCCCAATCGCAGCAAAAGTACCTTGGGGGTTACAACCATTGGTCGCCACAACTTGAATTGCGTATGAATTGGTATAGGTTGTACTTTGAATGGTGGAATTGATGCCACATGATGTTTGGTTGAAAACATGGTTAATAGTCAACGGATTCGGCGACAAACTGTTTATGAATGACGTGGGGGTACCATCATTGTAAATGATCTGAAATACGGTACCTACTGATGGTGTTGTTGGTGTCCCTAAGGTAAAGGAGTATGGATTGGGCAAACACGAGGCACTTCCTGAACCTGACAGTGTGATTGCAGGTGGATTTCCCCCTACATAGACTTGGTAATTGACCGAAAAGGTACATCCTGAAGGAAAGGTAACTGAATACGTCAATGGGTAATACCCTTGTCCAACATAAGAATGAAGTATGGAAGTTGGATTCCCTGAACCACTTGTACCATCGCCCCAAGAATAATTAAAAGTAGTTCCCGCAGGATAGGTCGCAAAATTAGGATCTGTAAAAGTAAAATTACCCGTATTTCCTCCCCCACATCTTCTGAAAATCGTTACCCCGTTGAACGTTGTTGTGGAAAATTGACCGCTGTTTTGAATGGTTAACGCGGGAGTAAAATTATTCGCAACGACGTTCACGTTTACTTGTGTCGAATTTCCGTTGCCAAGATTTAATGTAGTGGTATAATTACCGGCGTTATTGTAGGTAACACTGTGAGGGCCTACTTGGTTGGAATTGTTCGGGTTTCCACCCTGAAATGTCCAGTTGTAATTGGTTTGGTTATTCGTTCCGGTAGATGCATTGGTATACAAAACCGTTTGGCCTTGACACACAACAATGGTATTGTTTCCATTGGCGGCGGGAACAGCATTAAAAGCAGGAACGACTTGCGAGAAGGCAAAACCAAAAGAAAGCAGAACAACAAGAAAAAGTAGGCTTTTTATACGCATAATCTTCATGTGCGAAAGTACTAAAAACCAAGGAAAGTCAACACGCACAGATTATATATATTGTTAGGTTAATTTTAAATTTACCTTACAAACAATAGCTCTCTAAATTTAGGCAAGGGCCACAACTCATCTTCAACCAACAATTCCAATTTATCCGCATGGTAGCGAATTTCATCGAAATGGATTTTCACCTCATCACAATATGCCAAAGCTTTTGTTTCTACATCCGATATTAAATTCGCTTTTTTACGCTCTTTTAACATTTTTTCGGAAGCCGCCTTCATTACGCGAAGATGCTCATTCAGTTGCTTTAACAAAGCGATTTGGGTCGCTGCCATCTCTTTCCCTTCGCCTTCACCAAAGATGTTAATCATTCCTTCTATGTTTCGGATGATTTTGTTTTGATACGTTACAACGGCAGGGATAAAATTATTGTTTACCAAATCCCCCATAAGACGAGATTCAATTTGAATTTTCAAGACATAACTTTCGAATTCAATTTCCTTTCTTGCTTCCAATTCTCTTCCATTCAACACGCCCATTTTTTGAAACAGCGCCTGTACTTCCGGCTTATGGTAGACCGCCAAGGCCCTAGGGGTATCTTTGTGATTCGACAATCCACGTTTTTCAGCTTCAATCACCCACTCATCTCCGTAACCATTTCCTTCGAAGCGAATCTTTTTAGATTTTTTAATGATGGCTTGTAGCTCCTTCAGAATGGCTTCATCCTTACTTTCACCTTTTGCAATTCTATCGTCGACTTCTTTTTTAAACAGCTCCAATTGATTGGCAACGATGGTGTTCAACACAATCATTGAAGAGGCACAATTTGCGGAGGAACCTACCGCCCTGAATTCAAATTTATTTCCTGTAAAGGCAAAGGGTGAAGTCCTGTTTCTGTCCGTATTGTCCAACAAAATTTGAGGAATTTTCCCGATGTTCAATTTCAATTCGGTTTTGTCTTGCGGCGTCATCTTTCCTGCTTTCACATTTTTTTCAATGTCGTCCAACAGCTCCGTAAGCTGAGAACCGATGAATACAGAGATGATGGCTGGAGGCGCCTCATTCGCACCCAAACGATGGTCATTTCCCGCACTTGCAATTGATGCCCGCAACAGGTCAGCATTCTCATGAATGGCCATGATGGTATTCACAAAGAAGGTTAGAAATTGAAGGTTGCTTTTTGGGTTTTTGCCCGGCGCTAACAAATTCACCCCTGTATTGGTACTTAAGGACCAGTTGTTGTGTTTTCCAGAACCGTTCACGCCCGCGAAAGGCTTCTCATGCAACAAAACCCTAAAATCATGCTTTCTTGCAATTTTTTCCATGAGGTCCATCAACAAAAGATTGTGATCGTTTGCCAAATTACACTCTTCAAAAATGGGTGCGCATTCAAATTGGTTGGGCGCTACTTCATTGTGACGCGTGGTTACAGGTATTCCCAATCGCAGTGATTCAATTTCAAATTCACGCATAAACGCATTCACTCTTTCAGGAATGGAACCGAAATAATGGTCTTCCAACTGCTGTCCTTTCGCAGGGGCATGACCAAACAAGGCCCTACCTGTAAGCAATAAATCTGGACGCGCATTGAAAAGGGCCTGATCCACCAAAAAGTATTCTTGCTCCCATCCCAACGTTGCATTTACCTTGGTAACGTTTTTATCAAAATATTGACAAACACCTACGGCAGCTTTGTCAACCACTTGCAACGCACGAAGCAAAGGCATTTTATAGTCCAAAGATTCGCCCGTGTATGAAATAAAAATGGTTGGAATGCACAGCGTTTTACCGATGATAAAAGCAGGTGAAGAAGGATCCCAAGCGGTGTATCCTCGGGCTTCAAATGTATTTCGTATGCCTCCATTGGGAAAAGAGGACGCATCAGGTTCTTGTTGGATAAGCATGTCTCCATCGAAACGGTCAATTGCACGACCAGGACCAATGGGCTTCATAAAGGCATCGTGCTTTTCAGCTGTGGTACCTGTAAGAGGTTGAAACCAATGGGTGTAATGGGTTGCTCCTTTAGAAATGGCCCAATCCTTCATGGCTGTGGCGACTTGATCTGCATTTTTCCGATCCAAACGGGCACCATTGTGAATGGACTCCATCATGAATTTGTACGTATGTGAAGGCAAGTATTCTTGCATCACTTCGGCATGAAAAACCAACGTTCCAAACAATTCGGATAATCTTCCTTCGTGTTCAACAATTTTTGGAGTACGGTTTAAAACATCGTGATACGCATTTAGTCGTTTTGTTGCCATTTTACTTTTTTTTTGACAAAATTATCAAAATTTACAGGGGGGTGAACCAAAATAACATAATCTTTTATGCACAAACCCCTTCTTTTTTACACAAAAAATTAATTTGATTGATTTTCTATTCTGGTGATATTTTATGGATTCCACAAAATCCAGGAAATCCCAAACCATTTTAAACCGAAGGTTATTATGCGATTGATTTCTTACGAGACATTAACTTATGCCTTTTATACATCCGCAATTCTTTTACCCAGCATTTGTATAATTCTTGGGTTTATTTCGGCCGAAAGCACTAGGTATCTCTTAAATGGTTCTTCTTCTAAAAACCCGATGACCATACCGATGCATAGCTGTCGAAAGGCCTGGTTTTTCTGCAACAGCGTCGCATAGAAATTTTTCTTGCTTTGGGTTGATAGCTCGTTGAATTTTGGGTTTACTTCCAGGCAATAATGATCAACGAGTGCACGAAAACGTCCGTCATGAAATTTCAAAATCGCCCTTAAATGGTTGTTTTGAAAAAGTTCTATTTCCGATGTAATCAAGCTTTCATCAAAAAATATTTCGGGGAGTAAATCTTTTATTTTCATGGGAATGTGGTCCTTGATGGGAATGTCTTTGGTCATTGTTTTAGTTTGACAAAATTATTAAAATTTACAGGGGAGCCCCCTCCTCTATTTTCTCACTGAAAATAATTTAAGCTAATTTTATTTAATCGGCCCTCGCCAAGAAATAATGAATAATTTTGACCATGCGAAGGTTTATTTGTTTCGGGTTATTGACTTTGACGCTTTGGGGATGCGCATCAGACCTCGATGTAAAACTGAAAGAATTCAGAAAAAACGACCTTAATTTACCTGAAGTCGTTGCTTACCGTAAAATGGGAGCGAAATGGAAAATGTCAAAATGGTTCGAAGAAATAGACAGCATGGACTACCAAAGTTATCAGTTGCAGTCGTCCATGCTTTCGAATCAAAAAGCAATGTACGGAATTGAACCCATGAACACATATGTAACGGTTGAGCGCTTTCAAAAGAATCAACTCTCGAATTACCAATATTTCAACCAGGCACCTACCCTACTTAAAGCTTTGATGCAACACTACCGCTTATCTTTGGAAGGCTCGAACAACTCGGATGTATACAATTATGATTTTTCCATTTCGGAACCCACCTCAATCAAGACAACGCATGGTTATGAAGGACTTATCTTCCAAGCTGAAATGGTCAACAACAATCAAAGCGCATCGTCGGCAGGGATATATGCCTTTTTAAAAAGAAAGGATGCCTATTGGGTAATTAAAATACATGCTACCAAATATGCGATGAATTACCTGGCAGATGATTTTATGAAAATCGTTTATTCATTTGACTGATTCTTATGGATTTCATTTCCATCCTCAAAAATTGTGAGAACGACGAATGCCGTCACTTCCCGCTCTTACCCTTCGGAAAGATACCCTCAAGTGAAGCCCGAAAAAATGCGATTTCACCTAGACAAGCGGCTGTAGGTATACATTTATACTACAATGAAAACGGTCACCCCGAAGTGATTTTAATCAAACGAACTGAATACGAGGGAAAACACAGCGGTCAAATTGCGTTTCCAGGCGGTAAAATGGAACCTGAAGACCTAGATTTAATCGCAACCGCTCGAAGGGAGTGTTTTGAAGAAATTGGGATTGGCATGAATGAAGGCGAATACATCACCCAACTTACCCCTGTTTACATTCCGATTTCAAACTTCGATATGCATCCTTTCGTTTTCTACCACGATCGACAGCCTGTGTTGACCCTCAACCCTTTGGAAGTTTCAGAAATCATCTTTTTATCGCTGTACGACCTCACTTATACCATTCAAATCATCGAACATGCCTTGCCTTACGAGCGAAATTTACTTTTTCAAAAAAATGTACCCGGTTTTGACGTGAGTCCACATTGGATCTGGGGAGCCACTGCATTGGTATTAAGTGAGTTGAAAACGATGTTCCTCGAATACTCGCAGGGTTTCGAGTAAGGAAACCTCCTTCTAATTCCGCCTTAATTTTAATATGGGTTTTTCGAAAAAACGGTAAGCGATGCTACGAGTTTCAAGCTGAAATTACTGATTTTACAGCCACCACCATCTCCCTTTTCCCAGGAGGACCGGGCAATGTCTCAACGAAAAACCCAACTGATTTCAGATCGCGTTTCACTTGCCCTTTGGCGCAATAGGTACTTAAAATTCCTCCCGTTTTCAGCGCTTGATAAGCAATGTTAAAATTTTCTAGGGTCCATAATTCTTCTTGTGCCCGTGGGCCAAAAGCATCGTAGTAAACAACATCAAACTTTTCTAAATACACCGTATCTTGCCATTTACAGTTTCTCGGAGTGATTTCGAAAAAGTGTCCCAATGATTGTGTTTCTTCAAAACGCAACTGCTCAAAAAAATCCAAGACCCTTAAATCATCCTCGCCAAGAACTTCCAGGCATTTTCTAACGATTCCAGGTGCCAAGGGAAAGGCTTCGATGCCTACATAACTCACCTTAACAGCGTGTTTTTCAGCCCATACATAAGTAAGATAAGCATTCAACGCTGTACCCAACCCCAATTCCAAAACATGTACAACCTTTTGATGCTTGAACCTTTCAACGCCGTTTTGAATAAAGACATGTTCTGCTTCTTGCAGGGCCCCGTGGATAGAATGATAATGCTCGTCTATTTCAGGAACATACAAGGTAAAGGAACCATCGGCTGTTTTGGTCAGTGTTCGTTTCATTTTTTTCGGGCCACCATGATTCCATCTCGAATCGGTAAGAGAACGTTTTCGACGCGGTCATCCAAATGAAGGGTCTCATTGTATTTTCGTAACAATTCTGTTTCACGATCGGTTGCATGGGGATCAATGACTTTCCCAGACCACAGCACATTGTCCGCCAAGATAAGTCCCCCCGGCCTTGTGTTTTCAACTACTAAATCATAATACGCCAAATAGTTTTTCTTATCGGCATCAATGAATACCAAATCCCATGATTCTTGTAAGGTTGGTATGATTTCTAAGGCATTCCCTGTGCGAAAATCAATTTGCGATGCATAGTCAGACTCCAAAAAATAGCCTTTCACCCGTTGTGCAAGTTCTTCGTTTACATCAATTGTGGTCAACGTACCCCCAAAAGCCAATCCTTCAGCCAAACACAAGGCAGAAAACCCAGTATAGGTTCCAATTTCTAAAATCCTTTTCGGCTGGCAAATCTTAGCGATCAAAGAAAGCACCCTGCCTTGAAAGTGACCACTGAGCATTCTCGGCTGTAGAACCTCGAGGTGGGTTTCTCTAACAATCCGATCCAATAAAGCGCTGTGTGGAGTTGTATGTTTACAAACATAGGCATCCAACTCGTTACTGATAAATTCCATAGGACAAAGGTACACAGGATATGGGATTTAAACATTTCTTAATCATCGGTGGACAAAAGTTATTTTCAACGCATAATCGCTGATTTTCTTAAATTTGCGAAACGATATATTTATTCCGATGACCGTAGCAGAAATCCGCCAGCATTTTTTAGATTTTTTTGAAAGCAAACAACACCGCATTGTTTCGTCTTCGCCTTTGGTCGTCAAAAACGATCCGACGCTTTTATTCACCAATGCTGGAATGAACCAATTCAAGGATTATTTTCTTGGAAATCAACCCATTGTAGATAAGCGCATTGCCAATTCACAGAAATGCCTTCGTGTTTCCGGCAAACACAACGACCTTGAGGAAGTAGGTGTTGATACCTACCACCACACCTTATTCGAAATGCTCGGAAACTGGTCCTTCGGTGACTATTTCAAAAAGGAAGCCATCCATTGGGCATGGGAACTTCTAACGGAAGTTTACAAACTAAACAAAGCGGACTTATACGTAACGGTATTCGAAGGAGACACGAACGATAATGTCCCACAAGACCAAGAATCTTTTGACATTTGGTCCCAATTGATCGACCCAAAACACATCCTACTCGCAACGAAAAAAGACAATTTTTGGGAAATGGGCGATACAGGCCCATGCGGTCCATGTACAGAAATTCATGTTGACCTAAGGTCTGCTACAGAAAAGCAAAACGAACCTGGTAAAAACCTGGTAAACAAAGACCATCCCCAGGTAATTGAAATCTGGAACTTGGTGTTCATGCAATTCAACCGAAAAGCCAACGGCAGTTTAGAACCCCTTCCACAAACGCATGTTGACACCGGAATGGGCTTGGAAAGGTTGGCGATGGCATTGCAACAAAAAACAAGTAATTACGACACTGATTTGTTTCAGGCGTTGATCCAACACATGGTTCAGCAAAGTGGAATTGAATATGGTGTGAAGGAAACCACTGACATAGCGCATCGCGTTATAGCCGACCACATTCGAGCGATTTGTTTCTCCATCGCTGACGGTCAGTTGCCTTCAAACAATGGGGCCGGGTATGTCATCCGCAGAATCTTGCGAAGGGCGGTTCGCTATGGTTACCAAACTTTGGGACTTAAGGAGCCTTTTTTACATACGATTGTAGCGGTGTTGGTTAAGGAAATGGGGCATCCGTATTCGGAATTGATTACCCAAAAATCACTTATTGAAAAAGTAATCAAGGAAGAAGAATTAAGTTTTTTCCGCACCCTTGAACAGGGAATCCGCAGAATGGACGCCTTAATGGCACAAGCAACCGAAAAAAAGAACGTACAACTCGGGGGCGCTGATGTATTTGAATTGTACGACACTTATGGTTTCCCTTTGGATTTAACCTCACTGATTGCAAGAGAGAACCAATTCGAAGTAGATGAAAAAGGCTTTCAGGAAGAATTGGACAAGCAAAAAGCACGTTCGCGTGCAGCTACGGGAATTGAAACAGATGATTGGAACCAAATTCACCCTGACGTTGTGACAAACTTTTCTGGATACGACACCTTGGAGTTGCCCATAAAAATCTTGAAATACCGAAAAGTAATCCAAAACCAAAAAACCTTCTATCAGTTGGTATTCGACCAAACGCCCTTTTATGCCGAAGGAGGTGGACAAGTGGGAGATACAGGTGAAATATACAATGAGGGTGAGAAGATTCGGATTTTCGACACGAAAAAAGAAAACAACCTTTGGATTCACTTAAGTCAAACCCTTCCCACAAAATTGGATGACGGCTTCACAGCGAAAGTGGATGCAAAACGAAGAAGCGACATCATGAAAAACCACAGTGCTACGCATTTGCTACACCATGCATTGCGCGAAGTACTTGGTACCCATGTGGAACAAAAAGGTTCTTTGGTTGGACCTGATTATTTACGCTTTGATTTCTCACATTTTTCCAAAATTTCCGATGATGAGATGTCTAAAATCGTTCGCTTATTGGAACAACAAATCAAGGATAACCTTGCGCTGAAAGAACGAAGAAACGCACCGATCGAAGAAGCAAAATCCATGGGTGCAATGGCCTTGTTTGGCGAAAAATACGGCGAGTTTGTACGCGTTATACAATTTGGTGACTCTGTTGAACTTTGTGGCGGGACCCACGTGGACAACACAAATTCCATCGGTCTGGTTAAAATACAATCAGAATCTGCCGTAGCGGCCGGTATCCGAAGGATTGAAATGATTACAGGATCAGCAGCGGAAGCACATTACAAGGAAGAAACCGCATTGCTTAACGACATTCGAATTTTGTTTAAAAATCCAAAAGACATCGTTAAAAGCGTGCAGGATTTAATGGAAAGTAATTCCAAAATCGCAAAGGAAGTAGAGTCACTCATGAAAGCGCGAAGCATCCAAATAAAGAATGGTTTAATGTCTGAAATTACAGAGGTTGGCGACCTAAACATCCTTTGCAAACAAATTTCTTTAGACAGCAATTCTGTGAAGGACATCCTATTTCAACTCAAAGGACAAGTGGACCGATTTATTGGCATCATTGGAAATACCGACGGCGACAAGTGTGGATTGAGCGTAATCATTTCCGATTCACTTGTCGAAGAAAAACAATGGAGTGCGGTACAATGGATTCGAGAAGCAGCACCCTTGATTCAAGGTGGAGGTGGCGGGCAACCTTTCTTTGCAACCGCAGGCGGAAAAAATGCAGCGGGATTAAACGAAGCCCTTACCTTGATAAAGCGAAAAATCTAACCAGCACTTGAATACACCAAAAATTTCTGTAGCGATTTGCACGTATAACCGGGAAAAATATTTACCCCAACTTTTTCAATCCATTGAAAAACAAACGCTGCCTGAATCTGCTTATGAAATTTTACTCATTGACAACAATTCTCCTGGCAATACCCATGAGTTGTTTACGCATTTCTTAACGGAAAATCCTTCCAAGCATGGGGAATATTTCTTGGAAACGAACCAAGGACTTTCGCACGCAAGAAACAGGGCCATCCAAGAATCTAATGCACCCCTAATTACTTTTTTAGACGACGACGCTTTCATCGATGTGGATTACCTTAACGTTTTGGTAAATACCTTTGAAAACTACCCAGAGGTAGGTGCCATTGGAGGACCCATTTCTCTGCATTACGAGGACATCATTCCGAAATGGGAAAACAAATATTTGAATTCACTTTTGGGATATTTCAACCGTGGGAATGAATTGCATTATTTTTCCGAAAAAGACTACCCACGGGGTTCCAACATGGCCTTTCGCACCTTGTTGTTTGAAAAGACAGGAACTTTTGACGTACAACTAGGAAGAATTGGAGCGAACCTATTTGGGGGCGAAGAAAAAGACCTATTCAATCGGATTTACAAGCAGAAAATCAGTGTCTTATACCAACCTGATGCGCGCGTATTTCACTGCGTACCCAATGAAAGAACCACCTTTGACTTTATCAAAAAACAAGCACTTGGCACTGGCCAAAGTGAACGAATCCGAAGCAAAGCCGAAGGAACTGGCAGCCTACTGAAAAGGATTTTTTCGGAAGGAATCAAATGGATGGGAAGCTTTGTTTTGTGGTTTTTATTTGCATTCAAAGGACAACCCAGTAAGGGGAATATGATTTTGTTCTTTCGCTATTGGGTAAGTTATGGTTTGGTTATTAATCCGAAAAAAGCATGAAACGACTCCTTTGCCTCCAAGATTTTTTCACGAAATCATTCCAGAGTAAAATCAGTTTTCTGCGCATGTTCCTTCAGTCCAATTTTCTTGGGATTTTACAAAAACCGCAATCCTATTCAAAACCTTGCTTAATCCTTGGAAACGGCCCTTCCCTGAACGATACCTTCGCCCAAAATTCCACCGAAACCTTTGCTTCTTTCGACCTCATGGCCGTAAATGCCGCCGCAACAAGTCCAACCTTTGAAATGTACAAACCCAAGTTATACATTCTCAATGCACTCACCTACTTTTATGAGGATGGTCAACTTTCGGAATTTTACATCCAATCGAAACATGAGTTGTTCAATGCCTTGGCAACAAAAACCTCTTGGGAAATGCAACTTTTGGTCCCTTTTTGCGCAAAGAAATCCAGTGATTTCAAATCTTTGCTTTCCAAAAACCCCCACCTTCATCCCTTGTATTTCAACCAAACACCTGTTGAAGGCTTACCGCTTTTATCCCATTTCTGTTATGCAAAAGGATGGGGAATGCCACGCCCACACAATGTACTCATTCCGGGAATTATGACGGCCATTGGCTTAGGTTATCGAACCCTTGTCATCGCAGGGGCTGACCACTCATGGTTGGCTGACCTCACCGTGAATGAAAAAAATGAGGCGATGTTAAGACATGTGCACTTTTATGCCACCGAAGGAACTTCCCCCATGAAAGTAGAAGACCGAATAGAAAGGCCAAGAAGATTGCATGAAATCATTCAAAAATTCTACCTTTCCTTTAAAGGGTATTGGGACATTCAACGGTATGCTAAATCGAAGGGCGTAAACATCTACAATGCGAGCAGTGTCTCCATGATTGATGCATTTGAACGAAAAAACCTAGAAGAAATCCTGACTTCTACGCCGAATAAATAATGTAAATTTGTTACGATGAATGATCGATCCATATTAATTACCGGAGGAACAGGTTCCTTGGGAAAAGCCTTAACCGCGCACATACTTACCCATTTTCCAGATGTGAAGCGACTTGTAATTTATTCCAGGGATGAACAAAAGCAGTTCGAAATGGAGCAATTGTTTCCATTGCAAAAATTCCCGCAACTCAGGTATTTTATTGGAGACGTGAGAGATTCGGAACGATTGGAGCGAGCTTTTCAAGGAATTGACTGTGTTATCCACGCTGCTGCTATGAAACATGTACACATCGCTGAGTACAATCCAGATGAATGTGTCAAAACCAATGTTGGCGGTGCTGAAAACGTAATCAAAGCGGCCCTTAAAACCAACGTCAAAAACGTAGTCGCCTTGTCAACCGACAAAGCATGCGCACCCATTAACCTGTATGGCGCCACCAAATTAACATCCGACAAGCTTTTTGTCGCTGCCAACAACATCAAAGGGAAACAAGATATTAAATTTTCTGTTGTACGCTATGGAAATGTGATGGGATCGAATGGTTCCGTTATTCCCTTTTTCCTTAAAAAGAAGAAGTTGGATGGAGTTCTCCCAATCACCGTAAAAGAAATGACAAGGTTTAACATCTCCCTGCAAGAAGGTGTGGACATGGTCATGCATGCCATGCAAAACGCTTGGGGTGGTGAGATTTTTGTACCAAAAATCCCTTCCTACAACATCATTGACGTGGCCGAAGCCGTTGGTCCAGACTGCGAAAAACCGGTCATCGGCATCCGTCCCGGAGAGAAAATCCATGAGGAAATGATCAGCTCATCGGATTCTTTTTTCACCTACGATTTAGGTAAATACTACACCATTCTGCCTCAAACCCCCACTTGGGATTTGAAAGCGTTTATCACTGCCAACGAAGCTGTAAAAGTTGAAGAAGGATTTTCCTACAATTCAAAGGACAACCAAGATTGGGAAACCGTGGAAAGTTTGCGAATGAAAATCCGAGAATTTGTAGACCCTGAATTCTCAGTTTAAGATTATGAATAACGAGGAAACCATAAAAGACCACAATGCCCAAGAACTCGAACCCAAGGTTACGGGAATAGGAGGTGTGTTTTTTCGTTCAAATGATCCGGATGAAACCAAAAAATGGTATACCGAGCATTTGGGTTTCGAAACCAACGCATACGGCGCTACCTTTGAAGGAAGGGAGTTGGATAACCCCGAAGTCATCAATGCTTTGCAATGGAGTGTATTCAAATCTGACACCGCTTATTTTGAACCTTCTACCAAAGAATTTATGATCAATTATCGGGTTCAAAACATTGAAGGGTTGGTCGCTAAAATGTTGAAGAATGGCGCAACGGTATTGGATGAAATTGTCACCTATGAATATGGGAAATTTGTTCACCTACTCGACCCAGACGGGAATAAAATAGAACTTTGGGAACCCATTGGAACGCTTCCAAAGGCATAAAACTCAGAAAAAATCATGGAGAAAATAACAATCGAGAATTACCTAGACAGCCATTACATCCACCGAAGCAACTGGTTACGGGCAGCTGTATTGGGTGCAAACGACGGAATTATTTCCATCTCAAGTCTTGCCATTGGCGTTGCCACCGCAAGCAATTCAAGGGAAGCCACGGTACTGGCAACGGTTGCCGGATTGGTCGCAGGAGCATTATCCATGGCAGCAGGTGAATACGTTTCTGTGAGTTCTCAAACCGACACCGAAACCGCGGACATCGAACGAGAAGCCCAAGAGTTAAAAGACATGCCCGAAGAGGAATTGCAGATATTGGCGCAAATCTATGAGAACCGAGGTCTCAAAAAAGAAACGGCCATGCAGGTTGCCTTAGAATTGACAGAAAAAGACGCCTTGGCGGCACATGTTCGCGACGAATTGGGTATCAATGAAATTAGCAAGGCGAATCCAATTCAAGCGGCTTTGGCGTCGGGAACGGCCTTTACCGTTGGAGGAATTTTACCCCTGATGGTTGTGCTTTTGGCTCCCATCAAAGGCATTGAATATTTTCTTTACGGGTTTACAATTTTATTCTTAGCCATTTTAGGAAGCATCTCTGCTAAAACGGGTGGGTCAAGTATGAAAAAGGCAATCATGCGAATTACCATTTGGGGTACCATCGCCATGGGCTTGTCTGGTTTGGTTGGTTATGTCTTCGGCGTCAATGTATAATATCGTTTACACCCCTTGAACCACATGAAAGTTTCAGGTTTTACCTTTATCCGAAATGCCATCACCTATGATTACCCAATCCTAGAGGCCATACTTTCCATAGAACCTATTTGCGATGAAATTGTGGTAGCCGTCGGAAATTCAGATGACCAAACCCGTGCGTTGATTGCCTCCTTGAATTCAGCTAAAATTAAGATCATTGATACCGTTTGGGATGATTCACTGCGAGAAAACGGGGCTGTGTTGGCCGTTGAAACCAACAAGGCTTTTCATGCCATTTCTGCGGACAGTGACTGGTGTTTTTACATCCAAGGAGATGAAGTATTGGAAGAAGGTTCAGAATCTTTGATTCTCAATGCCATGAAACATCATTTGAACGATACAAAAGTGGATGGATTTTTATTCAATTACCGTCATTTTTATGGCTCGTATGATTACGTTGGCGCTTCTAATTCGTGGTATAAAAACGAAATACGCATCATTAGAAACAACCAAAAAATTTATTCCCACAAGGATGCGCAAGGTTTTCGTAAAAACACCAATGAAAAGCTCAATGTTATTTCCATTCCTGCACACATTCACCATTATGGTTGGGTTAAAGATCCTCGGTCAATGCAGCGAAAACAAGAAAATTTCAATAAGCTCTGGCACGACGATGAGTGGGTCGAACAAAACATTGAAAAAGTCGCCGAATTCGCCTATGAGAAACACATTACACAACTTAAAAAATTCCAAGGACAACACCCGAGTGTCATGAAAAAACGAATTGAATCCATCAATTGGAAATTCACGATGGACATTTCCATGGAGAAACGTACTTCAAAAGACCGTCTCAAAGACGTCCTGAAATTTTTTGGATTTAATCCGAATTATAAAAATTACATCAAGGTGGGCAAATTCTCAAACTAGCCCTTTCTTTTTCGAATCCGAAGTCACTTTCTGAACATTTAGCAACGCATTATTAGTACTTTCGCCGAATAGAAATTCAACACAACAATTTACCTCCATGGATCCTCACGATTTTAAACCAGAAAGCTTAATGATGACCTTCGGGTACAAGCCAGAACTTTCTGAAGGTGCTATCAAATGTCCTATTTTCCAAACTTCAACCTTTGTTTTTAAAAGTGCAGAAGATGGAAAAGCTTTTTTTGAAGTAGCCTATGGCAAGCGCGAACAATTGCCCAATGAAGAACTCGGGTTAATTTACAGCAGACTTAACAATCCGGATTTAGAGATTTTGGAAAACAGGCTTTGTTTGTGGGACCGCGCGGAAGACTGCGCCATTTTCGAAAGCGGGATGTCTGCGATTACGACGGTATTGTTAGAATTTTTAAAACCTGGAGATTTACTTCTGTACTCCAATCCGTTGTACGGAGGTACTGACCACTTCATTCATCATTTCCTTCCATCCATAGGTGTGCATGTCCTTGGATTTAACACGTCCCATACTGAGGCGCAAATTGTAGAAATGCTTGATGCCTGTGGACATGCAGACCGTTTGAAACTCATTCTATTGGAAACCCCTGCCAATCCAACCAATGACTTAATAGACATCTCATTGTGTAAAGACATTGCGGTGCGTTACTCAAACCCTGAAAATCAGGTTTTGGTTGCCGTTGACAACACGTACATGGGTCCATTATGGCAACATCCGTTAAAGCATGGAGCTGATTTTGTCTTGTATTCAGCTACCAAATACATCGGTGGACATAGCGACATCATTGCCGGGGCTGTTTTGGGAAACAAAATCTTGATGCAAAGAATTAAAAACCTGCGTACTTTCTTAGGAAATATGGCAGGACCTTGGACTGGATGGTTATTGATGCGAAGCCTTGAAACGCTTAAAGTTCGAATGGAACAGCAACAAAGAAATGCCATCGAGGTTGCAAACTACCTATTAAACCATCCGAAAGTAATCATGGTAAATTATTTAGGATTGCTGGACAAAGAAAGTAAGATGTATCAGGTCTTCTTAAAACAATGTGAGGGCACTGGCGCCATGATATCATTTAGCATCCACGGCGGCGAAAAAGAAGCTTTTGCCTTTTTGAATAACCTTAAACTGATTAAATTGGCCGTAAGCCTCGGTAGTACAGAAAGCCTTGCAGAACATCCTAAAAGCATGACCCACGCAGGCGTTGACGATGCCCTACTTGCCGAAATGGGAATTTCAGATTCGTTGATTCGATTGTCCATCGGTGTTGAACATTTTAGCGATATTATTTGGGACATTGAACAATCTTTGGCGCTTATTGATTAAATTGGACATCCAATGAAAAATCAACCTTACATCCTCATTGAATTGGCAAACACTCATGGCGGTGACCTCACCTACTTGCATGATTTGATTCGCGCCTTCGATTCCTATCAAGGTTCCTTCGGGATGAAATTCCAACCTTTGTCTCCAGAGACCTTGGCAACGCCTGATTTTGAATGGTATAAAGTATATCAAGACCTTTACTTTACCCCAAATCAATGGAGAGAAACCTTGGAATTGGCAAAAGAGACAAAAGACATTTGGCTTGATCTTTTTGATGCCTATGGTGTCCAAATACTCCGAGAAAACCTGCCAAACATTCATGGAATTAAATTTCAAAGCTCTGTGCTATTTAATACGGAGCTCATGGAATTGCTGTCCTCCCTTGATTTGTCCCATTGTCAGCTGATTGTAAACATTGCCGCGCAAGAAATCGAACAAATTAAAGAAAGAATTTCCTACGTACAGGAAACGCTTCAACCCAAAGAGATTTGGGTGGAAATTGGCTTTCAATCGTACCCCACAGAATTACAAGACAGCGGACTTTCTAAAATACACACCCTTCGGGAAACCTTTACAAACCCCATCGTTTTTGCCGACCACTTAGATGGAACTTCGGACGACGCGCTATACATTCCCTTGTTTGCTTTGCATCAGGGCGTAAATGTCATCGAAAAACACGTGATGCTTGGGGACAGAGAAACAAAATACGATCACTTTTCATCGCTAACCCCTGAACGTTTTGCCTTGATGATGGAAAAAATAAATGCATATCAACAAGCCTTTACGCAACCTTTCATCAATGAACGCGAGCAAAACTACCTTGCGAAAACCTTAATGATTCCTGTCGCCAAGAACGTACTTAACGCTGGAGATTTGGTACACCCTCACTCCGATTTGTTTTTCAGAAGATCCGGTAAACCAGGACTTACACTCCCCGAGATTCAAGCCATTCAAAAAGAATTCAAGGTGCTTACCTCCGATAAAAAGCCCTATGACACTTTGCAAACCAGCGATTTCCGTCGCGCAAAAATTGGGGTCATTGTTGCCTGTAGGATGAAATCTTCGCGCTTAAAAGAAAAGGCAATCCTTCCGATTGGAGAACTTTCATCCGTCGCTTTCTGCTTGAAACATGCCTTGCAATTTAAACACATTGACCATGTCGTTTTGGCAACCTCTAGCCTCGAACAAGACGCAGCGTTGGAAGAAGAAAAATTCGCAGCGGAAGTAGTGTTTTTCCAAGGAGACCCAGAAGACGTTATGGCACGATACATTAGCGCATGTGACGAATTGAAATTGGATGTAGTCGTTAGGGTTACCGCGGACATGCCTTTCATAGACAATGAAATATGTGAATTTTTACTCAACGAACATTTTACATCTGGGGCAGATTATACCGTAGGAAAAGATTCCGCTGTTGGCGTTAACTTGGAAATTTTCAATGTTTCCGTCTTAAAACGCATCAAGTCACACTTTCCCTCGGCTGAACTTTCTGAGTACATGACATGGTATTTTCAAAACAATCCTGAACATGTAAAAATACACAAAGTCGACCTCCCGGAAATCTTTATTCGTCCTTACAGGCTCACCCTGGATTACGAAGAAGATTTAACGATGTTTAATCACATTCACAGCCATTTCATTTCCCAAAACAAACCAGACTACAACCTCCGAGATGTCATTGCTTATTTGGACCAACACCCTGAAATCGCAGCGATTAACGGAAACCTTACTTTGCGATATAAAACCGACCAATCTTTGATTGACCTCTTGAATGAGAAAACAAAAATTCAATGAGAAAACTGTTGATTTTTACGGATTCTTTAAGTTTGCCGAGAAGCCATCCTGAATTGGTAACGCACCCTGAAACGTGGCCTGAAATGCTCCGGAAAGAAGGCTTTGAAGTTTGCCTTTCTGCCATTGGCGGAGCCACCTTGAAAGACCTAGAAAAGCAATTGTTTTATTTTCAAAAAGACCGCTACTTTGACGCCGTCATTGTACAAAGTGGCATCGTTGATTGCGCACCACGTTTTGTGAAGAAATGGGAATTAAAAGCCCTGCAATCCATTCCAATGCTTGGCGGAAAAATCCTTTCCTTGTTGAATAAAAACGGGATACGAAAGGCACGAAAAATTACCTACAATGCGCCTAAAGCCTTTTTACAATCCATTCGAACCTTTGAAAATTCCTTCACTTGTCCGGTAGTGTTTTTAGGCATCCTCCCTGCAACCCAAGCCTATGAAAATACGCTCCCAGGAATCACTAAAAACATTGATGCTTACAACCAAATCCTTTCCTCTGCGAAACATTTTGTTTCATTAAATGCCATTCCTTCAGAAGGCATCATGTCGGACCACCACCATTTGAATCCAAAAGGCCATCAATTTGTGAAGGAAAAGGTATGTGAAAAACTTACAACATGCGCTACAAGAACCTAAGCATCCAAGAAAAGCATTTGGGCGAGTATGCCTTGGTTCCCATTCGGATGAATGACCAATGCTTAATCCGAAAATGGCGCAATGAACAGATGTATCATCTTCGCCAGCAAGAACCCTTAACAGAAGAAAATCAAAGGATCTATTTTGATACAGTGGTCGCTTCTTTATTCACAAGCGAGCACCCTTCCCAATTTCTTTTTTCTTATGTACAAGCGGGAGATTGCATTGGTTATGGTGGGTTGGTGCACATCAATTACGAAAAACAAAGCGCAGAACTTTCTTTTATCATGGCGACAGAATTGGAGGAGACACAATTTGCAATGCATTGGTCAAACTTCCTCAAACTCATACAGCCCATCGCTTTCCAAGGATTGGGTTTACAACGCATCTTCACCTATGCCTATGACCTTCGTCCACACTTGTATCCCATCTTGGAAAACCATGGCTTTTACAGAGAGCGTACCCTACCAAACGTACTGATTGAAGATGGGAAATCCATTTCTGCCATTGTTCACAGCAAATGGAATGCGAACTTACGACCTGCCACCCCTATGGATGAAGACGTAACTTATCAATGGGCCAAGGATCCGTTGGTTCGAAAATATTCCTTTCAGCAGAATAAAATCACCAAGGAAGGTCACGCAAGTTGGTTTCAATCAAAACTTGAAAATCCAAATTGTTTTTACTTCCTACTTCAAAGTGACAAAACAGGTCCAATGGGTTCTTTTCGTTTGGATGTATTGTCGGCCGATAAACCTTGCACGGCTTACATAAGTTACTTGTTAGACCCAAAAACCCATGGAAAAGGCTTAGGCATTGCCATCTTGGTATTGGGAGAATTCGAAGCCCGACAACAAGGCATTTCTGTACTAATCGGAGAAGTTATAGCCGAAAACTCAGCATCTTGTGCTATCTTTGCCAAATTAGGGTACGAGCGGGAACTTCTTCATGACCGCATTCGCTATAAAAAGAGCCTTTAATGTTCAAGCTTCCAAAAGACCATGTATTTATCATTGCTGAATTATCTGCCAACCACAATGGCAGCTTAGCGACTGCTTTAGAAACGGTGAAAGCAGCGAAAAGAGCAGGTGCCGATGCGATCAAACTTCAAACCTACACTGCAGATACATTGACCTTAAAATGCGAACAATCTGATTTTAAAATCAGTGGAGGCACTTTGTGGGATGGAAGGTATTTACATGATTTGTACTTGGAAGCATACACACCTTGGGACTGGCATGCCGTTATTTTCAAAGCAGCGGAGGAAGAGGGATTGGCTTGTTTTTCTTCGCCCTTTGACCCCACCGCAGTTGATTTCTTGGAATCGTTGGAATGTCCCGTATACAAAATTGCTTCGTTTGAAATCACAGACATCCCCTTGATAGCTTACGTAGCGTCCAAAGGAAAACCCATGATTCTGTCCACAGGCATCGCTGAAAAAGAGGACATCCAGCGTGCGATTGATGCATGTATTCAGATGGGAAACACGGACCTTACTTTGCTAAAATGCACTTCCTCCTACCCAGCTCCCATCGAAGAAGCCAACCTAAATTTGATGGTGCAATTTGCGAAGGATTTTCCTGTAAAAATTGGACTTTCTGACCACACGCCTGGACATTTAGTCCCTGTCATTGCAACCTCCATGGGTGCACGCGTAATTGAGAAACATTTCATTTTGAACCACGAAATCGGTGGGCCAGACGCAGCCTTTTCATTGGATGAAAGTGAATTCACAGAAATGGTCAAACAGGTGCGAATGACAGAAAAAGCAATGGGTGACACAACCTATGACTTGACGCCAAAACAACAAAGTGGAAAAGCTTTTAGCAGATCGCTTTATCCTTGTCAGGACCTACCAAAAGGCACCTTAATCACGAGCGAAATGGTGAAATCCGTTCGGCCGGGGCACAGCCTACACCCGATGTATTTAAAAGAATTGATAGGCAAAAAAACAACACGTGACCTCCTCCTTGGGGAGCGAATTTCAATGAAAGACTTTGAATAATTCTACGATTTCAAAGCAAATGTAACAAAGCACTTGGAGGCATACTTCCAATAACCATGAAGGCCAAAGCGCCACAATTAAAATTATGACATTTAACGAACTCGATCTTATAGCGCCGATCTTAAACGCACTAGACAATTTAGGATATACCAATCCAACGCCCATTCAAGAACAAGCCATACCCATTATCCTTTCCGGAAATGACATCATGGGTTGCGCGCAAACGGGTACAGGTAAAACCGCGGCTTTTGCCATTCCTATTTTACAGAATTTAACCAAAAACCCACGTCCGGATGGAAAACGAAAAATAAGAAGTCTAATCCTTACGCCTACCCGCGAACTTGCGATTCAAATTGAAGAAAACATCAAAGAATACGGAAGAAACTTGGACCAACGTCACGCAGTAATTTTCGGCGGGGTAAGTCAAGTAAAACAAGTAAACCAACTTAAAAACGGTGTGGATATTTTGGTAGCCACACCGGGACGATTGCTTGACCTTCAACAACAAGGATGCATTGATTTACGTCACTTGGAGATCTTTGTCCTTGACGAAGCGGACAGAATGTTGGACATGGGATTCATCCACGATGTAAAGAAAATCATCAAGCTCATTCCTTCAAAAAGACAAACCTTGTTTTTCTCTGCAACCATGCCTAAAGAAATCAAAACGCTGGCAAGTACCATTCTCACCAACCCAAAACAAGTAATTGTAACGCCCGTATCCTCAACCGCAGAAACCATTTCGCAAGAGCTCTACTACGTTTCTACTTCGGAAAAAAAGAACCTGTTATTGCATGTTTTGGACCAACAAAATGTTCCTTCGGTTTTGGTTTTTTCCAGGACCAAACACGGTGCCGACAGAATTGTAAAAATTCTTGCAAAAGCCAACATCACTGCCGCTGCCATTCACGGAAACAAATCGCAAAACCAAAGACAAAACGCATTGAATGGTTTTAAGACGAATCAGTTAAAAGTATTGGTAGCCACTGACATTGCAGCCAGAGGCATAGACATCGATGAACTGGCTTTGGTTATCAATTATGACGTACCCAATGTTGCAGAGACCTATGTTCACCGAATTGGAAGAACTGGACGCGCAGGTGCAAGCGGTAAAGCGATTTCATTTTGTGATCAAGAGGAACGAGCATACATCAAGGACATTCAAAAACTCATTGGATTACAAATTCCAGTCGTGAAATCACATCCTTTTGCCTAATTCAAAACGGACTGAATACAATCAGTCCTGTTTTTTAGCAGTCAAGCTTTTTTTCAATTCAAGTCCTCCGATTCCAAAAAATCCGAGTAGGAGTAAGATCGAGCCCAGCATGGAATACTTAGAACCGGTTATGTATGATTTCGGCTCAAAGGACCATGTAATCTCGTGTTTTCCTGCAGGAACTTCAGTCCCTCGAAGGATGTAATTCACACGATGGTAAGGAACTTCTTTTCCATCAATCTTACAGATCCAACCTTCGGGATAATAGATTTCACTGAATACAACGAATCCCTTGTGTTTAGATTGGTATACATAGGTTAATGCTTTGGTGGCATAGCGCGTTAAGCGAATTCTATCCATTGAATCGGTACCATAACTCGACGCTGGTTTCGCTTCGTCGGACGCCAAGTCAAGGATGGCTTCTGTTTTGGTATTCAATGTACCCAATCCCAACATGGCATCGTTGGCAGAATTAACCACTTTAAGGCGATTCACAAACCATGCATTTCCATTTGCGTTTGGATTTACTACCGGTATGTCTGAGCGCTTAAGAATCAAATATTTGGTGTTTAACATATTTAAAATCTGACAAGAGTCTGCCAAGGTAGCACCTGCGACTGAAATCGTATCGTATACTGCTTTTGCCTGCTCTTGGGTGATTCCCATGGTTTGTGCATACCCTTGTAACTTCGCCATTTTGAACGCACCAATGCTTTGGTTGGCTTTTTGGATTTCGGATTGGATGTAAAAATCTACCAATTGCTGGTATCTTTTCAACTTTGCACCGTGATAGCCCCCAATGGATTTATGAAAAAAGCAGGTTACCGTTTCATTGAAAGGATTGTCAAAGGAGAACACACGGTAATTTGAATTCAGTTGCAACGCTGTGAATTGTGCAAACACATTGCTCACCTCTGAAGGTTGGTTGGTGTACAATCCCGCTTCCGCATATTTAGCAGAAACCTCTGATGCTTTTTGACCAAAATTGGAAATGTTTTTTTCTTCGTTTTGCAAGATGGCAAAATCCGCTTTGTCCGGCATGTAAGGAATTTCACCTTCGGTGATGTCTTCGTACTTTTCATAGGTCATTCCATCCCCTTCATTGTTAAGGTAGCGTTTTGCGATGGAAATTTCATCAATGCTTACAAAGAGTCCAATGGCTGTCAACCAGACGAAAGGCTTGGCCTTGGTCATTAACGCTAACAAAAGCATCAATCCTGTGAGGACGAAAAACACGACGGTTCTTCCTGCGTCGTTTCGGTAGATGGATTCTCTGACATGAATCAACTCAGCTTTTAAACCTTGGATCATGGTGGCCTGTGATGGATCTTTGGATTGCGTTACAGCATCGTTAAACTGTTTGGTTTCATCTGCGGTAATGAAATTCCCTGAAATAGAGGGTACCAAAAACAAAACAATTCCGATAACAGCGACCCCACCGATTACACCATAATGGAATTTTTTGGTTCCTTCCAACGGTTCTTTTTTTACGAGCTTGTCCAACAGCAACATCGCCATTAATGGAACGATGACTTGCATGATCACAAGAATCATTTTTGAATCACGGAACTTGTTGTACATCGGAAAGTGGTCAATGAACCAAAAATTCACCCCTCCTGTTTTCGCAGAAAGCAACACGCACAAAATGGACAAAGCAAGTACAGGGAAACGAAGGGTGTCTTTAACCAAGAACAAGCTTACCAAAAACAGGAACATGGCTACCGCACCGAGGTAAATGGCTCCGCCGCTGAACAGCTGCCCCCCCCAATAATGGTTTGATTGAGAAATTTGCTGGCTATAGTTTAGATCGCGAACCGCCTCCATTGCGCTCTCATCATTTCCAATGGGCTCGGCATTCCCTCCTTTGGCATTGGGAATAAACAGCGAAAGCGCTTCTTTTGGCCCAAAATTGTACTCTAAAATATAGCTTTTATCCAATCCTGACTTCGCTTTGGTTTCTTTTTTTGTCCCTTTCGGTACAACTGAAATGTCAGAATCTCCACGCGTAGAATATTTTGAATAAGCGTAGGTGGTCATGAGGTTACTTGCCGACGGCAGTACGGCCAACCCTGTCGCCAAAAGCAATGCGCCGGTAATTTTAAGCAGTCCCATGTATTGTTTTTCGACCAACAATCGAATGCCTTCTGCGAGGGCAACAACGCCAAGAAGTATAAACAAATAATAGGTGATTTGAAGGTGATTTGCACTTATGTTCAGCGAGAGAAAGAAGGCAAAAACGATGCTTCCCCAAAGCCATTTTCCACGGGTAGCTAACAGGAGTCCACCTAAGGTTGGCGCCATGTATGCTACGGCATTCACCTTGGTAAGATGTCCAGCGCCGAGGTAGAGAATGTTAAACGAAGCAAACCCAAAAGCAATGGAACCCACGATGGCTACCCATGGATTTAACTTCATGCAAAGCCCCATAATGTAAAATCCAAGCATCATGACAAACAAAATCCCAACCGGAGTGGGTAAACCAAGACGGAGGACTTCTGCCACGCGAACCATGTAATTCCCTTTGTGAATCATACTGATTTGGTAAGCAGGCATACCGCTGAACATGGTGTTGGTCCACATGGCTTCTTCGCCATTCATCAAGCGATAATCTGTAATCTCTTTAGATGCACCTTGGTACTGTTTCACATCTGATTGCTTCAATTGTTTTCCTTCCCAAACTGGAGAGAAGTAAACGCTGGCAAAAAGGATAAAAACCCCAATGGCTGCGATATGGGGGAGGATATTTTTAAGGTTGAATTTCATGGTTGATTTTTGGATTCTAAAGTTACATTTCTATTTTGGATTGGCATAACGCTCTACATCGGCTTTTTTAATTTCTTCATCACAAAGGATAACCAAACGTTCTAAGACATTGCGCAGTTCGCGTATGTTCCCTGTCCAATCTACTTTTTGCAGTGCTGCAATTCCCGAAGGGTCAATGGATTTCTTGGGAATGCCTTGTTCATTGCATACAATTGAAATGAAATGTTCTGCCAACAAAGGAATGTCTTCAATGCGGTCATTTAGGCTGGGGACGTGAATGGGAATTACCGCCAAGCGATGATACAAATCTTCTCGAAACCTGGATTCGCTAATTTCTTTTCTCAGGTCTTTGTTGGTTGCCGCAATGATTCTGCAGTCTACTTTTACATCTTTCTCCCCTCCTACCCTTTGAATCGAATTTTCTTGAAGTGCGCGCAAAACTTTGGCCTGTGCGCTTAGGGACATGTCACCGATTTCATCCAAGAATAGGGTACCTCCTGAGGCCAATTCGAATTTCCCTTTCTTATCCTTAACCGCACTTGTAAAAGCTCCTTTTTCGTGACCAAACAACTCACTTTCAATTAACTCTGAAGGAATCGCAGCACAGTTCACTTCTACAAAGGGTCCTTTTGCGCGGTTAGACAAATCGTGAAGGGAGCGAGCGACCAATTCCTTTCCACTGCCATTGGGACCGGTGATAAGGACACGGGCATCAGAGGGGGCTACCTTCTGCACCATGGCTTGGATGTCCAAGATGGGTTTTGAATTCCCGACAATGGATGAACCCTTGATTTTTTTCAGGGTTGTACGCAAAGCTACATTTGAAAGTACGAGTTGGTTTTTTTCAGAGACATGTTTAAGAGAAACAAGGATCCTGTTTAGGTTCAATGGTTTTTCAATAAAATCATAGGCGCCCAACTTCAGTGCCTTCACAGCGGTTTCGATGGTGCCATGACCTGACATCACGATGATTTGAACTTCATTGCCTTTGTCTTGGAGTTCTTGCATGAGGGCAAGCCCGTCCATCTGGGGCATTTTAAGGTCGCAAAAAAGCACATCGAAAGCGGTTTTTTCAATTTTCTTTAGGGCAGCCAATCCATCTTCAGCCTCTTCCACTTGATGACCTTCCAATTCAATCACATCGCGCAAAGCTCTTCGAATGGACCGATCGTCATCCGTAATTAAAATTCTCATGGTTTTTTATTTTCGATGTCAACCGTACGTTCCAACATGGGGACAAATTTAAAGGTGCCCAATTCTTGAAGGGTGTATTCGGTTTCATTTTGACGGACAATTTTTAGCATTTTTTGCTCAACCCCTTCTCCTACGGGAATCACCATCGTTCCTCCAACCTTTAATTGAATCTTGAGTTCATTGGGGATTTCAGGGGCACCACAGGTTACCAATATTTTATCGAAAGGCGCATAACTTGGCCAACCTCGGTAACCGTCACCGAATCGCAAACGGGCATCGTAATTCAAAAACTTCATCATTTGTGCAGCCTTAAAATGCAAATCTTGGTGCCGTTCTATGGAATACACTTTCGCTCCTAATGCACACAAAATGGCCGTTTGAAATCCGGAACCTGTACCTATTTCTAGGATTTTATCCTTCGGCTTCACCTCCAACAATTGGGTTTGAAAAGCAACGGTATATGGGTGAGAGATGGTTTGACCAGAACCAATTTGAAAAGCAGCATTCGTATAGGCCATTCCATCAAGCGCAAGGTCGAGGAAATAATGCCTTGGGACTTCGAAGAAGGCACGTAAAATTTCAGGGGAGTGGATACCCATTTTTTCAATTTCCTTGATAAGTAAATTTCGCTTTCCCTTATGTTTGTATGTATCCTTTAAATGCTCCATTTGATTCTTCTGCCCTATTTTTAAAATTCAAAATTAAACAAAGTCCAATGTTGAAGTGCTTTTACTTACCTTTGTTTTGAACATTCTTTAGTGAAATGAAAGTTTTGGTAACCGGCGGAGCAGGGTTTATTGGCTCAAATGTATGTGAAGCGCTGCTGACAAAAGGGCATCAAGTGGTCTGTATGGACAATTTGCTTACAGGAAGCGAGCGAAACATAGCTCCCTTACGAAATCATCCTTTTTTCGAATTCCAACTTGGAGACATCCGCGACCTCGATGCGTGTATCCGGGCCATTCAAGGTTGTGAAAAAGTCATCCATTTGGCTGCGTTGGGCTCTGTACCAAGATCCATCCAAGACCCCTTAACGACGAATGCGATCAACATTGATGGGTTTTTAAATGTCATTCACGTGGCAAAAGAGCATGAGGTGAAGCGTTTTGTATTTGCCGCCAGCAGTTCAACCTATGGGGATTCAGCGGAATTGCCAAAAGTAGAGGATCGAATCGGAAAACCTTTATCGCCCTATGCGGTAACGAAATACGTCAACGAACTGTATGCGCATGTTTTTCATCAAGCGTATGGACTCGAATACATCGGCTTGCGTTATTTCAATGTCTTTGGAAGAAACCAAGACCCTCAAGGTGCCTATGCTGCCGTGATTCCAAAATTTATTCAACAATTTCTCAGTGAAACATCGCCTGTAATCAATGGTGACGGTACCAACACAAGGGATTTTACCCACGTTGAAAATGTTGTTTCTGCAACACTTTTGGCACTGGAAACCGATCACAAAAGCGCTGTAAACCAAATTTACAATGTTGCCTTCGGAAGCAGTACCACCTTGATAGAATTGGCAGAAATGATCCAAAAAACGCTTTCCGAAAGAAAACCCACCCTTCAAATTCCTGAGCTAACCTTTGGTCCCAACCGACCTGGCGACATTCCCCATTCCCATGCGTCGATTGAGAAAATTCAAAAACTTCTCGGCTACGTTCCACATGTTTCTGTCGAAACAGGCATACAAAAGACAGTGGATTGGTTTTTAACCCAATACATTCAATTGTAAATCCTAACCGGATGGAAAAGGATTCTTCAAAAATTAAAATCGCCCTTGTCGAAGACCACGGTCTAACAAAGAAATCGAATTAGAAAAGGAAAATGTTTTGCTTGCAAGGCGAATCAAGCGGACGGAGGGCTTGAAATCTAAATTGTAGAACACACCTTTAATTCAGGATTCAACCCAACAGTTTCACATGAACGGGACAGTGATCCGAACCCATCACTTGGGTTAAAATGGAAGCTTCACCAACCAACGGCATCATGGCTTTTGAAGCAAGGAAATAATCAATTCTCCATCCAATGTTATTGGCCCTGGCACCTGCTCGGTAACTCCACCAAGAATATTCAATTTTAGAAGGGTTCAAATGTCGATAGGTGTCGTGAAAACCTGCCGCAACAAATGCATTCATCCCATCAATTTCCTCTTGCATGTATCCTGCAGCTTTGTTGTAATTTTCCTTGGGACGAGAAAGATCCATGGGTTGATGCGCCACATTGAAATCTCCACAAACCAACACAGGTTTCGTTTGCTCCAACTGCTTTAAATACGCTAAAAAGTCGCGGTCCCACGATTGACGATAAGGCAACCTCGCCAATTCACTCCCCGAGTTAGGCACATATACCGTAACCAAAAAAAACGACGGATACTCAGCACAAACCACACGCCCCTCATGGTCATGTTCCGGAATTTGCATGTCGTACGATATGCTTAGCGGATTTTCTTTGGTTAGGATTGCGGTACCTGAATACCCTTTTCTCTCTGCTTCATTGGCAAAAATGTGATAACCTTCCAAGGGAATCAGCGCTTCTTTTACCTGGGCGACCGTTGCTTTGGTTTCTTGCAGGCAAATGATGTCAGGCTGCAAGGCTTGCATATCCTGAATAAATGTTTTAGAGGAAATCGCTCGAATTCCGTTGACGTTGAAAGATAATATATTCATCAAAATTGATTTTTAATTTGTTCCCATACCCTTGAAAAAAAATTTCCCGACCGGTTTTCCAATTCACTGTCTAACATTCCAGTTTCGATCACCCTTGTCTTGGACTTGTATTTTACCCAACGAAGTATGAGGTAGACAAAAATCACAAAAAAAAGGATGGCAACGATAATAAAACGATAGCCGAATAAAAAAAACTCCATTAATTTCTATTTATTAGTTCACCTTTTCCATAGCGCGACAAAAAGATGGTTGAAGGAAATCCAAAATACTCTATGTTCCCTACCCCATTGATTTCTGCTTTCAAGGGTATCCCAGAGGCTTTCACCTTTTGAGGCCTTGAAGAACTTGAAATCACGTTTAACATGCCTTGGGTTTCCAAATGTTGGCAATCAAAACATCCATCTCCGGAAATTTGCATTTTGGTCGTAACTGCTTTTCCTGACAATTTTAAATCTCCCCAACCATTCGTATTCACGGCATTAACATCCAATGCATCAATACAAACGTCCATGCTCCCACCGCCATCTTTTAAGGTCAAGGTTAGGTAGTCCGTTTTCAAGGTGTCCTCAGTCGTCAAAGTCTCCGTTCCTTCATAGCGGATGTTTATCAATTTGGTGTAATGTATTTCAACTTTCACGGTTGCGTAATGCCTCAAATAATTGCATTTGTTATGATTGGAAAGGGTCAACAAACCATCGGTAGATTCTATTTCGATAAAATTCAACAGGTTTGCCCCACCCCGAATCACAACCTTATCTGTAGAATCCTGAATCAAGACATATTCAATGTGTTCCTTCAAAAAGAGCCGGTCAAAATTCTGTACAGTTACCGTACGCTCCGCCATTCCCCCCGATTTCTTGAGACAAGACCGATCTTCTGGTTTTTTGCATGCAAAAAGAAAGGCGATTCCAAAAATTAAGGGTAGATACTTCATTTTTTTCGATAGTTAAAGGTATAACCAATTCCATATTCCAAATAATCCGCACGAGCCCAATGGGTTTTGAGTGTAAAGTTCAAAATCAATCCATTTTTCAAGAAATACCTACAACCAATCCTGTGGTACACTTTATCTTCAGGGTGGTATTTATCTCGGATGTAAGCACCCATGCCAAACACAAAATGGAAGCGATCCAAAGGCACGAGGTAGGCAGAATAAATTCCCATTTGAACGATATCCAGCTGTGATTTTTCTACTAAGGGTTGATAGCCCATGATTGCTTGTTTGGAAATCAAGTCAACATCCAACTCCATTCCCGAGCGATGGTTAAAAAACCTTTTCGCCGAAAAATTCAGGGCATAAACGGGATAGCGTTTTCCTCCGATGGGCATGTTTTGTTTTGCTGACAGGATTCCCGTAATGCTGTAAAGCCATCTGTCGTAAGGCAGTGTCATTTCAAGCTTCGTTGCTTTTTCTTTTTCAATTGGGACAAGGGTTCTGGCATATCCTATGGAAACGAAAGGCATGTTAATTCCGAAATTAGGTACTTTGTAGGCAGCATTGCTAAAATGGGTGATGTCCAATCCAATGTTTACCGAATTCTTCCCAAAAAAATAGGTGCTTTTAACGGCAAGACACATCATGCCTAAAAGCTCAGTGGATACCGCTACATTTTTTGGATTCAACAGGGGATCATATACCTTGGATGTATGCCCCATTCCGAACCCAAGCTTAAAATCCATTCGGTAATTTTTTACCGACACCATGGGCAATTCAGCGAATCCGTAGGTACCTAGATAATTTCCCAATAAGAGGTTGTTGCCAACAGAACCATAGAACACGGTAAATCCATAACTTGGGTATTTGTAAAATTTTTGGTATTCCTTACTTCCCCGAGACCGCAAAACATAACTCAATTCTCCTGCGTAACCCAGCTCACTTGGCATGTGTGCCATCACTCCTCTGTGTGCCGCTAAAAAACCGACTTTTTGCCTATACTCAATGGCTTTTTCAAATTTAGGCTGACCTAAAAAGTTGAAAACCAAACATAAAAACAGGAATCCGAAGCACCCTTTCATTGCTAACAAAGTTAAGAAAGCTTGTCATTCAAAACACTTAAAAAATTACTTTTGCACATGGACAAAAGATTGGAGGCCTTTGAAAGGTTGCTTAACATTATGGATGAACTCAGGGAGCGATGTCCTTGGGATCAAAAACAAACCTTTGAATCTCTTAGAAACCTCACCATTGAAGAGACCTACGAATTGGCAGACGCCATTACGAAGGGAGATTTGAACGAAATAAAAGGCGAGATTGGGGATTTGTTTTTACACATGGTTTTCTACTGTAAACTCGGGTCTGAAGTAGGTGCATTTGACGTAAGTAATGTATTGAATGCCATTTGCGATAAACTGGTGTATCGCCACCCACATATTTATGGCGATGTGGAAGCCAACTCCGAAGAAGAAGTCAAGGCAAATTGGGAAAAATTGAAATTGAAAGAGGGTAAAAAATCTGTCCTTTCCGGGGTTCCTTCTTCCCTACCCGCTTTGGTGAAAGCTACCCGAATACAAGAAAAAGTGAAAGGGATTGGTTTTGAATGGACGACGAAAGAAGAAGTTTGGGCCAAGGTAAAAGAAGAACTTGACGAATTTGAAGCAGAAGTATCTGCGGGTTCAAATAAACAAGAAGAAGAATTCGGCGATTTGCTTTTTTCTTTGGTGAATTACGCCCGATTCATCAATTTATCACCAGAATCCGCTTTGGCATTTACCAATGCAAAATTCATCCATCGGTTTCAATGGATGGAGGAGAAAATCTCATCGGAAGGCAAACAATTGGAAGCGATGAACCTTGAAGAAATGGATGTGTATTGGGAGCAGGCTAAAATGGCGTTGAAGGGAGGGAAATAATCACAAGCAACCGTCCACGTTCGACTTCATTGTGGTCGGTTGTGAAAAACCCCTACAGTTTAAAATGTTTATCCGCCTCTTCAGCTACATATGCGCCAATGGCGAGGGAAGCCGTTGCAGCAGGTGAAGGCGCATTCAATACATGTATGGAATTCCCATGAAATTCAATGCGAAAATCATCCTTCGTGTCACCATTTTCAGCAAGCAACAAGGCGCGAACCCCTGACCTTCCCGTTTTAATATCCTCCATGGTCAAGGACGGGATAATGCGTTGTAAGGTTTTTAAAAACAAACGCTTGGAAAAAGCCCTTCGGTATTCATTCCATCCAAAGGATATATTTGAAAGAAACAATTTCCACGTTCCTTTGTAGGTTAACGCATCCCAAGTATCTTTCAATGAAAAATCCAATTTGCCATACCCTTCACGTTTGAAGGTAAACACCGCATTGGGACCACATTCGACTTCTCCGTCTGTCATCCTTGTAAAGTGTACCCCCAAAAATGGAAAATCGGGATTGGGAACGGGATAAATCAAATTCTTTACTTTGCGCTTTGCTTCTTCAGTTAATTCGTAATAATCCCCGCGAAAACCTACCACTTGTTCCTTCAACGCCACCCCATCCTTTCTCGCCAGTCGATCTGCTTGCAATCCTGCACAAAAGACAGCATACCTTGCTTCAAAAACACCTTTAGAGGTCTCGAAGGTTGAATGCCCTTCTTTTTTGGTGATGCCGACAACCTCCGTACCTAAAAACAACTTGCTATTCGCATTTATTTCCAAAGCCAATTCAATCATTTTGGCAGTTGCCGCACGAAAATCAATGATGCCGGTACAACCCACAAACAACCCACCGATGGATTCCACGTGAGGCTCAATTTCTTTTACCTCAGCAGCGGTTAATTTCCTAAGACCCTCAATCTGGTTTTGGAGTCCAGTTTGGTAAATCTTCTCCAGATTTGGCAGTTCGCTTTCATCGGTTGCAACGACCACTTTCCCGCATACATCGTGGGGAATCCCGTGTTCTTTGGCAAACGCCACCAACTCCCTTCTGCCTTCGATGCAATTTCTTGCTTTGAGCGAACCTGGCTTGTAATACAATCCGGAATGGATTACGCCTGAATTATGTCCCGTTTGATGGTCAGACAATATATCTTCCTTCTCGAAAAGCACTAAATTTAAATGTGGATATCGTTTCTGTAATTTGTAAAAAGTGGCCGCTCCGACGATACCACCTCCGATGATTGCGATGTCAAATTTCATGAAACAAAGATAGTCTAAAAACCCTTTGACGTCGCGAAAATTCCCAATTCAAATCGTATGAATGCTACCGACAAACGGTATAATTGAGTAATTTTACACAATGGATTTTCAATTGGTTTCTTCCTATCAACCTACCGGAGATCAACCCGAAGCAATTCGGCAATTGGTAGAGGGTGTAAACCAAGGTCATCCTTTTCAAACGTTGATGGGTGTGACAGGAAGTGGAAAAACGTTCACCATGGCCAATGTGATTCAAAGTGTCCAAAAACCCACACTCGTACTCTCTCACAACAAAACACTTGCCGCCCAACTGTATACAGAGTTTAAAAATTTCTTTCCCAACAATTCCGTCGAGTACTTTGTGTCCTATTACGACTACTACCAACCTGAAGCCTACCTCCCAACGACAAATACCTACATCGAAAAGGATTTATCGATCAATGAGGAAATTGAAAAACTTCGGCTTTCTGCAACTTCGGCTTTGTTATCCGGCAGAAGAGACGTCATCGTTATCGCCTCTGTATCCTGTATTTATGGAATTGGAAATCCCGTAGAATTCAAAAACAGTATCATTCCCTTGAATGTTGGAATGACCTTTCCAAGGAATAAATTTTTACACAGACTGGTCGAAAACCTCTACACCAGAAGTGAAGAAAATTTCAACCGAGGGATGTTTCGAGTGATTGGCGATACGGTTGACATTTACCTTGCCTATGCTGATTATGCCCTTCGTGTACTTTTTTTCGGAGACGAAATTGAAGCTTTACAGGCCATTGATCCATTTACGAACAAATGCTTCGAAGAATTTCAGGACGTCAATTTATTTCCCGCAAATTTATTCGTTTCCAGCCCAGAGAACACCCAGAAATCCATTCACATGATCCAAGACGACTTGATGCAGCAAGTAGAAAACTTTAAGTCGATTGGAAAATTGGAGGAATCAAAACGCTTGTATGAGCGTGTTTCCTATGACTTGGAAATGATTCGAGAACTAGGCTATTGCTCAGGCATAGAGAATTATTCGCGTTACTTCGACAACCGACAACCTGGAGAACGCCCCTTTTGCCTTATGGATTATTTTCCAGATGATTTTTTGATGATGATTGACGAAAGTCATGTAACCCTGCCTCAGGTAAAAGGGATGTATGGCGGGGACCGCTCTCGGAAAATAAACTTGGTGGATTATGGTTTTCGATTGCAGGCTGCAATTGACAATCGTCCATTAAAATATGAGGAATTTGAGGGACTCCTCAACCAAACAATTTTTGTTTCAGCCACACCAGCAGACCTTGAAATTCAGCTCTCCGAAGGCATTTTAATTGAGCAAGTAATTCGTCCCACAGGTTTGTTAGACCCAATCATTGAGGTAAGACCCAGCAGAAACCAGATAGACAACCTCATGGAGGAAATTCAACTTCGGATACAGCGAAAAGAACGCACCCTTGTAACCACACTTACCAAACGAATGGCGGAGGAATTACAGAAGTACCTCACAAAACTTGGGATTAGCTGTCAATACATTCACAGTGATGTGGACACCTTAGATAGGATTGAAATTTTGAGGGAATTAAGAATAGGTACATTCGATGTGTTGATTGGGGTTAACCTACTCCGAGAGGGATTGGATTTACCTGAAGTATCTTTGGTTGTGATTTTAGATGCAGACAAGGAGGGATTTCTTAGAAATGTTCGCTCCTTGGTTCAAACCGTTGGAAGGGCCGCAAGAAATGTAAATGGAAGGGTCATCATGTATGCCGACAAAACTACTTTTTCGATGCAGCAAACCATTGAAGAAACAGAGCGAAGGCGCAAAATTCAAATGGACTACAATACAGCGCATGGCGTTTCCCCTCAACCCTTGAACAAGGCCATCGAAGAAAGCATGCGAAAAGGTTCTGGATCGAAAGAAAAGGAATCTTACAAACAGGACGAAATCAATGAAGCGAACCTAGCGAATGAATACCAAAGCATCGAAGAAATCGAAAAAGAAATAAAATCCTATCGAAAACAAATGCAAAAAGCAGCGAAAGAATTGGATTTTGTGGAAGCGGCTTTTTTCCGCGACCAGATGAAAAAATTAGAAACTTTTAAATTGAACCTTAACTAATTGAACCTATGAATTTACACAGACTCTTGCGGATTGCCGCCATTGCCGAAGGCATTTCTTACATTTCCTTCGCCATTACAATGCCTTTAAAATACATCTTCAAAATTACCGAACCCAATTTCTATGTAGGCTCGGTACACGGATTTTTATTCCTTGCCTATTGTGTCTTGGTTGGGATTTATGGGATAAAAAACAAATCGAAGTGGTACTTTTACATCCTCGGGTGGGCGGCTTCGTTGATTCCTTTCGGAACGTTTTGGTTTGATGCAAAATTTTTAAAGAAAGAATCTAAGGATGTTTGATTCTTTTTCCCTTTACAAACATCTCTTATGAACAAGCTACCGGAACCGTTAAATGACATGTTGCAACGCAGCAGTGAAGAACAGAAAGAAATTCACGCCTTCTTGAAAAGATCCAAGAAAAATAGAAATTTAGACGAGCTGTTTCACAAAGCACACGACGAAGTTTTCCAAAAAGTAGATTGCCTTACCTGTGGGAATTGCTGTAAAACCACCTCCCCTATTTTCCGAGATGCTGACATCAGAAGAATCGCTAAACACTTAAAAATCAAAGGATCTGAATTGATTGAGAAATACTTATACATGGACGACGATCGTGATTATGTATTGAAAAAAGCGCCATGTGTATTTTTGTTACCGGATAACCGTTGTGAAATCTATGAACACCGTCCCTTGGCTTGTCGGGAATACCCCCATACCAACCGTAAAAACATGTATCAACTCATTAACATTACCGAAAGAAACACACGAATTTGTCCAGCCGTCGCAGAAATTGTACTCAAGATAAAAGGTTAATTGCTAACTTTGATTGAATGCCTGTATCACTGATTATTACTGTTTACAAAGATTACCAAGCCTTGGAGTTGGTATTGGAATCTGTCAAGGTTCAAACGGTACTTCCTTCACAAATCATCATTGCCCACGACACCATAGACGACCCTATTTTTGAAGTATTGGACAAGTTCAATAAAAAACTGAACATTTCCTACATCAACCAGGAGGATACGGGCTTCAATAAAAACCGAATTCTCAACAAAGCCATTCTTAAAAGCACCAACGACCAAATCGTTTTCATCGATGGAGATTGTCTACTTCATTCTCGTTGCATCGAAGCTTATGAGAAACAGATCAAACAAGGTTTTTTCGCTGCAGGTCGAAGGTTGGATTTGGATGAAAAATCTTCTAAAAAGTTAAGAAAAAAAGGATTCTTTCACCCGTCATTGTTTAAGCTTTTTCTCAACGGTACCAAACGAATTGAAGAAGGATATTACCTTCCCTTTGTCGACGCAAAGAAACTCAAAACACCAAAAATGATTGGTTGTAACATGGGCTGGCATAAGGAAGACTTGCTGTCAATCAATGGGTTTGACATGGATTATCTACAAGCGGGTTATGGCGAAGATACCGACATAGAATGGAGAGCTTCCTTAAAAGGAATACTTCCTTTAAACATGCGTTGGAAGGCCATTCAATACCACCTTTTTCACGAACGTCCAGACCGAGAAAGTGAAATTCAAAAAAGCAAATCTCTTTTTCAAAGCAAACGGGAAAAGGGCTATTTTTACTGCGAAAACGGAATTTCTCAATTGGTTCAAGATTTTAACCATTGACCAAACAACGCATTGGGATTTTCGCGCGTCTGACCTCGGTAATTTTTATTATGAAAAAACACTACTTCTCCTTATTTTTTCTTTGCACAGCATTTCTATCTTTCGCCCAAAGAGGAAAAGACGGTAACTACACTGTCAGTACCGCCAACGCTGTTGTAAACAGTTACACGGCGTTAAATGCCAACGCCACCATTGGGCAATCAAGCATAACGGTACTCTCGAATGCCATGCAAGGCGGATTTTTTGCTTCCAACCTTGCTCCAGGAGACCTTATACTCATCATTCAAATGCAAGGGGCTAACCTCAATGTGGACACCTACCCCGCCAATGAATACGTAACTTCGGGCGGACTTTATTGGGGCCCTTTTACCACACCCGTTGGACATTTAAATGATTGGAACCAGAACATCCCATTGTGGGGGGAAATTTTAAACTACAACAATGCAGGAAAATATGAACTTGCCGAAGTAAGATCGGTTGCGAGTACGAATACGATAAACCTGATGTGTCCATTGGTAAACAACTATACAGTTGCCGGCCATGTCCAAGTGTTACGTGTACCTCGATTTGTAAACCTTACGATCAACAGCAATGCTTCTGCCATCCCCAATGTTTGGAATGGTACAACGGGAGGCGTAATTTCAATTGAAGTCAATGGAAACCTTATCCTCAATGCAAACGGAAAAATCTCAGCATCTGCAAGTGGATTTAGGGGAGGCGTTACGGAAGACCAAACCCTGGGCGCTCCTCCTGGAAATGTCAATGACATTGGATTCTGTGCTTCGCACGTAGCCACCCAAGGTGCAGAGAAAGGCGAAAGCATCGCCGGATTCTATACTGAATACGACCTGATTTATTCTCGTTATTGCAAAGGCGCACCGGCCAATGGCGGCGGCGGCGGCGGAAACCACAATTCCGGTGGTGGGGGTGGCAGCAATGTCGGAAATACGGTTCAAACGTACACAGGGAAAGGGGTCCCTAACCCAACCTACAACATCAATTGGAATCTTGAAACACCGGGTATGGGAGGGTCTTCAACACCGGGTGGAGGCCGTGGAGGCTACTCCGGCGCAACGGTTAACCAAAATGAAAATACCGTGGGTCCGAATGTCACTTCATGGGGCGGTGACTACAGAAGGAAAGAAGGAGGCTTAGGTGGGCATCCGTTGTTGCAAGACAACACAAGAATTTTCGCTGGTGGCGGTGGTGGCGCAGGTGACCAAAACCAATCCCAAGGAGGAAACGGTGGTCGCGGAGGGGGAATCGCGTTTATAAAAGTATATGGAAACATTTCAGGAGCGGGTATCATCGAAGCAAATGGAGCAAACGGAGTCAATGCCAATCCAAATGGACAAACGGCCGTGCAAGCTTCTGCCCAGAAATATGGTCACGACGGAGCGGGCGGTGCTGGTGGTGGTGGTACGATTTACATTTCTAACGGTAGCCCCATTCCAAATACGATTACATTGTCGGCCATTGGAGGCAATGGTGGCAATCAAGTCTTTTCAGCAGGTTTATTTGCCCCAGCTCCAACCATGGAAGCAGATGGCCCAGGCGGCGGCGGTGGCGGCGGATACATTTCCATCACAACCGGAACGCCCATACAAATTTTAACAGGTGGCGCAAGTGGTGTTACCAACTCAACTTTCGTTCCCAATTTCCCGCCCAATGGCGCAACAGGGGGTGCAAACGGCGTAACAAATTCCAACACTTCTTTTTATGACATCTTGGCTGCCAACGATACGCTTTGCGCAGGCGGAAGCGTAACCTTAACAGCATCTACCCTCGGAAACCCACCGGCAGGAAACCTCACTTGGTACACAACCCCTTTTGGCAATACCGTCGCAGGAACTGGAAATTCTTTCACAACTCCCGTTCTCAATACCACCACAACCTATTACATTGGCATTTGTCCCGGTTCTTTTAGAAAACCAGTAACCGTTGTCATTGGATCCAATCCAACCATCACTGGAAATGCCGTAATTACAAACGCTACATGTGCTGCACCGGGAAGCATAACAGGATTATCGGTAAATGGTGGCACCCAGCCTTACACCTATCTTTGGACAAACAATGGTGGCAATGCCTTGAATGTCAATGGCGCGCCAGCAGGTTCCTATACCCTAACGGTTTCGGATGCTGCCGGATGCAGCTCAAACAGCGGACCTTATTCGATTCAAGGTACGGCGGGACCCAGCATAAACATCTTAAATGCCGTGTTAAGCCCTGCACTTTGCAATGGCACATTGGGAAGTATATCTGGCATTACAGCAACCGGGAATGGACTTACATATTCTTGGACAAACACTGCAAGCAATGTGATCAACCCGACGGGACTTTCAGCAGGATCCTATACACTTACCGTCACCGATGCAAATGGATGTACCGCTGCGAGTACACCTTTTGTGATTCCTTATGTTTCAGGCCCAACCATTGACACCATAAATTCAACCCTCACCAATGAAAATTGTGGTCAACAAAACGGAAGCATTTTAGGGGTCACAGCGACAGGGATTGGATTACAGTACGCTTGGACACCAGGAAATGCAATCACTTTAGACAATCAAAATTTAAGTACTGGAAATTATTCTCTTACCGTTACCGACTCAATTGGATGTACAGCAACAGCGGGACCTTTCGCTTTGACAAATGTACCTGGACCTTCCTTGGACACAACGCAAATGGTCGTAACGAATGAAAATTGTGGACAGGCAAATGGATCTATTATGGGAATCATCCTCAATGGCGGACAAGCACCTGTCAATGTAATTTGGAGCAATCAACAAACGACCTTGGACCTTTCTAATTTGGTCTCAGGGAACTACACTTTATACGCAACAGATGCAGCAGGTTGTATTGACAGCCTTGGTCCCATTGCCATCACCACGACGCCAGGCTCAAACATTGACACTTCCAACATGGTTATTACCCCAGTAAGCTGTAACGGAACCTTAGGCGGAATCACAGGAATTACTGCGACAGGAAATGGGTTAACCTATCTTTGGAACAACCAGGTAGCTACTGCGAACAATCCAAACGTAAGTGCTGGTGCGTATCAATTAACCGTAACCGATGTTAACAACTGTACGGCAACCCTAAATGTCAATGTACCTCAAAACCTTCCCGTGGTATTGAATGAAAATACCGTTGTCCTCACCCAACCTACGTGTTTACAAAATGGATCCATCAGCGGGATTGTGGCAACGGGAGGAACGAACAACTATACATTTCAATGGTCTCCGGGTAACCAAAACACACTGAACCTTTCAAACCTAGCACCTGGTACGTATTCCTTATTGGTTACCGATGCGAATGGATGTTCGGATACTTCCAATACATTCACCCTAAACCCTCCAACCTACCCGATCGCAAATTTCACCTTTACCCCACAAGATCCAGATGTGAATGAAAACGTAACCTTTACCAATACCTCTTCAAATTATACCCTTGCACAATGGAACATGAATGGAACCAATTACTTCACAACCACTTGGGATTCCAGTTTCATGGCCGGAGTATATCCGATTAGCCTTACCGTTACCAACGCACAGGGCTGCATTGACACCCTTACCTTATTCTTGAATGTATACGACGAACTAACTTTTCCAAATGTTTTCACGCCGAACGAGGATGGTAAAAACGATGACATGGTGATCGAAGCACTCAAACCGAATTCATCCATTACCATTTTAAACAGATGGGGTGATGTCGTGTATTCTACGCAAAACTATCAGAACAATTGGTCCGGAAAAGACCAACAAGGAACAGACTTAACAGAAGGGGTTTACACGGTTCTTTTCACGGATCCCGAGAACAAAACGCAACACTTTTATGTTCATTTGATTAGGTAATATACATTATGAAAGCAGGATTAATTACAGGTGCATCAAGCGGAATTGGAAAGGAATTGGCCAGAATACACGCATCCAAAGGGAACAACGTCGTTTTGGTTGCACGAAGAGAGGAAGATCTTATCGATTTGGCAGCTGAATTAACCGAAAAATACAAAATTGAAGCAGTGGTTCTCGCATGTGATTTAACCCAACCTGACGCAACGGAAAAGCTGTTCACCCAAACCCAATCGTTGGGAATCTTCGTAAACTACCTTTTCAATAACGCAGGATTTGGTGGACATGGTTTGTTTGTGGATCGGAACATTCACGATGACCAAAGAATGATTGATTTGAATGTTCGGGCATTAACCGACCTCATGCATTTGTATCTACCAGAAATGAAATCCAACAATGAAGGAAGGATTTTAAATACCGCAAGTACGGCTGGTTTTATTCCAGGTCCGCTGCAAGCCACCTACTTTGCAACCAAAGCCTACGTAGTTTCATTAACAAAATCGACTTCGTATGAATTGCGTAAGTCAAACATTACCGTCACAGCTTTATGCCCAGGTCCTGTGAAGACAGAATTTGAAGTTGTCGCGGGAATGGGAGGCTCAAATATGTTTGCAAAAGGTGCAAGTGCATATTCGACAGCAAAAAAAGGATACGATGCAATGATGAAAGGAAAAAGAACCATCATTAGCGAAATGGGATTTGCGGTGTTAATTCGAGTTTTTGGCCCTTTTATTCCGGATTCTCTTTTGATGCGTGTAGTTGAGAAGATGCAAACAATATAAATTGTTTTACCTTTGTGACATCAAAGGCTATGCATACACTTCCTTTAATTTTTAATGATGTCGACGGTTACGAAGTTTTGGTAATCGTTTTGGTTGTACTGATTTTTTTCGGACCCAAAAGCATTCCAGGCATTGCAAAGACCTTGGGAAAAGCCTTGTATTCCATTCGAAACGCATCTGCGGAGCTCCAAAATGAGATTAAAAAATCAGGAATGGACATCAAAAAGGACATCAACATTGACGATATTTTAAGAAAAGAGCAAAAAGAAATGCTACAACCTATGGATCAAGTTTTCTCTGAAATCAATAACACCGTCCATTTTGAAGCGAAAAACAGTGTTTCAACGGAAGCCATTGAAACGCCTTTGGTTGACACAGAAGAAAATCCAAGTACCTTAAAGTGGAAAAAAGTTTCCCCGAAACGAATTGTCAGAATCAAACCCACAGAACCCAATGTCGATTAAAGTTGCCATCATCATGGGCAGTGCTTCGGATTATTCAATCATGCAAGCTGCTCAAACCCAACTCTTAGAATTAGGAATTGAAAGTCACGTAGAAGTGGTTTCTGCACACCGGACGCCGGAGAAAATGGTTCAATTTGCACAAGAAGCGAAAAGCAAAGGATTTCAAATCATCATAGCGGGTGCGGGTGGCGCAGCCCATCTACCGGGTATGGTTGCATCCCTTACCACACTTCCTGTAATTGGGGTTCCCATTAAATCAAGCAATTCTATTGACGGGTGGGACAGCATCCTAAGTATTTTACAAATGCCTAATGGCATTCCGGTCGCGACGGTTGCCCTAAATGGTGCAAAAAACGCGGGAATTCTCGCCGCAAGAATCCTTGGAATTAACGATGGCCAAATCGCGCAAAACCTTGTAAACTTCGCCAATAAAATGGAGCGTGAGGTAGCGGAAAGTCAATCCAAATTACATTAAGGATATATCAGGTATTTTTTACGGATGGTCATGAATTTCGCAATTCCTGGTTTCCAACTTTCTCGAATTTCCTTGGGTCCCCAACCTTTGTAAAGCTGTTCCTTTAGGCTTGCCGTACCTGCTAACCTGTTAAAAAAAGCATTTTGGTCAATGAACACTGCAGAATCTGCCAATAAATCCCTTGCATAGGTTAAGTAAAACAAATTCATTTCATACCTACGTGTGTTTTGAGATGACCTCAAATCGAATCCATTGCATTTTTTCTTGACATGGAGGGGGTACTTTGCCCCTACTTGTGGCATCGGACTGAAGGAAAAGGTGGTAACAGGAAATCTTGGATGTCCATACATTTCGAAAGGACGATCTGTACCTCTTCCAATGCTCACAGTCGTTGCTTCGAAGAAACAAAGACTCGGGTACAATGCAATCGCCAACTCAGATTTTAAATTCGGGGAAGGCGGGATGGGTACAACATATTTCGATTTATGCGTGTAGTTTTTACATGGGATTACGGTCAAATTGCACTGAATGGAATCTTTCAACCAACCTTCTCCATTGATCATCTTCGCATATTCTCCAATGGTCATACCATACACCACGGGCACAGGATGCAATCCAATGAAAGAAGTATAGGCGGGCTCCAAAATAGGACCGTCCAAGTAATGCGCATTGGGATTGGGCCGATCCAAAACCAACAGAGGCTTATTGTTCTCGGCACATGCTTCCATCACATAATGTAAGGTGGATAAATACGTGTAGAAACGCACACCCACATCTTGGATGTCAAAAATAACGACGTCCACATCTTGAAAATCTACGAAGGTGGGTTTCTTATGATTGCCATACAAAGACAATAAAGGGATTCCTGTGCATTCATCTTTAGAACTGTTGAAATGCTCACCGGCATCTACATCCCCCCGAAAGCCATGTTCTGGGGCAAATATTTTTACGATGTTGATTTGTAAAGAAAGTAAAGTGTCGACGAGGTGCATGCCATTAACCACAGAGGTTTGGTTGGCGACGATGGCAACACGTTTATTCCTTAAACTGTCGATGTAAACGTTGATTCGATCTGCACCCACCATGATTTTTTTCGATGGGGGCTCCGCAGGGTTCATGGAAAAGGAAGAAACCGAAAATAGGATTGGGTTGACAGCAATGAATAAGCACAAAAGATAATTGGTGCGAAGCCGTGAATACCCAAAATGTTTAGTGTATTTTTGAACCCGTAATCGAACGATATTGTCAATAGAGATTTTCATAGCCAAAAGGATTCTTCCGAATCGATCGCAAGGTATAAAAGTTTCGCAACCTATTTTACGGATTGCAGTGATAAGTATTTCACTGTCTATTGTTGTTAACCTCTTAACCTTAGCCATCGTAACCGGATTTCAAAATGAGATCCGAAGAAAAATTACTGGTTTTTCTGCTCCCTTGTTTATTCAAAACCAAAACAACGCTGATTTTTACGAATCAGATCCCATACACACCTCCCCTTTTATAGAATCCAAGCTTCAAAAAATTGAAGGTATTTCTGACTTCGACCGTATCGCCTATAAACCGGGAATGTTACAATCTGCTAAAAGCGATGACCCTAACACCCCTCAAGATGTATTTGGGTTGATTTTCAAAGGGGTAGACAAATCCTATCATTGGGAATTTCTACGCGAACATTTGGTTCAAGGAAAAATCCCACGTTTCAACGAGGAAGAACCTTCCGAAGAAATTTTAATCTCCCAAAAAGTAGCCAACCTCCTTAACCTAAAAGTAAACCAAGAGGTACAAGCTTTTTTCGTGAAAAATGAACCCATTGCACGAAAATTTAAAATCGCTGGAATCTACAACACCGGTTTTGAGGATTATGATTCGAAACTGGTGCTCTGTGACATTCGAACGAACCAAAAACTTAATGATTGGGGGATTTCTGGACAGCTTACCCTTGCGGATACCTTGTATCAATCTCAGCTGTTGGTAAGGTTAGACCTCCAAGGAAATGAAGACAACCTATTGTTTGACTGGGGACATGGAACCTCTCCGTACCGCGGACAATTATTGCCTTTAACGATAGGCGATACAACGCTAAAGGTTAAGATTTTTGGAATAAACACACAAAATCAAACTTTGAATTTACGGGCAAAAAGTGAGGTGAAAATCACGCGTTTGAAACAAATTCCATTTGCAGGGCTTGAAATTACAAAGGAGGCTTTAAACGCTTCGGGGAGTATTTATAAAATGACGTACCCTGTTGGAACAGAATTTTCCCAAACGATCAAAGTAGAAACCCGCGCCGACGCTGGGACCTCAAACCAATACATCTCCGGTTATGAAGTACATTTAAACGATTGGTATCAATTGACACAAACCCAAGGTCAATTGTCAGGTGAGGTTGAAATGGTGCCCACTGAGCACGGAGAATTGGTCAGGGTCGTAAGTATTTTTGACCTGGAACAAGACCTGTTCAATTGGCTCGGATTTTTGGATATAAATGTTGCCATCATCATCATTCTGATGCTCATCATCGGGATCATCAACATGGGCTCAGCCTTGTTGGTACTTATTGTCATCCGTACGCAATTCATTGGATTGATGAAAGCAATGGGTGCAAAAAACAAAACGATACGGCGTATTTTTCTAATGCAAGCCAGTTATTTAATCGGCCGAGGAATGCTGATAGGAAATGTCATTGGGATTTCACTGTACGCGCTTCAAAAATACACACACGTATTGACATTGAATCCGGAAGTCTATTACTTAGACAGTGTACCGGTTGAATTGAATCTGCTTCACTTCTTGTTGTTGAATGCGGGAACTTTTTTGGTGTGCATGACAGCACTGTTGCTACCAAGTATGGTAATCACAGGCATTCGTCCAGTAAGGGCAATAAAATTTAATTAGTTTTTCCCGCCTCTTTTACGATCAGCTTCCTTCAAGTAAATCTTACGAATCCTCAAACTTTGTGGCGTAACCTCGACAAGCTCATCGCTTTGAATATACTCAAGGCATTCTTCAAGCGACATTACTTTCGGTGGAATCAATTTCACTTTGTCATCTGAACCTGAAGCCCTCATGTTGGTGAGTTTTTTGGTTTTCGTAACATTTACACACATGTCTCCAGCCCTTGAATTCTCTCCAATGACTTGACCTTCGTAGATGTCTTCATTGTGGAAGATGAAGAATTTACCTCGTTCTTGTAGGTTGTTAATGGAGAAAGGAATGGACATCCCTTGTTCAAGAGAAATAAGGGAACCATTCATCCTACCTGGAATTTCACCTTTGTATGGTTGATACTCAAGGAAACGGTGCGTTACGATGGCTTCCCCAGCGGTTTGGGTAAGTAAATAACTTCTCAAACCAATGATACCTCTGGAAGGAATGTTAAATTGAATGATCATTCTTCCTCCTTTCGGGCTCATGGATGTCATTTCACCTTTACGTTTTGTAACCGCTTCAACGGCCGTTCCACCATACTCTTCTGGCAAATCGATGGTTAATTCTTCTATCGGTTCACATTTGGCACCATTGATTTCTTTGAAAATTACTTGAGGTTGTCCCACTTGCATTTCATATCCTTCACGGCGCATGGTTTCAATGAGTACAGAAAGGTGCAAAACCCCTCTCCCATGTACCATCCATCGGTCTGCTTTGTCTGTATCCATCACCCTAAGGGCAAGGTTTTTCTCAAGTTCTTTGGTCAACCTTTCTTGAATGTGTCTTGAGGTAACAAATTTTCCTTCTTTACCAAAAAACGGAGAATCATTGATGGTAAACAACATGGCCATGGTAGGCTCATCCAATTTAATCGCTGGCAAAGGCTCTGGATTTTCAGGGTCACAAACGGAGTCACCGATTTCGAATCCTTCAATTCCTGTGATGGCACAAAGGTCACCCGGTTGAACTTCTTCAACCTTTCTTCGCTCAAGACCTTCAAAAACATACAAATCTTTGATTTTGTGTTTTTCAAGTACATTGTCACGTTTTCCAAGTTGGATCCATTGATTTTCTTTCAATGTTCCTCGGCTTAACCTTCCAATGGCAATTCTTCCAACAAAGTTTGAATAATCCAATGAAGTAATAAGGAGTTGGGTATTTCCTTCCTCAATTTTACGAGGGGGGAAATAGGTCATAATTCGGTCAAGCAATGGCGTGATGTTATCCGTAGGTTGTTTCCAATCTTCAGACATCCACCCGTTTTTAGCAGAGCCATATATGGTTGGAAAATCCAATTGTTCTTCGTTGGCATCCAACTCAAACATAAGGTCAAACACTTTTTCTTGAACTTCGTCCGGCGTACAATTTTCTTTATCAACTTTATTGATAACCAAAAGTGGTTTCAATCCCAAAGCCAATGCTTTTCCTAATACGAAACGCGTTTGTGGCATGGGTCCTTCAAATGCATCCACAAGGATACATACACCGTCTGCCATATTCAATACCCTTTCTACCTCTCCTCCAAAGTCGGCGTGACCTGGGGTATCGATGATGTTGATTTTGGTACCTTTATAAACAACGGAAACATTTTTGGAGACGATGGTAATCCCACGTTCTCTTTCTAAATCGTTGTTGTCAAGTATTAACTCTCCTGTGGGACGGTCCCGCTCATTCAAAAAATTCCCTGCGTCAATAAGTTTATCAACCAAAGTTGTTTTACCGTGGTCAACGTGGGCTATAATTGCAATGTTTCTGATTTCCATACTTTAGTATCTTCTTGGTTTATGGTTGCTGCTGCTTTCTCTTCTTTTAGGTCTTTCGTCTCTTAAATTGGTACGTCTTGGCTTGAAATCTCTTCTTCCTCTTCCATCATCACTTCCACCGCCGCCACCGCCGCCTTTGTCTCCTGAGATCTCTACGCTTACTTTATGTCCTTCATATTCGACACCGTTGAGTTTACTGATAACTTTGTCCGCATATTCAGTATCCGTATCAAAAAATGCAAAAGAAGCCATGATGTCAATTCTTCCTACATTATTGGATTTTAAACCTGTTGAATCACAAACTACGCGAAGAAGTCCACCTACATTCAGTCCATCTCGTTTACCAATGTTGACAAAGAATCTGGTTTTATTGGAATCATTTCCTCTTTTGGAACCAAAGGACTCGCTTTTCCCTGACCTTGTATCTTTTTCATTTGAATTAAGGTCACCTGCACGCTCGTAATATTCTATGAAACGATTGAATTCTGCGGAGATGAAAAGTTTGATCACCTCTTCTTTTGACATTCCTTCAAAGGATTCAATGGCTGTGGGTAAGAAAGGTGCGATGTCTTTTTCACGAACATTCGTAGAAATAACTTTGCTGACCAGTTTACTCAACTGTATTCTGCAAATTTCTTCAGGATCTGGAACTACACCTTTAGTAAATTCCATACGAATTTGACGTTCAATGGCTTTCACTTTAAAAGCTTCTTTCGGGGTTAGCAACACCAAAGACTCTCCTGTTTTTCCAGCTCGTGCCGTCCTACCACTGCGGTGCGTGTAATTTTCAATGTCATCTGGAAGGTTATAGTGGATTACGTGAGAGATGCTATCCACATCCAATCCCCTAGCCGCAACATCGGTTGCAATAAGCAATTGCACTTCTTTTTTACGGAAACGGTTCATCACCATGTCACGCATTGCTTGTGACAAATCGCCGTGAAGAGGTTCTGCATTGTACCCATCCCCACTTAATTTTTGAGCGACATTGGCAGTTTCTGTCCTTGTTCTACAGAAAATCAATCCGTAGATGTCCGGATTAAAATCGATCAATCTTTTCAAGGCAGCATACCTGTCTTTCTCACGAATTTGGTAATACGTATGTTGAATGTTTTCATTCGACTGGTTCTTATGTCCGATGGACACTTCGAAAGGATCGTGCATGTATTTTGCTGCGATGTTTGCCACTTCTTTGGGCATCGTTGCAGAGAACAACCAAACATTTTTTTCAGCAGGAGTAGATTCTAAGATGCTGTCGATGTCTTCCTTGAAACCCATGTTAAGCATTTCATCTGCTTCATCCAGCACGACGTAACGAATGGTTTTCAAACTGATTACCCGACGGTTGATAAGGTCCATCAATCTTCCTGGCGTTGCGACAATTACCTCAACCCCTCTTTTCACTTCCGTCATTTGTTTTCTGATGTCAACACCTCCGTAAATAGGAAGAATGGTAATATCTAAATATTTGGAAAATTGAATAAGGTCTTTGGAAATCTGCAAACACAACTCTCGTGTCGGACAAAGAATGAGTCCTTGTGGGAGTTGATTTTTATCAATTATGTTACTAATTAGGGGCAAGCCGAATGCGGCTGTTTTCCCTGTCCCAGTCTGGGCTAAGCCCACAAAGTCGCTCTTTTCCTTCATCAAATGAGGAATGGCTTTTTCTTGGATCGGTGTAGGTACTGAAAAACCCAAATCATTTAACGACTTCAGTACTTCTACCCGCAATCCCAACGCTTCAAATGTCATTTATTTCTTAAATTAGGTGCAAATGTAGTGATAATAAAGGGATTGCTCTCATTAAATTTCTGTTTCGGGAATCATAGTATGGTATAAACTCAGAAAGAATTTCTATTTTTGGGCAAAATCGAGTAAATGGATATCAAAGGAATTATTTCAATTTCAGGTCGCGCAGGACTTTATAAAATTATTACGCAGGGAAAAAACGCTGTCATTGTTGAGTCTTTGCTTGACAAAAAACGATTCCCCGCCTATGCTACTGAAAAAATCAGTTCCATTGAAGACATCAGCATCTTTACAACAGATGAAGATGTATTGATTTCCGAAGTATTCAAAACCATGCTGGACTTATATACAGGAGGCGAGGCAGAAAGTCACAAAGCGGATGAAAAAGCATTGCGCATCGCATTCTCTAAAATCTTGAGCAATTACGACATGGAAAGGGTTTACTTTTCTGACATCCGAAAAGTTTTCCAATGGTATAACCTCCTCATTAAAGAAGGCATCCTAAAATTAGAGCCTGTAGAAACTGAAGTTCCAACAACAGAAGGCGAAGCTTCAACCGTTGACGAAGAAACTGCCGATACAGATAAAGCTGAGAAAAAAGCGAAAGCTGCCGACAAGCCTAAGAAAAACCCAGCACCCAAGGCAGCAAAACCGAAGGCTACCAACACCCCTAAACCGGCACAGTCCAAAAAACCTACGGCAGTTAAAACAGGAAGCTCAAGAGGCAAGTAAATTACTTGCTTTCATCCTCATCTTGCGCATTGGTTTTCTTAAAGATGTTTCCTACTTCTTTGCCAATTTTGGCAATTGCATCCACACCCAAGCCAATTGCATTTCCGGTGATGTCATTGTATTTTCCATAAGCAGACTGCAGGTCAATGCCCGGATAAATGTAGATTGAATCGTTTTCAAGGTAGGCCTTTTCAATTTTCCCCATTACAGATTCAATTTCTGGAAAATAAGATACAGATCCATTTCTCGCACCACAAACGATGATGAAATCGCCTTCCTTTCGGTGGGTATCCATGAAGAAATCATCCATTGATTCCAATGCTTTAAAGTTTGTCTTTGCGTGAATTTTATTTACGGTCCCTACCTTCAGAAATCGCTCGTACGTTGCTTCATTCATATGGCAGTCGATGGTAAGTTTCAAAACGTGCGCAAACCGAAATACGCGTTCAACCCAATAACCAAAGGTGGGTTCCAGCTCAGCAAGGGGTGGCGTTACCAACACAACGCGACCATAGCTTACGGAAGGACGGTCAATTTGACAAAAGAGGACTGTTTTCTCACAAACATCAATCAAATGCGCTCGGTCATTGCCTACAATTCGCTTCAACAAAGTGTTTTTATTGCTGTCGTTCAAAATAACCATGTCCGCCACCAATTCTTTGGATACCCTTGAGATTCCTGAGGACAGGTTTAAATCAATCGTTGCCATGGTATTGAGCTTCGTTTCATGGCCAGAAAAATGTTTAACAATCTCCTCCAAATTCTTTCGAGAGCGGTGGATGATTTTTTCTGCATTTTCAGAATTTGGCAAAACGCTTACAATGGAAATCGGATTGATTACTTTCGGATCAGAAACGTGAATGGCAAACTCCAATAATTTTTCATTTCCTTGAAGTTCATTCATTGCTACCACGATGTGTTTGTTTCTGAGTTTGTTACCCATTACGTCATCATCACTGTCCTCCGACTTTTTGATGAGCAATTCTTTCCCTGCATTTTCGATGATAAATGACGCTGTCATACAGGTGATTAGAATCAGTAAAATGGTGCCATTCACAATGTTTATGTCCAGGATTTTCAACTTATACCCTACCATGATAATTGCCAAAGTGGCTGCTGCGTGAGACGTGCTTAGTCCAAAAATCACTTTGCGCTCGGCTGTTGACAATTTAAAGATGATTTGTGTGGTAAACGCTGCCAACCATTTACTGAAAATCGCAAAGGCGGTCAACACCCCCGCAATGATAAGTGGCCATGTCCCTTGAAACAGCGCACGATAATCCACCACCATGCCAACAAAAATCAGGAAGAATGGAATGAAAAGGGAATTTCCGATGAACTCAATGCGATTCATCAATACGGAGTTGTGGGGAATCAATCGATTCAACACGAGTCCAGCCACAAAAGCCCCGATAATGGGCTCAACGCCTGCTACTTCCGCCAGGAAAGCAGAGAAGAAAACGATGGAGAGTACAAAAATATATTGGGAGGACTTTTCGCTGTCTAATTTTTTAAAGAACCATCGGGTGATTTTTGGTACCAAGTAAAACATAATCACGGTAAAAAATGCAAGTGAAGTAATCAGGCTCACCCAGAAATTCCAATCCAGCTGTCCTTTTGAGGCACTTGAGATGATGGCAAGAATGATCAATACTGCCGTATCGGTTAGGATGGTCCCTCCTACCGTAATGGCTACAGCGCTGTGTTTTGAAAGCCCGTATTTACTGATGATGGGATAGGCTACTAAGGTATGTGTGGCAAACATGCTCGAGGTCAGTAAACTCGCCAGAGGATTCAGGTTGAGGACATACAAACACAAAGGATACCCCAACGCAATGGGGAGTGCAAAGGTTAAAAATCCAAACACCAAGCTTTTTTTATAGTAACGCTTAAATTGGTTGAGGTCCAATTCCAATCCAGCCATAAACATGATGTACAACAATCCTATGGTTGAAAAAAGTTTAATCCAACCTTCCTGCTCTAAGGTATTTGCCCCAATGATTCCAAAACCTTTTGGGCCTATGATTATTCCTGATAGTATCAAACCAATGATGCCGGGTATCCTCGCCTTTCTTAAAAGAATAGGGGAAAGTAAAATGATAAAAAGCATAATGGAAAAAACCAATACAGGATTGGTTAAAGGCAAATGGAATTCCTTCAGAAAATGATTGAGAAAATTATTCATTTGACTTTTTTTGAGGGTTATGAAAATCCAAAATTCCCTTTGCCAATTGTCCGGTTTGGGATTCTCTTGAAAATACTGAAACGTCTTGGTCTATACAATTCAATTTACCCAAACGAAGAAATTCTTCACCGAGCTCGTTGAGTTTCGAATTCAATGCCGCGGCATTAGGAACAATGATCCCAACCTTATACTTCTCCAACAACGCTTGTTGTGGCCGAAGGTTCCCTGATTCTTCCTTCCATGTAGATGTATAATAATTCTTCATCCTTTCATCTGCTTCGGGATCCTCCGAAAAGCAAAAAAGTATTTTCCGTTTCATGGCTAGGTAGTCGTAAATCTTGGTGCCCACTATCTCGAAATCATTAAAAAGCACCAAACATTGACTCGATCTCAACTTAACCAATACTTGGGGATTGGGAATTTTATCAACGATTATAAATTGGTTTTTCACTTCCTCACCATAGCGTTGAATGCAGTCCTTTATCAAGGAATTTTGGTTGGTACCAATGAACTGCATAAGGATCGGCAAGTTCGGGTTTTCGCCCATGAACCTGCACATTTCCCGGATAAAAGCCTCCAGTGGGTGCCATGGATAGAACGAGCCTACAAAGGTAAATGTTAAGTCATTCGAGGCTGCTACGGAATCCACCAAAGCCACGGAATCTGCATCAAAGCCATTGGGAATGATTAAGGTAGGTTTATCTGCCGAATGTAAAAATATGCGCTTTTTGACCCACTCTGACACCGTAGAGACCATTGCGGCATGCTTTAGAATCATTGGTTCAAAAAAACCCGTGGTTCTCCTCAACAAGTCTTGTTGCAAACCATTTCGCCAAGGATCTCTATAATCAGCTATCCACGGAATGTTAAAGGTTTGAGACAAATCCTTTGCATACTTAAAAAGAATAAAGGGTTCTCCGGTAGCGATGATAAAATCAACTTGGTTTTGCAATAAAAACGCCTTGGCTGCAAGGTAAATAGGTCTTTTGGGTCCGATGGGAAGTACAAATTGTAAACATTCGGTTAGAAAAGTGAGTGTTTTTCGAAGAAATTTGAATCGCGACGCACCGTATTTCAACAACAACCTATTTGAAACGGTGGGTTTATAGGGCGCTTTCACAACGATACCCCATTGTGTTTCTTCTGTGATGACCGTTGAAAATTCACTTGGGGCAATGTAATCCAATGCGTTTTGCCGAACGGGGTCCCACTGGCGGGTGACGACAATGGGCTCCAATCCAAACTTCCGAAAATACTTATGCCAAGCATACGGTCTCAGGCCTCCTACGGAAACATAAGGCGGAAAATCGTAGGCAAGGATCAAGATTTTTTTCATTAAAGGCGAAGATAACAAAAACCATTTCGACTCGACAACAATTGATTGTGGATTCAATCCATTGAATCATACAAATCAGTCAATTTCTGCATTTCATTCGTACGGTCACCATTCGCAAGAACTTGTTTGCTTGCATGAATAATTAGTCTTTCTGGATAATTGTGAATCGCGGTCTCAATGGCAATCGCAAGCGATTCAGCTGTGTTTTCGTTGAGCATTAGACACGTACCTAGGAAAAGATCATCATCATAGGGTAAATTGGGCACTATCAGCGGGCAACTTGCAGCCATTGCTTCGAGCGCAGAGTTTGGAGTTCCATCACTTTGCGGTGTCATGACGCATAAATGAGCATGCTTCAAGACCGCGACGATTTCATCTTGAGAGAGGTATTCAAGAACGATAGATTTAATTCCCTTTTCTTTTTTTAAAGATTCCAATCGTTTCAGTTGGGTAGCATAATATTCTGCGTCATACTGTACCCCTCGGATAAAAACAAAGGTCAAGTCTTTTATGGTATGATCACTCAGTTTTTCAATGGCGTCCAATTGCATGTCAATTCGGTAAATTGGTGACATAAATCTAGGTGAGATGACATAGGGTATTCCTTGCAGTTTTTTTGGTAAATACAGCTTATAGTCCGAACCAATTATTTTTTTGACATCAACGCCAGTGCGTATGAGTATCGGTTCAGGCAAAGAAAAGGTTGTTTTCATCGACCGCACTTGTAGCTGGGATGTTCCAGTGCAAAACTGGGCTTTTTTAAAAGCCTTTTTGAACCGAAAGAATAAATACATGAAGTAGGGTTTTTTAATGCCATGTTGTGCTTTCAATTCAGGGATTACGCGAAGAATGTCCGAACCACGTGTCGTAATGATGGAGGGTGTATTCGTAAAGTTCAACCACAGTGCATTCGGCGTGGCAAACAACACATGTATGACATCGGGTTTAATGTCCTGAACCATTTTCTTAAACTGACGGATCGCCCGCCAACTTCTTAGTAGACGTTTGATGGACAAGGGAGAAATCTGCTCGACGAGATGAATGTTCAACTCAGCCAAGGTGGATTTCGTTTGGGCATTGAGTTCACACATTGTATCACACAAAAGAAAACAAGTGTATCTCTCATTTTGCGTTGAAAAAAAGGACATCCATTTAACATCATGAATGCTATTTCCATTGGCGATATAGAGTATTTTTTGCTTTTTCATTTGGCTAAATATTCATTTTTAATCCATTTATGAAAAACATAAATAATCCACAAGCGATGAGAATGGTCTTTTTGATTCATCAAGTGTTCCTTCCAAATTTTTTCAATATAGGTGTAGTTCAGAGGAACTATTTCCTGTTTTTCAAAAACGACTTCTTCAAATTGATTTTTCCATTCAGCTCTCATCCATTGGCCAATTGGAATACCAAAACCTTGTTTTTCTCTGTAAATCAATTCTTTCGAAAAATGCTTTTCAGCTATTTTCTTCGTGATATATTTGTTTTCTCCCCCATGCATGATAAAATCGTAAGGCAAACTACTACTAAATTCTATGAGGTCTTTATCCAAAAATGGTGTTCGTAATTCCAAGGAATTGAACATCGTTGCGCGGTCTGTTTTTACTAAATAATCATTGACCAAGCGTGTTTTTATGGACGCATTCAACAAGACATCAAAAACATCATTTGTCTCACCTAGTGCTTTTATAATGGCTCTTTCATGTTCACGTTTTGGTGCTTCGAAAAATAATTTATCGTTCAATAATTCTTTCAATGTTCCTTGAGAAAATCCCATATTACGGTATAAAGCACTTGCTAAAGTAACATGATCTTTTTTCATTACACCGGCCAAATAAGTCACTTTTTCGGAACGAGTAAGGTTTTTTAAAACTGTTAACGGTAAAGTTAAAAATCGCTTTTTATACCACTGTTGCATCCGTAAGCCTTGGTTGTAGGTTCTGTATCCCGCAAAAACTTCGTCACCACCATCACCACCCAATGCAACTTTTACTGATTTACCTGCAAATTTGGAAACGTAATAGGTGGGTATGGCAGATGAATCTGCGAAAGGTTCACCATATTCTTTTAACAAGTCGTCTACAATTGACAAGTCATCTGGGTTTAAGATAATCTCATTGTGCTCTGAGCCAATTTGTTTTGAAATTGCGCGGGCATATGGTAATTCATTGAAGGATTCATATTCGAAACCAACACTGAACGTTTTTATTTGTGTTGGATAATTTTTGGCTGCATACAATGAAACTAGCGAAGAATCAAGTCCTCCACTCAGAAAGCATCCCACGGGCACATCTGAAATCAAGGTTTTCTGAACTGCTTTTTCCAGTAATACTTCCGTATGAGCTATTGTTTCTTGTAAGCCTAAAGTTGTTTTTTCTTTATAGTTCAAATGCCAATATTCTTTCAATTCACTTCCTTTGGCAGTCAATTGAATATAACTAGCTGGAGGCAATTTTTTAATTTCCGAATAGATAGAAGAATCAATTGGAGTAGACATTTCAGAGAAAAAACAACCTAATGCATGAAGGTCAATTTCTTTTGATATACCAAGTGATTGAAAAGACCGAATATCAGAACTAAAGGCGAAAAATTTATTTTTTTCATGGTAATAAAGCGGCTTTTCTCCAAAGCGATCACGTGCAATAAAGACCGTACGTTTTTCAATATCAACTAATGTAAAGGCAAACATTCCTTCTAATTCTTGAAGCATTTTTTCGATTCCCCAACATTGATAGGCTACTAAAATGACTTCTGTATCACTGAAATTTTTAAATGTGGCACCTTCTTTTTCGAGACGGATTTTTAAGGCTGGAAAATTATAAATCTCCCCATTAAAAGTGATTACACTGCTTTTTTCTGTATTCCACATCGGTTGTCTCCCAGCATCCGATAAATCAAGAATACTCAAGCGTTTGTGGGCAAGTCCAAAGGTGAAATTTGTATTGTTTTGAAAACAATATCCTTCTTGATCCGGCCCTCTAAATTGAAGTGCTTGCGCCATTTGACGCAAGATGTTTTCATCTACTTCCAAATTGTTACCAAAATCAATAAGACCTGCTATTCCGCACATAATTAAGTCTTTTGGTATAAAAGTATAAGAGATTCCACATACTTTTCCATTCCAAATCCTTGCGCAAACTTTCTCGCTTTTTCACTCATCTCTTGGCGTAAAATGTCATTTTTAAGCAAAAGTTCAATTTTATCCGCGAGGAGTTTTGGATCTCTTTCTCCCACCATAAAACCATTTTCTCCTTCTTGGATTAAATCCCGGTTTCCTCTCCCATCCGTGCAAACCACTGGTAAGCCACAAGCCATAGCTTCGATTAAAACTAATCCGAATGGTTCATGACTGGCTGTATGTAAGTATATTTTGCAATTTTTTAAGAAGTCTTCTGGATGGTCTACGAGACCGTGCATAGTTATATTACTTTGTAGATTTAATTCATCTATTAAACCTTCTAGCCTATTTTTATTAGGCCCATCTCCTAAAATGTGCAAATGAATTTTTATGTTTCTATTTACCAATTCCTTAATAGTTTCTACTGCTAAATCATGTCCTTTTTTATCAACTAAACTTCCAGTAATTGCAATCTCATTAAACGTGTTATTATCGTAATGATCATTGTTGAATCGTTCTAAGTCAATTGCGTTGTATAATAAAACAGATTCAATACTTTTTGGTAAAACAGTTTCTGAATAGTCCTTAATGTTTATAGAAATACAAATTGATAATGTATTTTTCTGATAACCTTTTAGAACAATTCGTTTTTCAAAAAAATTGGTTAATGATGATTTGTTAAATAATGTTTTGAAATCAAGATTTCTAAATTGAGGCATTGTATCGTGAAAATGAATAATCCTTTTTGTTTTAACAGGCAGTGAAATATGCGCTAAAACCATTTCCGTCTCAAACAAATGCGAATGTATTACATCTGGTTGAAAAGCATCAACGTATGCTTGTAATTGTTTCACTTCAACAATTGATTTCCCTGATAATGAAGGAATAGCTATCGCAGGTATTACTTCGACATCTACACCTTTCATAAGGAAAGAATATTCATTCTTTTCTGAGAAAACAATAAGTTTGACAATAATATCTTGTTTCTGGATAAGCTGTCGGCAAATATCCAAAACAAGACGCTCAGCTCCACCTTTTTTGAGATTGGGAATGATGTGGAGGATTTTCATTTATCTAATTTCAATCTCATTGCATTCATGTAATTGAGATTTAGGTTACTTATGGTTTTTACCCCCATCGCTTCACTCTCTTTAGCCACCAATCCCCACGATTCATTGAATGACATGTATAGATTCAAATCCATAGATCCTAAAATTGCTAAAAATTGTTCCCGTGGTAAATTTTTACCATGTTCCACGATTCGATGATTCATTCCTAGGTACTTGAAAATACTTTTATCCAACACATGCACGACAACATTATCAATCATCAGGGCATGAATTACTTGGTTGTGTAAATTTTTATTGAATGTATCTGCACCAAAAACACCGACGTGGATTTTGGTTTCATCAAGTGCTATTTTTTTGAGGCCATCAGGTATTATTGGCTGATTCAAGGGTTGGTGGTAGCAATCGAAATCATACAATTTTGTAAACACTTCTGCCAATCCTTCCTTAACAAATCCAACACGACTTATTTTTTTCGCTTTTCCAAAGGAAATCAATTGTTCGACAAAATCTTGCTTTGAAGGATCATGAAATTCACTGATGGTACCATGATATACCACTTCAATTTTTGTATTCAAATGGAGAAATTCTATCCAATCGAAGAAATAAGGAGCAAAACCGCTAATGACTATTTTCTCAAATTTTGCTTGTTGAATTAGTGTACAAATTTCAATGGTTTCATTCTGATTGAATACGGCATTCGAATACCATTGCGGAATTTCTAATGAATTTGAAGGAAAAAGGCCAACCGTTGCGTTAGCAATCCCCTTCCAATTCCCTTCTGTTGGTGAGCCATACAAAACCAAAACAGTATTATTTTCGGTTATTTCTTGGAGTTTTAGTGCCAATTGAGCTAAAATCAACTTGTTTTGTGATTTCTTAAATTTATTTAATAGTCTCTTCAACATACTTTAAATAAGGGCGCTCATTCTTGGTTTTTCCACAATAGTGTTCATAGGCTTGGTAATAATACTGCTTAAATAGGAGTTTGTCAAAATTTAATTCCGCTAAAGAAGCCTCATCCTCATTTCTTTTTAATAGCAGTGAAGTTAAAAAGTAATTCAAACGCATCAATATGCCTAGAAGATGAAAAGATAATTTATGATATCGTTTGATATAGAAAAGGAATTCTGAAATTCGAACTTGCGCATTTCGATGAATTAAACTACCTGTACTTGCAGAATTAACATGAAATATTTCTGCATCCGCGAAAAAGAAATTCTTTAAACCATTCTTTTTTACACGATAACTCCATTCAACATCTTCCCAGTACAAAAAGAAATCTTCATCCATATATAAATTCAGGTTTTCCAGTGTAGCGCGTTTAATGAGTGTGCAGGCTCCACTTACAAAATCTACTTCATGGTTTTTATAATGCATTGTCTCGGCATGGTAAACCCCTTCTTTATTCTTACGCTTGAAAATTTGTCGCCATTTCAGACTTAAAGGATTTTTTTTCCATTCTTTTTTTATGCCAGCAAAGCCAATTCCTGTCCCCACTAATAACGAATTATCGACTGATGATAAAATTCGAGCTGTTAAGAGACCGACCTTATTCGTTTTAGAAAGCAATTCGTAATAATTGATCATCTTTGCTAAATAACCATTGCTTAGCAGGGTATCAGGGTTTAAGAGAAAAATAAATTCTCCAGTTGATTTCTTAATCCCCAAATTATTTGCTCTTGCAAAACCAGCATTGTACCCTGAATTAATCCACTTGACATTGGGGAATTTGGAGCTAACTAAGTATTCCGATTCATCTTCTGAGTTATTGTCCACTATAACAATTTCATAGGAAAGCTCTTTTGTAGTATCGACAATGGAACGCACGCATTCCAATAGGAGTTGCGGTGTTTTATAATTTACAATAATAATCGAAATAGCTACCTTACTGTTTGTCATCTTATTGGTATTTCTGCTTTTTAAACCCATTCAC
>Ga0209444_10000015_pt1 | contig 93393 bp, 87 predicted proteins | sample LauGreFaBDMM15DN_2_FD_188215 | JGI IMG/M metagenome (GOLD analysis project Ga0209444, IMG submission 188215) | Freshwater lake microbial communities from Lake Michigan, USA - Fa13.BD.MM15.DN (SPAdes) (version 2) | ecosystem: Environmental > Aquatic > Freshwater > Lake | place: Lake Michigan... | reverse complement strand
ATTGATTTTCCAAACGGAACGTCAAATGAAAGAATACGGAGATAAAATTCCAGCAGACAAAAAACAAGGAATCGAAGATGCCTTAACTGAGTTGAAAGGTGAATTCGAAGCGCGTAATGTGCAAAACCTTGAGCCAGCAATGGAAAAATTAAACAATGTTTTCCAAGCAGCTTCACAGGACATGTACAATGCAACAAATGCTGACGGTGGAAACGCTGGTAATGCAGGAGCAGATCAAGCGACGGCTAACCCGAACGATGAGGTGACTGACGTTGATTTCGAAGAAGTGAAAGATAAATAATTGAATTTATTTCAAGGTATTTCAAAACACTCATCGTTTATTCGGTGAGTGTTTTTATTTTTACATATGCTATATTCTAAAAAACTCGAAAATGCCAACAGTAAAGAATGGGTGGTCTTCATCCATGGTGCCGGAGGTAGTTCGAGTATTTGGCATAAGCAAATCAAAACCTTTTCGGAAAAATACAATTTATTGTTGATTGATCTTCGTGGACACGGAAAGAGTCAGATCGATTCCAAAAAGAAACACTATTCTTTTAAATTGATTGCGCAAGATGTCATAGAAGTGATGCACGCTCAACAAATTGATCGCGCACATTTCGTGGGCGTTTCCATGGGATCCATTGTGATAAAGCAAATTGAAATCATGGAACCTGGACTCGTGAAATCAATGATTTTTGCTGGAGCAATTACACGCTTGAATTTTAAATCGCGTTTACTGCTGAAAGTTGGACGTGTTTTGAATCGCATGGTTCCCCAAATGGGATTGTATCAATTGTTTGCCCGCATCATGATGCCGAAGAAAAATCATGCTTCCTCGCGGGAATTATTCATCACAGAAGCGCGTAAAATCGTTCACAAAGAATTTAACCGCTGGTTCAAATTAACTTCTCGCTTGGCATTGTACCTAGTCGAATTGGAAAAACAAACGGATAAAACTCCAACCTTATTTATCATGGGGGAGGAAGACCACTTGTTTTTAGCACCAGTAAAGGAATTAGTGGCGCAAAACCCACGCTTAATCCTGAGTATTGTCCCCAATTGTGGACATGTGGTTAACTTCGAACAGGCTGATACGTTCAATCACCTAAGTTTGAATTTTATTGATCAAGTATCCGCTTAGGATCGGCTATTAACAATTTGAATTCATTTTGTTAAAAAACACTTGATCAAAAATCATCCATCTTCATAGATTTGGATTAAATTTGTCTTCAGTTTGCAGCGAACATCCGCTTCGAAGTAAAGTAAATTGAAATCCCTATGCCAAAAGATTTATCCATCAAATCGGTTCTGATTATCGGAAGCGGACCAATAGTTATCGGTCAAGCCTGTGAGTTTGACTATGCCGGATCACAAGCAGCACGTTCTTTGAGAGAAGAAGGGATTGAAGTGACCTTGATCAACTCGAATCCTGCGACCATCATGACAGATAAAGTGGTTGCTGATAACATTTATCTTCAGCCCTTGGAACCAGAAAGTATTTTGGAGATTTTGAAAAATCACAAAATCGATGCCGTTCTGCCAACAATGGGTGGACAAACAGCTTTGAACTTGTGCATCAAGTGTGATGAATTAGGTATTTGGGAAGAATATGGTGTTCGATTGATAGGTGTAGATATAGCCGCAATTGAAATCACCGAAAATCGTGAGGCCTTCCGCAATTTGATGTTGGAAATTGGCATACCAATGGCTCCTCAAAAAACAGCTAAATCGTTCTTAGAAGGAAAAGAAATCGCACAAGAATTTGGATTCCCATTGTGTATTCGTCCTTCGTATACTTTAGGTGGATCAGGTGCTTCCATTTTACACGAACCAAAAGAATTTGATAACCTACTTGAACGCGGACTACAATTGTCACCGATTCATGAGGTAATGATTGATAAAGCCTTGCTAGGTTGGAAAGAATTCGAATTGGAGTTATTGCGCGATGCAAATGACAACGTGGTAATTATCTGTTCGATTGAAAATTTCGATCCAATGGGAATTCACACAGGAGATTCAATCACGGTCGCTCCAGCCATGACCTTGTCAGACACGACTTTCCAAAAAATGCGCGATATGTCCATCAAAATGATGCGTGCTATCGGAAATTTCGCGGGTGGGTGTAACGTTCAATTTGCTGTATCTCCAGATGATGCAGAGGATATCATCGCGATTGAAATTAATCCGCGTGTGTCTCGTTCGTCAGCTTTGGCATCAAAAGCAACCGGTTATCCGATTGCGAAAATTGCTTCGAAATTGGCAATTGGCTACCATTTAGATGAATTGCAAAATCAAATCACGAAAACGACGTCGGCCTTGTTTGAGCCAACGTTAGACTACGTGATTGTAAAAATTCCACGTTGGAACTTTAATAAATTCCCTGGGACGAATCGCCAACTTGGACTTCAAATGAAGTCGGTAGGTGAGGTGATGGGAATCGGACGTTCTTTCCAAGAAGCGCTTCAAAAAGCTTGTCAGTCTTTGGAGATTAATCGAAATGGTTTAGGTGCGGACGGAAAAGAATTGACCAATCAAGATGAAATCCTACATTCCTTAGAATTTGCTAGTTGGAACCGTTTGTTCCATATCTACGACGCGATTAAATTGGGAATTCCATTTAAAAAAATCGTTGAGAAAACGAGAATCGATATTTGGTTCTTGAAACAAATCGAAGATTTGATCAAGTTAGAACGTAAAATTGAAAAGTTTCACTTAGGAAGCATTCCAAAAGACTTGCTTTTCGAAGCGAAACAAAAAGGGTACGCGGATCGTCAAGTTGCACATTTATTGCGCTGCCTTGAATCAGAGGTTTATCAAAAACGTTCTGACATGGGAATAAACCGTGTGTACAAATTAGTAGATACTTGCGCAGCGGAATTTGAAGCAAAAACACCTTATTACTACTCGACTTTTGAGTTTGAAAACGAAAGCATCGTTTCAGACCGCAAGAAAGTGGTAGTGTTAGGATCGGGTCCAAACCGCATCGGACAAGGAATCGAATTCGATTATTCATGTGTTCATGGTGTATTGGCAGCGAAAGAATGTGGTTACGAAACGATTATGATCAACTGTAATCCTGAGACCGTTTCCACCGATTTCGATACGGCGGATAAATTATACTTTGAACCAGTATTCTGGGAGCATATTTATGATATTATCAAGCATGAGAAACCGGTCGGGGTGATCGTTCAGCTTGGTGGACAAACAGCCTTGAAATTGGCGGAGAAATTACATCGTTATGGAATTCCCATCCTAGGAACAAGTTATGAAGCCTTGGATTTAGCAGAAGACCGTGGACGATTTTCGAAATTGCTCGAAGCGAACAATGTTCCATTTCCTGAGTATGGGGTTGTGGAAAGTGCAGAGCAAGCAATTGAGTTATCCGATAAATTAGGATTCCCATTGTTGGTTCGTCCTTCCTATGTATTGGGTGGACAAAAAATGAAAATCGTCATCAATAAAGAAGAATTAGAACACCATGTTGTTGATATCATCAATGAGATGGGGAACAATCAAATCTTGTTGGATCACTTCATAGGTGGAGCGATTGAAGCAGAAGCTGATGCCATTTGCGATGGTGAAAATGTATATATCATTGGAATCATGCAGCACATTGAACCCGCGGGAATTCACTCCGGAGACTCATACGCTGTATTGCCTCCTTACAACTTGGGAGATTTTGTGATAACACAAATTGAGGATATCACAAAGAAAATTGCGATTGAATTGAAGACTGTTGGATTATTAAATATCCAATTTGCCATTAAAGATGATAAGGTATATGTCATCGAGGCGAATCCACGTGCTTCTCGGACGGTTCCATTCATTGCAAAAGCGTACGATGAACCTTATGTGAATTACGCGACGAAAGTCATGCTAGGGGAGAATAAAGTAACGGATTTCAATTTCCAACCAAGAAAAGTAGGATACGCGATTAAAATCCCTGTGTTCTCCTATGAGAAATTCCCAGATGTGAAAAAAGAACTTGGTCCAGAGATGAAATCAACAGGTGAAGCAATTCGTTTCATTAAAGACCTAAAGGATCCGTTCTTTACAAAAATCTACTCGGAAAGAAATATGCACCTTTCTCGTTAAATTCATCTTTTCAGGCGCTCATTACTTAACAGATTCTGTATATTTGTCTTATGCAGAAGGTTGAGGACATCATGGCGCCAATTCAGTCAGAATTGATAGCATTTGAAGCTTATTTTAAAGATTCAATGAAGTCTGATGTGCCCTTGTTGGACAAAGTCACCCAGTATGTCGTGAAGCGAAAAGGAAAGCAAATGCGTCCCATGTTCGTTTTTCTCACAGCAAAAATGCTAGGTGAAATCAATCAGGTTACCTACGACGCAACGACACTTGTTGAACTTTTGCACACTGCAACACTCGTACATGACGATGTTGTAGATGACGCCAATGAACGACGAGGATTCTTTTCCGTCAATGCACTTTGGAAAAATAAAATTGCTGTCCTAGTTGGAGACTACATGCTTTCACGGATTCTTTTACTCTCCATCGAAAAAGAAAACTTAGAATTATTACATGTGGTTGCCCGTGCAGTTCGAGAGATGAGTGAAGGCGAACTCCTTCAAATTGAGAAAGCACGCGATTTAAATATTGACGAAGAAACGTATTTCGAGGTCATCCGAAAAAAAACCGCTTCCCTAATTTCTACTTGTTGCGAAGCTGGAGCGATTAGTGTTCATGCCTCATCAGATCAACGCGAGAAAATGAGAAATTTTGGCGAGCTCATTGGATTGGCATTCCAAATCAAAGACGATATCTTTGATTACGGAACAGGCGAACACATTGGAAAACCGACTGGAATCGATATTCGCGAGCAAAAAATGACCTTGCCCTTGATCTACGTCATGAATCATTCTCCAAGTGAAATACGCAAAGAGTTGATGTTCATCATGAAGAATGAATACGATGTTTCTTCCAAAATAAAACGCGTGATTCAATTAGTGATTCAATATGGTGGAATTCAGTTTGCTGCAAATAAAATGGAATCAATTGCTAACGAAGCATTGGAATTGTTGAAGTCATTCCCCGACAACGATGCAAAAAATGCGTTAATAGGATTAGTGCATTACACCATGAACAGAGAGAAATAATGAAAAATATACTTTTTATCGCACTATTGGCCTTGTTGACACTAAACTCTTGTTCGGGAGATGACTCGAAGAAGGAACAGCAGCCAATGAAAGAAGAAGTGCTTTACCAAATCAAAGAGGGTAAATTCACAGAATGGTACCCTGGCAAAAAACAAGTGAAATTTGAAGGAAATTTGGATGTAAAAGGAAATCGCGATGGAAAATGGACCTTCTTTTCTGAAAAAGGAAACTTGCTTTCCTTTACCTTTTACGATCATGGAAAACGCGAAGGTTACTCTGTGGTAAAACACCCCAATGGACGCATACACTATCACGGTGAATACCAACAAGATGAAATGGTTGGCGTATGGACTACCTACGATGTAAACGGTAAAAATAAACAAGTAAAAGATTACGGCCAGTTAGAAAGTGAGTAAGATTCCTCCACATATCATTGATGAAATCATGCAAGCTTCTCGGATTGAGGAAGTCATTGCTGATTACGTACAACTCAAACGGGCAGGTTCTAATTTAAAAGGACTCAGTCCATTTACGGATGAAAAAACTCCGTCGTTTGTCGTTTCACCAGCCAAACAAATTTTTAAATGTTTCTCCACAGGAAAAGGGGGGACGGCTGTTTCCTTTTTGATGGAAAAAGAACATTTCTCCTATCCCGAGGCACTGCGCTGGTTGGCGGATCGCTACGGCGTTCAAATCCCTGATTTGGTTCAGCCGACAGCGGAGGAATTAGCGGAATTAAATGAGCGGGAGAGTTTTTACATCATCAATGACTTCGCGAAAAATACCTTTGCGGAAAACATGCATCAAACAGAAGAAGGAAAAGCTATTGGACTTTCCTATTTTGAAGAGCGTGGATTTCGTCCAGATATCATTGAGCGATTTCAGTTGGGTTATTGCTTGAATAAAGGCGATGATTTCACAAAAAAAGCGCTTGGAAAGGGATATAAATTGGATTATTTAGAAAAGGTAGGACTGGTTAAAACGAAGGATGATCGCTCCTTTGATTTTTTCCGTGGACGTGTGATATTTCCGATTCATAGTATCTCTGGCCGCGTTTTAGGCTTTGGTGGACGTACCTTACTTGCGGATAAAAAAATTGCCAAGTACTTCAATTCACCAGAAAGTGTCATCTACAATAAAAGTGAAATCCTATATGGATTATACTTTGCGAAAGGAGATATTGTCAAGTACGATGAGTGTTTACTTTGTGAAGGATATACGGATGTGATTAGCATGCATCAAGCAGGAATGCAACACGTGGTTTCCTCCTCGGGTACATCCCTGACCAAAGAACAAGTGAAGTTGGTGAAACGCTACACGAAAAATTTAACCATTTTGTATGATGGCGACGCAGCCGGAATCAAAGCGAGTTTTCGTGGGATCGATTTGATTTTGGAAGAAGGAATGAATGTGAAAGTCGTTCTTTTTCCTGATGGCGAAGATCCAGATTCTTTTTCAAAGTCCAGAAGCTCTAGCGAACTAGAAGAATACATCAAAACCCACAAACAAGATTTTATCACCTTCAAGTCTTCGATTTTACTATCGGATGGTGTGAATGACCCCATTCGTAAATCGGAGTTAATAAAAGAAATCGTTCATTCCGTTTCCTTAATACCCGATCAAATCACGCGAAGTGTTTACACACAGGAAATTGCTCGTCAATTTGAAATTTCTGAGTCAATTGTCAACAACGAATTAATGCGTTTGCGAAAGTCCACCATGGCCAAACAATTGCAAGAGCCGATGTTAAACGATATAGAACTGCCGAAGGAAAGCACTAACTTGTTGCAGAATGAGCTGAGCAGTCAAGGGTCAGATCAATCTTCCTTGGATATTAAGCATGAGGATGAAATCATTCGTCTGATGATTAAATATGGTACCCGTGAGATTCTCATCAGAGAAATTGGAAACGAGGATAAATCAACAAGTGTCATCGAGCTCATCATTCAAGAAATTGAAAGTGATGATTTACGCATTGAACAACCGCTTTACCGTGAAATATATGGTTTATTTATGGATGGAATAAAGGACAATACGCTCTTGTCTGCCTCCTATTTGAAACGAATGGAAAATCAAGAGATTGTGGCATATGTGAGCGATTTGGAAAGCGAAGACCGAGAATTAAGTCATAATTGGGTTGGGAAATATAATATACACACGAAATCAGAGTCAGATAATTTATATGAATCTGTAATGAATGCGATTTATCACTTTAAACTAATCAAAGTTGAGCAACATATCCAAGGCTTACAGCGTGAATTGAAGGAGAAAAATCCACAAGGTGAAGATTTAATCCTTTTGCTATCTGAACAAATGGTGTATGCAAAAGTGCGAAAAGAGTTTTCGGAGAAATTAGGGAGGATCATTACCAGATAGTATGCTGAGCACTACACTTTTTCATATCGGTCCTTTTAAAATTTGCTTTTGGAACTTGGTGTTTTTAACACTCATCTTCTTAATTGCTGCTATTTTACGCCGTATCGTTCACCGATTACTCAAACGTTACGTTAAAACCACTCATATCAACCTAGAGGGAAGGCAATTGGCTTGGTTGAAGTTGTTAAGTCAAAGTGTGTATTTACTTGCGATTTATGTGGCTGTATTGAGTTTTAAGTTCAATAACTACCGTGTGAATTTTAACATGTTCTTGACCTATAAGTTCATCGATCTGGGTTCAATAAAAATTGATTTTAAAGATTTGTTGATCATCGTATCCGTGTTCTTTGGAGCCCGAATGCTTGTTAACCTGAGTAAATTATATATCGGTCGCAAATTCAAACGAAATACGAATTACGATGCTGCATCCGAATACGTATACATTCAGATTGCGAAATATGTCATCTATGTATTTTCAATCCTTTTTTGCTTTCAGTTACTAAATATTGACTTGGTTATTATTCTAACAAGTTCGGTTGGATTATTAGTTGGGATTGGACTCGGTTTACAAGATGTATTTAAGGACATGATTGGGGGAGTGGTGTTATTAGTAGAAGGTAATTTGAGGGTAGGAGATATTGTTGAAATTCATGGGACATCTAAAAGTTCACAGAAATCTTCAGATGCCATCGTTGCAAAAATCCTGAGAATTAGTGTTCGAACGACTCAAATTCAAACCCGTGAAGGAAATGTACTCATCATTCCAAATACACGATTAACACAAGAACAAATTGAAAATTGGAGTCACGGTTCTGAATTGACTAGGTTTAAAATTAATGTAACCGTAGATTTTGGTGCTGATACGGAATTAATAAAACGTTTGTTAATTCAAGCAGCTATGGCACATCCGAAAGTTAAGAAAAGTCATCCGGTATTTGTGAGTTTAGCAGATTTCGGTGAAAATGGTTTAGCCTTGGAATTAATATTTTGGGCAGACCACAGTTGGGATATCGATATTTACAAGTCGGAAATTCGTTTTGAAATCGACCGCTTGTTTAGGGAATATAAAATTCATATTCCTTATCCTCACAGGACCATCAATCAAGTTTAATTAGTCGCGCAACAGATGTAAGTAGCGTTGAATGGTATTTTCAATACCAAGGTACAATGCATCTGAAATCAAGGCGTGTCCGATGGAGACTTCATCCAACTGACAAACTTCCGTCTTGAAATAACGCAGATTATCCTGGTTTAAATCATGTCCAGCATTGATACCCAAACCAATAGAAACAGCAAACTCAATCGCTTCACAATAGGATTTAAGTGCTTTTAACGGATCCTTTCCGAAAAGTTCAGCATATGGACCAGTGTACAATTCGATGCGGTCTGCCCCAGCTTTTTTTGCCAGCTCAATCCAATGTTTATTTGGCTCGACAAATAACGAAGTTCGAACACCATGTGATGAAATTTCTTGTAACGTTTCACTCAAAAAAACATGGTGCTTTTCCGTGTCCCAACCCGCATTTGATGTAAGAACATCTGGTCCATCAGGAACCAATGTCGCTTGTGTAGGTCGAATATCCGAAATGAGCGTCAAATAACGACTATCCGGATATCCTTCGATGTTGTACTCTGTCTTCACCACTTTCGCGATGTCATATGTGTCTTGAGTCGTAATGTGGCGTTCATCTGGACGTGGATGAACCGTAATACCCTGTGCCCCGAATCGTTCGCAGTCGATAGCGAATTGTACCACATTGGGCATTTGTCCACCTCGGGCATTTCGAAGCGTAGCAATTTTATTGATGTTCACACTTAGTCTTGTCATGGCACAAAATTTGACATACAAAAGTAAGAACTCTGAAAGGATTTTACTACTTTGGCGGCGCGTATGAGAGCAATTGATTTAATAACAGACGAAATACCACCTCTAATCCATACGGATTCAGGGGAAAAGGCCTTGAGCTGGATGGAAGAATTTAAGGTTTCTCATCTTCCCGTGCTTAAAAACGGCAACTTTGTCGGCGTAGTTTCGGAATCGGATATTCTAGATCACCTCAATTTGGATGAAAATTTAGATCGATTATTCCAGCATTTACCTCGTCCATTCGTACCTGGACAAGCACATATGTATGATGTCATAGCCAAAATGGCAGAATTCAAGTTAAGTGTCATTCCAATTTTAGATCAACAAGAAAACTACCTCGGTTGTTGCAGCGTATACCATGTGATGACTCTTTTAGCTAATACAGGTAGTATCAAAGAGAACGGTGGAATTCTTGTTTTGGAAATGAATTCAATTGATTACCAACTCTCACAAATTGCACAAATCGTTGAAAGTAATAATGCACGTATATTAAGCGTGTTTATGACATCTCAACAAGACTCCAACAAAATAGATGTGACGCTTAAAGTGAATAGTTACGATTTAACTAGCATCATTCGTACATTTGAACGCTATGATTACACGGTGAAAGCTTCTTTCCTAGATGGACATGAAGACGAGGATATGCAATGGAGATATGATACGTTAATTCAATACTTAAAATTGTAACGATGAGAGTAGCAATCTACGGTAGAAAAATAAATAAACAAACAAGCGCGTTTTTCGTCGAAGTGCTTAAACATATCGATGATTTTGGATGGAAGGCTATTTTAGAGGAGGAGCTGAAAGATCAACTGGTTGCGAAAGCAGGCATTGCTACGAGCTATGATACATTCAATAATCACAAAGATTTTCATACCGGAATTGATCTATTGATTAGTCTTGGCGGAGATGGATCATTCTTACAGGCTGTTTCCTATATTCGCGATTCTGGAGTCCCCATTATGGGAATCAATACGGGTAGACTTGGATTCTTATCCAATATTTCCAAGGATCATATTTATGATAAAATAGCACAGGTTAGGGACAAACAATTCGATTTCCAAAAGCGCTCTTTATTGCGCGTTTCAACAGTGGAAGATGTTTTTGGTGAAGATAATTTTGCATTGAATGAATTGACATTACAGAAAAAAGACACTTCCTCTATGGTGACTGTGCATGCCTATTTGGATAAAAAATTCTTGAATTCCTATTGGGCTGATGGACTAATTGTCGCGACACCAACAGGTTCAACTGCTTATAGTCTTAGTTGTGGCGGACCTATCATAACTCCTGGTTGTCAAGTACATATATTAACGCCAATTGCCCCTCATAATTTAAATGTCCGTCCAGTTGTGGTGCCTGACCACATGCCAATTACACTCAGTGTGGAAGGAAGAGATCGCAGTTACTTACTGAGCTTGGATGGGGTTTCGAAACACATCAAGCAAGGAGAAGATGTTGTGGTGACAAAAGCGGAATTTATGATAAATGTTGTTAAATTTGAGGACAATAATTTCCTTGATACCATTCGAAATAAAATGCTTTGGGGAATAGATACCCGTAATTAATAATGAATAAAATGATGAAAAAAACACTAGCAATTACCGCATTGATGTTCAGCGTGAACGCAAATGCACAATTATCAAAAGTAGATTCTGTTAGCTACTTGGTTGGAATGAATATTGGCTCCAGTATCGTGAAGGATTTCAGCGAGGCTAATGTCAATATGTTGATTAAAGGTCTTCAAGACGCGATGACGAAACAAGCACCCATGTGTTCGGATCCGGGAAATGAGATGTTGAATGGTTATTTTCAACAAAAACAACAGGCTACTCAGGCTCAGGAGGAAATGAACAATATGGCCTACAAACAAGTCGGTGAGGAGTTTTTGGCGAAAAATGCCTCCAAAAAAGGCGTAAAAGTAACGGAAAGCGGTTTGCAATATGAAGTATTAAACGAAGGAAAAGGTGAGCGTCCAACTGCTACATCAAAAGTAAAAGTGCATTACCATGGAACAACTCCAGAAGGAGTGGTGTTTGATAGTTCTGTTGAGCGTGGAGAGCCGATTTCATTTGGTTTGGATCAAGTTATTAAGGGGTGGACGGAAGGCGTTCAATTAATGAAAGTTGGATCCAAATACCGTTTTTACATTCCTCAAGAATTAGCTTACGGACCAAGCTCACCGTCACCAACGATTAAAGCGTATATGCCACTCGTATTTGAAGTAGAATTAATTGAAATTGAAAAATAAGATGAGAAAAGTAATTCTGAGTTTTGGTTTAGTTGTTTCCACGGTTTTATCGGCTTTTAGTCAAGGAGCGGAAGAGGTAGCGGATGGAATATATGCGATTTTTAACACGAATAAAGGAGTCATTGTTTGTCAATTAGAGTATAAGTTAACTCCAATGACCGTGGCGAATTTCGTTGGATTAGCCGAAGGAAAAAACTTTAAAGTGGATAACGTGGTGATTGGCAAACCCTATTTTGATGGATTAACATTTCACCGTGTAATCAAAGATTTTATGATTCAAGGTGGCTGTCCATTAGGAAATGGAACCGGAGATCCAGGATACAAATTTGGAGATGAATTCAACGAGAACTTGAAGCATGTCGGTCCGGGAATTTTGTCCATGGCAAATTCTGGTCCAGGAACAAACGGTAGCCAGTTTTTTATTACACACAAAGAAACGCCTTGGTTGGACGGAAAACATTCTGTTTTTGGACATGTGGTGACTGATCAATCTGTTGTTGATTCCATCGCAATGGGTGATAAAATGCTAAGTGTGAAAATAGTTAGGGTTGGTACAGAAGCTCAAAACTGGAATGCGCAAGAAGCATTTGACAAAGTATACTTAGGTAAACAAATCGAAGTGAATAGACAAAATGAAGCGTTTGCGAAAATCGAAGCCATGTCTGAAGATGAATACAAGCAATTCATGTTTAATGAGGTAAAGAAAATACATAAGAAAGCAAAAATGACGCCTTCTGGATTGGTTTACGTGATTCAGGAAAAAGGATCGAAAGATCGTGTGGTGAAAGGTTCTCAGGTTTCCTTACATTACACAGGGACGTTCCGTGCAGATGGTAAAAAGTTCGATTCTTCGCGCGATAGAAATGAGACCTTGGATTTCAATTACATTGACCAAAAAATGATTCCAGGATTTGAAGAAGGAATTGCGATGGTCGGAAAAGGCGGGAAAATCACGATTTACATTCCTTACTTTAAAGCGTATGGGAAGGGCGGTCGTCCAGGAGCAATTCCTCCCTACTCAGATTTAGTATTTGATATTGAAATGGTGAATATTCAAGCGCCGGCAGTTGAAAATCACGACGGACATAATCACGATGGACATCAGCATTAATCGATCACCATACGCCTCACTTGACTCAAGCGGTTGTCTGAGGTCTTGAGTTGAAGAAAATAAATGCCTTTTGAAAGTCCTGAGTAATTCAGGACTTTTTTATTTCCCAATGTTTCCTCGGATACGACAACTCCATTTATATCGCTTAAAACGGCTTTTTGTACATCAAGTGAACAATCAAAAAAGTTCTTTTCGTGACCGTTAATTTAAAAAGACATACGTAATAATATTCGCCCCCATTTGTAAAGCTTGCTTTCTTTTTTCAGCCGTATCATTGTGAACCTGAGGGTCTTCCCATCCATCACTTAAATCAGTTTCATAAGTGTAAAGACAAACGAGTCGACCATCGACGACAATTCCGAAGGCTTGTGGTCTTTTTCCATCGTGCTCGTGGATTTTTGGCAATCCATTTAACTTATATTTTTGATTGTAAATAGGGTGATTATTAGCTAGTTCAACTAGTTCATTTGAAGGAAAGATTTTCTTTAATTCGACTCGAATAAATTCATCCATTCCGTAGTTATCATCAATGTGTAAGAATCCACCGGCCAGTAAGTAGTTTCTCAAATTTTCACTTTCCGCTTTTGAGAACACGACGTTTCCATGTCCAGTCATGTGAACAAATGGATAACGAAAAAGATCTTTGCTTCCAATATCGACATACGGGACATCCTTAGAAATGGTTGTGCTCAGGTTTTGGTTGCAGAATTGGATAAGGTTCGGAAGTGCTGTCGGATTGGCATAATAGTCACCTCCACCGTTGTATTTTAATACGGCTAATTGAAAACTAGCTTGACTCCAGCCATAAACGGGAAGGATAAATAGTACTATAATAAGTTTGAACATCGATGAAATCATACAGAAAGATAGATAAACAAAATGGAAATAAGAGATGAAATGAAACCAATGATTTTAATTTTATTCCATTTCTCCTTGAAAAATAAGCTTCCGATAATGGAGGCAATCATCACAATGCTCACGTTGATTACTGCCAAAATACTACTATTGCTCCATGTAAAGACATGGTATGCTTTCATGAGGAAGTATATCGAAAAATAATTTGGAATCCCAAGAAGAACTCCCGCAATAACGTTTCTCAAAGAGAGTGAAAGTTTGCCTTGAATCAACAGAACAATCGCAATCAATACTCCAATGATTCCGGCAAGTCCAAAGGCATAGGCCGTGAAAAAAGCTGTTTGATTTGTTTGTAAGACAGCATGTTGAATGTAATTCAATAGAAAGTCTAAAATTCCACTACCAACGAAAAGCACCAACAACATCCATGTCGAAGAAACAATGTTGGTTTTGTCATCTGTTTGAACGGTCATACCAATTACACCGATGATGGCTAATAAAATCCCGGCGATTTTTATGAATTGTATGGCTTCCGAATAAAAAAGCATCATGCCAAGTACGGAAAGTGCCATGCTCATTTTGACAGCAACAGATGTGCTAGATAGTCCGTTTTTCTGTGCGCTCAGTCCCATAATTAAGAACAATCCAATAAAGAGAATTGCTGCACTCAAGGTAAAACCAAACCATGTGCCCGAAACGGAGATTAAGTCGTTCCATTTGAATGGGAAAAAGATGAATCCACAAAAAAATGCGACGAAATAGTTGACAACAATTGCTTGGAATGTATCAATGTTGAATTTGGGAAATAATTTAAAGAGAACAAAAATGAAACTCGAAAAAACTACGGCTAAAATCAGCTCCATTACCTTCGTTTAAAATAATATACAGTGTCAGTGCCAAATGCATGTGAATGTGCAGGAATGCGGTTTAATAAAGGTGCTTTTACTCCTTCTTGAAAATAGACATCACCAACAATCACATAGGCTTCGTCCCAAACGTTATCGATGATAAAATACTGAAGGGTTCGACTTCCGCCCTCTACCATGATTGATGTAATGTTGCGTTTGTACAGTTCTTCTAGAATGACTTTGGTGGACGTTTCTTTAATTTTGACCCACTCAATATTGTCCTTTTTCTCATCCTTTATCCGATTAAAAATAATCGTTGGCGCATCATCTGAATAAAGGTTGATGTTTTCTTTTACTTGTAATTGACTATCTATAAGGATTCGAATGGGATTTCTTCCTGTAAATTCACGAACGGTAAGTGTCGGATTGTCGTTCATAGCCGTATGTTTTCCAACTAAAATCCCGTGTTCCTGACTTCGCCATTTGTGGACAAGCGTCTTAGATTCATCACAGGATATCCAATTAATTCCTTTTTCGTCCTTAGTACGAATGCGGTCGAGGTATCCATCCTTTGTTTGAGCCCATTTCAAGATGACGTAAGGCCTCCCTTTTTCATGAAAATTAAAAAAGCGTTTGTTTAACATTCTGCATTCTGTTTCTAATATCCCCTCGTGAACGTCAATTCCAGCACGCTGTAATTTTTCAATTCCTCTCCCTGAGACTAGTTTATTCGTATCTCTGCAGCCAATAAAAATTTCGGCAATTTTTGATTCAACGAGTAAATCTGAACAAGGGGGAGTTTTGCCGTGATGGGAACATGGTTCCAGGTTGACATATACCGTTGACCCAGTTATTAGACTTTTATCTTTCACTGAAGCAATCGCATTTACTTCTGCATGCGCCTCACCGTAACGATGATGGTAACCTTCGCCGATGATTTGCCCATCTTTTACGATCACACATCCCACCATTGGATTTGGGGCTACCCAACTTGACCCAAGATAAGCGAGGTCTAGACAACGTTGCATGTAATCTTCGTGCTTCATACAGCGAAGTTAAGCATTCCTTCGCGTGATTTAATCCTAATGTACATGGATTTTGTCGCCAGATACATCCCATAAATGATCGAATTGGGCGATATTGACGATGAATCGAGTTAATTGTGCGAAGTATTTTTATTTTTGTTGAAATTCTGACCTTAGCTTATGATCGATGTAATTGAAAATCTTTTTGGAATGGAGCCTCATCACTTGAATGCAGTTCTGTTTTCGCTATTAACGAATATCGTACTTGCAGCTTTAATTACCATCGGTGGGTTTTGGCTCACCGGTATCTTGATGCGGTTTATTACACGCATGCTCAAAAAGAGCGAAACGGATCCAGGCTTGGTTTCCTTTCTTGGTAGTTTCTTGTCGATGGCGTTAAAAATCATGGTTGTGGTGAGTGCTATTACTCAATTAGGAATCCCAATGACTTCGTTTTTAACCTTAATTGGTGCCGCTGGAATAGCAGTTGGTATGGCCATTTCCGGAACATTGTCCAATTTTGCTGGTGGAATTATGATTTTGGTCTTGAAGCCATTTAAACTAGGAGATGAAATCAAAGCGCTAGGTGAACAGGGAACAGTATACGAAATCCAAATTTTCAACACCTACTTAATCACGCCCGACAACAAGGTGGTTATCTTTCCGAATGGACCACTTGCGAATGGAAACATTGTCAATTTCACAAAGGAAAAAACACGACGTTTAGAGTGGACATTTATATTCACGCATGATGCGTCGTTTAATGAGGTAAAAGAAATAATCTCAGGAATTTTATTGGAGGATAAACGCATCATTTCAAAGGTTCCTACTGTCGTGGGTCTAGATCAAATCACAGAACAAGGCATACATGTGACGGTAAGAGCTTGGGTGAAGACAGCAGATTTCGCACAAGTCTTATTTGATGTAAATGCTTCTGCAGCGATTTCTTTTTCTCAAGCAAATATTCCGTTCGCAAAATCATAAGAAATGGATGTCATCAAAGCATATGTTGATAAGAACCGTTTCGGTGAATGGCTAGGTATGTCATTTGAAGTCTTAGAACCTGGAATCGTCGCGTACCGCCTCGATATTCAAGAAAAACATTTGGCAACACCCATGCACGCACATGGCGGATGTATCGCGAGTTTGCTAGATGCGACGCTCGGTGTTGGGGCTTTGTCTCTGGTTGCGGATGAGCAAAAAGTGGTTTCTACCGTTGACCTGTCGATTCAGTTTTTGTCCGGAGTTAAATGCGGTGATCAATTAATTTCTTATTCAAAGTGCTTGAAAAAAGGAAAAAAACTTATTTTTATGCAAGCAGATGTGCTGAACCAAAATAAAGAACTCGTCGCTCATGCGAACGGTACTTTTGTATGTATTGAGGCAAAGGCTGCCGGATACTAATCGTAAAACAAATTTTTGACCCATGCTTATTACTATTTTACTTTTGATTTTTACGGTAATTGTTGTTCCGTATGTATGTATTTCCTTCGGATTAAATCCAAATGATGTTCAAGATGCGATTTTGTATCAAATGACGATTTCTGTCGGCTTGGTTATATCGTATTGCTTTCTTGTAGGTGAAGTTTCTGAAAACAATTCACAAGTGGATAAAATTTGGAGCATCATTCCAATTTATTACGTTTGGCACATGACGATTATGGGAGGAATGGACCCTCGTATGGTGCTCATGTCCATTCTCGTAACGATCTGGGGTGTTCGATTAACCTACAATTTTGCTCGAAGGGGAGCGTATCAGTGGAAATTTTGGGCAGGAGAAGAAGATTACCGTTGGGAAGCATTACGCAGTCGTCCCGGGTTTAACAACAAATTTGTTTGGATGATCTTCAATTTGTTTTTTATCAGCGGTTACCAAAGTGTGTTAATTTTCTTGTTTACCTTACCCATTCTAACATCCCTAGGTGATGGTGTTAATCCAACATTGAATTGGGTAGATTATCTATTGGCCTTAATTTACGTTGGGTGTGTGGTCATCGAATTTATTGCAGATCAGCAACAATATGACTTCCAAGAAGAGAAACATCGTCGCTTGAATGCGGGAGAAGACTTAGGGGAATACAGTAAGGGATTTGTTTCTAGTGGACTTTGGTCTGTTGTTCGTCATCCGAATTACCTCATGGAACAAACGATTTGGGTGGTATTCTATCTTTACAGTGTTCATGCAACTGGAGAATGGATTAATTGGTCCATTGGTGGGTGTGTCTTGTTGATCATTCTATTTAAAGGAAGTTCAGATTTTTCGGAGGAATTATCAGCTGGCAAATATCCTGCTTATAAAGATTATCAAGCGACAACACCACGCTTTATTCCTTTTACCAGAAGAAAATCAAGCTAAGTATTTAAGAATTAGGAAGGCAAGGGCAAAAAACGCCATCACACTCAAATACCATTGAGAAAATCCTTTATGTCCGTTCTGGCGGTTGTATAAGTACGTGATTGTGCCAATCGAAACACCAATCAAGGCAGCGTATAACAGTACTTTAGTCAAGTAAACCGAATTGCTTAAAGTGATGAGCAAAGTGCTTGCTATGCAATTGATTCCATTTATCAAAATCTAATTCACCATAATAGGGGTGAAGTGCCGTAAAAGATGGATTCTCATCGAAATGTTCGGCGAATTCCACGAAAGCTGTAGCGAATTCATCTAAAGCTAATTCCATATCCTCATTGCGCAATACGGCATCAGCAGGAGCGAAGGGGACTTGGATGTTTTGAGCCATCGGTTTATCCGACGCCAAGAATTGCTGCATTTTTTCGATACGGTCCTCGGGAACCGCTAATTTAAAATCTCCTTGTCCACACGACATATACAAGGCATCACATAAATGTTCTACCATACGTTGGGCTGACATTCCACCCCAAGCAGGAGTAGTACTAGCATCGAGTGACTCCAGTTTTATCAAGAGGTACTCTAAATCAAATTCAAATGTTTGCATCTTATTTTTTCCCTACTAGAATGTGTAGGCTTTTAGGTACGACTTGTACGTTTAATTCTTTTCGCACGACAACGGGCTCTCCGTCGTAATGTGCAATTCCTTTGGATAAGGAAATTTTCGCTTTTTGAAATGAAATCACTTCGGTATGTGGAGACATGTCGGAACGTTTCATAAAAAACTGGTAAACAATTCTTGGGATTCCCCAAGCGGAGAAAGGTTTTAAAATGAACAATTCAATTTTCCCGTCTGTTGCATCTGACTTCGGCGAAACCACGAATCCGTTTCCAAATTCTGAGGTATTAGCAATCGTACACAAAACAACTGGCATCTTTTTCACTTCTCCGTTTGTGTCGATCGAAATATTCATCGGATTGTACTTGAAGAACTCTTTAAAGACGTGTTTAATGTACGTTAAAAATCCACGATTTTTATCCTCGTCGAATTTTTGTGCAATGACAGCATCTAAACCATAGCCACCAACACCTAAAAAGGGTGTGTCGTTCACCAGAACAGTATCCATTTGAATGTCATTCATTTCATTGATGCATTCAATGGCTTTTCTAATGTTTCTTGGGATGAGCATGTGACGTGCAAGTCCGTTTCCAGAGCCGATTGGTATAACAGCCAATCGCGTTTGAGAACCGATTAATGTTGTTCCAACTTCGTGAACGGATCCATCTCCACCAACTGCGCAAACAACATCAATTTGTTGTTTAACGGCCTCAATAGCGAGCTCAGCTGCATGTCCTTTACGCGTTGTATAATGAATCTCATAATCAAAAATACCAAGATTTAGGTGTGTATGAATCAACCCTGGAATATCGCCTTTGCGACGTACACCAGAAATTGGATTCACAATAAACCAAATGGTCTTTTTCATCTTGTTATTCATCGTTGATACGTATACTTGTAACACGCATATCTTCAAATATCGTTATTTTTTTAGAATCTGCCTAAAATTTCTCGCTTTCCATCTCCAAAAATAGTGCCATAAAGTGTAAATTTGAGGAAAACAATAGAAAAATGGCAAAAGATCCAATCGAACAGAATCGAGCTCAAATAGTTGACTTACTGATGCACAAATCCACATTAAAACAGGACATCGCAGACGATAGTGAAAAAGTGTTTGAGCGAATGAAAACGATCATTATAGCGGAGATTGCTGAGTTAAAAAAATCGATTACAGATCCACGTGTTCGCTTAAGTTATCAGGATAAGGGAAAGTTTGAAATTCACGCATATGTCGGCAGTGATGTGCTCGTTTTCAATCTTCATCAAAACGTTTTTCGCTTACCGGACCACAATCCACTTTGGGGAACTGCCTATTTCAAAAAAAACCAGAATAATGGCTATTTTTCAACGATTCATATTTTTAATTTCCTAGCAGAATCCTTATTGCAGAATCGCATGGAGGACGCGGGTTATTTGATCGGAAGACTCTTCTTAAATCATGAAAATCATTTCTTAATTGAAGGAAAAGGGTCACTTGGATTCATGTTTCGCGACCCGCAAAATATGGTGCTGAGCGATGAAGCAATTCACTTGATTGTTCAGTTGTCTTTCGCCCATGCGCTTGAATTCGACTTGTATATTCCTCCTTTCGAATACTTGAGTGAAATCTCCGTTGCCCAAATCCAATTGATGGGTGAAAGCCTGAAATTACAGACGGCAAAACGCTTAGGATTTAAAATGAAACACGAGGATACAGAAAATTATTAAAAAAATCGATTTCAGCCTTTGCGCTTCAAGAATTTCTGACTACATTTGCAATCCCAAAAATTAGGATAATCTAGTTTATGGCCCATTCGTCTAGTGGTTAGGACGCCAGGTTTTCATCCTGGTAACAGGAGTTCGATTCTCCTATGGGCTACCAAGTTTTTGGCCCATTCGTCTAGTGGTTAGGACGCCAGGTTTTCATCCTGGTAACAGGAGTTCGATTCTCCTATGGGCTACGAAGGATTTTTATTATAGAATTTAGAACGTTTTTAATTAACAATAAAGTTATGGCAAACCATAAATCAGCTATCAAACGTATTCGTTCAAACGATACGAAACGTGTATTGAACAAGTACCAACACAAAACCACGCGTAACGCATTGCGTAAATTACGTGAGTCTAAAGACCGTAATGAAGCGATAGCAATGTTGCCATCTGTGGTTACTATGTTAGACAAATTAGCAAAAAGAAACATTATTCATAAGAACAAAGCTGCAAACTTGAAATCAGGATTGCAAGTTCTTGTGAACGCAATGTAATTGCAGAAATATCCAATTGTTAAGGGGCCTCGAGCCCCTTTTTTTGTTATGTTTGCTTTTATGAAGAAAGGTGCAATGTTCGGTTTGTTCTTGTTGGTTTCAATGGCTTCTATTGGACAGACAGCCTTCAACCAACAGGTAGATACGGTGAAAAGCGTACATCGCAGCGGCGGTCTCCTAGATACACTTTCTAATAATACCCAATCCTTCCAATCTACTTTTTTTATTTCCCCGAATGCGGTACTGTTATCGCCCTTTCAAGTCTATGCAATAAACGGCAGCTCCCTTCATTCATTCAAGGTGAAGGAAAATGCGCTCTTGTTTTCTGCGATTCCGCACTTGGGATTTTTCTATGCTTTTGGCGCTCAAGGTGCTCAACGATTGAAAGTAGATTTTCAAGAAGTCTTTAAGCATGGAATTCTATTAAATGTCAACTTCGATAAAACGAAGGGAAATGGCTTTTTAAGAAATGACGATTTTTCCTTTCAACAGTTTAATGGACATCTGCTTAAAACAGGAAATCGTTATTCGTTTGATTTAAATGTAGGTAACGAAGTGGTAAATCGTTCATGGTCGAATGGATTGCTTAGTCCATTTACTATTCCAGGTGTCGATTTGGACTTACAAGCAGTTCAAAAAGAAAATGCACATTCGACACAATCATTCTCCTTCATTCGTGGGCAACATCGTTTTGATTTCAACAAGGATTCTACCTTGGGATTTGGTTTACTACTCAGACATGAATTTGGTGAATCAAAAAGATATTTTGAGGAGTTTGGTGATTTAACGCAACTTTATCAGAATGTTTATTGGAATGCCGACACCACACAAGATCGCTTTCGGGAGCGTTCCTTCTCTAATGACCTAGGAATCTTTTTTGAACGTCATTCGTTTCAACTTCAGAGTGCATTAAGTTACCGCATGAGAAATTGGTATGATCAGGTTTCATCTCATGACACCACGGAGATTTGGTGGAAAAATGACCTTTCTTATCGATCTACCAAATTCCAGATTGAACATCACAATGCCTTTAATTTTTTTGGTGCAGCTAATGGTATGACATCCGTTTCCAAAGTGATTCTACCATTTTCGTTTATGGAACTTCACATTGGACATCAACTCAGTGCTTCTTTACCAGAGCTGATGCAGCGAAATTACTTTAGTAATAATGTGCAATACCAGATGAGTTCTCTCGAAAAGCAATGGAATCAATCTGTGAGTCTAACTGCGCTAAAAAAGATGGGTGAATTTCAAATAGAAGCAGCATATCGCTTATTGCAATTTAGAAAGGTGTATGTTTTTGACAATAGTGCAGGAACTTGGAGAAATGATCAATTGGCGAGCGATGGGTTTGGACAATGTCTTCAGGCATCTGTTAATTGGACACATAAAGGCTTGCAAGTGAAACCAGGATACAGTTGGACACAATTCTCCAATGACTTAAATTTTCAACCGAAGCACCAGGGGTCACTTCATATACAATGGAAAGGCGGCGTATTTAAAGCCAAGAAATTACGCATGTTATTTGCGGCAGATGTTTCATATTTGAGTTCTTACCAACAACGTTCATTTATTCCTCAAATGGGTGTTTTAAACCTTGTAGAAACATCTTTATTAAGTCAAGATGGATTTGTGAATCTGGCATTTACAACGGCATTAGAAGTGGAAACGTTTCGCTTTTTCATTCGAGTAGACAATTTGGGGTCTTTTTGGGTCGATCCTAACACTTCCTTCGTTTCTAATTATGTTTTTCCCAGTATGCAAATCAAAATTGGCTTGACTTGGGATTTTTGGAATTAAAACAATGTATAAATTTCAGGAATAAAAAAAAAGCGCCCTCAGGCGCTTTTCATATGTTTAAGTGGCTGAACGATTATCTGTTCGCCATTACTTCTGCCATTTTCGCTCCGATTTGCGCTGGTGAATCCACAACGTGAATACCACATTCGCGCATGATGCGTTTTTTCGCTTCTGCCGTATCATCTGTTCCACCAACAATTGCACCTGCGTGACCCATTGTTCTTCCTTTCGGAGCTGTTTCACCAGCAATGAATCCAACAACAGGTTTTGTTCCATGTTCTTTAATCCATTTCGCTGCAATTGCTTCTAGGTTTCCACCAATTTCACCAATCATAACAATCCCTTCTGTTTCTGGGTCATTCATCAAAAGTTCTACTGCTTCGCGTGTTGTTGTTCCGATGATTGGATCTCCACCAATTCCGATTGCTGTTGTGATTCCCATTCCAGCTTTCGCAACTTGATCCGCTGCTTCGTATGTCAAAGTACCAGACTTAGAAACGATTCCAATTTTTCCTTGTTTGAAAACAAATCCAGGCATGATACCTACTTTCGCTTCACCGGCCGTAATGACACCTGGACAATTTGGTCCAATTAAACGTGTATCGAACCCTTGTATGTATTCCTTCGCTTTTATCATGTCATTCACTGGGATACCTTCGGTAATACAAACGATTACTTTGATTCCGGCTTCTGCAGCCTCCATAATCGCATCCGCAGCAAATGCAGGCGGAACGAAGATAATGGAAGTATCAGCTTGTGTCGTGTTTACAGCTTCAGCAACTGTGTTAAATACTGGTCGATCCAAATGGATGTTACCACCTTTTCCTGGTGTTACTCCACCAACAAGATTTGTTCCGTACTCGATCATCTGACTTGCGTGGAAAGTACCTTCACTACCGGTAAATCCTTGAACAATGACTCTGGAATTTTTATTTACTAAAACACTCATAAGACTACTTCTATTTTTGCGTGCTCAAAATTAATCAATGTGGCGGTAATGACAAGTAAAAGAGCATTTATTTCAAATCATCTATACTCAATTCGAAATACAAAGGGGCATTTGCAGGAATTTTATTCATCCCCCCTGCACCATAGCCCAATTGAGGAGGAACAATCATTCTTAGTTTAACTCCTTTTTTTTGTCCAAGTAAGGCTTCTTTCCATCCATCAATTACACCGCGCATGGGCAAGTAAATTGGTTTTTTTTGTTCATCGAATTTTTGACCGGTGAGTAAGGTTCCAACATAGCATACGCCAATACTATCTGTCAAATGTATTTCTCTTCCCGTACCTTCTTGTATGATTTCTGTATACAGTCCACTTTCGGATTTCACCAACTGATATGGCTTTCCTTTGATGAATTTCTCCATACGCTGATCGAACAGGCTTAATTGTTCTTCTGAATACCCGCAAGCACTGAAGATCAGCAAAAGAAAAACTGCGGAGACGTAAATCGTTTTCATTTTTAAATAGATCTGACTTAGCTCTTTGTTAGTTGAGCAAGAAAATGGGCGTCTAAGTCAAAGACGCGTTGACATTTGAAGCCAGCCTGATTTGCAATGTCATGCAATGTATCGTAATCCACGTACAGCCATGGAAATTCTGGCCCACTGATTTTTTTATAATGCATTTGAAAGTTGAAGTTCCCATAATATTCGGAATTCAAATCCATCCAATAGGATCCATCTTCATCCTCGTACAAATATTTGACATCGGACGAATCACAGATGATTTGTCCGCCAGGATTTAGTTTTTCCCCAGCATTTTTCAAAAAACTCAATAAGTTGGATTTCTTTTTTGCAATTCCGATTCCGTTCATCAACAATAGAATCGTATCGAATTTTGCTGGTGGAGTGTAAGATTCAAAATCGATTTGCTTCGCTGAAATCCCTTGCCCTTTCATATATTCGACCGCACCTTCGGATGTGTCAATGGCAAAAACCGTATGTCCACGTTGAATGAGCTCATTGGCATGAACTCCTGTACCAGCGCCAGCATCAAGCACTTGACCTTTGCATAATTTTATGGCCAATTGCTCCAATTCCGGCATGTCTTTGTAGGTGCGAAAAAGGACTTCAATGGGAATGATATCGTCATCGCACAGGTCAGATGACACGATGATATCGAATGGTTTTTTTGTTTTTTGAAAGTCCAAAATGGCTTGGCCAATAGGATCTTGTGGAAGTGTTTTCATACTAATATTCGTACTCGTTGTAGCCGCTTAAATCATCGTCAGAATAATCATCATCAAATTCATCAAAACCTAGATCATCCTCCTCATCTTCCGATGACAACTGATCACTTTCTTGAAATAAATCCTCCTCTAAGGCTTCTCTTGATTCTTCTTTGGGCGTGTTTCCAATAGCAAGAAGCATTTCCGGACTAGTAGGTTCGTTGCGATCGTAAGCGATTAATTCGATGAGGAAAATCCACATCTTCATGAAATCGTAAACTAAAATGAAGCGTTGATCTGGTTCTTCTAGGAAATCCTTTAACACTGCATTTTTCATGACAGATGCAGGTGAGTCAATGGAATCATCGTCATAGGACATATCTAAGAAGCTAATTTCATGACCCTTATCCCAATCTTCGTTTGAAACATAAAAACTGGCCAATTGATCTCCTTTGAAATCGAATGATTTCATGATGGCGTGATAGAAAGATTCAAAGTTGTTGGCATCGCTAATCAAGATGTCTCTAAAAACCTCTTCATTTTTGTCTGAATCCAATAATACTCTGAATTTTAACCCTGGCATTTTTATTTATTTTATGCTTTAAGTAAAGTTAGTGTTATTTATCTAAGTTCGGATTGATTGCTATCGTTAATCCTAATTCTTTACCAACTTTCAACATTTCTTCTACCGCTTGCGCATATGAATTTTCAATGGTTCCTTCTAAGATCGCTTCTTTAATGTGTGCTTTTATTGCACCAATTTCTGAGCATTGTCCAATTTGAAAGGTTGTCATAATTAATTCACCGCTTACAGGTGGTTGAAAATTCCGAATGCGGTCCTTTTCTTCTACCCATTTTAATTTTTCGGAAACAAGTTCAAAGTTTTTCTTATAGCGCTTAACCTTGAATTCGTTTTTCGACGTAATGTCTGCGTTACAAAGCAGCATTAAGTCTTCCACGTCATCTCCTGCTTCATGAAGTAAGCGTCGGACCGCGGAATCTGTCACAGATCCTTTGACTAATGAAATAGGTCGCAAGTGAAGCCTAACTAGTTTTTGAACATATTTCATTTTGAAATCTAGCGGCAAACGCAATCGGGTAAAAATACGCGGAACCATTTTAGCTCCAAGTTCCTCATGTCCATGAAAAGTCCATCCAGCCTCCGCATCAAAACGTTTTGTTGGTGGCTTGGCAATGTCATGAAGAATTGCTGCCCAACGTAGCCACAATGAATCACTGTTTAGCGCAAGGTTATCAAGTACTTCCAAAGTATGATAAAAATTGTCTTTATGCGCCTTACCATTTCTTGTCTCTATGCCATGCAAGGCAATCATCTCTGGAAAAAACTGTTTCAACATATCTGTTGAATTCAACAATTTGAATCCACGAGAAGGGGTGTCTGACAAAATGATTTTATTGAGTTCTTCCGTGATGCGTTCTTGCGAAATAATGCTTAATCGATCCGCATGTTTTTTCATCGCTTCTAGGCACACACGTTCAATCTGAAAATCAAATCGCGTAGCAAAACGAATGGCTCTTAACATGCGCAATGGATCATCACTAAAGGTTATTTCAGGTTCTAAAGGAGTCCGGATGATTCCTTTTTCAATATCCTTTACGCCACCAAATGGGTCGATAAGTTCACCGTAGGAATCAGCAATTAACTTAAGAGCTAAGGTATTAATAGTGAAATCTCGTCGGTTTTGATCGTCTTGTAGACTGCCTTTTTCCGTAATCGGCTTCCGTGAGTCGTGCGAATATGATTCTTTTCGGGCACCTACAAACTCAACGTCAAGATCCTTGTAGCGAAAGTGTGCGGTCCCGAAATTTTTGAAAACACTTACTTTTTTAACGTGTAGAATTTTCGCGATTGCTTCAGCGAATTGTGGTCCATCACCAAGAACCAAAATGTCAATGTCTTTTGATGGACGTTCCATAATCAGGTCTCGAACGAATCCACCGATGACATAAGCATCGAGGCCATGTTCGGTTGCATACTGTGATACAACTTTAAAAACAGGATGTTTTAATTTATCTGCGTAGTTCGTTGACATGGGGGGCAAAGGTACAACGAAAGAACTGAATAGCGTTAATTGCTATGCGAAATCCTAATCCTAATCCTCTTCGGAATCATCGTCTTCCTCACCTTTGTTAAAGGAGAATAAGGATTCATCCTCATCAAAATCATCGTCCTCGTTAAAGAAACGGGGTGCTTTCCCACTTTTTTTGTAGGCATCCATTTTAGGTTTCTTAGAACGATTGTCAGAATCGGATTCACCAGGTTTCCGGTCTTTGTTGACCTTCTTTCTTGGTTCGATTTTCAACGAGTCTAACGGAGGTGTAGTTCCTGGACTGTCGGAGCCAATTGGTGTACTTGGTCTGGGGTAATCACCTCGAGGAGTTGATTGACGTTGGAAATCATTCCCGGGACGTGGATTGTTGTTTGGACGAGTGTCCCCACGTTGCTCGGCTTCTTTGACAGCGATGTCTCGACCATTAATCATGTGCCCATTTAAGGCGTTGATGGCGTTCTCAGCCTCCCCACGATCAGTCATCTCAACAAAGGCAAAACCTCTTGATTTACCTGTTTCTCTGTCGGTAGCGACATTCACTTTGAGTACGCTACCATGTTGTTCAAACAATTGTCTTAATTGCTCATTGGTCACTCCAAAATCTAATTTGGCAACAAAAATACTGGTCATAAATAATTAAAAAGCAACGGTTTTACTTGTGTTTACTAGGATTTAACACTTCGAAATTAGGCTAAATATTTAAAAATACCTCATAGTTTCCCAAAAAAAATACGAATCTTTTAAATTATTAGTAGAATAAATGGAAATATAGCCAATAATTAGCCGTGAATAAAGCGAGTTTTATCAGAAATAGGCAAAATTAGCTCTGCCATATACTCTAGTTTAAATTAGTTAACTATCAGATAAATAGAAAGATAGTGATAAATGGTGGACTTGTTCAAAAAAAAATCAGTCAATTCACCGAAAAAAATTTTAAGAATTATCAAGGTTTCCCTAATTTTGATGCTCTTAACAAGATATGGACCATTTAGTTATAGCTCAAACCGAACGAACACCTCTTATTTCTTTTCTTTCAAATGGATTGTTGGAAATTAGTGGAAAATCGATAGACGAAGGTTCTCAAGAATTTTGGCAGCCAGTAGTATCTTGGGTGAAAACGTACAGTCTTAAACCCTCAACAAAGACCTGTTTGAATCTGTATATAGAATCCTTAGATACAAGTTCTTCTGCGGCCCTTAGCGAATTACTTTATCTGTTGAAAGACTTAATGAAGGAGGGTAATGAGGTGCATGTGCATTGGAACTATGAGGAGAATGACTTGGATATGTTAGCATTAGGGAAGGACATGGAACAACTGGCACAAATAGGATTTGAATTTGATGTCCTAAAACCTTTTCCACTCTCATAATACGTACGTCAGCACGAAAATTGCTATTTTTGTACATGCGTTTAATCAAACAAATTCCGCACGAACGATTTTTAATTCAACTTCATTCGTACAACGGTAAGTTCATCTTATCGATTTCATTAGATCAATATGAACAGTCTTTCAAGGTTTCCGAAACGGATTTTCCGCAAATCGATAAAATTGAAGCGCTAATTCAAGAATCCTTTTTAACAAAATGCATCCACCGCTTCGTAGAAATGAGAAGCGATTGGATGGAAATAATTCAACAAAAATCTTAATATGAAATCATTATTATTTATTGCTGCAATCGTCATTGGAATGACATTTTTTACCTCATGTGGTGAGAAACCTGCTCCAAAAAAAGATACGATGCCAAAAGTTGAAGCACGTTCCTTAGGTGGATTGAAAATCGCTTATTACTCCAATGATAGTATTAAAGCTAATTTCGATTTTTTCGTAAAAGAAGAAGGAATCATCAAAAGGAAACAAAAAGCTTTCGAATCTGAGGTCGGACGTCGAACCAAAGCATATGAAGCCTTCATCACGAAAAAAGACGCGGAGGCACGTGGTGGACTTTTATCTCAAAATGAGATTGGCCAAGTACAGCAGAGAGCGCAGGAAATGCAGAATCAAATTATGCAATACCAACAAAGCGAAGGAGCAAAAATTGAGGAGCAGGCGATGAAATCCTTAGAAGCTGTCAATAAAAAAATCGAAGCGATGGGCAAGAAATATTGTGAAAAACATCACATCGATATATTATTAATGCACGGAGATGGTGGACAAATAAATTTCATACATCAAAATATGGATGTGACTACAGAATTCGTCAACTTCTTAAATGAGAATCAGGCACAAATCGAAAAGGAATTAAACTAATATGCGTCCAACAGAATCAAAGAAAACAGAAAATGTTGCTGAATACATTTTGTATTTGTTTCAAATAGAGGATTTAGTTCGATCGTTGAATTTGGATATTGAATTAATAAAATCTCAAGTACTCGAACCAGCTATTCGCGATGAGTTTCAATTAAATGAACAGATTTCATGGTATCAAAATGTGGTTCGTGAAATGAATATGAAGGGACTAGAAAAAGAAGGTCACATCGATGAAGTTCAAGAAATATTGGTTGAATTAACTTACCTACACAACAGTTTATTGAGCATCATGAACGATGTAAAATACAAATCCTTATGCGAGAATGCGCACGATGCCTTGGAGGAATTCAAGCAAAAATCTAACATGGCACAACGTCAAGATGTGGAATTATTAATGCATGCCATGTTCATGAAATTACAATTGAAAATGCGTCAAAAGGAAATCAGCGCTGAGACTGAAGCTGCTTTTGATCTCATGCGTATTCAACTTGCCTATTTGGCTCGTGAATACCAGCGTATGAAATCAGGCAATTGGGATTATTTGAATAATTAATCGTTTACGGGAATCTGCTCTAACTCGATTAATTGCTGGTTTTCTTGATCAACTTCGAAATGGGCGTGTGTTAAGCCATTGGTAAGAACAATGAATTTTCCTTGCATTTCTTTGTGATACGTCAATGCTTGATACAAGGTGTCTCTTGAAATCTTGATTTGAGGAGCTTTGCATTCCACCAAAATATAGGGTTGAAATTCAGCGTTATAAACAACAATATCCCAGCGCTTGGTTAAACCAGCGTACTGAATGGATTTTTCAACAGCAATTAGAGAAAGTGGAAACTGAAGGTTATTCGAAAGAAATGCAATGTAGTGTTGACGCACCCATTCTTCTGGAGTTAAGCGAATTTTTTTTCGTCGAATCAGACAGGTAACAAAAACCTCACCGTCCTTTCGACTTAAGTGCAAATTTGTCTGAGGTAAATTTAGCGGGATAATTGGATTCATTACATCCCTGGTAGTAGCAAATGAATGTCCTTGTACTTTAAATCAAATACTTTCCCAAGTACTTCATTCGTTAAAATACCCTTATACATATAGACGCCATTACGGAATCCACTGTGTGTTCGAATTAAATCATTGACACCTCCTTTTTCGCCCATTTCAAGTATCATCGGGGAAAAGGTATTGGATAAGGCAAAAGAAGCAGTTCTAGAAACTCGTGAAGCAATATTTGGTACACAATAGTGTACAACACCGTGTTTGATAAATGTAGGGTCAATGTGATTTGTAACGCGGGATGTTTCAAAACAACCTCCTTGATCGATACTTACATCGACTAAAACAGAACCTGATTTCATTTCTTGTATCATTTCTTCACTCACCACACAGGGTGTTCGTCCTATGGGTGATCGCAAAGCTCCAATAACGACATCCGCTCGACGAATCGCTTTTGCCAATACTTTCGGTTGAATAATCGATGTATAGACACGTAAACTTAAGTCATTTTGCAAACGACGAAGGCGCGTCAAGGAATTGTCAAACACTTTGACAGATGCTCCAAGTCCAAGTGCTGCGCGAGTAGCAAATTCACCTACGGTTCCAGCTCCAATCACAACAACTTCGGTTGGTTGAACTCCGGCAATTCCTCCAAGCATCATTCCTTTTCCATGAGAGAAAGAGGAAAGTAATTCACCAGCCACTAAAATAGAAGTCGTTCCAGCAATTTCTCCCATGGTGCGAACAATGGAAAAGACACCTTCTTCATCCTGAATATAGTCCCAAGCAATAGCGGTTACTTTTTTTGCTGTCAATTTTTGAAGGATTTCCTTTGGCTGTGTCGAAATCTGTAATGCTGAAATGAAGGTTTGATTTCCGATCATCAATTCCACTTCTTCCTCTGAAGGTGGCGCAACTTTTAAAATGATATCGCAGCTATAAATAGATTTTCGATCGTAAACGATTTGAGCACCTGCTTCACTGTATTCATTATCGGTGAAGTTTGAACCTTCTCCTGCTTTTGTTTCCATTAATACTTGGTGTCCATTAGAAACAAGTAAGGTCACTGCCTCAGGAACCAATGCAACACGACGTTCTTGAAATGAAGTTTCTTTGGGAATCCCGATAAATAAATTCCCTTTTTTCTTGCGCACTTCCAGCATTTCTTCTTTTGGAAGTAGGCTCCCTTTTTGGATCAGCGATTTTAGTAATACAGGATCAGTTATCATAATTTAGGACGATTTCTCTTAGTTCACCTTCAGGTTCACAACGAATATACAGCCAATTCGCGTGTTCCGGAAGTATTTGTTCAATTTTATCAGGCCATTCGACAAAGAAGTACGCATTTTCTTCAAATAATTCATCTAAGCCGAGTTGATCAAGATCGCGTTGATTTTCAATGCGATAACAATCCAAGTGGTATATTTTTGTTCCCATGTTGTTCAAATATTCATGAACAATAGCATAGGTAGGCGATCCATCCGGATGTTCAATACCTAAAGCACAAAGCAGATGTTGAACAAAAGTTGTTTTTCCTGCGCCCATTTCACCTTGAATGGCAATAAAACATGGTTTGGTAATGAGATTAATCAATTCATCAGCGACGCTAAATAGAGATTCCAGCGATCGGTTTTCCCAACGTTTAGTTTGGCCTTTTTGCATCGAAGGATTCAATTTTTCCATTTTTCCATGTGCATAGTTCAAGTTGACTTCCATCAAAGCGAGCAAATGTCTGCGCGTATAGCCATTCTCCTGTATTGATGTAAACAGCACCTTCAATAGCTAATTCTAATGGCAAATGTCTATGCCCGAATATATAATAGTCCTGTGGATTGGATTTTTGATTTCCCACCGCAAAGTGATAAAGCCACTCTTTTTCTTTACCGGAATAGATCATGTCTTTGGACATACCACTTTTTCTACTACTCCTAGAAAAATAATTCGCCAAGGAAAGTCCAAAATTAGGATGAAAACGTGCAAAAGCCCACTGACATATAGGATTTCGAAAGACACGTTTGATGAATTTATAACGATAGTCACCTGGACCTAGTCCGTCACCGTGTGCAACAAAAAACCGTTTTCCGTTTTTTTCGAAGCAAAATTCATCGGAATGCAATTGGACACCAAGTTCTTCTTGAAAGTAATGAAACATCCACATATCATGGTTTCCTTTGAAGAAGTGAACGGGAATTCCTTGTTCAACGATGGAAGCAATTTTAGCTTGAAGTCGAACAAATCCCTTTGGAATAACCGTTTTATATTCAAACCAAAAATCAAAGATATCACCAATTAAGAATACTTCATCAGCATCTTTTTGAATGCAGTCTAGCCATTCGATGAGGTCTTTTTCCCGCTGACGACTTGTCGCTAAATCTGGAGTGCCCAGATGAAAGTCTGAGGCGAAATAAGTGTATTTAGCGTTGTTAGTCATTAATGTCCAAATATGCGTTTTAATTCCTCTTCCAATGCTGGTCCTCGCAGATTTGTTTTAATGACACGGCCTTCTCTGTCAATAAGTACCGTAAATGGAACACTCGAAACTTTATACATTTGCGCAACCTTGCTATTCCAACCTCCTAAATCACTGATGTGATTCGGCCAAGATAAATGATCTTGTTCGATGGCATTGATCCATTTTTGTACATCTGTATCTAGTGAAACACTCACAATGGTAAAGCCATCATTCTTGTATTTTTCATACGTTTGAACAACATTCGGATTTTCCCTACGGCAAGGTCCACACCACGAAGCCCAGAAATCTATTAGGACGACCTGTCCGCGTAAATCAGAGAGTTTCATGGATTTCTTTTGGTCCGTTTTTAACTCGGAAAAGTCAGGAGCTAGTTTACCAGGCGCTAAAAAATTTGCCTCATCTATTTTCTTTTTAATTTGATTGAAGTTAGCATAAAACGTTTGAACCGTAGGACTCTCTGGAAATGAGGAGTATAATTGATTCAATACATTTTCGTAGGTTTTCATATCTTGTTCAGCGTTCATGTTTGCCAAAGCAAGAATTAATACTGGTGAATTTGCATTTGCGCCAATAAACCCTTGTAGTTCGCTATTGAATTTTTGAAATTCATTTGTCATGTAGTCGTTAATCACTTGCTCCTTTGTTGGATCTGTTTTGATTGCCGTTAAAGCGGAGTCGCTTTTTACATTCCATTTTTCAGAAATGTGAGAAAAGTCGTTCATTGCCTTGGATTCATCGGAACCAACGAAATTGCAAAAATCTTTTAACTTCGAACCGTCTCCATAGACTTTAATTTCACTGTTGTTTTTTAAAACGAGGTGAATATTTTCCGTTCCAACGCGCAGGTAATAATAATCTGGATTGGGCAATGAAATATTGAATTGGAAATTCCCTTTTTTATCTAGGGCTGATGACGCAAAATCCTTGTAAATAGTGCCATAGTTTTGAGATATGTAGACGGAATCAACAGAGGATTTAAAAAACATACCCGAAACAGTTACGTGTATTTCGTTTTGAGCAAATGATCCTAATGGAAGGACAAAAAGCAAGAGTAGGAATAAATTTCTCATTTTAATAGTTCAGATAATTTTTCTTCTAATTTTTCTCCACGAAGGTTTTTACCGATTATCTTCCCTTCGCGATTTAACAACAAGGTGAATGGTATTCCATCGAAGCCAAAGGTGGTAACAAGAGGAGATTTCCATCCTAATAAGTCTGAGACGTGGCTTGGCCATTCCAACTTATCTTTTTGAATGGCTTCTTTCCAACTGGCAGCATTTTCATCTAGCGACACGGAAAACACGGTAAATCCTTTGCTTTTGAATTTTTGATACATCCTGAGTACATTGGGGTTTTCCTGTCTACATGGTCCACACCAAGAAGCCCAGAAATCAATCAAAACGACTTTCCCTTTTAAATCCGAAAGTTTCATCAGTTGTCCTGATGGATTTGTCAAAGCAATTTCCGGAGCCGAAACAGTGCCATTTACGGATGCGGCAAATTCATAATAGGCATTTTCGATTTGGGAATATTGATTTCTAAACGTTTCCGCAGCGGGTTGTCCGGCATATTTATCCTCGAAAGCCTCTGTGACTTCTCGAAGGGCATCTAAATTCGTTGGATCCCAATCATCAAAACTAACACTTGGTAATAAGTCCATCGAAAGAATGATATTATAGGCATTACTCGGATCCTTCAACATACACGTTCTTGAAAAGGATTCCATGTGACTTTTCGCTTGAAGAAACATGGCGGAAACTTCTTCCTTACTTCGTTTTTCGTCATTTAACTGCAGCTGTGCTTGGGTCTGTTGAAATTGGTCGAATTCACTTAAATAACGGTTCATCGTTTTACTCCAGCTGGTTCCGGATGCATTGGGCTTAGAAACAAAGTTTTCTATCGATGTACGTATTTTTAGATGGTCTCCTGGTATTAACGTAACGGGAATTAAACTGTTTTTCTCATCGCTCAATCTGAGGAAATAGTAACCTAAACCGGGAATATTTCCTTTGATATCAAAGGTTCCATCTTCGTTTATTTGTCCTTCGGCTACAGGAATCGTACCCTGGTCACTCGGCGCTTCAATAAACATAGTCAATCCAGAAACTCCCGTGATTTTACCTGAAATCTCAAAGTTTGCCTCGAGCCCACCTGTTTCAATGAGTGATTGTTGTTGTTTATTATACAAAACAATTCCAGTCACCAAAGCGATGAAGGAGCTAATAATCAGCCACGTTTTATGTTTAATTATCCATTCTTTCATGCGTCTAGCATTTGACGTAAAAATCCATTTGCCAATTTTGGATCCGCTTTTCCTTGAGAAACTTTCATCAACTGCCCCATAAAGAAACCGGTTAATTGTTTCTCTCCTGCTTTGTAGCGAGCGACTTCATCTGGATTTAATTCAAAAACCTTTAAAATAAATCCTTTCAAAGCATCCTCATCAGAATTTTGAATCAAATTCAATCGTTCAGCTATTTGCAGTGGTGTTTCACTCGATTTGAACAAGTCAGGGAAAATGCTTTGTGAAGCAACCGTAGACGAGACTTTCCCTTCTTCAATAAGGTGAATAAGCTCGGCGATGACCAATGGTTTAAGCGGGAATTGATCTATATCAATTCCGTACTCGTTCAAGTAGGATTTGATGTCTCCCATCAACCAATTGGCTGCTGACTTGTAATTTTTGGTGTGTCCTAAAATGGATTCATAATAAAGGGCTATTCCTTTAGTGTCTGTGATGTTGTAAGCATCGTATTCTGACAATCCGTATTCTTTTGTGTAGCGTTGAAAAAGCGCACGGGGCAAAGCAGGCATATCCGCTGCAATAGCTTGAATTTGATCTGGTGTCACGGAAATTGGTGGCATGTCCGGTTCCGGGAAATATCGGTAGTCATTCGCTGCTTCTTTCGAACGCATGGAAATAGTAATTCCTTTAAGTGCATCAAATCCTCTTGTTTCTTGAGAAAGAGATCCACCGTTTTCGAGAACCTCAATTTGACGTAGGACTTCAAATTCGATGGCACGTTGTACATTTCGAATGGAGTTCATATTTTTAACTTCCACTTTTGTACCAAATTCCGGAGCACCTAAGAGTCTAACGGAAACATTCGCATCACAGCGCAAAGATCCTTCTTCCATGTTTCCATCACAGATGTCCAGGTAACGAACAAGTTTTCGTACTTCTGTTAAATAATGATAAGCTTCCATGGAGGAGCGCATATCTGGCTCGGAAACAATTTCAAGTAGGGGAGTTCCTGCACGGTTCAAATCCACCAGTGTATCATACACATCTACATCGTGGATGCTTTTCCCGGCATCTTCTTCCATGTGAATCCTGGTTAATCCAATGGATTTTTCTGTACCATCATCCGTACGAATGACGATAGTGCCACCAGTACAAATTGGCGTTGTATCTTGTGTAATTTGATATCCTTTCGGTAAATCTGGATAAAAATAGTTTTTCCGCGCAAAATGTTGTGCTGGTGCAATGTGCGCATCGCAAGCGATACCAAGTTTAATGGCAAATTCAATGGTCTTCTTATTCATCACCGGTAAAGTACCTGGATGTCCGAGTGTAACTACGCTAATATTTGAATTTGGAGCTGATCCATATTCGTTGACGTCGTTTGAATACGCTTTTGTTTTCGTCAACATTTGCGCATGGACTTCAAGTCCAATAACTACCTCGTATTTATCGCGAATGGATGCTTCCATATTATATGCGTGAAATTAGTTCTTTCATGATTTGCGTCATTTTTGGCTCTTGTCTACTTGCCACTTCAATGACGTCTTGAACGCTTACTTTTTTGATTTTCCCTGGTACACCTAAATCGGTGATGATGGAAATCGCAAAGCATGGAATACTCATGTGTCGAGCCACAATGACTTCTGGAACGGTTGACATTCCTACCGCATCTGCACCAATCACACGAACATATTTGTATTCGGAAGGAGTTTCCAACGTTGGGCCAGTGAGTCCAGCATAACAACCAACAGAAACCTTGATAGACAATTCTGCTGCAATTGTTTGTGCCATTTGAATCATTGATTCATCGTAAGGGTCACTCATATCAGGGAAACGTGGACCAAGTTCGTCGATGTTTTTCCCGATTAATGGATTTCCTGGGAACAAATTGATGTGATCATTCATAATCATGATTTCACCTACGGAAAAATCTGGATTTACCCCACCAGAAGCATTACTAACGAATAAACGTTCGATGCCTAATAATTTCATCACGCGAACCGGGAAGGTTACTTGTTGTAAACTATAGCCTTCATAGTAATGGAAACGTCCTTGCATAGCCACTACATTTTTCCCGCCTAAACGTCCAAAAATCAGTTTTCCGGAATGACTTTCAACGGTTGATACAGGGAAATTCGGTATGATTTCGTAAGGGATTTCATCGGTGATTTCGATTTCCTTAACGAGTCCTCCTAATCCAGTTCCTAAAATAATACCAATTGTTGGTTGGATATTTGTTTTGGCTTGTATAAATGCCGCTGTTTCTTTAATTGCTTCTAACATAATCTTTTAACATCGAATTAAACGCTTCTTCTTCCTCCAATTTCACTGTTATTGGAAGAACATACCAAGGATATGAATGTAAGTCGTTTTCCGTGAGAAGTTCCTTGATTTTCACAAAGTCTTTTTCGGTAGTCACGATGCACATTTCCTTGTTGGCAAAGGTATCAAATTTTCCGTGAATTTCTCGGATATCCTCTTGCGTAAACGCATGGTGGTCAACAAATTTCAATTCTTCAACGTGATGAGATTGCATCAAGTGATTTTTTATATGGCCCGTAGAGGAAATCCCAGTCACTAAAAAGATCGAATTCATGCTGCCTCGTTTTTGTCCGATGGATTGGAAGTCGCCATAAACAATTTGAGAGAAAAACACAGGTTTTTGGTAGATTTCGTAGCGTTTACGATTCGCTAAACGCTCACTTTCGGTTAATTTTGGACACTTCGTAATGACAATAGCATCGGCGCGATGAGCTCCCGAAATTGTTTCTCGTAGGTTTCCAGAAGGAAGGTGGAAATCGTCCAGAAATTGATCGTGAAATGGTGTTAATAACAATTGGAGTCCAGGAAGAACATATCGATGTTGAAATGCATCATCTAGAACTATGAGTGACGAAGGATTTAAGTCCTTCATTTTAACTACGGCTTCTTGTCTTTTTCCGCAGACGAACACTTCGGTATTTGGTGCGAATTTTTGAAAATAAAACAAGGGTTCATCACCAACGGTTTGTGCATTATCCGATGCATGAACTTGACGAAATCCTTTAGATTTTCTTCCGTATCCGCGACTTAAAATTTGTATGGAATTTTCCGATTGCAAGAGACTAGTTAAGTAAACAACCATCGGTGTTTTACCTGACCCACCTACGGATAAATTGCCAACAGAAATTGATTTCCCGGGGATATTGGAAGATTTCAGAATACCTACATCAAATAGGATATTCCGAGTGTAAGTGATGAGCCAATATAAAATCGTAAATGGAAGTAGTCCGATTTTTCTCATCCTCAAAGATACATTTTATTGGTTGTGATAATCCGAAAAAGCTTGTTCGTTATCAAAATAAAAAATGCGAATTAGTGCGGTATCATTCAAAAAGTCAATTTTACCTATCTCCACACGATTTATGGATAAACCAGTTCGTTTTTCTAAATCCGCTTTCATTTCGTCGTATTTTTCTGGAGTAATCAAATCAATTCGCTCGTAGTTAATTGTCTTGCGCGTTTCGTGCTTCATCAACCAAAGGTTCTCCAAAATGAAGGTCAGCAATACCACTGAAACATTGATCACAGCCACTTCAGATACGCTTAATTCATTGGAGGCAAGTGCATTCACAACACTTATTCCGATGATCATGAAGAGGTACGTCATCTCCTTGATTTCAATCGCATCCGTTCGATAGCGAATGATTCCAAAAATGGCAAATAAACCGAGTCCCATTCCCGTGTCAATATCCATTTGCATCAAGCCAAAACACAAGAAAAAGGTGATGGTGCCAATTAAATAATACGTAAATAAATAATCCTTTCTTTGAGTCTTTGGATAATACAAAAAGCGAATTAAAATGGTTAGAAACAACAAATTGATTCCTAAGCGAACGAGTAAAACATAAAAGTCTTCACTGAACCATGTTAGTGTTGAGCTACTAATTGCAGCTTTTTTTAATGGAATTAGTAGGGAGTTAAATAACATCATGATTTATTTTCTTTAAATAAAGTAATTTTTTTTTGAAACGGTTGAATTTTAATTTTTCCTCGCCATAGATCTCCATAGATCCTAAGCAGTACTTACTCAGTCGATATGGACGAATTTGACGTTTCTTCATTATTTGATAAAATGGAGAATTCCGATCTAAATCCTCTTGTTTTAATTCGGCAATCACCAAGTGTTCAAACGATTTTTTCACCCCATCCTTTTGAAAAACAATATTTAAATCAAGCGTGATTCTTTCTATTGTTGTTTTGGAAACTAAGGTGATGCGTTGAAACGAATTCCACATGGTAGGAACTAAGTTTTTGTTATCACACAGTTCGTTTTGCACAAAAGCTAAATCACTTTCGGGTAGCTCTTCATTGAATTGATTGGTTACAATCCGGTTTTTGTTAGTTCGACCTTTAAATTTGTGTTTTACCTCTAAAAAGAACAGATTGGACTCAACATATTTGCGAATGCGGACTTTAAATCGATTTCTTTTTCCATTGTGATGATCTTTGAAAAAAGAGAAGCGCTCATCGTCAAAATAAAGACTTTCGTAATGTGGGGTATTGGTCCCTTCAATGGTTAAAATTCGATAGTGATTCGATAATAAGGGTAGAAGTATCGTTAACTCGTTAACCGGAAAAGCAAATTTTGTATCTATGCGGTTCATCAACTTCACTCCGTCCATTTCTTGCAAAGTGATAGGCTCAAAAGCGTTTAGTAATGCGTTGATGTCATTCATAGTTGTTAAGCCAAAGTTAACAAAATTTGCTTTCCTTCTCCATCCTTGGACAACTATTTGTCGGAATACTTGCGTGCGCGTTGATTAGTTTTTCTTGTTTCATTACTTTTGTTCTATGAATAAAAAGATCCTCTTATTAGGTTCGGGTGAACTCGGAAAAGAATTCGTCATCGCATGCCAACGATATGGTCAACATGTGATTGCTGTCGATAGTTACATTGGCGCACCTGCCATGCAAGTAGCGGATGATTGCGAAGTCATCAACATGTTGGACGGTGCTGAACTAGATCGCATCGTAGCGAAGCATCAACCTGATTTAATTGTCCCGGAAATTGAAGCGATTCGAACAGAACGCTTTTATGCTTATCAGGAACAAGGAATTCAAGTGGTTCCAAGCGCGAAAGCGGCAAATTTCACGATGAACCGCAAAGCCATTCGCGATTTAGCAGCAAAAGACCTCGGCGTGAGAACAGCGACTTATCGCTATGCAACAAGTTACGAGGAATTAGTTGCTGGTATTAAAGTTTGTGGAATTCCTTGTGTAGTAAAACCATTAATGTCTAGTTCTGGTAAAGGTCAATCCGTGATTAAATCGACGGACGACATCCAAAAAGCATGGGATTATGCCATGGAAGGATCTCGCGGTGACTTGAAAGAAGTAATCGTAGAAGGATTTATTGATTTCGACTACGAAATCACGCTGTTAACAGTTACGCAAAAGGATGGACCGACATTGTTCTGTCCGCCAATCGGACACCGACAAGAACGTGGGGATTACCAAGAAAGTTGGCAACCAATGCCTATGCAAGCGGAACACCTCGATGAAGCACAGGAAATGGCAGCGAAAGTAACAGCGGCTCTTGGCGGTGCTGGAATTTGGGGTGTTGAATTTTTCATCACCAAAGAAGGTGCTTACTTCTCTGAATTATCTCCTCGTCCACACGATACCGGAATGGTGACACTCGCCGGAACTCAAAATCTCTCGGAATTTGAATTGCATGCGCGTGCAGTTTTAGGACTTCCAATTCCCAAAATCGAATGGATTAAAAATGGAGCTAGTGCGGTCGTATTAGCGACGGAAACATCTGATGAAACACCTCAGTTTGAAGGTTTAGATGCCGCTTTGAGTGAAGAAAACTCGGAAGTCCGCATTTTCGGTAAGCCAACTACTCGTCCATACAGACGAATGGCTGTGGCGCTCGCTTTTGGTGAGGAATCCGTTCAAGAGTTAGTCGAAAAAGCAAAGAAAATTGCAGCTAAAATCCAGGTAAAATGAAACATATACTTCTTATAATCCTTTGTCTTCCATTGCTTTCCTTTGGAATGACCGTTTCCTACGAATTGAAAATGCCGAAACCGCAAAATCACTACTACGAAGTTCAACTAAACATCAGCGGAAACGAGGATGCGCAAGTGGAGGTGAAAATGCCGGTTTGGACTCCAGGATCCTACTTGGTTCGTGAGTTTTCTAAGAATGTCAATTTGGTAAAAGCTTTTAGCAAAGATGGGAAATCAATTTCGGTGACGAAAAAATCGAAAAATGCCTGGATCATCAACGCTGGAAAAGAAAAGGATATCCAAGTGAAATACGAAGTGTACGCATTTGAAGTTTCCGTTAGAACTCCTTTTTTAGATCTCTCACATGGATTCGTCAGTGGATCAGGTGTGTTTATGTATATTGAAAAAGCGAAAAATCAAGTTGGAAACGTTACCGTTATTCCACATGAGTCGTTTAAACGAATTTCAACTTCGTTGCCTGTTGATCAAGGCTACAATGGACTCGGACAACGTTTTCAATTCGAAAATTATGATCAATTGGTTGATTGTCCGATGGAAATTGGTAACCAAGAGATCTTCGAATTTACAGCAGCTGGTGTCAATCACACTGTTGCGATGTATGGCGAAAGCAATTTTAACGTGGAACAACTGAAACGCGACATGGCGAAAATCGTTGAGGCGGAAACGGCTGTGATTGGAAAAAATCCGAATAAAATGTACACGTTTATCGTGCACAATGTAGTAGATGGACAAGGTGGACTTGAACACATGAATTCAACAGTGTTGAGTGTCAACCGTTGGACCTACGCCGGAAAACAATACGTTGATTTCTTGAACCTTGTGGCACACGAATATTTCCATTTATGGAATGTAAAACGCATTCGTCCGGTGGAATTAGGTCCATTTAACTACGATACCGAAAATTATACAAGTTTGCTTTGGGTCATGGAAGGATTTACTTCCTACTACGATGAATTAATTCTTCGTCGAACGGGATTTTACACAGAGGAGGAGTTTCTAGCGAAATTGCAATCTTCGATTAATTACGTAGAAGGAACTCCGGGCTCACGTGTCCAACCTGTTGCTCATGCAAGTTTTGACGCTTGGGTGAAAGCGTATCGTCCAAATGAAAATAGTTCCAATACCACCATGACGTATTATTCACGTGGTTCCGTCCTGGCTTCGGTTATTGACGCGATGATTATTACAGAAACGGACGGCAAAAAATGCTTGGATCATTTCCTGCAGCAATTGTATGTAACGTATTACGAAGGACTTAAACGCGGATTTAGCGAGGCGGAATTCAAAATGGAACTAGCGAAATTTGTAGGTAAAAACATGGATGAGTTTTTTGCGAAATACGTCGATGGAACGGAAATCATTCCCTACAAAGAATTCTATGCACCGGTTGGACTGAACGTTCAAGATATCACGACAAATAATCCTTCCTTTGGCGCGAGTGTGCGTGAAGAGGGTGGAAAAGTGATGGTAAAGTCGGTTCGCTTTGGATCTAGCGCTGAAGAAGCTGGAATTAGCGTAGGAGATGAAATTATCGGTTGCAATGGTTATCGCGTGGATCAGTCTATGTTTGAAGGAATGATGAGCGGAATGAGTAGTTTTGAGTCCTGTGAAATGCTCGTTGCAAGAGATGAAAAATTATTTTCGGTTCAGGCAACAATCAAACCCTACAAAAAGCCACAATTTTTATTGACTAAATCTCCTACAAATGAAAAACGTCTGCACTATTGGCTTCGTTAAATTTCTGATCATTTGTTCATCTGTTACCTTTGGACAATCCAAGTACAAGAACATTCAAATTCCGGCGGTAAGTGCGGGATACCCATTCAATGAATGCGAACCATCGATTGCGATTAATCCAAAAAAGACGAATGAAATCGCTGCGGGATCCGTTTTAAAAGGCTACCATTATTCAGTTGATGGTGGTTTGACATGGAAAAGCAAAAAGATGGAAAGTCCCTACGGTGTTTACGGCGATCCAGTGTTGATGTTTGACCAACTTGGACGCTTGTACTATTTCCATTTGACGGATTATAAAAAAGGCACGCACTTGGATCGTATTTTGTGTCAAACATCCGAGACGATTTCTGGAAAATTTACTTCCGGGACCTTTCCAGCACCTAATGGAACGAAAGTTCAAGACAAACATTGGGTGGTGATAGATCCGAAAACAAATGTCCTTTACATGACTTGGACTCAATTCGATGCCTATGATTCTGCGGATCCGAAAGACACTTCGATTATTGTCTTTTCAAAGTCGCTCGATCGAGGAAAATCCTGGACAACTCCTAAGCGTATTTCTAAATTTGGAGGCGATTGTTTAGATGGCGATAATACGGTGGAAGGTGCCGTTCCCGCTTTGGGTTTGAACGGTGAGATTTACGTCACTTGGACAGGACCGCAAGGACTCATGTTTCAAAAATCAACGGATGGAGGAGTTACGTGGTTAGTTGAGGAAAAACATTTAGCGAAGCAAATAGGTGGGTGGGATCTTGACATTCCCGGATTTTACCGCGCAAATGGACTACCATTTTTGATGTCAGACATGAGTAATGGTTCAAATCGTGGAACGTTGTACTTGAATTGGTGCGACCAACGAAATGGTGCCGATAACACGGATGTTTGGTTATTGAAATCAACGGATGGTGGAGATTCTTGGTCGGCACCGATGAAAGTCAATCAAGATCAAACTAAGACGCATCAGTTTTTAACGACGATGAGCGTAGATCAGTCCAATGGAAACCTACACTTTGTCTACTACGACCGACGAAAATACAAGGACAAGTCCACAGATGTCATTTGGGCTACAAGTTCAGACGGAGGAACGACATTCAAAGAAGAAACCATTTCCCAAAAGCCATTTGCTCCGAACAACAAAGTGTTTTTTGGCGATTATTTGGGCATTGCATCCGTCAATGGACACGTTCGTCCAATCTGGCCGCGAATGGATGAAGGGAAAATCACCCTTTGGACAGCAATTATCGATCAAAAAAACGAATCGAAACAAAAATGAGCATCGCCATTCATGATTCTTGGAAAAAAGTTTTGGAAAGTGAATTTCAACAAAGTTATTTTACTCAGCTCACAGAGCAGGTTCGATTAGCTTATATTCAACACAAGGGAAGTGTCTTTCCCAAGGGGTCACAGATTTTTAGAGCCTTTGATTTGTGTCCTTTGGATCAATTGAAAGTGGTGATTCTTGGACAAGATCCTTATCCCACCAAAGGACATGCTCACGGACTTTGTTTTTCCGTGGAGCCGGATGTGCGACCTTTTCCAAAGAGTTTATTAAACATTTTCAAGGAAATACAAGGGGATTTAGGTATTCCCATGCCTGAAAATGGAAATCTCGCTCGCTGGGCAGAACAAGGAGTTTTGTTATTAAATTCATCCTTGACAGTCGAAGAGGGCAAACCAGATTCCCACAAAGGATTTGGCTGGGAAAAATTTACGGATGCAGTTATTCAATCTATCGACGAAGAGAAAACAGGAATTGTATTTATCCTGTGGGGAGCCAAAGCTATTTCAAAGGAAAGTTATATTGATCATTCCAAACACCTCATTTTGAAGTCCGTTCATCCATCACCGTTGTCAGCGCACCGTGGTTTTTTCGGCTGCAAGCATTTCAGCAAGACCAATGAATTCTTGCGGATGTTGGAACAAACGGAAATTCAATGGTAAATCCTTAACTTTGCACGCGATGAAATTACAGAACGATTTATTTTTAAGAGCAGCAAGAGGTGAGCATATCGAACGTTATCCCGTTTGGTTAATGCGTCAAGCTGGAAGGATTTTACCAGAATACAGAGCGGTAAGAGCAAAGTTATCTGGATTTAAAGAATTAGTAGAGACACCACAATTCGCATCCGAAGTCACCATTCAACCGGTTGACCTACTAGGAGTAGACGCGGCGATTATTTTTTCAGATATTTTAGTTGTCCCCGAAGCAATGGGATTAACGTATGAAATGATCGAACAAAAAGGCCCATGGTTTGAAAAAACCATTCGTACCCGAGAGCAACTTTCGTTTATTGATCGAAACATCGATGTACATGATCGCTTGTCCTACGTGATGGAAGCCATTCGCTTAACTAAACGCGATTTAGCGGGACGCGTACCCTTAATTGGCTTCGCAGGTGCGCCTTGGACCATTCTTTGTTACATGGTGGAAGGAAAAGGATCAAAAACCTTTTCTGAATCACGTAAAATGCTTTACACGCAGCCTGATCTAGCACATGAGTTGTTGCAAGAAATCACGAACGTAACTATTGCTTATTTGAAAGCACAAATCGAAGCGGGGGCAGATGCCTTGCAATTATTTGATTCATGGGCAGGAATTCTAGGAGATGCACAATATGAAGAGTTTGGAATAAAATATATTCGTCAAATTACGGAAGCAATTTCCGCCGTTCCATTTACTATTTTCTCGAAGGGAGCAATTGGTTCCTTACCTATTTTAGCAGAGTTGCCATGCACTACGCTTGGTATCGATTGGAATATGTCCATGGACGTGGCACGAAGTTTGGTTCACGAAACAAAGACATTACAAGGCAATTTAGATCCTTGTGTGTTGTATGGATCGGACGAATTAATTGAGAGTGAAACAAGAAAATTGTTAAAATCATTTAAAAGTCAAAGACATATTGTAAATTTGGGTCACGGGGTGTATCCCGATATTGACCCAGAAAAAGTAAAAGTTTTTATAAATACAGTGAAAAGTTATGAAATTTAACCCAAGAACTTTTGGATGTGTTGCCCTTTCAATTGCGGCAATGTTGTCTGTTTCAACGAGCGTTGCTCAGAAAAGTAAAAAAACAAATGAGAAGGAAATTCTGAATATGACCTTTGAGCATGTGAAAGGAGAAGATGTAACTGAATTAAACAATATTGATATTGTTGGGAGAGGTGTCACATCACCCACTGAATTAAAAGCCGACGTATTTCACAAATCAGGATCAGGAGATGTAGCTATTCCTACAAATGTATATGGGAAAGAAGATCCAACGACTGAAAATGGTGGTGAAGTTTTCACGGGAATCGTTGCCTACAAGCCAGGTAAAACAGCAGGAGAACGTTCTTATGTTACCATTCAATTATTGAAAAACGATTCTCCGGTAACCTTGAAAAAAGGCTTGACGTATTGTGTAGAATACTCTTTATCATTAGGCGAGTCATCAAAGTTTGCCTGTAACAACCTTGCTGCATACTTCTCAAAAGAGAATCCAGGATCGGGAGAACCAGGAGCGATTTATGTAGGAACGGACCATGTTTTGAAAGGACAAATGAATAAAGTTCACAATGGATTCTTTGGTTGGGAGAAAGTATGTAATACATACACCGCAAAAGGAGATGAGAAGTACATTACGATTGGAAACTTTGATCGTAACGAAACAACAAGATTCGAGGCGGTTAAAAAACCAAAAGAAAGCGAAACTGATCCAATTGCTCATGCTTACTATTACATCGATAATGTAATTATACGTTTGGTTGATAATGTTTCTGAATGTGCTTGTTACAATGCAAGACCACCAAAAATCGAAGATGCGTTCTCTACCTTGATTTATGATAAAGCACCAGAGATCACAGATAAAATGACAGTGGACAAGAAAATCGAAGCGCATTCGATTTACTTCCGACAAGGTAAAGCATCCTTAACGGAGAACGCGAAAGAGAACATGAGTTTCGTGATCGAGCAAATGAATGCTGATCCAGTAATGAAAATTGAAATTTCAGGAAACAATGATGAACTTGAAGTAAAAGCAAGTAAAGAAAACGAAGACTACCTTGATTTAGACAGAAAACGTGTGGCTATTGCTGTGAAGTATTTCGTTGCGCAAGGAATTGCGGAAGAGCGTATCATTAAAACATACAAAGGGACATCTACTCCAAGTGCGGAAATCGTTGAGGATGATGAACAAGACGTGAAGGACGCAAAATCTCGTCGCGTTGAATTCCGTGTGAAAATGTAAGAAACAAATGTGATAAAATTGCAAAGCCATCGAAAGATGGCTTTTTTTATGCCTTATAATCTTGTAGTGCGAGGTAAAGTTCATGTGTTGGAAGTCCCATGACATTCGTGTAAGACCCCTCAATTTTCTCCACGCCAATTAAACCAATCCAATCTTGAATACCATAGGAGCCCGCTTTGTCGAGTGGTTGGTCCTTGTTTACATAATGTTCAATTTCTTCTTTCGTCAAGGTGCGGAAATAGACGGATGTTTTAACGGAAAACGAGTTGGATTTCCCGTTACAATAAAGTACGACACCTGTATAAACCTCATGTTTTCTCCCAGAAATCTTGTCAAGCAAACCCATTGCATCGGGAAGATCAATTGGTTTACCAATCACTTCATTATCTAAATAAACGATGGTGTCCGCACAAATGAGTAAATCACCCGGGAGTATTTCGTCTTGAAGTGCCTTCACTTTCTGCTGTGCAATGGAAAGAACGATTTGTTCAGGAGAATCAGAGGCATCAAAGTCCTCTGCGCAATCGGCTTTTAAAATAGTGAATTCAAATCCCATTTTTGACAATAATTCACTGCGTCTTGGGGAAGCAGAGCCTAATACAATTTTCATAAACTATTGGAAAATAAACAGATCAAACCAAAGAACATGGACCATTTCATCAAGTGATTAATCCACACTAATGTGGATTCCTTTTTAACCATATACAATAAGGCGCTACTGAAGTTTACCGCTCCGGATAGTAGAAGTAGGATGAGCGTTGGTCTATTCAAATGTATCCAATCAAAGACATAGTAACTAAGCACGAACAAAACTAAAGGTATTTGAATCAAAATGATGGTCAAATAGGCGGCCTTCTCCTTTCCAATTTTCATCGGTAAAGATTTTACATTCGCAACTAAATCTCCTTGAATATCATGAATATCCTTATTGATTTCCCGAGCAAAATTTTGAATGAATGCGCATATGGCAAGGAAATAAACGAAGGAATAATCTAAATACGTTGACCAAGATTCCTCTCGGTAAGGAGAATAAGGGCTTACACCCTCATTTAACACTTTGAAAAACCACACGGAAAGAAGTGGCACAAGCGCTGTCAAAAAAGCAATGATTAGGTTACTAATGAGAAGCTTTTTTTTCAGTTGAAGACTATAAAACCAAAGTAAATTAATCGATAACAAATGGACAAATACAAACACAAGCGTTGCATATTTCACCGATAAATAAATAGCGATTAGGACAGCAAGCAAATTAAATGTCCAATGCAATAAAATCGCCCATCTAGGTTTCATATATTTCGAAATAATGACTTTTTCCGGTTTGTTTATTCGGTCTGCTTTGACATCAAAGTAATCGTTTATGACATTTCCTGCTGCGGCAATAATCAAAGTGGAAAAAATGAGAAGACAGTAGTCGAAATAATGAAAATCTACTTTTTGATAATAATTACTTTTCATTAAATAGTATGCGACACCAATCATCGTCAACAAAATAATGAGTAGGTTTTTTGCTCGAATGAGTTTTAAAAAATATTTCATGGTTTCAAGGTGTAAGTTGTTCGGCGATTTTTCTGATGTGCTTTTTCTTTTTCAATCGCATCGCTAATGGCATTTATTGCTGCATCGGTCATGATTGGAGAAATAGAACCGTATCCTTTGTAACTCAATTGAGTTTCAGGAATTCCTTTTGACAAAAGGAAATCTTTCACGGCCTTTGCACGATTGGTCGATAATAGTAAATTATCTTGCGCATTACCACGTGAATCGGTGTGCCCACCAATTTCAATTTTCAAACTAGGATGCGCTTTTAAATAATTCGAAAAAGAAGATAATTCAACAATTGATTCGGGACGTAATTTGGCTTGATTTAAATCAAAGAATACATTAGAAAGTATGTTTTCAGTGGAGGAATTTTCTAGGTTTAACGGAATTCGTAAATGATAGCTTTGTTCGTTTTCCTTTAAGGTCATGTTGAAATTCAAGGAGTAGGGTAGGTATCCAGGGTAATTCACTTCTATGGCATAGTCTGTGCTGATTGGCAAAGGAACCATGAATGTACCGTCTGTGGCGTCTGCTTGAGACTGAATAACAACTTGTCCAGTCGATAAGTTTGTTAACTGAAAACTTGCTCCAAGTGATTTTTTTGTTTTTGCGTCAAAGACAAAACCATCAAAATAAAGTGTTTTAATTGGTTGATCCTCTTTCGGAAGATTGAAATAGTAAATATCCATTAACCCGTATCCACCTGGACGATCAGAAGCGAAGTAAGCGATGTCACCTTCCGGTGAAACCATGAGTGAATTTTCATCCGAAAGTGTATTGATCGGGTAACCTAAATTTTGTGGAAGCCCCCAATTTCCCTTGGTATCCATGCGGGAAACATATAAATCGGAACCACCCATCCCAACATGTCCACGCGAGGCAAAATACAATGTTTTACCATCGGGATGAATTAATACAGATTCTTCGTTTTGATTTGAATTGATATGGGGTGGCAAAGGTTCAGCTATACTCCACGACCCGTCACTTAGAAGACGCGAAACGTAAATATCAGAGTCCCTTTTACCATCTCTGCTGCGCAAACCTCGAATGAAATAAAGTGTTTTTCCATCCGCGGAAAGTGAAGGCTGAGTTTCCCAATGTGTGGTATTTACCTTTCCGGGAAGATTGACTGGATTGCTCCATAATTTTCCATTTTGTTCGGTGATGAATAAATCACAACTACCTTTTCCTTGTCTGTTGGCGCCATAATCTACACCACTTTCATCCGTACAAGCGACGAAGATTAACTTTTTTCCATCTGGTGAAATGGTGGGAGCGCCTTCGTTATAAGGTGTATTGACATTTCTAGGCATTGGATAAGAGCGACTCCAAACTTCATCTAGTTGGTGTGAAACATAAAAGTCTTCTTGTTCACGATTGTTTTCCCCCTGAAATTCCACTAGTCTACGCGTGAAAAGCATGGTATTGCCATCTATCGTAATTGCGGGATAATATTCGGAGAAGTTCGTATTGATGGATGGGCCAATATTTTTTGGTTCAAATGGCTTTGGATTTTTCATTGCTTGTATAGCGAAATTTGCACAATCTTGCATGCGACGAACTGCGCCTAAATTTTCTTCCTTCGCATTTGGATTTGACAAATAGCGCGAACAACTTTTTAAGGCACCATCGTAATCTGCTACAGCCATTTGACAGGTTGCTAAATGATAGGTGCTAGAACCGCTGATACTGTGATTGGCATCAATTTCTAAAGCGCGCTTATAATGATAGATTGCCTGCTTATAATTTCTGATCAACTCATTGAATTCTGCATCCAAAATGTGTGCCTCCCAAAAATTGGAGTCCTTTTCAAGCGCCTTCCCTAATAATTCAATTCCGCTCTTAAAGTCGTAGGCCCCTGTCATTGGATCCATTCCTTCTTTTGGTGCTTTTTCTGCCAATTCGAAGTAATGAATTGCTTTTTTATTCGAACTTGAATAGGGGAATTGCGCCGTTGAACAACCGTAAAAGAAGAGGGTGAAAAAGGAAAATAATAGCGCGTTTTTCATTTAGGGAATATTCATGTATTTGTGTGTCTGTAACGAAATCTTCCATTTTTGGTTACCCTTCACGTATTCAATAATGTTGGGAAGGATTTTCTCCTGTTTTTCCCATTCGGGTTGTAAGAATAATTGACAACTTGAATTTACTTTTTTCGCATGTTCCTCCGCCCAAGCAAAATCAGAAAGATGATTGATGACAATTTTTAATTCATTCGCTTTTTCATACGCTTCTTCAATGGGATTCTTGAATTTCTTCGGCGAAAAACAATACCAATCGATTGGCGCATCCAATGCATGTACTCCAGCCGTTTCGATCGCTACTTCTAGTTTATTTTCATGTAAACGATTCACTAATTCCAACAAGGAATGCATGCTTGGTTCCCCGCCTGTAATCACCACAAACGCCGCATTCACAGCCAATACTTCCTGAACAATGGCATCAATCGACATGAATTGATCGGGTGTGCTCGTCCAGCTTTCTTTTACATCACACCAAACACAGCCAACGTCACACCCAGCCGTACGAATAAAATAGGCTGCACGTCCCGTATAAAATCCTTCTCCTTGAATCGTAAAGAAGTGCTCCATAATTGGGAGTTGTGAGGGGACATTACTTTGCTGATCGAACATGATACAAAGTTAAACAATTCTACGTGGAATTTCAGGTGGTTTTTTAAGCCCATTTTTAGTATATTTGTTTAAACCTAAAACTTACTACTATGAAATTAAGTCTTACTATAAGTACTTTTTTTGTTTCGTATTTCTCTTTTTCCCAACAAATTGCAAATAGCAATATGGAATCTTGGGACAATCTCGGACTAACTACCGAAGAGCCAACTAACTGGAATGGTTTTAAAAGCGGTACGGGTGGACTCGTATCCTTTGGATCCCAACAAGTACAGCAATCTACTGCCATTCGTGCAAATGCAACTGGTATGTATTGTGCAAGAATTTGGTCAAAAAGTACTTTAGGAATTGTCGCAAATGGAGCATTGACCTTAGGTCAAATTAACATGGGTAGTACTACCGCGTCAAGTCCTTTAAACTTTAACTATTCTAAAACCGCAGATTCACTTTTCTCTGAACCAATTTCGTCTGTTCCAGATTCCGTCGTGTTTTGGGCTAAATTCACGGCTGGATCCGGACAACAAGCACGCATGCACGCAATCATACATGACAGCGCAGATGTCCATGACCCGATTGACGCCGCGTCGCAGCCACATATAGTCGCAACGGCGGCATTGAACTACTCACCGACTGCTGGAAATTGGGCGCGTTTTTCTACACCGTTTAATCCGGTGGTTCAAGTTGGAATAATGCCCATATCACACTTTATTTTGCTCACTTTTGCAACCAATAAAAATCCAGGTGGCGGAGCAGCAAATGACGAGGTGCTTTTAGATGATATTGAATTAATTTACAATGCAAGTTCCATTGGTGAATTGCACTCAACCATTCAGCTGTATTATTCTTCCATTCACGGTTTGATGGCGAAAGACATTTCCATGGACACGGACCTATCCATCTACAGTATTTCAGGACAACTTGTGAAAAAAGGAACCCTTGGACAATTAAGCGGTAAATCCTTGCCATCAGGACAGTACCTTCTGAATTTTCAAGGGAAAAGCCAAAAATTATTCATCCCGTAAGCACGGCGAATGAAGGTTTTTGTTAGTATTTGTTGTTGTCTTTTCTCTTTACCCATATTAGCGCAAAACCTGAAAATATCAGGATTTGTTTACAGTCAAGAGAAAAAAGTCATTCAAGGCGCAAAGATAAGCGTCGTTGGACAACGTCTGGGCATTTTTTCACAGTCCGATGGGTCTTTTGAACTTCAAGTTAGCTCCGGTAAAATAAAGTTGAAATGCGTATCTGAAGGAATGCAAGTGGATACTTTATTAATCGAAAACTTACAAGGGGATTTGCGACATGATTTTTATTTGATAGAACGTGTTCAGAGTGTGGAACAGGTCAAAGTGATGGTCGGTAAGTTTGATAAACCAATCGAAGAGCAAACGGTCTCTATGTTGGTGTTGAAACCAGAGCTCATTGAAAACAAAAATACCCGAAGTATCGAAACCGCATTGGATCAAACACCGGGATTAAATATTTTGGATGGAGAACCCCAGATTCGCGGAGGAAGTGGTTTTACGTTTGGTGTAGGATCAAAAGTTGCGGTCATTGTCGATGACATGCCCATGCTTTCTGGTGATGCTGGCCGACCAGAATGGGGTTTCATTCCAGTGGAAAATATCAGTCAGGTAGAAGTAACGAAAGGAGCTGCATCTGTTTTGTCGGGAAGCTCGGCATTGTCGGGTTCCATTCATATTCGCACGGCGTATCCAAAAGCGAAACCACTAACTAAAGTACAAATATACTCGGGTGCTTATTCGAATCCTTCGAATCCATCCATGAAGTGGAATGAACAATATCCTGGGATTCATGGATTAACTTTTTTACATACACGACGAATCGGCCGCTTGGACTTCGTTCTAGGAGGAAATTTGAATTTGGATCATGGATACATCGGCCCACCAAAAACGGATTCCCTAGTTGCTACGGTTTTCCCTGATACACTTACGAATTTCTCGGAAAAAGATTTGGTTTCAAAACGGGCACGAATAAATTTTAATTTACGCTACCGATCTGAAAAAATCAAAGGCTTGTATTATGGAGTCAATGGAAACTTCATGAAGATGCACACTTCCATGCCTTTGGCTTGGTTGAATGATTCCACAGGACTCTACCGTGCCTATCCGGGAGCAATCTTTTTGCAAGATCAGTTTATTTTTAATGTGGACCCTTTTGTTCATTTTCTGACTGAAAATAAAGGACGTCATTATTTGCGTTCGCGTCTACTTAAAGTGGACAATCAAATGTCCGCTAATCAATCCAATAAAGCGGTAAGCTACTATGGTGATTATATGTATCAACGCAAACTGACAAATTGGAAACAGATTGAAATGATTTCAGGGATAACGGGAACATTAACCAATTCAGAGGCAAATATTTATGCTGGATCCGGGTCACCAAATAATCAAATGATGAATATTTCGATGTATTCACAATTGGAAAGTAAGTGGAATGATCGCTTAAATTTGTCTGCGGGTGGACGCTTAGAATACTTTCAGTTGAACGACACCCTCACGGCAAGCAAACCAATTTTCAGGGCGGGAACAACTTACCGTCTTCATAAGGCAACGTTTCTGCGCGCATCCTATGGACAGGGTTATCGCTTTCCAACCATTACGGAGCGATTCATCAAAACGGGTGTTGGAAATTTTGGTGTATTCCCAAATCCAAATTTAAAACCAGAAAGTAGTTGGAATGCGGAAATTGGTATCAAGCAAGGGATCAAACTAGGAAATGTTTTGGGGTATTTAGATTTTGCGGGATTCTGGCAGGAATACCAAAATACCATCGAATATATGTTTGGAATTTGGCACGAACTGACTTCTGTTCAATCCATGGGTTCAAGTGCTGGATTTATGTTTTTAAATACGGGGAATTCACGTGTGACGGGCATCGATGTTTCCTATGCCGGAAAAGCGCAAACGTCAAAAAATAGCGAGTTAACTTTTTTATTAGGCTATAATTACATTGTACCCATCACGCTGAGTCCGAATTACGTGTATGCCACGGACTCACTGAATCGGGTTTTTAGCTACCAATCAACATCGTTGGACCCAAGTAAAGGCATTTTGAAATACCGCTTTTTACATAATGTCAAATTGGATCTTGAGCATACCTGGAATAAGAAAATCTCCTTAGGGGTGAGTGCGAAGTATTTTTCGAAAATAGTCAATATGGACGCCATTATCAAAGACTTTGAGCAAGTTACGGTGGATAATGAATTGCTCCAAGATTTAAGATACATGGATTATTTTCAATCCCATCGATTCGGAAATTGGATATTTGATGCACGTTTGTCCTTCCATTTTTCTGAACAGCACAAATTAGCTGTGATTGGTAGCAATATCTTTAACCGCACGTATTCATTACGCCCGCTTAAAATTGAAGCTCCCAGAACAGTGATGGTTCAATACACGTATCGGTTGGAGGGAAAGTAATTAGCTTTTGCTCAATTCGTAACGCAGCCAGTTCAATGCACTAAGCACGGCCATTTGATTGTTGCGTTCCCGGTTATCACCAAATTGAAATTTTTTGGCGCTTGTTTTACCAGCATTACACAAACCAATCCAGACAAGTCCGACTGGTTTTGACTCTGTTCCGCCGGTAGGTCCCGCTATACCAGTTGTTGATAGACACACGTCCACACCTAATTTTTTCGCTCCATTTTCAGCCATTTCCATCGCTACTTTTTCACTAACTACACCTTCCGTGAGAATGGCATCAATGGAAACATCACACAAACGATGTTTCAGGTCTGTAGTGTAGGTTAAAAGCGATCCGGAATAATAGTCAGATGCACCGGAGATACTGGTAATATATTGCGCTAACAATCCACTCGTGCAACTTTCGACTGTACCAATTGTTTTTCCTTGCTGCTTCAATTGTTTACCGATAACAATCGGGAGTGAATCATTTTCATAGCCATAAAGAGCTTCAGGTAGTTGCTCTTCTAATTCCTTAAAAAAAGACAAGATTTCGCTTTGATCTACTTTTCCTTCAAAGGACGTAATGCGCAATTTTACGAGTCCAGGAGAAGGGAGGTAAGCTAAGCCGAAGCCTCTTTCGCGTATGCGGTCTTCCCAATCACTGATTTGTTCCGCAAGGAAGGATTCACCAATCCCTTGGGTTAGGGCCGTATAATGATACATTGCTTTCAATTGAAAACGCTGAACCAATCTCGGAAGCAGTTCCTCCGTTACAATCCCTTTCATTTCGTAAGGAACACCCGGCAATGACACGCAATAGCGGCCATCTTTTTCGAACATCATTCCAGCGGCGGTTCCGAAATTATTGGAAAGAATTTCACAGGCGACAGGCAGTGCCGCTTGTTGGATGTTAGATTCCAGCATCGGTCTGTTTCTCGATGCAAAATAAGCTTCAATTTTCTGTAAAGTGGGCGTGTGAATTTCCAAGGTGGTATGGTAGTATTCACACAAGGTATGTTTGGTGATATCATCCTTTGTTGGACCTAATCCACCGGTAATAATGATGCAATTTGTTTCTGGATAACATTGGTCTAATGCTTCGATGATGCGCGCCTTGTCATCTGCAACGACAATCGAACGTGTTACCCTCGCTCCAATGCGCGATAATTCTTGTCCCAGCCATGACGCATTTGTATTGATCGTTTGACCGATGAGTAACTCATCTCCGATGGCTAGAATCTCAATGTTCATTTGCGAACGAATTTAGCGATTGATTCAATGTGACCTGTATGTGGGAATTGATCGGCTAAGGCATACTTCTCTAAGGTATAACCTGCTTCACTCAGTGTATTAGCATCCCTTGCTTGCGTGGAAGGATTACAAGAAATGTAGACGATGTTTTCTGCACCAAGATCAATGACCTTTTGCAAGGTTTTAGGAGCAATTCCCGCTCTAGGCGGATCCAAGACAATGCAAGAAATGTTTCCTTGATAATTTGGATATTCTTTCAGGAATTTACCGACATCTGCGGCGTAAAAATCAATGCTATGAATGTCATTTTTCTTCGCGTTTTTCTTGGCGTCCTCGATGGCTTTTTCAATGATATCTACACCAACTATTTTAACGTTTGGATTCCTTTTCGCTAAAAGTTGACCAATAGTTCCTGTACCACAAAATAAATCCATGACGACTTTCTCCTGTGGAATGTCCTCTTCAAAAACGTAATCCAATGCTTTTGCATAAAGTAATTCCGCACAGGAAGGATTGGTTTGAAAGAAACTTTCCATGGAAATCTGAAAAGTGAGACCAGATAATACTTCTTCAATCACTTCTTGACCGAAAATGAGTTTCGAAGTTCCATTTTCAATCTTTGCTCGATCAGCAACATTGTCATTTTCAGTATGCCATAATCCAGCAATGCGTCCAGGAAGTAGCTTTTGTAAATAGTCAGCAAAATGAGAAACATTAAATTGCTTTTCCTCATCTGTTGAAGTCACTAAGTTGATGAGAATTTGATTGGTATAGAAGGATTTTCGCACAACAATATGTCGAAAAAAACCGATTTTTTTTGGTGGATGCCACGCCGGAAGATTCGTTGCTTTCAGGTATAAGCGAATTTCGCGAAGTTTGTTTTCCCATTCTTCATCAAACATACCGGAAGCACTGTTCAGGCTCTCCACTTTCCACCAAGTTCCTCTACGTTTGAATCCTAAAGCAAAAGCATCATCTAATTCTTCATTCGTTTCTAAATCATGTTCAATCGATGAGAAACTATATTCCATTTTATTTCGGTAGAAATAGTGTTTCGGTGATGAGATCAATCCCTCAAAACAATCCCGAACGTTTTTAATACCACTAAGTCGCTCGAAATTTGTCAGGGTTGATTCCTGTTTTACTTCTTCTTGCTTTGCGACTGGAACATGGATGTATGGCCCACCTGAAATTTCCTGAAAACGCTGTTCCGTTTCAAATTCAGAGCGTTTCTCCACTTCTAATAATTTCGCTTCTGCGTAATTTTTTCTTTTGGTTTCAATGCGGACACGTACGGTTTGACCAGGAAATGTATTATCCACGAAAACGACAAAATGTCCTTGTTCCGTTTCTAATTTTGCAATTCCACGTCCACCAAACGCATAATCCGTAATATGTACAGAAATTTCATCACCTCTTTTCATTTAAATCATCCCCCGAATTACTCCTTTATCGGAACTTTGAATGAATCCGATGATTTCATCGCGCAATGGTGTTTTATCCATGGTTTGAAGAACCGCTTCAACTCCTTTTGAAAGGTTGCTGTTTTGCACATAAATCGCACGGTAAATATCTTCAATCTCTCGCACTTGCTCATCTGAATAGCCCCTTCGACGCAAGCCAACGGAATTCACTCCAGCAAATGTCAGTGGCTCTCTTGCTGCTTTGATATATGGTGGGACATCTTTTCGAATCAAGGAAGCTCCTCCGATGAATGCATGTTTTCCAATATGAGCGAATTGTTGCGCTGCAACTTTCCCTTCTAGAATCGCATAATCATCTATAATAACATGACCAGAAAGACCGGTGTAGCTTGCGAGAATAACATTATTTCCAATCTGACAATCATGTGCAACATGAACGTATGTCATCAGGAGGCAATTATCTCCAACAGCAGTTTTCATTTTGTCGCTCGTTCCACGGTGAATGGTTACGCATTCGCGAATTTTTGTGTTATTCCCAATTTCAACCGTCGTGTATTCATTGTCAAATTTCAAATCTTGCGGAATAACGCCAAGAACAGCTCCAGGAAAAACTTCACAGTCTTCTCCAATTCTAGTCCCAGGATATAAGGCTACATTTGAATGAATTCTTGTCCCATTTCCAATAATGACATCTTCGTGAATGACAGCGAATGGATCAATTCGAACGTTTTGTCCAATTTGGGTATCTTTCGAGACCGAAGCGAGTGATGAAATCATTTATACTTTGTCTTTAATAATTTGTGCAAGCATACTTGCTTCCGAAACGATTTTTCCGTTCACATAAGCTTTTCCACTCATTTCAACTAATCCTCGTCGAATCGGTGAATTTAAGACTAACTCAAAGACAACAGTGTCTCCGGGCATCACCTTTTGCTTGAATCGAACGTTATCTATTTTCATGAAATAAGTAGAGTATAGATGAGGTTCTTCCACTTTTGTCAGTGCGAAAATCCCACCAACTTGCGCCATTGCCTCAATTTGAAGAACACCTGGGAACACTGGATTCCCTGGGAAATGTCCAGTAAATTGGGGTTCATTCATCGTGATATTCTTTACACCGACAATGGAATTCTCATGAACTTCTATGATTTTGTCCACCATTAAAAATGGGTAACGGTGTGGGAGAATACGCTCAATATCATTGATGTCATAGACGGATTCCTGCGTTAAATCGAAGTATCTTCCCTGATTTTGTTGTTTTTTGATTTGCTCTTTTAACACTTTTGCAAAACGCACATTTCCAGAATGTCCAGGGCGAGCAGCTAAAATATGTGCCTTGATTGGTTTACCTACCAAAGCTAAATCACCTACGATGTCCAAAAGCTTGTGACGAGCGGGTTCGTTTTCATATTGAAGTTTCGTGCTATTTAGGACTCCAATCCCATCAAATGAGATTTGAAGTTTATCTTTTCCAAGTAATTTTGCTAGACGGTCTAGTTCTACTTGTCCAATATCTGGTCGATCAACCAAAACGATGGCATTATCTAAATCTCCTCCTTTTATCAAGTTGTTGCTTGCAAGGTATTCTAGTTCTCTCAAGAAAACAAAGGTTCTACATTTTGCAATTTCAGTCTTGAAGTCTGAGATTTTATACATGCTCGCATGCTGAGTGCCTAAAATGGGAGAGTTGTAGTCCACCATAACGGTTAGGCGGTAATTGGTGTCGGGTACCGCGAGAAATTCAATTCCTTTCTCTAAATCCTCCCATGGAATATTCTCATTTAATTCAAAATATTCGCGTTCAGCTGTTTGTTCTTCAAATCCAACGCGCTCAATTTCATTGACGAAAAGAATGGAACTTCCATCCATGATCGGAATTTCCGGCCCATTTAGTTTAATGAGGGCATTATCAACTTGACTTGCGTATAATGCCGCAAGCACATGTTCCGTAGTATAAACACGCGCGCCATGTTGTTCAAGTGTTGTTCCACGCTCAGTGGAAACGACGTAATCCACATCCGCATTAATCACAGGTTGATTTTCTAAATCAACACGTTGAAACTTGTAGCCATGATTATCTGCTGCTGGACAAATTTCCATAGTTACAGCTTCGCCTGTATGAAGCCCAACTCCATTAAAAACAATGGATTCTTTTAGCGTACGTTGTTTTTCAATCATTTGTATTATTTTTTGTGAGTTCTTTTATCTGTTTTTCGAACTCGTAGATTTTAGTTAGGATATACGGCAATTTTCGGAATCCCATATAGGATCTTTTGTAATCATTGTGATGAAAAGCAGGTGAGCCCATGAGGGTTTCTGGCTTTTTTACAGTGGCTGAAATGCCCGATTGAGCAATTATTTTCGTCCCATCAGCTATGGATAAGTGTCCAGCAATTCCTGTCTGACCACCAATCATCACAAACTTGCCAATTTTCGCTGATCCTGCAATTCCGACTTGAGCTGCCATGGCAGTATGTTCATCGACATCAACGTTGTGAGCAATTTGACAAAGGTTATCAATTTTCACTCCTTTTCGAATGAAGGTTGAGCCCATTGTTGCGCGGTCAATCGTGCTGTTTGCTCCAATTTCAACATCATCCTCGATTACCACATTGCCAATTTGTGGAATCTTTTGATACACACGGTTTTCGTCAGGCGCAAATCCGAATCCATCTGAACCGATGACAGCTCCGGAGTGGATGATCACCTTACTGCCTACCTGACAATCGGCATAAATACTCACATTGGCATATATGACCGTGTCATCTCCGATTTGAACGTTATCACCTAAAACAACATGTGGGTAGATGTGTACATTATTTCCCAATCGCACATTTTTTCCGACATAAGCAAACGCTCCGATATATGGATCGCTGCCAACGGTCGCTGTTTCATGAATGAAACTTGGTTGTTCAATAGTTGGTTCTTTTTGATTAATGCTATTGTAAACTTCTAGCAATTTAGCAAAGCAAGCGTAGGCATCATCCACTCGAATAAGCGTCAATGTCGAAGGAAGGCTTTTCGCCGCGTGGAATGTTTTATTGACTATACAAATACTCGAGCCTGTCGTGTAAATGTAGTCTTCGTATTTAGGGTTGGAAAGAAAACTTAAAGTTCCATTGGATCCTTCCTCAATTTTCGCTAGTCCATTGACACTTGCTGATGGATTCCCATCAACTTCTCCTTGTAAAAGGCCTGCGATTTGTTCGGCTGTAAATTCCATTAATCAAAGTTACAAAAAGGTAGAACGAAGAAACCAGGATAAAAGTCAATTTATCAACAATAAAAAGTCGGAATTTGTTAGAAATCCTGAGGAGAAACGCTTAAATCGTACACTTTTATTTTGTCTTTGAACCAAATGCATTTCAAGTAAACAACTTCTTTTGCAGATTTTGCTGTTTTAAATTGAAGGCATTGAATCGGTTTTGGATGCTGTAAAAGGAAAGATTCACCAAAGTTGAATTGGGCATTTTTTTTCAGTATGCGGTTTAGTTGCTTGTCATTGGCAATCCCTAAGGACTTCATTTTTTCTACTAAAACAGTGGAGGAATCCATGTAAAATAAAAACTCATTTTTCGGAAAAAATAGGATTTTTCCCGGTAATTCCGCTTTTGAGTTAGTTGGTGAAATATGCACGGCTTTTTTCTTGGAAAAAACGACTTCAGTCATGAAACTTTCATCCCCCATGGTCATGAAGCAATGTTCTTTTTCTCCATTTAACGTTTCGTAATCAATTCGGTAGACTTTGTCTAATCCTTGTTTTTTACTTTTTCCGAATTCAACTGATCCTTCTTGAATGGTATTCAAAAAACGCGCTTCTGTAAACCCTTGTTCCTTGATTTCAGATAGCGCAGCTTGATTTACCACAATCATGCGGTTGAATAAATTGTCCTTTACGCGATTGGATGGAAACCAACTACATCCTTTGTTGTCGAAAAGCGCCATCACCATGATGATTCCGACACCAAATCCTAATCCGTAATATTTTAATCTTCTAAAAAAATCTTTCATGGCATAAAAAAAGGGAGCAAGCTCCCTTTGAAATTACATTAATGAATTCAGTTTCTCTTCAAGAACTGATTTTGGCACTGCGCCGACAGATTTGTCAACGACCTCACCATTTTTTATAAATAATACTGTTGGAATACTTCTCACTCCAAATTGTGCAGAAACTCCTGAATTTAAATCTACGTTTACTTTTCCTATAACCGCTTTTCCTTCGTATTCATTTGCCATTTCTTCGATAACTGGACCAATCATGCGGCAAGGACCACACCATTCAGCCCAAAAATCAACAACAACTGGTTTATCTGACTTCATGACTAATTCGTCAAAATTCGCATCTGTGATTTCTAATGCCATTTTATTTTGTTTTAAGTATTAAATTCTCTTTTCGGGCGTAAAATTAAGTCAATTTCTTTAATCAAAGGTTACACCTTTCGCATTTATACATTAAATTGTCTGAATTAGGTCAATTCGAGCGCCAAATACTTGGCTGTATGTGATTTCCCTTGGGCTTTTTTTATCATTTGTTCTGGTGTTCCTTTAAAAAGGATTTCACCACCCCTAAATCCTCCCTCTGGACCCAAATCGATAATGTAGTCAGCAATTTTAATGATGTCCATGTTGTGTTCGATGACTAAAACGGTATTTCCTTCATCAACTAATCTCTGTAAGACGTCTAACAACATGCGTATATCCTCAAAATGTAATCCAGTGGATGGCTCATCCAAAATATAAATGGTTTTACCTGTTGCTTTTTTCGCGAGTTCTGTTGCTAATTTTACCCGTTGAGCCTCGCCACCAGATAAGGTTGTAGATGACTGTCCAAGTTTAATGTACCCTAATCCAACAAGTTGCAATGTGTGTAAAATTCGATAGATCCTTGGGTGCTTTTCAAAGAACGGAACAGATTCTTCGATGGTCATGTTTAACACATCGGAAATACTTTTTCCTTTGTACCGTACTTCTAATGTTTCTGGATTGTAGCGTTTACCATTGCAGGTTTCACATTCTACATAAACATCCGGTAAGAAATTCATTTCGATTAACTTCAATCCACCACCATTGCAGGTTTCACATTTTCCGCCTGCCACGTTAAATGAAAATCTACCTGCCTTGTATCCCCTAATTTGAGATTCCGGTAAGGCAGCAAAAAGGCTCCTGATTTCATCAAATACTTTCGTATATGTAACTGGATTTGACCGTGGAGTGCGTCCGATCGGACTCTGATCAATTTCAATGACTTTATCCAAATGTTCTAATCCTTCGACGGACTTATAATTTAAAGGCTTGCGAATGTCTTGGTGAAAGTGATTCATCAAGATTGGATACAGCGTTTGATTAATTAACGAGGACTTTCCACTTCCTGAAACACCCGTCACACAAGTAAAAGTACCGAGAGGAATGGAGAGATTCTCGTTTTTTAAGTTATGTCCATTGGCTCCTTTTAAGACTAAACTATGTCCATTTCCCTTTCTTCTTGAGTTAGGCACTTCGATTTTCCGCGAGCCGTTTAAGTATTGAGCTGTTAACGAATTGCTCGTAAGGACAGAGTTTAAGTCTCCCGCACTGACAATATTTCCACCGAATGAACCAGCTCCTGGACCAATGTCCACAATGAAATCTGCTGATTCAATCATTTCTTTGTCGTGTTCCACCACTAAAACGGAATTCCCAACATCTCGTAAGCGTTGCAAAGATTGTATCAATTTGGAGTTGTCTCGTTGATGGAGTCCGATGGATGGCTCATCCAAAACATACAAAACATTGATTAACTCTGTTCCAATTTGAGTTGCAAGTCGAATGCGTTGTGCTTCACCTCCGGAAAGACTTTTCGAACTGCGGTGCAGTGTAAGGTAATCCAATCCAACTTCCAAAATAAAGCGAATGCGCGTGCGGATTTCCTTTAGTATTTCCGCTCCAATATGCAGTTGTTCTTTCGATAAGTGTTCTTCGATCGATTGGGTCCATTCATTTAGTTGTGCAAAATCCATGAAGGATAATTCGCCAATCGTCTGATTGTTGATTTTAAACTGAAGTGCTTCCTTACGAACGCGTGCGCCATGACATTCCGCACACACTTTTTTATTCATAAATCCTTGCGCCCAACGTTGAATCCCTGCTGTACTGTCTTCGGAGTGTCTCGTCATAAAATTCGCAATTCCTTCAAAGCGGTCATCTTGCGATTTTGAATTCAGTTCCATGTCCTCATTCCCATAAAGGAATAACTGAATGAGTTCTTCATCCAAATCGGCAATCGGTGTATTGATGGAATATCCTTGTTTGATTAGGATGGCTTCCATTTTTTCAAAAATCCAAACGCGTTTGTATTCTCCGAGTGGCGCGAATCCACCTTTACGGATCGATAAACTTGGCTTAGGAATAATTTTATCAATATCTATTTCACTGACCTCTCCTAGTCCTTTGCAGCTCGGACAAGCGCCATAAGGTGAGTTGAAGGAAAAAAGACTGGGTTCTGGTTCTGGGTAACTAATGCCACTTGTGGGACACATCAATGAACGACTATAGTGTTTGATTTTTTCGGATTCAAGGTCCATCACCATCATGGCGGACTCTCCCATTTTCATTGCGACAAGTATAGAGTCGTAAATTCGTTTTTCGTCCACCTGTCCAATAAGCATTCTGTCTACCACCACTTCGATGTCGTGTATCTTGTAGCGGTCCAATTTCATGCCTTTGACGATTTCCTTGATTTCACCATCCACACGAACCTTTGTGTATCCGTTTCTGAGTATTTGTTCAAAAAGTTCTCGATAGTGTCCTTTTCGTCCTTTTATTTTTGGAGCCAAAAACGCCACCTTTCTTCCTTTAAAATCGTGTTCAACACGCTGACAAATGGCATCGTCGGAATATTTCACCATTGCTTCATTCGTGACATAGGAGTAGGCGGTACCTATACGCGCAAACAACAGACGAAAGAAGTCGTATAATTCGGTAATTGTTCCAACCGTTGAGCGCGGGGAACGAGAAACAGTTTTTTGTTCAATGGCAATAACGGGACTTAATCCATCAATTTTATCCACGTCGGGACGTTCTAGTCCACCAATGAATTGTTTCACATAACTCGAGAAAGTATCTATGTAACGACGTTGTCCTTCAGCAAAAATCGTATCAAAAGCCAAACTTGATTTACCACTTCCGCTAAGACCAGTAAAAACAATCAGTTTATTTCTGGGGATTTGAAGGTTGATGTCCTTCAAGTTGTGTTCGCGTGCACCATAAATATCTATGGTTTCGAGTGCTCCTTCTGTTGATTTTTTGGACATGAATGCGTTAAAACGGACTAGAAAATTCAGTAAATAAAGTGCCTTCCGTGTCTTTTGAAGAAATGATGGGATTTTCCACGCCCCAATCAATGGCTAGTGTCGGATCGTCCCATAAAATACATCCTTCGTGATCTTTGCTGTAAATGTTTGTGCATTTATAGGAAAAAATGGTGTCGTCCTCTAAACTCACGAATCCATGTGCGAATCCAGGTGGAATCCAAAGTTGATTTCTATCCGATGTATTTAAAATTATTTGAAATGATTTCCCATAACTAGGTGAGGAACGACGAATGTCCACTACCACATCCATCACGCTTCCTGTGATTACCTGAACAAGTTTCCCTTGATCGAAGGGAGGGGCTTGAAAATGTAAGCCACGAAGCACCCCTTTTTTTGATTTCGAAAGGTTGTCTTGAACAAAGCTTAATTCAGGGATGAATGAAGCGTATTTTTCCTGATTAAAAGACTCAAGAAAAAACCCTCTGTCATCACCAAATACAGCTGGATAAATGGATATTAGTCCTTCTGGAAATTCGTGTACTGTTTTCACTGTTCATTCGTTTTTTTGAATACCCGCAATATTACAAGTTTTTCACGATATCCACGTTATGGCAATATTTTTGCATCTTTGTTTTCTCAACTTTTAACATACTTTATGCGCTTTTTGTTCTGCTTGTTGCTCATACAAATTTCTTGGTCTCAAGTGTCTGTTCAACAAAGTGTGAATGCGTTTGTGCAAGATGGGGTGAACAATCGTGCAAAAATATCCTTCCAGGCGATAGATGTTGAAACGGGAGAAATAATTGCCGCTTATCATGAAAATCAAGCAATTCCTGGTGCTTCGACTACTAAATTATTCTCAACGGCATCGGCTTTTGAATTATTAGGGGAAAACTACCGGATGAAAACAAGGATTTATTGCGATGGATTTATCGATAAAGACAGTGTATTGCATGGAAATATTTGGATTCGCGGTGGAGGAGACGTAAGCCTTGGCAGCAAGTTTTTTTCTTTGGAGAATCAAGAATTACAATTCTTAAAGGCCTGGACGGATTCATTGAAAACGAAAGGCATCAAGTTTATCGAAGGAGCACTTATTGCAGATGCGTCAGATTTTGGATATGAGGGAACGCCAGAAACATGGCATGTTGGAGATGTGGGAAATTATTATGGAGCTTTTGCCGGGGGGATTAATTTTTACGACAATACGGTGAAATTGAAGTTTGACACTGGGAATAGTGGGACAAGGGCTCAATATTTAGGGGTGTTTCCAGAAGTCCCAGGATTTCAACTGGATAATCAGGTACTAGCAGCAAGTGTTAGCAGCGATGAAACAATCGTTTACGGGGATGCTTTTGAATTACATCGATCGATCAAAGGAACCTTGCCAAGTCACGCAAAAAATTTCATTGTCAAAGGAAGTATGCCTGATCCCGAAAATCAGTTGGCCATTGAATGGGTAAAAGTGTTGTTACTTAATGGCATTCAAGTGGAAGACGGGGCGAAAGGCTATCGTTTGTATCAAAAGGAACTTCATGCAAATTCTTACGAAAACAAAATGCTTCTATTGGAAGTGGAAGGTGAAACAGTAGATGAAATCGCCAATTGGACAAATTTAAAAAGTGTCAATTTATTTGCGGATGGTCTAGTCAATGCCATTGCATACCAAGAATCCGGAAAAGGGATTTTATCAGATGGTTTAAAGATCATCAAAGAATTTTGGAGCGCTAAAATAAATCTAGATGGATTTAACATCCACGATGGTTGCGGCTTATCTCGTTCAAATTTGATTTCCGCTGCTCACTTTTGTGCCTTATTAAGATACATGTCCACCTCCTCGCATTTTGAATCGTTCAAGGGCACCTTGCCCATTGCAGGAAAAACGGGAACTGCAAAATCTTTGTGTAAAGGCGAAGTGGGGGAAGGAAGAGTTTTTGTAAAAAGTGGATCGATGCGGGGGATTAAATCTTATGCAGGATATATTGATTCGAGTTCGGGAAAGAAAATCGCTTTTGCCATAACCGTTAACGATTTTTCGTGTTCGGGAAATCAATTAACGGTCCGAATGGAAAAGATTTTTAATGCCTTAGCGCAATATTAGTCCTTTAGTTCAAATTCAACAACGGATTCCCAAAAGGATGCCAAGCTGATGCCGGCGCATGCGAGCATTTGCGGGACAATACTAGCGGAAGAGAAACCAGGCGTCGTATTTACTTCAATCACATAAGGCTCATCGCCAACAATCATAAAGTCAATGCGCGAAATGGATCGCAGCTGAAGCAATTGATAGATTTTCTTAGCGCGATCTTGCACTTTCAACGCTAGTTCATTGTCGATTCGAGCAGGAGTAATTTCTTGGGATTTTCCGTTGTATTTGGCGTCGTAATCGAAGAATTCATTTTCGGAGGCAATTTCAGTCAAAGGTAAAGCGTGTATTCCCTCTTTGCTTTGATAGACACCACACGTAACTTCTATGCCATCTAAAAAAGATTCTAAGACTACTGTTTTTCCTTCTTGAAAAGCGCTTTTCAATGCAGGTGCTAGTCCTGAAGCTTCTTTGACCTTGGAAATCCCATAGCTGGACCCAGAATCGGAAGGTTTAACAAAAATTGGCAATCCCAAGGTTTGGATGATTTCCTCGTTCGTTTTTTCCGAAATTGACGTCAAGAAAATGGATTTCGCCACAGGAATATCGAAGGCGCGCAGAAATTGATTGCAATACCATTTATCAAAAGACAAAGAAGAGGCAAGAGGTCCGGCGTTGATATAAGGAATGCTATGTAAATCTAAAAATGCTTGAATTTTCCCGTTTTCACCCGGATTTCCATGGATATAAACGAGTCCAGCATCGATTTTATATTCGCTTCCTTGAAAGGAAAAAGCACATTTATTCAAATCAAAAGGAATTTTTTCGCCTTTGAACTCAACCAACCATTGTTTCGTTGAAACGATGATTTTAACGACTTCATAATTTTTAGGGAAGTTCGCGGAGATGGTATTTGCGCTCAGCATGGAAATTTCATATTCCGATGAGAATCCACCACAAAATAAGCCGATTCGTTTCATTTGTATTGTTTTATCAACGAAGGTAAGATTTACTTAATCATGGGAAATGAAATCATAAAAAAAGTTATTCTACTAAGGATTGTTAAAACAGAATTTTGAAAATTCGTACTTTCGCAAACGATGCGGTTCATATACTTAAATTATATCATTTTCTTGAATTATTCATTGCGTATGTATTTTCGAAAAATACGACTGGTAAATCCAACAAGAAAGTTTTTCGGCAGCACAATTTACGTAAGCAATCATGCTTCTGCATTCATGGATCCAATGATTATTGCCGTACTCAGAAGGCCGATTGTTTTTTTCATGACGAGATCTGATATTTTCACAAAGTGGAATCACCCCTTTTTGTCGAGCGCTCACATGATTCCCATTTATCGCCAACACGATGGAGGAAATGCCGCAGAAAAAAATAAAAGATCCTTCAGAAAAGCGACAGAAATATTAGCGAGCAACCGAAATTTGTTGATTTTTGGTGAGGGAATGACCGATGATGTTTTTGAAAGAAGACTGAAGCCTTTAAAAAAAGGAGCGCTTCGAATTGGATTTACGGCGCTAGAATCCACAAACTGGGAGAAAAAAATACAGATTGTTGGACTCGGTTGTAACTACACAAATCCAAATGTGATGGGAAGTGACTTGTTAATTGCTGAATCGGAACCGATTGTGTTAAACGATTACCGCGAACAGTACGAGGAGAATCCTTCTAAAACGATCAATGAATTAAATCGAATTCTTGAACTTCGACTCTCTGGTGAAATCACGCACATTGAATTGAACCAAGACTTTGCTTTTCATGAGCAGGTCATGAAAATCACGAGAAAAGGAATGGATCCACGTTGTTTTGATCCACAGTTGACCTTAGTCAATCGTTGGAAATATTCCAAAGCGCTGGCTCACTTTTTGAATCAGTTTCAGGGAGAATATCCCGAGAAATTTACTTCCTTGAAAGAAGAATTATCCATTTATTTCGATTCGCTCAGTAATAAAGGAATGACGGAAGAGCATTTTTATCAAAGTCAATGCAAGACCAATGTAATGAGTCGATTGGCATTTGTGATACTTGCTCCGATTGCCCTTCTTGGATTCATCCATGCGTACTTACCTTACACACTAGTGAAGCGTTTTGTAGAGAAGACATTCAAGAGAAAAGTTTTTTGGTGTTCGACTAAAATGGTGGGGACGATGTTGCTCATGCAGCTGTTCAACTTGCCAATACTCTTTCTTCTCCCGGAATTTTTCAATCTTCCATTTTGGGCAGCTCTCTTGTATTTTGGGAATATTGGTTTACTCAGTCTCCTTTGGTATGAATGGCGTCGGGCTTTCGTAAATTGGAAAAAAATAAAACAACAAAAAAACGGTGACATATCCGGAGAGCTTTGGCAAAAGAGAGAAGAATTAATTTGCCGCATTCAGGATGAAATCCAATTAAACATTTCTTGAATTAACTTGTTTTAAGAACAAATGGAAAGTACAAACGACCTATCAACAATACGGATTAAAAAACCAAAATGGCTGCGTGTAAAATTACCAACAGGTGAAAATTACCGTACCGTTAGAGGATTAGTAGATCAACATAAATTACACACCATTTGCGAAAGTGGCAGTTGTCCTAATATGGGCGAATGTTGGGGTGAAGGAACGGCAACGTTTATGATTCTCGGAAATATTTGCACCCGTTCATGTGGATTCTGTGCGGTTCAAACGGGTAAACCGGAAGAGGTGGATGAGTTTGAACCCGGAAGAGTGGCGAACAGTGTGAAAATCATGGGGGTCAAGCATGCGGTCGTTACCTCCGTTGACCGCGACGATTTAAAAGATGGTGGGTCTGAAATCTGGGCGCAAACAGTTCGCGCGATTCGACAACAGTCTCCCGGAACTACCTTGGAAACGTTAATTCCTGATTTTGCGGGTAAATGGGAAAACTTACAAGTGTTGATTGATGTGGCGCCAGAAATCATTTCTCACAATTTAGAAACCGTTCGACGTCTGACAAAACAAGTGCGTATTCAAGCAAAATATGATCGAAGTCTAGAAGTGTTATTCCGCTTGAAAAAAGGCGGTATGAGAACGAAGTCAGGAGTCATGCTCGGACTTGGCGAAACAGAGGATGAGGTAATTGAGACCATGGAAGATTTGAGGTCTGTTGGGGTCGACGTGTTGACTTTAGGTCAATACTTACAACCTACACCCAAACATTTACCAGTAGTGGAATTTATTGAGCCTAGTCAATTTGAAAAATACCGATTACTTGGATTGGAAATGGGATTCAGATTTGTGGAAAGTGGTCCACTCGTGCGCTCATCTTACCACGCGGAAAAACATTTATTTGATTTAGTTGTTTAACGTTTATACTGAATTGTATTTAATATTTTTTTTGACGTTAAATTTGTATTAATTTTAAGGAATATTGCTTATTTTGGCAGTCATATTTAGTAAAGTAAAAAATAGTCTATGAATAAGAAAGTCTATGTGTTTGGTTCTCTGATGATTACAGGAATATGTTCTGTGGTTGTCGCTGCATTTATGTTGTTCCCAAGTGAAGGGACATACAAACAAGAAAGTTTGACATCATTACAAGAGCAATCTTCCGATGATGCGATGGCCTGGTTAAGAGCTCGTTACATCGATGTAACAACAGGTCAACCCGTTTCTTCGGAAAAATTGGCGCTGATTGATGGCCAAATTCGAAAAATGAAGAAGTCAAAATCCATCGTTTTCGAATCGATGGGTCCAGATAATATTGGTGGACGCACACGTGCGATTCAACCGGATAGATCGAACATCAACCGTCTATGGGCAGGTGGAGTATCCGGTGGATTATTCGTTTCTTCCAACAAAGGAAATACGTGGGATCGAGTAGAATCTTACTTTGCCGCGGGTGCAAATCCGTTTATCTCTTCCATGACTCAAACGCCAGATAACACAGTTTTTGTTGCGACGGGTTCTAACAATGAAGGATGGAATGGTAACGGTGTTTGGTATACAACAGATTTTGGTACTACATGGGCAGCAATTCCAGGGACGTCCAATTGTACAGAGATTGTTAGTTCAAATGCAGACAACTATGTTTGGATGGCTACAACCACTGGTATGAAAAAATGGAAATTAGGTGATGCTTCTTTGACATCGGTATCTATTTCAGGTGCTAATGGAGGTTGTGCAGCTTTACAAATTTCGAAAGATGGTAACGTGGTAGTTGCTTCTTTTGGCGCAAATAAAACCTATGTTTCAGCGAATGCAGGTGTCGTTTTTACAGATAAATCCGGAACGATTGCAAATAATTTGGTTCCTAATGGTGCAGCGCGCATCGAATATGCGATTTCTCCAATCAAAAATTCAGCAAATCTTTATTCAATTTACGCAGTTCGCACGAATAGTAGTTTGATGAGTATGCATGTATCTCATGACGACGGTCAAACATGGAATCAATTCGTTGGTGCTTCTGGTCCACCAAACGAATTTGATATTTACCGTGATCAAGGAACATACAATAGCATTGTAAGTGTTGTTCCAAACGATCCTGAAATGATTTTAATTGGTGGAATTGATATTTGGAAGTGGAAACAAATGGTAAATAATCCCCCTCAAGGTGGATTTGAAAAAATCAGTCAATGGTTTGTTTCTCCAAACTCACCTATCTATGCGCACGCGGACAACCATGAAATGAAATGGGATGCGAACAATCGTTTTTACCTAGGTAATGACGGTGGAATAGGTGTTTCTACAAACTTCGGTCAAACGTGGCACCCGTCTAACAGAGGCTATAATGTTACCCAGTTCTATGGCATCGCATTTGACCGCGCAGGAGCGGTGATGGGAGGAGCACAGGATAATGGTACCTTATACAATGACTTTAGTCTGTCAACTCCACAAGAGTTTAGAGAAGTAAACGGTGGAGATGGATTTGAATGTGAGATTTCTTATTTCAATCCACGTGTGATGTTCTCTACCATATATTTTAATTCAGTTTCTCGTTCAGGTGATAAAGGACAAACGTTCAGTACGTTTGTGCCAACATTGCCTGCTTCTTACGATCCAGCAGGAACGGATGGAAGTCCAAACCACCCTTTCCACTCAGAAATTTTCTTGGCGGAATACTATGATTTAAATTCTGAGGATTCAGTGACATTGATTCCAACAAAGAATTATACAGCAGGTTCGATTATTCGTGTCCCCTCATTATCCTCTGGTGATTCCATTACTTTTGTTGCTCCTAACTCATATTATTTTGATGATACATTGGCTTGGGATCCAACGTTAACTGTAGGAAACGAAAACTTTGGTTTGAATGCGGCAACGGGAGAAACTGTTTCCATGGGAGCTGATACGGTAATCTATAATGTTGCTTGGGATACTGTACGTGTTCAAGATCCTTATCAATCATGGTTCTTTGTTTATGTGAATGCAAACAATGGTGAACTTTGGGGAACTAGAAATGCGCTGAGATTAGCTGTGACTAACGCTCAATGGGTTTGTGTAGCAAGAAACATTGGCGGTGGGACATTTAACTCAGTAGATGTTGAATTTTCGAAGGACTTAAATCATTGTTACGTAAGTTCAGGTAACGGAATCTGGAGAATTGATAATTTAGGGTCTGTATACACAAGTGATCCAAACTTTTTATCGAAAGTAGGTTACATTACTTCGGGAGGTACAACAACGAATCCATCCTTTACCACTGCAACGAAAATCACATCGACTTCTTATGAAGGTATTGCTGTGAATCCAAGCAATGGAAATGATATCGTTTGTTTCTCTGGATTTGGTGGCGTTAACCGTCGCAGTTTAAATGCGAATGTGACCACACCTTCTTTCACAGGTCTTACAGCAATAACAACTCCTGGAGTTGCTTGTTACGATGGAATCATCGACCGCAACAATTCAGATGTCATTGTTGTTGGAACTTCAAGTGGGGCGTTTATCTCTACAAATGGTGGTACTTCATGGGAGAATTCTTCTGCAGGATTTGAGGGAACACCAGTTTACGAAGTTCGTCAGTCATGGAGAACATTTGATGAAGGAAATGATCGTCCAGGTGAAATCTACTTAGGAACATTCGGACGTGGAATCTGGAGATCAACGGCTTTCTTAGGATTGAATGAAGTTGGTTCAACAGGTAACGTGAAATTTGATTCTAAATTAAAAACATACCCGAATCCAACACGTGACAATACAACGGTAACGTTTGAATTAGCGAATGCAGGACTAGTTGAAATTCAAGTATATTCAATTACAGGTCGTTTGGTGAAATCTATCAGAAAATCATTGGATGAAGGAACAAACGCGCTTCAAATCGACGGAGACAACCTTGCTAACGGAACATACATCGTGAAATTCAATTCAGGAAAACAATCTGAATCAGTGAAATTCATCAAAATGTAATTCACAAGAAGACATAATAAAAGGCGGCCAATCGGTCGCCTTTTTTATTGTTTAAGGATTTTATTTAGGGTAAAACAATCTTGTTTCTTGAAGTAACAGACTTATGCATGTATCGTGGCCCAGCCACATTGTATTTATATGTTAACTCCTTGGCATTCATCGTGCAAAAGACAGGGGTGAAACTTGCTGAAAAAATGACCAATACCATATTAAAAAAAAATCCGTTTAAATCCGTACATTTGATATCAAATCCTACCGAATGCTCGAGAAATCACACAAGCATATTACCTGTTCGACCTGTTCTGGAAGGAAAAATTCACTCTTAGGTTCTTTGTGTCACGATGAAATCGATCACATGAATGACCACAAAGCTTCTAGCTACTATAAAAAACATCAATGCTTGTTTCTGGAAGGATCTTTTCCGCGTGGTATTTTCTGCATTAATGCAGGAATGGTCAAAATATTTCAACGGGGCGACGGAGGGAAAGAGCAGATCATCCATATTGCAAAAGCTGGTGAAATGGTTGGATTCAGGTCGATGTTTAGTGAAGCGCCATACAAGGTTACTGCAGAAACGTTGGAGGAAAGTAACATCTGTTTTATTGGGAAAGATGATTTTCTGAACATGATGGATTCGAATCCCGTTTTAAGAAATGGAATTATCAAGGAGCTTTCACGTGAATTATCTGATCGCGCAGATTTCATTACGAACATGGCTCAAAAGTCTGTGCGTGAACGTTTGGCCTTTACGATGATTATCATGTTGGATATTTACGAGAAAGAACCCATTAATTTATCCCGCGAAGATTTAGCCAATTTTGTAGGAACAGCAACAGAAACCTTGATTCGTTTATTGAAGGATTTCAAAGAAGAAGGTATTATTGAAGTTCAAACAAGGAAAATACGAGTCATAAATAAGGAGAAGTTATTTTCAATAGCCGGCAAATAATCACACCTTCTCACAAATAAAGTAGAAATTCTCCAATAACATATTCCCCAAATTCCCAGATACTTCAGGGTGGAATTGCACACCGTAAATCGGTTTAACTTCATGTTGCATGCATTCATTGATGCACGCATCGGAAGCAGCCATTAACTTGAACTCCGGCGGAATACTAATGTGTTCACAATGATCTTCCATCATCTCAAAACAGTCCGGCATCCGATGAAATAAGGGGGAGTCTTCAATGATTTCAATTTCTTGCCAACTTCTGTCCTCTCGCATTTTAGCACCAATTGCACCATAAAGAAGGCCAATTAATTGATGTCCGAAACAAATGCCTAAAACGGGTTTTTCATAGGATTTCAGCCATTGAATCTGTATCAAATATGCCGACATATCAATTTCGGTAATGAGCAATGGAGCACCAGAGAACACAAGTCCTATCGCATTGTTTGCTAATTCCTCCGTTAAATCATGAAGTCCAACATGCATCGTGTCGCAGAATTCCTCAAAAGCAGCAACGATTTGAGAGGTTTTGGAACTTCCACAATCTACAATTAACATCATTTCAAACGAGAAAAAGTACATACTAGTGCTCGGTGATCACTCAGCTCCTCTTTTTGTATGTGAAATCCACTGCTTACTAACCTTGGATCGTAAAAAAGATAGTCTATTCTTCCCGCTGGTAAACGCCCGATGTACGTAGACCCAATTCCTTTGCTAGAATGACGAAAAGCGTCCTTCAAAAATCGGTTAAACTGATTATACGTGTAGGACATCGGTGTATCATTAAAGTCTCCGCAAACAATCACTGGATAAGGAGAAGTTTTGATGTGTTCTACTACTCTTCGTGCTTGTTCCGCTCGTTTCAAATAGGCTAGGCGTAATTTTGAAAAGACATTACGCAGTGCGCGTTCATTTGCCATTGTTTCTTCCTCTGTTGCCGCTTCGATATTCGGGTCAGTATGAAGTCGGATGGACTGTAAATGCACATTGTAAACACGAAAGGTATCTTGATTTTTGATGATATCAGCATAAATACAGTAATTGAAATCACCACTTCCTTGAGATTCAAACATTACATCACCTTTGGATATAATCGGATATTTGGAAAACATGGCGATGCCATAATTTTGACGAGTACTGCGTTTATGCGCACTGCGCTCATGGTAATTGCGATTCCCCATGATGGCGAATAATGAGTCAACCACTTCGAAATTTGTTGGTTTATCTTGACGGTAATACTCTTGAAGACATAAGACGTCAGGATTAGTGCGTCGAATATATGCGAATATCTTGTTTCGATGTTCAATGGATTTTTCGTAAGATGGATTAAACAAATCAAACAGCCGCACATTGTAGGTGAGTACTTTCATGCCGGACGAATCTGCCTCGGAATTACTTGAAAAAGCCAAACTTCTAAAGTGCATTTTCCCGCCAAGTGCTAATATGAAAAGTGTGTAGATTGCCCATTTCGAACGAGCAAAACCCCAAAGTACCAACCACGATAAATTAATGGCCAATAAAACGGGATATAGCAATCCGAAAAAAGGCAAAATGGACAATGTCTTTGGATGAATGAAGGGTGTTAAGTAACATAAAATCATGGCCCCATAACTCACCAAGCTAGCAATTTTGAAAAGGGAAGAAAAGCGAAATAGTCGTTGTAGCATGTTAACTATTTTTACTTTGGTGAAACAAGAAATCTTTCTCTGCTTTAGACAAGGACTCATATCCGGATTTCGATATTTTATCGAGGATTTGATCCATTTTTACTTGTTTTTGGTGTTTTTCCCGATTGAATTCCTCGTCTGATTTGAATCGATTCGATGTTGATTTCACTTTCTTTTTCAACTTAAAAATTGTCCTAAAACGTGAAAAGAAGCCGTCAATTCGATTCAAAATATTTTTCGAAGAATGTAGATTCTGTATGGAGAATAATCCAAAAATAGCTCCACCTAAATGAGCAAAATGAGCAATTTGATCGTCGGTTCCAATATTAATCAGGTCCTTAAACAAGAAAAACAAGGCTAAAAAGTAAATTCGTATTGGAAAAATACCAAACAGGCTAACCTGCAAGTTCGGTTGGTAAAAAGCGAGGGCGGTGAAAATAGCCATAATAGAACCAGATGCCCCCAGAATAACAACATTCGTTCCCTGCATCGCAGGAAATAAATTATTCGCTAATAGCTCGAGTAATCCTCCGCAGATTCCTCCAAATAAATACGTGAGCCAGAGCTTCTTTCGACTGAAATATTGTTCGAAGAAACGTCCGGAAAAATAAAGAAAAAGCATATTGAACAAAAGATGTCCAAACTGTTCATGCGTAAAAATACTGGTAACTAGTCCCCATGGAGCGCGAATAAATGCGGAGAGTGAGCTATTTAAATCGAGTAATTGATGGATCCACTCATCGCTGATTAAAGGATCTATGTTGAACAAAAGAAAACTCTTTTTAATGAGAACAATAACCAAAAACACACAGACATTCACAATGATCAATCGATTGGTCATTGTCCCTGCACGCAACTGGTATTTAAGTTCCTCAATAAAATTTCTTCCTTGCATTACCAAAAGTTTGAACGATCCGCTTTTCTCCAAAAAAGGACAATAATCGCACCAACAATAGCCCCTCCAACATGTGCCAAATGTGCGGTGTTATCATTCGCATTGTTTTGGAAAGATAGATATACTTCGATTAAAAAGTAGGCTGCAACAAAATATTTCGCTTTGACAGGAATCGCAAAGTATAATCTGAATTCTGTGTTTGGGAAAAGAATGGCAAATGCGGCCATTACTCCGAATATGGCTCCAGATGCGCCAACTATAGGTGTAAACGATTGTGACGCATAATTCACGACTGCCTGACTGTTTGTTGCCATGAGTCCGTCCCGGTTGTCATTAATGATGAGTTGATTGATTTCATTGAGATTGAATCCTTCCTTAATAATCAATGCTTTCAGCTGTTGAATCTCATACACCCCCATCACATTGTAAAGTGCAAAAGCTCCAAGTGCTGTAGCCATGTAGAAAATAAAAAATCGTTTTGGACCCCAAATCTGTTCTAGATAGGCGCCTAAAATGGCAAATAAGTACATGTTAAATAAAATATGAAAGAATCCACCATGCATGAAAAAGTGCGTCACAATTTGATACGGTTTAAAAAGTGGCGAATTCACATAATGTGCACCTAAGGTTGTGGTTAGGTCGATTCCTTTTGTTTGAAGAATCAAGGTTGCCAAAAAGAACATGATGTTCAATAATATGATGTTCTTTGTGACTTGGGGAAGGTTGTTTAACATGGTTAAAAGTTTGAAGCAATGTCTGTTAATAATACCGTATGCATGATTTTTTTTCCATTTGGCGCGAGGGTATGCTCTTCGCATTGAAAAAGTGCTTCGATGAGTGCTTGAGCTTCCTCCGGTTGACGAATAACAGCTTCGCGTGAAGCATTTTGCGTTAATCTACGAACGAGGTGATGCGCCACATCCCCTTGGTCAATGTCCCGGTCTTGTAAATCTGAAAGTAAGGAATCGATGCAGTCATTGACACCATTTTCAGGAAGTACTGTTGGAACTCCGTGGATGAAAATGGTTTCTTGATCATACTCACAGTGAAATCCAAGTTGCTTCAATAACTTTTCATGGCTTATCCAAAGATCCATTTCCATTTTGGAAACTTCTTTTTCCATGGGAAAAAGCAATTGTTGGCTTTCTAAGGCTTGATGAATAAATTTCCCAATTAATTGAGTATACAGTATTCTCCATTTTGCACGCTTGACATCCACCACTAAAAGTCCAGATTTTGTAGGGGAAAAGATGTATCGGTCGTGAATTAAGAAATTTCCGACTTCATTTTCCTCTTGAAATCCAATAGTTTGAGTGGAAATCATTCCATGATCGGAAGAAGATTCCTCTTCGATTTGGTAAAATTGTTCCCAATCTGTTGGACTTGGCATTTCTTGACCAAATCCTTCATTTTTTAAGGCCTTTGAAAATCCATTCCCAGTTGAACTTCCAGTATTTTTCTGAGTATGAAATGGATTAAAGCTTGGGTCGACAGTAATTTGAGGTTCAATCGGTTCCGTTTTCCGAAAGGAACTTGGGACGTCAAAACTTGTTTCCGTCTCAAAATCGAGGGTAGGGAAGATGTTGTGTTTTCCAAGGGCTTGTCTGACACTACTCAAAAGAATAGAGTAAATAAATCGATCTTCTTCGAATTTGACTTCGGTTTTTGTCGGGTGGATATTTACATCAATTTTTGCAGGGTCCACCGTTAAATAAATGCAATAACTTGGGTAATGCTTTTCGCTAATCATTCCATCAAAAGCTTTTGTTATGGCATGATGAAAATAGGAGTCCTTAAAAAAGCGATCATTCACAAAGAAAAATTGCTCTCCTCTCGTTTTTTTCGCGGTATCTGGTTTTCCTAGAAATCCTTTGATGGAAACGATGTTTGTCTGTTCTTCAATCGGCACGAGTCGTTCGTTGCTATTCCTCCCGAAAATACTAGCCACCCGCATGCGAAGTACACCGGCTTGTAGTTGATATATTTCTTGTCCGTTATGGTGTAAACTGAATTTAATGTCCGGATGAGCCAAAGCAACACGCTCAAATTCATCGCGAATGTGTCCGAATTCAATGCTTTCGGATTTTAGGAAATTTCTTCTTGCTGGGACATTGAAAAAAAGATTTTTTACCTCGAAAATGGTTCCGGTTGAACACACCACTTGTTCATTCGTTTTGATGGTATTTCCTTCTATCTCTATGTGTGTACCAGTTTCCGCATCGTTTTTCTTCGTGCGCATACTCACGTGCGAAATCGAGGCAATCGAAGCTAACGCTTCTCCTCTAAATCCTTTGGTTTGAAGCCGAAATAAGTCCTCCGCACTTTTTAATTTACTAGTAGCGTGACGCTGAAAACATTTTACAGCGTCCTCTGGTGTCATGCCATCTCCATCATCCACTACCTGAATCAATGTCTTTCCGGCATCCTTGATATTCAACTGAACGGAATGTGCATTGGCATCAATGGCATTTTCCATTAACTCTTTTACGACGGAAGCCGGACGTTGAATCACTTCACCTGCAGCAATTTGATTGGCAATATGGTCAGGAAGTAGGTGGATAATACTCATAAACTAAAAGGTGTTGAGTATTTCGATTTACCCCCATTTCGAGGAGCTAATTCAAGCAGAAGATATAGAATATTTTTTCGCATCGTTACTTGCAAAAATAACGATAATCCATGGGAATTTTCCCCTAAAATTCGGTCTTAACCGTTTTTTTTACATTCGGACAATTGTCCCACGGTATTCGCCTTTCTCTCCAGCAACAGGATGTTGCAGCACAACTTTCCAAATGTATGCCTTATTTCCAGGGACAAGCTTGCCATCTCGACGGTCAATTCCATCCCACGCATTGTCTGCGTCTGTTGTTTCGAAGACAAGTCCTCCGTTATCTGGATCTAAAACGATTAATTTAAACGGTGTTTGACGAATAGTCAATGCGTACGGCATAAATCGACTATTGCGGTTATCCAAAGACTGTGGATTGAAGGCGTTCACTGCAAGTAAGTTGTAATCTGATGCAATGTTAAGCATTTCCTTTTCTTTGCTTTTACACCCGTTACTTGACGTCACCTGCGCTTCAACAATGGCAAATCCTTTCTCGAAAGCAAGAATTTCCGTGTTCTTTCCAACGATGTCACTAAGGACATACGTAGAATGCCAAGAAATCTGGCTTTCAGTAGACTCAGCTAGACAACTGATTTTTGGTAATCCATCCTCATAATTGAGCGTGTGCTCTACGGTGATACTTAGCAAGGGTGACGGATACACTTCGAAACTACCCACTTCTTCAAATTGTCCGTAAGGACCTGTATTTGCTGTTAAAACAACTTTTCCAGACTCCGTTAATTTTAATGAAATAGCCTCGTTATAGGCAAAATGAATTTCTTTTCCAGCATAACTGATCATTCGTTCATGGCGCGTATCAGCATCAACTTGTAAGGTCTCACCTTGACATCGGTTTTTGAAATCTATGTTGACGATTCGGTCCTTGTGACTAGGGGTTGGTTCTTGATTTTCAATAGCTTGATCAGTTAAACCGATCAAATCCATTTGATTTAAAATTGGCGTGATCGAATGAGGAACAAGCTCAGAAATAGCTTCGCTTAAAGGGATATTCATGACCACTTCCGGGGCTACCCACGTTACTTCCGTTGAATTTTTCTGAATGGAATTTGGTGTTTGCTGCTCAATTTCTGATTCAGTAGGGTTGGAATTCGTTTCTTTTTGATTCGTTTTTGTAAGAATTCCTTTTTGTTTTTTCGCCTCTGAGTTTTGAAGGACAAACAAGGATGTGAGTCCAGCAACTAAAATAAGTGCAGCGGACCATTTTACGCTCGTGAATTGATACCAGCGTTTCGGACTTAACTTATGACTTAAGGACTCCCATGCTTGCGCATCGTAGGGAAGTTCGAAGTCATTCAAGGCCTTTTTAAAATTATTTTCTAAACCATCTTTCATTTGTCGATGTGTATGAATTTCTCATTTAATATACGTTGAAGGTTCATTTTTGCCTTCGCTAAATTGGATTTCGATGTTCCTTCATTAATACCGAGTAGTTCGGCTATCTCTTTGTGCGTGTAATCCTCCAGAACAAATAAGTTAAACACTGTTCGGTATGCAGGAGAGAGTTTCGCAATTGCCCCCATCGCTAATTCAGCTTTGAGGTCAATTAAGTCAAGTTCTTCACGCTCGACTAACTCATCTCTACCGGCTTGTTTAAAGTCTGTGTCCCGGTCACTTAAAAAAGGATTTCTTTTGGCTTTTCGAAGGGCATCTATCGCTGTATTCGCTACAATTCGACGGACCCATCCTTCTAATGAACCTTTAAAATCAAAAACTTCCAATTTATCAAAGACCTTTAAAAATGCCTCTTGGAGAATCTCTTGTGCCGTGTCGCGATCTGTCATGTACCGCAGACAAACCACCATCATTTTACCGTAAAATTGTTTAAATAACGCTTCCTGCGAACGTCGTTCGCCGCGGATGCATCCCTCCACAATTTCTCTTAAATGATTCTGGTTCTCCAATTTTCAACAATTTTAAAACGTCACGAAGGTACGTCGGTTGCCTCTTGAAATAAATAAAAATGAAAAAGACGTCCAAAAAAACAAAATTTTCCTCAAATTCACTAATTTCGTGTCGCTATTTAGCAAAGACGAACTAATATATAGATCAAATGAAAGTAACCGTAGTAGGGGCAGGTAACGTAGGTGCAACCTGTGCAGATGTGTTGGCGCAAAGAGAAATCGCTAACGAAATTGTTTTACTAGATATTAAAGAGGGATTTGCTGAAGGTAAAGCTCTTGATATTTGGCAAACATCTCCCATTAATTTATATGATTCTCGAACGATTGGATCGACAAATGATTACGCTAAAACAGCGGATTCTGATGTGGTAGTCATCACTTCTGGTTTACCAAGAAAACCAGGAATGTCTCGTGACGACCTTATTGCTACCAATGCTGGTATTGTTAAGACCGTGACTGAGAACATCGTGAAGTATTCGCCAAATGCCATCATCATTGTTGTTTCTAATCCGTTAGATGTCATGACGTATTGTGCATTTTTAAATGCAAAAACAGATCCTAGTAAAGTGTTTGGAATGGCAGGTGTGCTTGATACAGCTCGTTACCGTGCATTCTTGGCAACAGAATTGAATGTTTCACCGAAAGATATTCAGGCGGTATTGATGGGCGGACACGGGGACACAATGGTTCCTCTTCCTCGTTACACAACAGTTGGTGGAATTCCAGTAACAGAATTAATTGAAGAATCCAAATTGAACGAAATCATTGAACGCACGAAATTTGGTGGTGGTGAAATCGTAAAATTGTTAGGAACTTCAGCTTGGTACGCTCCAGGTGCTGCTGCCGCTCAAATGGTAGAAGCAATTGTTCGTGACCAAAAACGTATTTTCCCAGTTTGTGCTTGGTTACAAGGTGAGTATGGAATGAACAACATCTACCTTGGAGTACCAGTCGTACTTGGTAAAAATGGAATCGAGAGAATCATCGAATTGCAATTAAACGATGCGGAACGTGCACTTCTTGTGGAGTCCGCTGAAGCAGTGAAAAGCGTAATGGAAGTAATGGATAACATGATTGCGAACGCATAATCCAAAAGAACATTAAAAAAAATGCGAATGAATTTCATTCGCATTTTTTTTGTCTTTATATTTTTAGTTCAGTTCAATCGCTCCTATATCAGGTGGATTGTTTCGTGGATTTCCAAGAATATCTGACACAACAGTACTTGTAATTCCATTTCCATGGAGCACTGAATTCACGCCAAATGTGAAATCAAACTCCGTTGGACTAGTGAATAAAGTAGCTCCATTCCAGGTGACACTCGCATCGTAAAATGAATCAGTATAGATTTCTTCCGAGCGCAGAACGGTATTTTTAAAGTCGAAGTTGAGCACCACCCCGGACATTTGAATCGTATCCATGGCAAATTCTGTTGTCAGATTTCCAGTGACCACACAATTGTATAATTTTCCTTCGTTAATGGAGGATACGTTTGTTTGTCCTGCCGTGTAGTCAGTATAATAATTGCTGATTCCAACCGCTGGATTCGTCGAGCTGCCATAACCGAGTAAATCACAGTGATTAAAGTTGAAATCTCCTCCTTGAAGTACAAACAGCGCATGCGTTCCATTTTTCGCCACGATGCAATTTTCGGCTTTTACTTTCGCCCCTGCAAAAATAAATACCCCATAGCGCGCTTGATTTTTAATGATGGTATTGGTCATGGTTAGTGTGTAACCTGTATTCGCTGGATCTTCATCGTACAAGTGTACTCCCGAGGTTCCGTTTTTAATAATCGCATAGTCAATGGTGCATGGACGTGCCTGCTGAAAGTAAATCCCATAATATTGTCCACTCACATCTTTGTAATCCTGCTCCAATCGATCTCCTTCAATGATGACTTCATTTCCTAGCGTGCCTTGAATGTTTAAGGTGGACTTATACACATACAAAATCGCATTCTTGTGCATGTAAATATGTGTTCCAGCTTGGATAGTTAATGCTTTAGCGGAGTCAATGGCTGCGTAACCATAGACAACGTGTGGTTTGTCGTTTGGCCAAATTCCTTCATTTAAATCTTTGTAGTGAAAATAGGCATCTTGTCCCCAAGCAGCCAATTTCACAAATTGGTTTTTATCATTGGACTTAAAACGAATAGAATCTTCAATAATCAAAGGTAAATTCAATCCATTTGGATCAAGAGTGACTTCCACAAAAACAAATAAACTATCGCCGCCTTCGATGTAAATATCTTGGATTGTTGTACCGTGTAGTCCATCGACATTCATGGAGAATTTAGAGCTTGTCCCGCCCATTAATTCGATTTCATCAATACGAATGGTTTTGGAGTCCTTGTTGTAAATTTTGAATTGCTGGGTGGTCGATCCAATTGAAGTAAAAACCGTATCAAAAACCACGGTATCCTTGGAGAAGCTCAAGTTGTTTTTAGAGAGAATGACATGCTTTCCGCATGAGCTGATGCTCAGACTTACTAGGAGTAATAAGCCGCTTAAAATCGAAGAAATAAAAATTCTCATGTACATATAACGGACAAATCTACGGATTATTGAGTCTTTTTTTGAACCTTTGAAGAACTTGGTTGTAAATAGCTAAAAACCATCCCAATGAAACGGATCTATATACTCTATTTTTTACTTTTATTTCCCCTGTTGTATTGGGCTCAACCGCCACAAGGTAAAAAGGAAACAAATGTGCAGATGAATGCTGGATTCAATAACATTCAGACCAATCAATCAAGTGAGAATGGATTACTAAATGGCGCGCCTCAATCGGAACAAAACACTTTGTTGAAAAGTGATTCTGCTTATTTTCAATTGGAAAAAAGGGAGAGAGAGGATGTTTTTAAGCAAGAGGAGAGTCTTTCAGTGGATCAGCAAACGAAAGTTATGAGTTCGTTTTCTTTGGTTCGACAAAAATCTAAGTTGAGTAATTTTCAACGTACGCCACTACTATCTGAGCAACAAGAGATGGATGCCAAAGTCAAGCAACTTGAGCTCCTTTCACCAAATTCTTGGGAATATCAATTGGCATTTTTTTCAGCCGGAAACTACAATACAGAGCGAGGGGCGTCTATGGAGAAAGCATTTGAGTTAAATCCAGAAAACACGGAAGTTCAAAAACAATATTTCTCTTTAAAGTTCATCAGTGGAGATACGGTAAGTGCGGAAAACACGCTTTCGCTGATGTCCGTAAATGATGTAATTAGTTTAGAAGTCGAACGCTACACCAATGATGTATTGACATCTTGCACCATGAATTCAACCTTAATCACACATGGATTCGAAGATACGTATGGCGCCCTTTTTAATCAATTTAGTCACCAATTACGAGCGGATGTAAAAGTCATCTCGTTGGATTTCTTACAAAGTCCACAATTCCGCAAAGAATTGGAGGGACAAGGATATGTATTGCCAAAGTCGAGCAAAATCGACGTCGGATACTTGAGTCAATTCTGTTACTTAAATGCCAAGAAGGAACTGTTTCTTTCGGTGACAATTCCAAGAACCTATTTAGACCCTTTGGCCAAAAAACTTTTCCCGGTAGGACTTACCTTTCAGTATGTAGATGCTCCGGCGGAGGACCTACCGATTCGACAAGAAGACCTGTGGTTTTATCAGCTCAATAAATATGGATTAAACGAGGGAGAGGAGCGCAGTAAATTTGCCATGAACTATATGCCAATGTTGATATATTTGGAAGCTAAATATGTCCAGGAAGGAAATGAAGTATTGTTGCTTCAGATTCGTGAAAGCATGGATCAAATTTTAGGAAAGAAACCCATAAAAAAGGTGGGTAACTAGATGAAGATCTTTCGTAAATCGATATCAGACTGGAGTGATGAGTCCTTGATGCAGGCATTAGGACAAGGGAATCAGTCTGCCTTCACGGAATTGTATGAGCGTTACGCTGGGAAATTAAAAGGGTATTTTCGAAATATGTTGTGGCGTGATGACGAAAAAGCGGAGGACTTTGTCCATGATTTATTTGCCAAAATCATTCAGCATCCCGAGTTGTTTGATACGAATCGTTCTTTTAAAACGTGGTTATTTTCCGTGGCGAGTAACATGTGTAAAAATGAGTATAAACGAATGGAAGTGAGAAAAAATACGGTTCACGGTGTGGATGCCTCTTTCGCAGCATCGGACGAAAATGTTCTGAATCAAGTTCAGGATGCTCAATTTTTAGCAGATTTCGAGGAAAAATTACAGGGATTAGATGAAAAGCATCGGTCGGTGTTTACGCTGCGACACCTCGATGGACTTGCCTTAAAAGAAATTGCCGAGATTTTAGAGATCAACGAAGGAACGGTCAAGTCACGCTTATTTTATGCGACAAAATTTTTGGCGAATCAACTGAGTGTTTACCAATTGACACAATAAAGATGGAAGATAAATTAAAAAACATACTGAAAAAACGGGCGACTTTTGCGGAGTTGACGGACATCGAACGATCCCAATTGGTGGGGTGGTGTGCGGATGAACAGGAATTTCAATCCTTGAAAACCTTATTCCAACAGGTAGATGTATGGTCAGAGCAAGCCAATGATGAGTCCAATATGAAACTACGTTTGGACCAGCTTTTTGCCATACAATATGCTGGAAAGCAATCAGGATCCGGTGGAAGAGAAATCCGTTTTACTAAAAATCGCTTTAGCCGCGTAGCTACTTGGACGTCCATTTCAGCAGTGGCCGCAGCATTGGTTTTAACCTGGTACGTTTATCAACCGGAGAACAAGGTGAGTTTGGCAAAAAATCAAGAATCGATTCAGCCAAAAGAAAATAAAGAGCTGAAGGAAACGCGGGAAGTTTCCACAGAGAAATCTCCGAAAGGTATTCCAGAAATCATTTCACAGACATCAGAGATTGAGACCCGTCAACAAATTGCGTCGATTGAGGTTCCATTGTCCGAAATGTCCAAAAGTAACGACGATGCGGAAATGGTGGTTCCCGCTATTTCGTGGTCAGACAATCTTGCCAATGGTACTACTGTAACGCTCTCTGTTTCCAATACTGGTGCATCGACCTACGCGTGGGAATCTGAAAACTTAAGTGAAGTGAAGGTAATGTCCTCCAAAATGGCATCCACGGAAAAAATCAGTTCCCGTAAAAAACAAGTAGATGCATTTACTTCGTTCAATGTGAAATCGATGCCGGAAATGTTAAACGTTATTGTAGCTGCTTACTAGTAACGAAGAACGAAATGTTCTTTCTCTTGAAAGGATCGTTTGGAGAGAATTCCTTGCTCATTCATATCGGCTGTGAAATGAAGGGATGAAAATGAAACAAGTCTATTCCATTCGTTCCATGAATTTCTATTATTTCTGATTCCACACAAGATCACAAAGGTATTTTCATCTAGAAAAGGAGTCATTTCACTAACTTTTTCAAAAATAGACCCTGTACCTGAATCGCAGCGCATAAATATGAGCGTCGGAGACGTTTCCATTTTTTGAATACCTATTTCTTCTATATCCACAACATCTGCAGAAAATCCGCCTTTTTGAACTGAAGTTTTTAGTTCATTTATTTCTGCGATATTAGTAATTATATGACTGTAATTTAAGTGTTTACAAAGCTGAAGTAGTAATCGCACAGAGGAAAGAGGAAGGTCCATTTTCTTGGCTATGCGGTCATAGATTTTTTTCGAAACTGGAATCCGAAAACAAATATCCACCAAATCATAAACAAAAGGCGAATGAATCCCATGTCTTCCTTTGGCTTTCCAAGTATATTTTATAATTTCGATGAATCGATTCACGATGCAAATTAACTATTTTCAATAGACATGGGGATGACAGGTGCAGAAGAAATACAAATATTGAAGCAAAAAGAGCACATTTTTATTGGCGTTCCCGTTTTAGATGTTGTGCGTCCATGTCGCATTGATGATGGGATTATTCAACTTACTTCCGAGGAGGAAATTCAGTTCAAACTGCGTTTCGAGTTACTCCATAAACACCTATCTTTTTTTATTCCAGCCTCTGGTTCTGGATCGCGAATGTTTCAATTCTTGTATGATTATTTGAATCAAACAACGGAAACGAATCAAGCCCAAACCGAACAATTTATTCGTCGCATTTCATCTTTTGCATTTTACAAGAGCTTTCCAGCTGAGGTCAAAGAAAAAGTCGAGAATTTTACGTGGAGCATCGAAGACTTGATTGCCTATGTTTTGGGAGAAGATGGATTAAATTTTGGCTTATACCCAAAAGGACTCATTCCTTTTCATTCCCTGGGGCCCTTTATTTTAAATCCATTTCAAGAGCAACTGATTCAAGGAAGCAACTTGGTGAAACGCCCAATTGATTTTCATTTTACCATTCAATCGAAATTTGAAAAACATTTTCAATCGGCGATACATAGTTTGAGCGAAATGACGGGGGATGAATATTCAGTCACCTATTCGGAGCAAGATCCTAATACAAATTCATATGCGTTTTATTCGGATGGAACCTTAGCGCTTGGAGATGATGGGGAACCGATTCGTCGTCCCGCAGGACACGGAACCTTACTTACCAATTTAGCAAGTATAAAAAGTGATTACGTATTGGTAAAGAACATTGATAACCTGCAGCATTTTAGTCAATCGGATGCAAGTACAGCACAATGGAAAATACTTGTGGGATTGTTAGATGAACTCAAAGAAGCATTTTCCATCTTGGAAAATCAACCGTCTCTTGTTGAATTTGAACTACTAAATAAACGCTTTCAATTTTTACCGGAAAACGAACTGAAAAGTGAAGCGGAATTGATTCACTTGATATCTCGTCCAATGCGAGTTTGTGGAATGGTTCGAAACGAAGGTCAGCCAGGCGGTGGTCCATTCTATGTTCAGAAAAATGGCGAGACACGCAAACAAATTGTTGAAAAAGTACAATTGGCTAATACGGATAAAGTGAATGCATTACTGATGCAGAGCACACATTTTAATCCAGTGATGATGGTCTTAGATTTCAAAGACTCACAAGGCAATGCCTATGATTTAACCAACTTTGCAGAAGAGGATAGTTATTTTGTTGTAGAGAAAAATCACCAGGGTAAAACCATACAATTCATTGAACAGCCTGGACTTTGGAATGGCGGAATGTCAAATTGGAATACTATTTTCATTGAAATTCCAAACGATGTATTTACGCCAGTAAAAACGGTTTTAGATTTACTCCAGCCTAGCCATCAATCTATTTAATATTTCCACGTTTTTAGCGGTCTCAACGGTTTAATTTGGCTACTTTTGTATAAAAAAACAAAGATGGTACCAGTTACGGTTTATGCTGAAATGACTCCCAATCCGTCAACGATGAAATACGTTGCGAATAAATATTTATTAGCTACGGGTGATGCTGTTGAATTTAGTTCGAAAGCGGATTCAAAAGGATATTCACCATTAGCTGAAGCCTTGTTTGATTTTCCATTTGTTCAAAAAGTCTTTATTGCTGCAAATTTTATTACGATTACGAAAACGGACAATGTGCCTTGGGATTTCATCAATATGGAATTGCGTGAATTTGTCCGTGAGTGGTTATTTTTCGGAAAAGAAGTATTGATTCAAATGCCATCTCAATTAGCGCAGGTAGCAGACGAATCAAATTCGGATAAAGTAGTGAAATCATTTGATCCAAGTGAATTTGATGATTCCATTCGCGCTTTATTAGATGAATACGTTCGTCCAGCAGTCGAAAACGATGGTGGTGCGATTGATTTTGTCGGATTTGAAGATGGAATTGTTACGGTTTCCATGAAAGGTTCTTGCGCGGGATGTCCATCCTCCACAGCAACGCTTAAAGGTGGAATAGAGAACTTATTAAAACAACATTTGCCAGAAGTAAAGGAAGTTGTTGCATTAAATGGTTAATTACACGGGATCAATCGATTATAATTGTTTAATCGAATAATTATCCATAAATTTAATTAAACAAGTCAGTGAACTTGTTGTTTCCCTAGACACAATCCAACATGGAGTCCGAAATACATATTGAAAATCAAATAAACCTCAAGGCAGCACTACGCCAATATTTTGGTTTTGATCAGTTCAAAGGAGAGCAAGAAGCGATTATTCGCAATGTGCTCAATGGCAAAAACACCTTTGTTATCATGCCAACCGGTGGTGGAAAATCAATGTGTTATCAATTACCTTCACTTTTAATGAATGGAACAGCAATTATTGTTTCTCCATTAATCGCCTTGATGAAAAATCAAGTGGATGCCATACGTGGATTTAGTGAAAATGAAAACGTTGCGCATTTTTTGAATTCTTCTCTATCGAAAGGTGAAATTCAGCAAGTTCGCAGAGACGTACAATCTGGAAGTACGAAGATGTTATTTGTTGCTCCAGAGTCCTTGACAAAAAAGGAAAACATCGAATTCTTGACAAATGTCGAGATTTCGTTTTTCGCGATCGACGAGGCGCATTGTATCTCGGAATGGGGACATGATTTTCGTCCAGAATACCGACGCTTGCGTGAAATATTTCAGAAAATATCGAATGTCCCAGTCATTGCCCTAACGGCAACTGCGACTCCTAAGGTTCAACACGACATTCAAAAGAATTTGAATATGTTGGACGCTGATGTATTTAAAGCTTCCTTCAATAGAGATAATTTATACTACGAAATTCGTCCAAAACTGGAGGTTGAAAAAGAAATTATCCGTTACATTAAAAACCGTAAAGGCGAAAGTGGGATCATTTATTGTCTGAGCCGAAAAAAGGTGGAAGAGATTGCGGAATTACTTCAAGTGAATGGAATAAATGCTTTGCCTTATCACGCTGGACTCGACACGGGCTCACGGGCACGACATCAGGACATGTTCTTGATGGAAGATGTGGATGTGATTGTGGCAACCATAGCCTTTGGAATGGGAATCGATAAGCCGGATGTGCGTTATGTCATTCACCACGATATTCCTAAATCCCTGGAAAGTTATTACCAAGAAACGGGAAGAGCGGGAAGAGATGGTGGAGTAGGTGAGTGTGTTGCTTTTTATAGTTACAAGGACATCGAAAAGCTGGAGAAATTCTTGCAGGGTAAAGCGATCACGGAACAAGAAATTGGACGTCAATTATTACATGAAATCGTTTCCTACTCAGAAACATCCGTTTGTCGTCGCAAGTTTATTCTGCACTACTTTGGAGAATCCTTTGAAGAGAAAAATTGCAATGAACTGTGCGATAATTGCCGTAACCCGAGAGAGAAGACAGAAGGATCAACATACGTTGAAATGTTATTGAAAGCCATCGTATTGATGGATGAGACGCAAAAAGCGAAACACTATTGCGCGTATTTGTCTGGACATGTGACCGCGGATATCAAAGCGTATAAACAAGATCAATTCCCAACGTTTGGCGTTGGAAAAGAGAAGGATGAACACTTTTGGAATGCGGTAATTCGTCAAACAGCAGTAGGTGGACTCGTTTACAAAGATGTAGATACATTTGGAACATTGAAGTTAACGGATGAAGGAAGAAATTTCTTGAAAAACCCCGTTTCATTCATGCTCATTAAACAACATGATTTTTCTGGTACAGATGACGATGATTCCATCGTTCAAGTAGGAAAGGGTGCAACTTTTGATGATGTCTTGTATAATTTGCTCGTCGACTTACGAAAAACAATTTCAAAGCAAAAAAGCATTCCTCCTTTCGTTATTTTCCAAGAGCCATCGCTTCGTGATATGTGCTTGCAATATCCAATTACCATGGATGAGCTCACGAATATACAAGGTGTAGGAACTGGAAAAGCACAGCGTTATGGCGCGCCATTTGTGGACTTAATCGCAAATTATGTCGAGGATAATGACATTGAGCGTCCACTAGATATGGTCGTAAAAACATTGGTCAATAAATCCGTTTTGAAGGTTCAGTTGATTCAAAACATCGACCGTAAGTCTCCCTTGGAAGACATTGCAAAAGCGCAAGGAAAAACATTTGAAGACCTTTTGGATGAAATGGAGTCCATTGTGAATTCAGGAACCAAGGTGAACATCAATTACTACATCAATACGATTTTGGACAACGATAATCAAGAAGAGATTTTTGATTATTTCTCTGAAGCCGAAACAGATGATTTAGTGACTGCATATCATGAATTTGATGGATTATATACCGAAGATGAGTTGCGTTTGATGCGCATCAAATTTATGAGTGAAGTAGCGAATTAAGAAATAGCAGTAACGCTTTTCGAATGCTACTTTGTTTCGACTAATAAAGCTTCAATCGACTTTCTAGATACAGCATGGTAATTTTCTTTTGCACCTTGGAACGTTTGTATGGCAAAGTTCCGTGTGGATCGATTCAATAAAAGTGCTTCGTAAATTGGCATTAAGTATTTTCTTCTTCCAACTTTAGTTAGAAATATAGCAATCTGGTGTTTATTCGTCTGTGCATAGCCATTGTTCGCGCTTAAAATAAACCACTCGGTCAACAGCTCACTATTCCCACTGAAGGAAAAACGCAAATAACGATCGATTTCTTTCATTTTCGCAAGCGATAAATTTCTAGGTAAACGGCGAATGAAGGTTTGCCATTCTTGAACAATGTGATCCTGGTATTTAATTTGTTCAACACGTTTGATTTTCTTTCTTCGTTTCCCTACTTTTTTATAGGTATAGGTGACTTTAGGCGCAAAACTTACTTTTCCATGTGTGAAGTTATCCGCTAGTTTTTGCATTTCATCCAAACGCGTCGAATGGAGCTGCAAACAGTTTGTGGGTAAACCTTCGTTGTAAATCCATGCATCATAATCAAAAACACCTTTTTCTTTTGCGAGAAGATGTTCGTCTAGGAAACGGATAAATTGCTTCGTATCTACTGTTTTAAATTGAAACGTTTCAAAGTAACTTTTTAGAAATACATCGAATTTTTCCCTTCCAACATGTGCTTCCAATGTTTTTAAGAAAAATGCACCTTTCACATAGGCAATGTCTGTCATGCCATCATCCGGATTTCTTCCTTCTAAGTTTAAATGCAATCTGCTATCGTCCGGGTGTGGTGATTTTCGAATGCGCTTTAATTCATCTCTTAACTCATCGAATTCAATCAATGCGAGGATGTCTGCCACTTCTTTTCCATAAATGGATTCCATGATGCGTTGTTCAAAATACACGGTAAATCCTTCGTTGAGCCAAAAGTCATTCCAGGTGCGATTAGTGACCAAATTTCCAGACCATGAATGTGCTAATTCATGCGCAATGACGGACACCAAACTTTTGTCCCCGGCAAGCAAGGTTGGATTCGCAAACGTCAACATTGGATTTTCCATTCCGCCAAAAGGGAAGGAGTACGGAAGTACGAGGATATCGTATTGTTCCCATTGGTAAGGTCCATATAGTTTTTCTGCAGCGCTAATCATTTGAGGAATGGCATCAAACTCGTATGCGCAGGCGGAAAGTAGTTCTGGCTCAGCATATACACCGCTGTTCGCACTGAAAGAATGATACTCTAAATCGCCAACAGCTAAAGCAATCAGATAGGCTGGAATCGGTTTTTTCATTTCGAAATGATACAATCCATCTTTGTTTCTTTTCGTTGGATTGCGCGCGCTCATCACTGCCATTAAATCAGCCGGGACTTTCACATCTGCGCTGTAGGTTATTCGATTGCTGGGGGAATCTTGCAAGGGAATCCATGTGCGTGTCAGGATGGCTTGTCCTTGGGTATATAAAAACGGTTTTGTTTTCGAACTCGTTAAATTGGTATCTAACCAATCCAAGGCATCCGAACGTTCCGTTGTTTGATAGTAAATATTTACGAATTTCGTATCCTCTTTGATGGGAACCATCAACGCTTGTCCGAGTATGGAATCTTTGTCCATCTTATCGATAAACATGTCTGCTTCTTCTTCCGATCCTTTTTTACCGATGGTGACCTTTTGAATCATTAATCCATTGATGTCAAAAATCGCTGTGTCAGCACCGTTATTCTTCATTTCATGTCGCGCAATTCCATAAATCGTTTGATTATCGAAATTCACATCGAGTTCTAGGTGCAGATGTTTGGTGGAAATTTCAGATAAATTAGCGTAGCTATGCGCATCCGCTCTCTCATTTAAAGGCGATTTTGGTGCTGTTTTCGTTGAATTAGAGGAATCACAAGACGCCAAAAACAACATAATCGATACAATCCATAGTAAGTGCTTCATAGCTTCGTATTATTTATAAGAAAGTATGCCAAATCGTTCGGAAGAATTGGAAATAGAATACATTAAAATTTCTTTGTTAAATGAATCCACACGGAATTGTTTGGGAATCACAATGGAATTCAATTCTTTGCGACTTTCCATTTCTTCACGGGTAATTTCGCCTGTTGTTAGATCAATTTTGACCATTGCTACAGCATTGTTTTTTTTGGACAAATTAAAGCTGTAATAGTTGTCATCTGTCCGGTTGAAAACACCCTGTTCATCATAATTTCGTTGATGATCGTTAAAAATGAAATTCAGCGAACTGTCCGATTGAAAACTGGCATAGGAACTAAATTCACCGTAATCATTGGTGGAAACTTGTGATTTCGGAATCCGTTTTTGCCAAAGTAATTGTCCACTAGTGGAAATCCGAAAGGCAATAATGTCATCGTAATAGTAATAGTTCATGGTTGTCGTAAAGCTAGATCTATTATCGTACGTTGTTCGCTGATAGACATAGTATTGTTCCATCGAACCAACAATGGA
>Ga0209444_10000014_pt1 | contig 94280 bp, 79 predicted proteins | sample LauGreFaBDMM15DN_2_FD_188215 | JGI IMG/M metagenome (GOLD analysis project Ga0209444, IMG submission 188215) | Freshwater lake microbial communities from Lake Michigan, USA - Fa13.BD.MM15.DN (SPAdes) (version 2) | ecosystem: Environmental > Aquatic > Freshwater > Lake | place: Lake Michigan... | reverse complement strand
CAACAAACCGCACATCAAAAACCAACCCCAACCAACTCTCCCATCAACCCTAAAACTCTATTTTAAAACCGTACCGCTTTTAGGGGAGCTGACAAGGGAAGTCGACATCTTGACAAAGCCGGTCGAAGCTTCTTCCTCCTTCGCCAAGGCTACGGCGGACAAGTTCCGGTAACGGCGCGCAAAATAGCCGCATCGGCTTCCTTTACTATTCATCCAAACGCATCAATTCAAGGTCCACCCACTCCATGAACTGTCTTCAGCTAACCATTTTCACCAACTCTTCAAAGCAAGCTTGTAAAAATCAAAGAGAATCAGACGCGCGACTTGACCAGTGACTTCGCAAAGAATGTGTCAGTTTGTGCTTTTCTCGACAAGCTCCATTTGCCTTAGAACTCACGCTTTGCCCCGCAACTTGCCATTTTTTCACGATCCATGTTTCTGCTCAGTTTTGTTTCTATTGAACCATTTCTCCCTTGTCAGGCATGGATTCCTTCTCTATCTCTGCGCTGCCATGGCACTCATCAACGAAAACTTTCTCAAACTCAAAGCGGGCTACCTTTTTCCCGAAATCGGCCGCCGAGTTACCGCATTTCAACAAGAAAACGCCGATAAAGCAGCGCGCTTAATCCGTTGCGGCATCGGCGATGTCACCGAGGCCCTTCCCGCAGCTTGCATCAAAGCAATGCACGAGGGTGTGGATGAACTCGCCGACCGTTCCAGCTTCAAGGGCTACGGCCCTGAGCAAGGCTATGCCTTCTTGCGTGAAGCAATTTCCGCCAATCAATACGACGGCCTCAACATCAGCGCTGACGAAATTTTCATCTCGGATGGCTCGAAGTGCGATACTGGCAACATTCTCGATATTTTTGGCAAGGGCAACCGCATCGCCATCACAGATCCTGTCTATCCTGTTTATGTCGATACCAACGTCATGGCTGGCAACACCGGTGATGCTAACGAATCCGGTGCCTATGCGGGTCTCGTCTATCTCACCTGCGATGCCTCCAACGGCTTCGTTGCTGGGCCTCCTGCGGAAAAAGTGGACATGGTTTACCTGTGCTTCCCGAATAATCCAACGGGAGCCGTAGCCACACGTGAGCAACTCACCGCTTGGGTCAACTATGCCCTCGCGAACGACACCTTGATTCTTTTCGATTCCGCCTACGAGGCCTTTGTGCAAGACAGCAACGTGCCGCGCTCGATTTATGAAATCCCTGGTGCTCATCAGTGCGCGATTGAATTCCGCTCCTTCTCCAAGCACGGTGGCTTCACCGGCGTCCGTTGCGCCTACACCGTCATCCCGAAAACTCTGATGGGCTCGACGACCAGCGGAGAAAAAGTTTCCCTGCACCAACTCTGGTCACGCCGCCACAGCACCAAGTTCAACGGTGCTAGCTATCCCGTTCAAAAAGCCGCCGCCGCGCTGTTCACACTCGAGGGCAAAGAGCAAGTCGCCACATTGATCCATCACTACATGGGCAATGCCTCGTTGTTGCGCGATGCCTGCAAAGCCGCGGGTCTCCCTGTATTTGGTGGCGAAAATGCACCCTATGTCTGGGTCGGCTGCCCTGCTGGTAAAACCTCATGGGAAATGTTTGACCTGATGCTGCATGAGGCACAAGTAGTCATTACCCCTGGTTCCGGTTTCGGCGCCGCTGGCGAAGGTTGGTTCCGCATCTCGGCATTCAATTCGCGTGCTAACGTCGAGGAGGTCTGCCGCCGCATCGGTCAACTTTTTCAAGCGTAAGAATCTGAGCTGATTGGCGCGGATTAAATTCGCTTCGACAAGCCCCGATCCCATGCTAAGTTTTTCGCGAACATGGACCTCTCTGATTTTCGTAAAGAATACTCTGCCAAAGGATTGCACCGCTCTGACCTTGATGCCTGCCCGATTAAGCAGTTCACCCAATGGTTTCAGCAAGCGATCGAACTAGATGTTCACGAGCCCAATGCGATGTCGCTCGCAACAGTGGATGCGCAAGGTCGTCCACTGTTACGCACAGTTTTACTCAAGTATTTCGATGCCCAAGGCTTTGTATTTTTCACAAACTATGAGAGTCGCAAAGCCCAGCAAATCGCCCAAAACCCAAACGTGAGCCTGCTCTTTCCGTGGGTCACTCTGGAGCGCCAAGTCATCGTGCAAGGCCGTGCCGAGAAAATTTCCGCCGCTGAATCATTACGCTACTTCACCTCTAGGCCGCGCGATTCACAACTCGGTGCCTGGGTTTCCCAACAAAGTTCGGTCATCAGTTCACGCAAGTTGTTGCTTCAGAAACTCCACGAAATCGGAGAGAAATTCAAGCATGGTGAAATCCCCTTACCTTCTTTCTGGGGCGGATTTCGCATCGTGCCCGAAACCATCGAATTCTGGCAAGGCGGACCAGCGCGCATTCATGATCGTTTTCTTTTTTCACGCGAATCCCCTGCGGCTACCGAGTGGAACGTGGAGCGCCTTAGCCCCTGATCATGCATTTTCCGATAGTCGAATTCCCAAAATTCGCCATTGCTCCCCCGTTCTTCATCCGCTAGTGTATTCCTGCTAATGACAATTGCCGACAAACAACAACTTCTGCTCGAAGATCTATCCTTTTTCGATAACTGGCAAGACCGCTATGAATATGTGATCGGGCTCGGAAAAAAACTCGTCTCCCTGCCTGACACCGCGCGGGATGCCGATCATCTGATCAAAGGCTGCCAATCTCAAGTTTGGCTCGACGCTAATTTTGTCGATGGAAAGGTTCATTATTTTGCGGATTCTGATTCACTGATCACCAAAGGCATGATTGCGCTTTTTGTCTCCGTCCTCGATCAACAGAGACCGGATGACATATTGCAAGCTGACATGTCCTTTATCGAGAAAACCGGCCTCAAGGAGCACCTCGCTCCCACCCGTGCAAATGCCCTTTCACTCATGGCAACGCAAATGAAACAACGAGCATTGCTCTTTTCTCAACAATCCTAATTCACCCTGATCACCTGTGCCCATGCGCACGACACTCCCTAACCGAACATGAATCTCTGGCTCTGCCCACTCATCGCCTTTCTCTGTGGCTCTATCCCTTTCGGTCTCATCTTTGGAAAGATCAAAGGCATCGACATCCGTGAACACGGCTCCGGTAATATCGGAGCGACCAATGTGTGGCGTGTCCTCGGAAAATCATTTGGCATCCCTTGTTTTCTATTAGATGTGCTCAAAGGAGCCATTCCTACGATCATCGGCCTTTCCCTGATTCAATTTACCGGAATGAGAAACCCGATGATTCAACCAGCTTTGGCAAGTCACGCAGAAATTCATCCGATGCTTACTGCTCAAATTTTCCAGGTTCTTACGGGACTGTGCGCCATTCTCGGTCACAATTATTCTCCTTGGGTTCGCTTCAAAGGTGGTAAAGGCATTGCAACTTCTGCTGGTGTTCTCATTGCACTGATGCCAGCGGCCGTCGTGATTCTCGTGCTCCTTTGGGCGATCGTTTTTGGCATCAGCCGCTACGTTTCTCTCGCAAGTATTGTAGCAGCAGGCGCTCTTCCATTCCTTACGCTTTGGGGCTCATACCATCATGGGAAAATTGCCGATGGCACATGGAACAAACCGCTATTTGCCTTTTCAGTCCTCATCGGCGTTCTTGCCATCTACAAACACCGCAGCAACATCCATCGTTTACGCGCAGGCACCGAAAACCGGTTTTCGAAAAAATCTTGATTCCTCTTCCACAAAGCTATGTCCGCTGACTCAACACCATTTTCTTTTTCCTCAGTAGCCATCATCGGCAGCGGATCGTTTGGCACGGCTCTTGCATTTTTGTTAGGCCCGAAGATGGCAAAAATCACACTCATCGGTCGTGATGCCCACGTAGCCGAGGAAATCAACACCCACCATCGCAATCCGCGCTACGTGAGTGAAGCACAACTCGCCGATCATGTCCGTGCCTCGCTAGAGCTAGCCGATGCCGCTGATCATGAGCTGATTATTTTTTCCGTACCCACCTCCGCCACACGAAGCACCGCTGAGGCGCTCGCTGCCATCGGCACGTCCGCAGCTCTCGTTTCCAGTGCCAAGGGCATGGAACGCAATACGGGGGATCGCATGAGCCAAATTCTGCGCGAAGTATTTCCTCGCAATCCGCTAGCAGTCATTTCCGGTCCCAATCATGCGGAAGAAATCGCCAATACCATGGCCACCTGCGCGGTGATAGGCTCGCACAATCATGAATTAGCGACCGCCCTGCAAAAGCTCTTCACTTTGCCGCATTTCCGCACTTACACCAGCACTGACATGCCAGGCATCGAGCTCGGTGGTGCGATCAAAAACATCTACGCCATCGCTGCGGGCATTGCATCCGGACTAGGGCTGGGCGATAATGCCATTGCGGCGCTTGTCACCCGCGCTCTGAGCGAAATGACGCGCCTCGGTATTGCTCTCGGTGGCCAACGCGAAACATTCACCGGCCTCTCAGGAATCGGCGATCTCATTGCCACCTGCTTTTCCCACCACTCGCGGAATCACCGCGTCGGCTTAGCACTCGGACAAGGAAAAGCGCTCGATGAGGCCGTTGCCAGCATTGGTATGATCGCCGAAGGCGTGCCTAACACCTTGTCGATCTATGAAGCCGCGCGACAAGCCGCCGTAAACACTCCGATCATTGATGCCGTCTATAGCATCCTCTATCAAAATCGCCCCGCTGCCCTAGCCCTTCGCGATCTTCTCTCACGCGATCCACGACCGGAAAACGACTGAAACCTCAGTTGCACTTGAATGCTTAATGGATCGTCATTTCATCCATCCCCGCATTTTGCGTTACTCCACGTTTACGCGTGACAATCCGAAGCGGCATGCTAGGCTTATCCCATGGCTGAACAACCGATTATTGTCGCGAGAAAATCACTAGCACTCGAAGTAGAACCAGGCACTCATTGGTGGTGCTCATGTGGTCGCAGTTCCAATCAACCCTTCTGCGATGGCTCGCACAAAGGCACGGGACTCCAAGCATTGAAATTCGAAGTGACTGAGAAAAAAGCATTCTATTTTTGCCAGTGCAAACACACCAAAAATCCACCTTTCTGCGATGGCAGTCACAAAACACTGCCTTCTAATCCAGTGTAACAAAAACTGATTCCCACCGTGACCACTGAGGAACTCCAGATTTGTCACCAACGCGCAATCGCTACGTCCTCGCGCGTAAGAATCCCCTTGCGCTCAAGCGTGTGGAAAGGACAGTCTGGAGAATTTGCAGGAGCGGGAACGGGATCTTCGCTCGACTTCCAAGACCATCGCATTTACGTGCCTGGCGATGACCCTCGGCACATCAATTGGCAAGCCTATGCACGCACGGGCTCTTACTCGATGAAGCTATATCGAGAAGAAGTGCGTCCAGTGATTGATCTGATTTTCGATGTTTCACCCTCGATGTTTTTTGATCCGCTCAAAGCAATACGCTCATGCGATTTGTTTTATCTATGTGCTGAATCTGCACAACGCTCTGGCGCCTCGCTACAAATTCATCTCATACAAGGAGATGCCAACCGCCAGATCCGCTATGAAGCGGTGGCGACTCATCATTGGTGGCAACAAGTGGCGCAGCTCTCTCCTTCCGATCCCGCACAAGCACCCCAATTGCAGCTTGTCAAAGTCCGAGCCAACGCTATTCGCCTCTTGGTTTCCGATCTGCTTTTTTCAGGGGAGCCTGAGCCAATTCTCCGCGCCTTGCATCAACGCCAAGGAAGCGGCATTGTTCTCGCGCCCTTTTTGCAATCCGAAGTCGATCCTGCATGGGACGGCAACTATGAGTTCATTGATGCCGAGAAACAAACACGCCACCCACATCGCATCGAGGCAGCTACCCTCAAACGCTACAAAGCCGCCTACCTGCAGCATTTTTCGCTGTGGAAACAAGCAGCTCAACGCCATCAAGTGATCTTGGCACGCATCCCCTCCGAGCTCGAAATCCTCAAAGCCTTGCACGCCGAAGCCATCGTCCAAAAAGCTCTCGAAAATCACTAATTTTTTCCCGTGCGTTGTGGTGCATCAATCAAGGGGTGCAACTGAAACTAGTGGTCAAGCGGCAGGCTAGCAAAAATGTTAAGTTAGCCTAGATCCCAGAGTATGGGGAAATTAGTCGTGATGGAGGCAAATTGAAACAGAATTTCAGAATTGAGAAGAAGGCAGGAGTTACTAGGTGATTTGTTATTGGTTGATCACGGAATCTCTGCGTCTCTGCGCGAATCATTTCTTTATCAAGGATCAGTTCTATCTGTGGAATTCAGTGGCTTCAGTTGTTGATAAGCCCGTTTCTCTGGACTGAGCACATCGCGCCGAGATTTTGCTCGACTTAGCCAGCTTTGCAATGCGGTAAAATCGCCAGATTCGAGCAACTGCATCACGGTCTTCATCTCATCAAGAGATTCATGCAAATTCTCTAACAAGCATTCACGATTCTCTAATAAAATCTCCGCCCACATAGCTGGATTTCCAGATGCGACGCGCGTGGTATCACGCAGGCCACCACCGCCGAAAACTGAGAGTTTCGGATCTTTCAACGCAACTGTAGCTCCAACGCAGGCGAGAAGGTGCGGAAAATGGCTAATGCGTGCGCATAAGGCATCGTGCTCAGCAGAACTGCACCACGAGGTCCGGCATCCGAGAGATTGCCAAAATTCCTCCAACGCTTGGCATTTTTCCGCAGCGACATTTTCATCATTCGTCAGCAGGCAAGCGGCATTCAAAAAAAGATCCGCGCGAGCCTGGGCGATGCCGCCTTTTTCACCGCCTGCCATTGGATGACTGCCGATGAAATCATAACCAGCAGCAGACACGATCGGGCGCAGAGTCTCATGCGGCAAGCGTTTGACGCTACCAACATCGGTGATCAGGCAGTTTTCAGGAAGTCCAGCCGCTATGGCGTTCGCCAACAAAGGAGCCATTGCGCCGACGGGCACCGATAAAATCAAAAGATTAGCGCAAGCGACAGCGGCAGCGAGATCGGAGGTGGCATCTAGCCCCAAATTTAAGGCCTCGTGGGTCGCTGCATCTCGGCGCGACCATACTCGAAAAGTATGCTTGTTTGATTGCGCGAGTGCGATGGACCCACCGAGGAGGCCACCACCCAGAATCGTAATATGTGTGAGAGCGGACATGGAAAAATGAATTCGCCGGGCGCATGGCCCGGCGAGTGGTATGGGTCGTTTAAGTATCAGGAGTTCGATCGATTACGGCACGCGAAAGTGTTTTTTCTCGGATGCGGGATACTGAGGATCGGCGACAAGAGTACCACTGGGAATGTTGCGCACGTCGACGACTTTATTATTGAATGGGCTGAATACAAAGCCTGGCTTACCGGGAACAGCAGCAGCTACTGGGTGATTCCTTGGTGGCACAGGCAGATTTGGTGGTTTAGGGAGATCGGCATCCTCGTCGAGGCGAGGCTTAGGATTATTGTTTGTAAGTGTCTCATCCGCATCATCCGCATCATCAAGATGGCCCTGATCCTTCTTGCGAGCCTCTTCCTTCATGTGAAGTTCTTCTCGCTTCGCTTCAATTTCTTGCTGCTTTTTGTCGGTAACTGTTTGTTGTTTTTTGCTTTGCGCGCGGCGATTCTGAATGGGTCTACCATTTTCATCGTAAGGAACGCAGGAGGAAAAAATGGAGGCACAAATTACCGTGATCAATGTGTAGATAAGTTTACCGTTCATGATTTTTATGTGAGAATATTCGGAGGGTAACAATTTGCGGGTGCGGAAAGAATATAGAAAATGCCCGATGTCCGTCAAGCACACATTCCATGACAACGTCATGAAAATGAAAATGGCTCAGATGGCAAGGCTCGCGGCAGAGTCTGCACGTGCTTCTTAGATACATGCTTCAAGGCCTTGTGGGGATTAGGAGTCGACAGTTTGAGCGAAGGGTAGTTCACGGGAGATGCAGAATTTACGCGAACCGTATTCATCGGTTGATGGGGTAACGAGCAACCAAGCTATTGAGCAAGAATAGGCACCGAGAATGTCGTAAGACCATTTAGCATCGGGCAATTTTCGAAACTATCAGCAAGACAAAGAAGCAAAATCTGACGATTTGCGCTTAAGAGAGCGATAAAGCTAACTACGGCGTTGGCGGAATGATGCAACAATATCGTCATTTCACCCTTCAAGGGGGTCGTCATAGCGCTTGAGCCTCAAAAGAACGTATGCTCATATTCATTGCTATGGTGTAAATGGGGCGATGGGATTATTTTACATGCGCTGCTCATCTCGTAAAGCACCTCAGAGCGACAAAAACATCATACTCTTTTGCGATTCCACGCTTTATTGCGGTATTTCTCTCGACAAATGCTTTCGATGCCGTGGGTATCGGGCTCGATCTGGATCACGCTCACCTGGCGCGACAACTCGCCTGAAAAGGCATGAGCGCGCGAAGGATTCATCGTTGGTAGTGCAACTGACCCTTGGTGTAACAATCCATGCAGCCCTCGACGCTGACCTGCACCTGCAATTTTGATGCCGCAACTATTCACGAGATCATGAACGACGGGACGTTGAAAACAAAAATCATCAGACGAATCCGCATCGACAGCGGTTAGCATCACCTCGGCATTTTCTTTGGCTAGAGCTACGGCCAACGCTTGATGAATGAAACGATAGCTTTGATTTCCCGGCATTTCTGCAAGGTTGATCCCGCGAGGTATAATCAAAGTGTAGGTCCAGTCATGACGGTGATCCACCACGCCACCGCCGGTAGGACGTCTTACGAATGCACGTTCCTCGGGAATGCGTCGCGCTGATCCGAAATAGCCCAAGCTCATCCAATCCCCCGCCCATTGATAAACCCGCAAAATCGGCACTAGGGCTTGCATCCACAGCCATTCATCCACCGCCATCGCCTCGGGTCCTTCACGAAACAACGGATCAATCCACAACTGCAACTTCTCCAACACGCGGAAAATTTGACACCTTTTTGCCTCATGCTGCAATTATCATTTTACAAATTGCATTTCCTCTCTCCATTATCCACCCATGCCAATCACTGCAAAACCTCAAGCCGCCCTGTTCATCGCAGGACATGGCTCTACCGAGAACCCTGATTCCTCAGCGCCATACTTCGAGCACGCCGATGAAATCCGCAAGCGCGGGCTATTTGCCGAAGTGAACTGCATTTTCTGGAAAGAAGAACCCTCTTTCCGCGAGGCCTGGTATCTCACTGATTGCGAGGAAATATACGTTGTCCCTGATTTTATCAGTGAAGGTTATTTCACGCAAGATGTGATTCCGCGAGAACTGGAACTCACTGGCCCTACGACCACCGTTCGAGGAAAAACTTTTCACTATTGTGCTCCCGTGGGCGTTCACCCATCGATGACGCAATTGCTGTTACGCCGCGCAAAAGAAGTGGCACCCGATGTGGACCCAACTCAGACCACGTTGATCATCGTCGGCCACGGCACTAACCTTAATCCCAATAGCACCAAGGCGATCAAGGATCAATGTGAACTCCTGCGCCAACAAACTGAGATTCCTTACGCAGCAGTGCTCGATACCTACATGGAGGAGCAACCCTTTATCGCCGATTGGCACACGCTCGCTGAAACTCTCAATGTAGTAGTTGTGCCCTTTTTCATCTCGGATGGATTGCACTCCTTTCAAGACATCCCGGTTCTGCTAGGCTTCGAATCAGAAGTCGGCGCGGCAGCAAGTCAGCGCGAAGTATTTCGTCACAACCCTCACGACCTCCATGGTCGCAAGCTCTATTATTCCTCCGCCATCGGCACCGAACGCCTCATCGCCGATGTGATTCTTGACCAGATTCACGACTTTGATCAACTCCATTCCAATAACGCCAATGACACGCATTGAAAAACTCCAGCAACTTCTCGACCAAGGATTTCACCGCATTGGTCAGATCGAAATTCTGCGTGCCGAGAGCATCGCATCTCCTCCGCCCTGCGCTTTCCTGCTGTGCCACGAAGATGACATTGAGCATGTGGTGAATGCCTCGGGTCATCCATCTGGCTTCTCTGAAACCTGTAACCCCTTCGACGCACGCGACATTTCCACCTATGCTGATGATGGCGAATACCGCTTCACCAAGGGGCAAATCAACCTCAAGCGCCGCTGGGTGATGCATCTTGCAGACATCACGGCACTTCATGAGGCAATCGAAAATTTTTACCCATCGAATTTCAGTCTTTGGTTAGCGCAACAACGTGGAATCTTAGAGGTGCAAACTTTGCGCGACAAGCTGAATCGCCAGACGGGAATGTATCGCTTCGCCCGCAGTATCAGTAATGAAGGGGCGCAAAAGTTGGTGCAACGAGTCTGCGGTCCAGCTCACCAATGCGCGAAGAAAATCCTCTGGCAAATCGATGCTGACACCCCGCTCGAAGAAAGTGAAGCGTCTCGTTTCAATGGCATCGGCAGTGGCCTCGCCGAACCGCATGCTATCCCTCTGCTGTGCCGAGAAGCCTGCAATCATTTCGTCGCCGAGTGCCGCAAGGAATCGAAAAAGGAATTCGAAGCCAAAGCGCAGGCATGAACGCTCGCGCCCGCAAAGCCCTGTTTGGTGGAACTTTTGATCCCGTTCACGAGGGACACCTGCACATCGCGCGGATAGCACGTGAGCAATTATCACTCGACAGCGTGATTTTCCTCCCCTGCTCGATTTCACCACACAAAATCACACCCAGCAGTGCATCGATCATCGATAGACTCATCATGCTTGAGATAGCTACTGAAGATCAGAACGGAATGCTAGTCAGCGACTTCGATGCTCTGCAAGCAGCTCCCGCTTACAGCTACCGGACCGTCGAGCACTTCACCGCGCTCGAACCAGAAACCGAATGGTTTTGGATTATGGGCTATGATCAATGGGAAGCGCTACCGCGCTGGCAAAACCCAGAAATCCTTGCCAAATCAGTAACATTTCTGGTGTTTACCCGCGATCAAGCTCCCCTTCCGCGGGAGGGATATCGGATGAAAGCACTACAGGGCATTCATCCCGCCTCATCCAGCGCGCTACGCGAGCGTCAAGGGCCTGATCATCTTCGTGCTGACTGGTTGCATCCCAAGGTTCTCGCATGGATTGAGCAACAGGGAAAATATCGCTAGAAATTTCCCCCTATCAAAGACCATCAGCGCAGAGCATCAATCATTTCACAGAGCTGGGCTAGTTTGCCTTTCCATTCTTCCAGTCGCGCTTTTTCTTGCTCTACGACATCAGCTGGGGCACGATCTACAAAGCTCGAATTGCTGAGCTTTGCTTCGCATTTTACTACCTCCTTGCTGAGTTTTTCGATCTCTTTGCTGAGCCTTATGCGCTCTGCATCGACGTCGATCAAGCCTTCAAGCGGCAAATACACTTCACCTACGGGCGTGATGGCCGCAGGTGTGCCTTTCGGAGCCTCGTAGGTATCATCGATAAGGATTTCGGCAGCACCGGCAAGCAATGCAAGAACATCAGCTTCATCGTTGAGCCACGCGGCGGCGGACTTAACGATGAATGTTACATCGCGGCGAGTCGCCACATTGTATTCAGCCTTCAAATTGCGCATACGCCCCGTAGCCTCATACACCGCCGCTGTTTTTTGACTGGCAGAGCCAGCATCGTAGCCGTGAAGCAGTGGGAGCGCAGGTAGTTGCTGATTCATTAAGAATTCCCCTTCAGCTACATAGCCCATACGTGCCGATAGCTCCTCGGTAACGTGCGGCATGTAGGGATGGAGCAATTGCAAAAAGCGACTCATTACAGCATCGAAAACTGCCAAGGTGCGATCGCGCTCTGCGGCAGTGGCATGACTGCGCAGGTCACCTTTTACCGCCTCCAAGAACCAATCGCAGAACTCACTCCACAAGAACTCGTGCATTTTCTGTGCGATTTCACCAAATCGGTATTCACCATACGATTCCTCGATCTGCACGGTGAGCGCATCATATTTCGCCATGATGTCAATGTGATAGGGGCGTAACGAATCGAGAGACGGCAAAGTCAAAGCTCGACCATCGCTTGCCATTTGGCGGAAACGGCAAGCGTTATAAATTTTGTTCGCAAAATTCCGCCCTTCTTCCACCTGCGATTCATCAAAGCGTACATCGCTGCCCACGGGAGCAATGCGCAGCAAGCCGAAGCGCAATCCATCAGCACCAAATTGATCCATCAAATCGAGTGGATCGGGTGAGTTCCCGAGCTGTTTGCTCATCTTGCGACCTTGCTTATCGCGAATGATTGAGGTGAAATAGACATTGCGAAAAGGCAGTTCATCCATGAACTCATAACCCGCCATAATCATCCGTGCGACCCAGAAAAAGATGATGTCAGGTCCGGTAACGAGATCGTTCGTAGGATAGAATTTTTTCTGCGTTTCGTCATCCATCGTCGCGAAAGGCCAGAGCCATGAGCTGAACCAGGTGTCCATACTATCTTCATCTTGGATCCAGTTTTCAGGATCGGATGGTGGCTCGGTGCCGACGTGGATATCGCCCTTGGTGCGATCAGACAAATCAAGAGTTTCAGCACTTTGCAACGCCTCGGACTTTTCTTTGCAGTACCAAACAGGAATGCGATGCCCCCACCAGAGTTGACGGCTGATGCACCAGTCTTGAAGATTTTCCATCCAGTGCGCAAAGGTTTTGCGCCAGCGATCTGGACGGAAGGCAATCTCGCCGCTCTCTACCGCTGCCGCAGTGCGCTCCACCGACGGGTAGCGCAGGAACCATTGCAGCGAAAGGCGCGGTTCGATTGGCACGTCCGCACGCTCACTGAAGCCGACATTATTGGTGTAGTCTTCTTCTTTCACCAGAGCGCCCATTTCATCGAGCATCTTCGCAGCCAGCTTGCGAGCCATGAAGCGATCAACGCCATCCAACTCGGGGCACTCGGGGCAATTGATGCGACCATCGGGATGCAAAACATCGATGATTGGTAAATCGTGGCGCTGACCGATTTGGAAATCCACACGATCATGCGCAGGTGTGACTTTCAACGCCCCCGTGCCAAATTCTTTATCCACCGCATCATCAGCAATGATCGGAATGGCCAAACGTGGAAAGGGCCTCCACACATGCTTGCCAATCAAATCCTGATGACGTTCATCGAGTGGATTCACTGCCACCGCCGTATCACCCATCAGAGTCTCGGGGCGAGTGGTGGATATCTCCAAAAAGCGGCCAGGCTCTTCCACCACCTCGTAACGCATGGTGTAAAACTTCCCACTCTGCGGCTTAGGGATCACCTCTTCATCGCTCAGAGCAGTTAATGATACGGGGCACCAATTGACCATGCGAAGACCGCGATAAATCAACCCTTTTTCGAAAAGCTTCACAAATACTTGCTGCACCTCGCGGGTGTAGTCGGCATCCATGGTAAAACGCTCGCGTCCCCAATCGCACGAGCATCCCAGACGTTTCAGTTGCGAAATGATAATACCACCATACTGATCCTTCCACTGCCACACACGCTTGAGAAATTCCTCACGCCCGAGATCTCGGCGCGATTTGCCCTCTTCCTTGCGAATCAGTTGCTCCACCTTGGTTTGCGTTGCTATCCCAGCATGATCAGTGCCTGGTAACCACAATACCTCGAAACCACTTTGCCGAGCACGACGTGCTAAAATATCCTGCAACGCATTATTCAAGACATGTCCCAAGTGCAGAATACCCGTGACGTTAGGCGGAGGAATCACGATCGAGTATCCAGGCTTTGCGGAACGCGGATCCGCTTCAAAACAACGGCCTTCGATCCATGCTTCATACCATTTGGCTTCCACATCCTTCGGTTCGTATCCTTTCGGTAATTCTGACATCGCTCGGCACGATTGCCACAGCCAGCGAATCTTGTAAAGAAAAGCATGAACATCTCCGAGAATTTCGTGCAACTTACGAACCTCCATACCGCACTCCCGTATGGTTATGCCCAGATTTATTGAGACTGCAAGCGATCAACCCCATGATCAATTTCCCTCACTCGCGCGGTATTTTACCATTTTTACAAAAAAATACTTGAAATTGGCACGATAAGGGCTTAAGTGAAGCAGTAAACCTTAACGTCAAACTTTTTCCCCTTCTTAACCAAACTTCCTGATCACCCCTTGAGCCTCATTATCCTCCCTTGTATCATGCTTAACAAAACATTTTCCACGCTATCGCAAATCATTACTCCAGTCACTCCTGAATGGTCACTCGTCTCCCGCCGCAAAGCCCTAGGGATCATGGGATCGGTAGGAGCTGCCATAGTCGCGGGTTCGCAATCAGCTTCTGGTTTCTTTTCGCGCAAGCCTACAGACCCAACTTTGAATTACGATGAGCTCCCTGCCATTTGGGTTGAAAGACAAGGTCGCAATCTCAATGGATATGTCGACTTCATCGCGAACTTGAAGTTGGGAAAAATTACAGTGCAGCAAGTGATCTCTGCTCATGCCAAACAAAAAGGCTCGCTTTGGAACTCCCTGCCACCACAAGAATTATGGAAAAACATCGGCACCACTTTGAAAGTAATCGATTACATCTCGAAGAGCATCAACGTGCCAGTTCGTGAACTTGTTTCGATCTACCGCGCCCCTGTCTACAACGCACGCTGCGCAGGAGCAAAGCGAGCCTCTTGGCACCAGACAAATTTTGCTTGTGATGTTACCTTCCACACCAATGCTGCAACCATCACGCGCACCGCACGCAGCCTGCGCAATCGCGGCCTATTCCGCGGCGGAGTTGGTGGCTACTATGGATTCACTCACATTGACTCGCGCGGTCAAAACGTCGACTGGTGATCGCATACATTCCTTGCAATGTTTGCCAATTTTCTAACAATTCCATTCGATTATCGAATGGAATTTTTTTATCTCAAATCCACCTGTTGACTCGACAAAGCAAGCGCTTCCGGCGAAAGTCCATCTCAGCAACGAATGTTTCGCATTTCTGATCGGTATCTGTTTTTTCAAGTTCTCCAAGCCACGGTCTATGCCGTAGTGGCCTTGAGCTTGTTCATCGTGCTTGGTCAAATATTCCAAGAAATTCGCCCTCTGCTCGTCGAAAATCGAGTTCCCTTGCCCTTAGTTGGAAAATTCATACTCAATGTTTTTCCGAAGTCGTTGATGTTCACCATACCATGGGGCTTCATGGCAGCCGTGATGCTCGTTTTCGGCAGGCTATCCGCAGAGAATGAGCTCAACGCATTGCAACTCGCTGGCCTAAGCTTGCCGCGAGTGGCTCTTCCCGTTATCATATTAGGTGCCTTACTGTCTTCACTTTGCTTATGGATCAACACCTCCATCGTCCCACGAGCTAACGCTCGGATCGACAACGTCGTCTACGATGCTGTAGAGCGAAATCCCAAAGACTTGATCAAGCCCGGCATGATCACTTCGCAAATTGAAAATCTTCGCATTTTCGTACAGAGCAAGGATGGCAAAAAACTACAAAATCTGCATATTTATCGCCTACCCGATCCGAAAAAAAAGACCGAGAACACAGGTTGCGAATATGTTTACGCAGAAGATGCAGGCTTAGGTGTAGACCCGCTCAAAAAACAAATCAAGCTCACGATGAATTCGGCCTACATCGAGAGCACTGGCAAAAATCAAGAACTCCAAATCATACTCGCTTCCGCTGCACCGTGGAAATACGATTTGCTTCGCGAAAAAAAATTCCGCGCGAATAGCATGACGGAGCAAGAAATTCGCCACTACCTGAGCAATCCTCCGCCCGGACTCAAACCGATTACTATTGCAAAATTCCACTCTTCTATCATCCAGCGCTATACCTTCGCGATGGCAACATTTTGTTTCGCTTTCATCGCCATTCCCCTTAGCCTCGCGCGCCGCAGACAGGACTCGACATCAGGCATCATTCTCGCCCTATTGTTAGGTGCTGGATATTTCATTTTCACGCTCTTAGCTCAAAAATCCGGAGACGTTCACAAAGCGATGATCATCCTGTGGTCTCCAAATGTGCTTTGCATTCTCGTCGGCATCCACCTCTTCCACCGCGTCCGATTCCGCTAAACCATTCCCCATGCTTACACGACATCCAGTCAGCCGTGTGCTTCAAGGTGTTCGCTCGTTCTTCACGGGTGAGGTCCTTGAAATGACCCCGTGGATTGGCCCGCTGCGGCGATACGATTTGTTCAAGCTGCAAGCAGATGCACGCGCAGCTCTGAATGTTACAGTTTTAGCAATACCTCAAGGTATCGCCTACGCCGCGATTGCGGAACTACCGATCGTCTATGGTATCGTATGCTCTGCTGTGGCCGCGATCGTCGCACCGCTGTTTGCTGGTTCACGCCACACCATTCTAGGCCCCACTAATGCCACAGCCTTCATGCTATTCTCATTCTTCGCGGCCTCTCCAGCCTTGCGCGAGCGCGAGGTGGAATTGATTCCACTTTTGGTGATGATGGTCGGAATTTTTTGCTTGCTCGGGGCCCTATTGCGTATTGCCGATTTACTGCAATACATTTCCCGATCCGTCCTCGTCGGCTACATTGCAGGTGCCGCCGTTTTGATTATCGCCAATCAATCAGAGCATGTAATCGGTGTGGAATTTGATAGCGCAAACACCCGCACCTTCATCGGCCAACTCGGTGAGCTCTTCAAAAACATGCACCGTTCCCATTGGCCCTCGGTCGTCACCGCGCTCTCAACTTTACTTGGGTATCTCGCGCTAATGCGCTGGAAACCACGATGGCCGAACTTTGCGCTCATGCTCATCATTTCCTCAGCGATTTGGGGCACGCTCGCATTTCACAAAATCGGGCTGTTTTCTCAAGTCGAGTGCTTTACTACCTTCCAACTCCAAGACCTTACCCTAAGCTTACCCCACCTCAATCGTACGGGCATTTTCGATGATGTCAGCGCTCTTATGGGCCTGGCTTTTGCGCTCGCCTTCCTCGCCTCACTGGAAAATACGGTGATGGCAAAAAGTCTCGCCTCACGCACCGGTGAAGCACCACAGGTAAACCAGGACATGTTTGCGGTTGGCATGGCCAATGTAGCAAGCTCACTCGTAGGTGGCATGCCCGCTTCAGGCTCGCTAACGCGCTCTGCTCTCAATGAATCCTCTGGAGCGCGCACCCGATTTTCCTCGCTCCTCTGCGGCGTCTATACCTTAATCGTAGCCATAGCCATCGCGCTATCACCTGCCTGGGGTGTGCCACTGATCGATTTTGTGCCAAAGGCCGCCCTCGCAGCTCTCATTATTGGCCTCGCTTTCTCTTTGTTCAATCTGCACAATATTCGCGTTTGCTTGCGTGCCACACCCGACGATGCCGCAGTGCTGATTGCAACCTTCGCATCGTCCCTCATCGCGCCACTTGACACTGCTATTTTCCTTGGTGCGGCTGTATCCATCGCACTCTTCTTACGCCGCGCAAGTAGACCCCACCTCGTCGAATACAATGCCTCCGACTCCGGTGATCTCAGTGAAATTCACGGCGTTAAAGACCGCAAAAATCCCTCCATTTCTCTCGTCCACGTCGAGGGAGATTTATTCTTCGGTGCGACGGAAATTTTCCGCTCGCAGATCCAGCGCATCACCTCAGATCCATCGCTGAAAGTTATTATCCTGAGACTTAAAAACGCTCGACATCTCGATGCCACATCCGTGATGGCCCTCCAGGAATTGGCGTCGTTTGTGCGCTCACAACAACGGCATCTTCTCATCTCCGGTTGCCCGAGATCAGTCTATCGCGTCCTGAAAAATTCTGGTGTTCTTGCTATTTTGCAAAATGATTGTGATCGTAGCAAAGGAGAGTCCAATGTGTTTCCGGAAAGCCCGAACAACCCGAACCTTTCGACGCGCGGAGCACTAAAGCGCGCACAACAATTGCTGGGCACCAAAACAGCCGAAGTGGTGATTTTTATCGATCAGACAAAAAAATCTCTCTAATTTTGCAACCTTTTCTGAGCGGCGGAGTTTGATCATGTAGAAAGCAGTCAAAAGCTCTCTCCAACAAAATAACAACACAACTCATGAAACACGCATTTAACCTCATCATCGCCTCCGCCCTGATCGCTGCAGCAAACGCACAAGCCCCCGAAGGCAAGCCCGAGCGCAAAGGCCCTCCAGGCGGACCTCCTGCCGAAATCATCGCCAAATTCGACAAAGACGGCGACGGCAAACTCAATGACGAAGAACGCGCTGCCGCTCGCGCCGAATTCGAATCCATGCGCAAAGAAGCACAGGCCAAGTTCGACACCGATGGTGACGGCACGCTCAGCGAAGACGAGCGCACAGCCATGCAAGAAGCTCGTAAAAAAGAAATGCTCGAAAAATTCGATAAAGACGGCGATGGTAAACTGAGCGAAGAAGAACGCAAAGCTGCTGGACCACAACGCGGCGGCCCAGGACGCCCAGGCGGACCCAAAGGCGGACCCAAAGGCGGCGGCAAAGGCGGTCGCCCTGCTGGTAAATAAGCGAATTTTTTTGCTACCACCACACACTACATTCAGCCCGCTGCCATCACGCAGCGGGCTTTTTTCGCTGTCATGCCATCATTTGCTTGCTAAGTTTCCACTCCTGCCATTAGCTAGTCGCTGATGATTTGGAACATCAACGGCCGCATGCTTGATCTAACACAGCGCGGCATGATCATGGGTATTCTCAACACCACGCCCGATTCTTTTTCTGATGGAGGCAATCATGCAACGCGTGAACTCGCATTGCAACACGCATTGCGTATGATCGATGAAGGCGCGGAAATTATCGATATAGGCGGTGAATCAACTCGACCCGGCGCGCCAGAGGTCTCTGCCAATGAGGAAATTCAACGCGTCATTCCCGTCATCGAATCCCTGCGCCAAACTTGGAGTGGACTAATATCCATCGATACCTCCAAAGCCATCGTGGCTCGGGCGGCTTTACTCGCTGGCGCCAACATTGTCAACGATGTCAGTGGTCTACGCCACGATCCTCTCATGATCGATCTATGCCGAGATTCCAATTGCGGCATCATTATCATGCACATGCTTGGCAATCCGCGAACCATGCAAATTAATCCGCGATACGATGACGTCGTCCATAGCGTGAGAGCATTTTTTCAAGAACGTCTTCACACGCTCAATCTTGCAGGCATTTCAGCGGACCGTCTTTGCTTCGACCCAGGCATCGGCTTTGGAAAAAGCGCCGATCACAACTGGACTCTAATGGAAAATCTGCATCGCCTATTCATCGCGAACCGCCCCCTTCTGCTCGGTGTGTCAAAAAAATCATTCATCGCTAAGCGAACCGGTATCTCTGACATCGGTGCGCGGACTTGGGCGACCATCGCCCTAACGGCATACGGTCGTGAGCAAGGGGTGATGTTGCATCGCGTTCACGATGTGCGAGAGAATCTCGACTCCTTGCGTATGTGCGAAGCGATTCTTTCTACACCTGCACGCTCCTAGTCTAATGAGAAAAATCAAATGTCTCCGACCGCGATTGATTTTAATCAGGCAACAAGAGTATTCTGGCGTGTAAAAAAATTCATAGACCAATTTTACACGCTGTGTTTCCTCACCCCAACCCCATCAAGATTCTTGCGCACAAATGGCTCTAAAGTGGTTGATGTGATCTAATTTTTTTCGAAATCACTCTATAAAGTGCGCACGAGAGGACTCGAACCTCCACATCGTTGCCAATACTAGTACCTGAAACTAGCGCGTCTACCAATTCCGCCACGTGCGCGTGACCTTGTTACGGGGAGCAGAATTCAACATACTTCCCGAGGTTTGACAACAACGATTTTACAATTAAAAAAAATCTGATTGATTCTTCCACGGGTTACGCTCCAATCAATGCATGCGCAAAACGATCCCGCTTATTGTGCTACTTTCTGTAGCAGCTGTTGCCTTTTTTTACTGGGGCAAAAACCAAAACAAAGACCAAGCGTCCAAACAAACCATCAAGGAAAATGCCACTGTGGCCATCGCCCCCTCTGAGCCTTGGCCTCATTCCAGTTCCGACATCGCAGCCGACTCCAAGACCACCTTTGGAGCACTTCCCAATGGCATGCGCTACATGATCTACCCTAACACCGAACCTCCTCAACGCGTCTCCTTACGCATGCACATCGCCGCTGGCTCGCTCATGGAGGCAGATGACCAACGCGGTGTGGCTCATTTCTTGGAGCACATGGTCTTCAATGGTTCCAAAAATTTCACCCCTGACGAACTCGTGCCACGCATGCAACGCCTTGGTATCGGCTTCGGCGCTCACGTCAATGCTTACACCTCTTTTGACGAGACCGTTTACATGCTCGATCTGCCCGATCTCTCCGAAGAAACCGTAAAGCTCGCTTACACCGTCATGCGCGATTTTGCCGATGGAGCCCTTCTCAAACCAGAAGAAATCGATAAAGAACGCGGCGTCATTCTCTCAGAAAAAATCAGCCGTGATTCCGTCAACTACCGCATGATGCAGAAGCAGTTCACCCAGCTCCTTCCTCAATCACTGCTCCCACACCGCTTCCCCATTGGCACGGAAGAAGTCATCAGCACGGCGCCCCGTGATCGTTTCGTCGACTTTTACAGTAGATACTACACGCCTCAACGCATGACATTCATCGTCGTTGGTGATATCGACCCGAAGGCTACTGAGGAAGTGATCAAGCAGACTTTTGGCGACGTAAAAAACCCCGCAAGCCCGGGTGGAAATCCCGACCTCGGAAAAATCGAAGCACCTCAAGGCATTCAAGCCGCTCTTTTCACCGATAAAGAATTGTCCAGCACTGATATCTCCCTCCTCGCGATCAAGCCCTACACCGTGCTTCCTGACACTTCAGAAGTCCGCGCTTCACGCATGCCACTCAGCGTTGCGCACTCGATCCTCAATCGCCGCTTCCAACGCATCACTAAACAGGAAAACACTAGCATCCTCTCTGGTAGCGCCTCTCGCAGTCCGATGTTTCAATTTGTCGACATGGGCAGCATTGATATCACCGCCAAAGACGACAACTGGAAAGATGCTGTAAAAGTGCTAGAACAAGAGTTTCGCCGCGCACTCGAATTCGGTTTCACAGCAGATGAGATCAATGAAGCCAAAGCGAATATTCTCAATGCTTATGAGCAACAACTCAAAGCAGCGGCCACTCGTAAGTCCGATGCCCTCGCAACCGCCCTAGCCCAGTCGATCAACGATGGCTCGGTTTTCTCATCTCCTCAAACCGATCTGGATCTAGCGAAAAAAGCACTCGATGCCATCGATGCCGCCACATGCCAAAAAGCGTTTCAAGAATTCTGGCAAGTTGACGGTTACCACCTCATCCTCAGCACCAAAGAAGCCCCCGAATCAAGCAAAGATGAACTCGCGGCACTTTATGCTGAATCCGCAAAAACAGCCGTCACAGCACCAGAACAACGCGCCAGTCAGACCTTTGGTTACACGGAATTCGGCCCCAAGGGCAGCATAGCCAAGCGCAACGACATTGCCGATCTCTCGATCTCTCAAATCGAGCTAAGCAATGGCATCAAAGTAAACCTCAAACGCACCGATTTCACCAAAAATGTGATCAGCATGATTGCGCGCTTTGGTAACGGTCAACTCACCATGCCAAAAGATCAACCCGGACTCAATTTACTCGCTAACGCAGTCTACAACGCAGGCGGTCTCGGCAAACATAGCACCGATGAATTGCAACAAATCCTCGCCGGCAAAAACGTCGAGTTCACCCTCGGCATCGGCGAAGATGCCTTCACACTCTCAGGAAACACTACACCAGATGATATAGAGCTCCAATTGCAACTGTTCTGTGCATCACTCCTTGATCCGGGCTATCGCGAAGAAGCCATGCGCCAATTCAAGGCCGCATTGCCAATGATCGATCAACAGCTCAAGCACTCACAAGCAGGACCGCAAACCAAGATCGAGGCATGGCTCCACGGCAATGATGAGCGTTACATGATGCCGCCCACATCCGAGCTCGCTGCTTACACCGCAGATGACGTTAAGCAATGGCTCACTCCAGCACTCACCACAGCTCCCATCGAGCTCAGCATCGTCGGTGACTTCACCGAGGAAGCACTCCTGCCCGTATTGCTCAAAACCGTTGGCGCACTTCCCCAACGCAAGGCAGATCCCACTGACCTCAGCCCTCTGCGACAAGTAAAAACTCCTGATGCCCCAGCGCGTCGCGATGAAACCTACGACAGCAAAGTCCCCCAAGCCGTCGCCATGATCAACTGGAAGACCAAAGGCCTGCGCGACAACACCAAGGAAAGCCGCCGCCTCAATGTTCTCTCAGAAATTTTGAGCGATCGCCTACGTGAAGAAATTCGCGAAAAGCTTGGTGCGTCCTACAGCCCGAATGCTGGCGTGGATGGCTCCGATGCCCTTGAGAAATATGGCTTCATCTCCGCCATGTCGATTGGCAAACCCGAGGATCTTGAAAAACTGTTAGATGTAATTCTCAATATCGGTGATGAACTCGCCGCAAAAGGAGCAACGGCCGATGAGCTCGACCGAGCACTCAAGCCCACACTTGCTGCCATGGACAAAACTCTGCGCGACAACAGCTACTGGCTCAGCACTGTGATGATGCGTAGCCAGGAAAAGCCCGAAATTCTCGACCTTGCCCGCAATCGCAAAGCAGATTACGAAAGCATCAGCCTCGATGAAATCAACGCCCTCGCCAAGCAATACCTGCAAAAAGACAACGCGCTGAAAATCACCATTCAGTCCAATGCCGAAAAATAACTACTAACACCGACCTGAATCGGTCGAGTGTTCAAAAAATACAACCCCAAGGGCTACAGCCGAAAAGCCATGCACTTGGGGTTTTTTAGCGAAGAAATAGGATGATTCTGCATCAGCATTGATATGATTGCTCAGCTCTGCTTTGATCTTCTTACTCGTCGCAATCTTGAGGCTCAGTTTGAGATGAAATCTCGATTCATACCTTTTAGCCTTAGATCGCTTAGTAACTCGCCCCGCAGTGCTCCAAGCTCATTTTTTCGGAGGTAATGGTGAAGAAGCCAGAGAACAAATGAGGAGCTCAAAAATCATGTCAAGAATGATCATCGCAATAACTTACCCGATGCAGAATACGAAAACTCTTGTAGGCATGTCTTTGATACCGATTTCACCCATTTTCCTCGGATCTTTCTTGACCTCTCGCTTGACCTATGATTCGTACCGTGTAGTCTCCCCGTTCTAACTATGAGCGAGGCAGCGAAGAATTACAAAGACACGATCACATTGCCACAGACCAATTTCCCGATGCGAGCGGATTTGGTGGACAATGAACCCAAGCGCTTGGCTGCATGGGAGGGACGGAATTTATACCAAAACATCCTGCAACGCCGATTGGATCAGAAGGCGCCCCATTTCATTCTGCACGATGGCCCACCGTTCGCGAACGGCGATGTTCACATGGGCACAGCGCTCAATAAGGTACTCAAAGATCTGGTGGTGAAGTCCAAAACGATGGCTGGCTTCGCCGTGCCTTTCGTGCCCGGTTGGGATTGCCATGGTCTGCCGATCGAGTTCAAGGTCGTAAAGCAAGCAACAGGATTGGAGCCCGGTGAGATTCGTCGTCGTTGTACAGAATTTGCGCTCAAATTCATCGACATTCAGCGCGCGTCATTTCGCCGACTCGGCGTTTTTGGTGACTGGGAAAATCCTTACCTAACCATGGCTCCTACCTATGAGGCGGACATCCTTCGCGTGTTCGCAAAGATGGTCGAGGACAATCGCATCTATCAAAGCCGCAAACCCGTGCAGTGGTCGTATGGCGCACACACTGCCTTGGCCGAGGCTGAAGTGGAGTATGCCGATAAAACTAGCCCTGCGATTTTCGTCAAATTCCCGCTCACCAATGACTCTGGCGAATCGATGGTAATCTGGACCACCACTCCTTGGACTCTTCCTGCCAACCTCGGCATCGCGCTGCATCCGGAATTCACCTATGTGGTCGGTCGTTTTGAGAAAGACGGCAACTCAGATGTTTTCGTGATCGTACGCGAGCTGATCGAAACATTTTCCGCAAAAACAGGCTACGCCTTGGTCGAGACTTTGCGTGAGGAAAAAGGTCGAGCTTTTGAAGGACTGGAAGCGCAGCATCCACTTGTCAACCGCACCTCGCGGGTGATTCTTGCGAATTTTGTCACGACCGAGACTGGAACAGGTGCGGTTCACATCGCCCCTGGTCATGGCGCTGACGACTACGTAGCTGGCATGCAAAACAAACTCGGTTTGCTCTCACCCGTTGATGGCGATGGCAATTTCACCGAGGAAGCGGAAATGCCTGAGTTGCTAGGAAAGCATGTATTTGCTAGCAACGAGCCGATCATAGATATGCTAGCGGCCAAAGGACTTCTGTTAGGTCGTGAAGACTACAAGCACAGCTATCCGCATTGCTGGCGCTCGAAAACTCCGATCATATTCCGTGCGGTGGAACAGTTTTTCATATCGCTCGATGGCATCCGTGGTCGCGCGCTGGAGGAAATCGATCAAGTCACTTGGCTTCCCGCTTGGGGGCGCAATCGCATCTATGGCACTGTCGAAGCTCGCCCCGATTGGTGTATTTCTCGCCAACGGACTTGGGGCGTTCCCCTTCCCGTTTTCTATCAGGAAGATGGCTCTGTGATCCTCTCTGCCGATCTTGCCCGCAAGGTCGCAGATCTCGTCGAAACAGAAGGCACCAATGTGTGGTTTGAGAAAACTGATGACGAGCTTGCGCAGTTGTTAGGCTTACCAGTGGGCGTCAAAAAATGCCGTGATACCCTCGACGTATGGATCGATAGCGGTTGTTCACACGTTGCTGTGGTAGATCGCAATCCACAACTTCACGGACCTGCTGATCTTTACTTGGAAGCTACCGACCAGCACCGCGGTTGGTTTCAGAGTTCGCTGATGCTCAGCGTCGCATATCGTAATTCTGCACCTTACAAATCCGTCCTCACTCACGGCTTCGTGGTGGATAAAGACAAAAAGAAAATCTCCAAGTCCGATGCCGCCAAAGCGGGCAAGCCAACTGATGCCGCGTTTTTCTACAACAAATACGGTGCCGACATCCTGCGTCTCTGGGTTTCGTCAGTCGACTGGCAGAGCGAGGTTCCCTTTAGCGAAGACCTGTTCAAGCAAGTCGCAGAACCATACCGACGCTTGCGAAACACACTGCGCATTCTGTTAGGAAATCTCGAAGGATTTGATCCAGCAAAAGATGCGGTGACACCTGAGGAAATGCCGTTGCTGGATCGTTGGATTCTGGAACGCCTGAACGATGTAGTCGCAGAGTGTCGCAAGGCCTATGAAAATTTTGAGTTCCGCAAGGTATTCAACTCACTGAATCAATTCTGCACTACTGAGTTGAGTGCTGTGTATGTCGATGTGACGAAAGACAGGATGTATTGTGATGCAGCGGGGTCTCTGCGTCGTCGCGCCTCGCAAACAGCGATGTATGAACTCTTCAGCAGCATCACTCGCTTGCTCGCACCGATCCTTGTTTACACCGCCGATGAGGCATGGGAACATGCGACCTTTACCAACGGTAGCATCCACGAACAAGACTTCCCCGCCGCAAATCCGCTCCATGCGAGTGGCGATGCCACGCAACTCATGGGCCGCTTGTTTGAGATCCGCTACGCGATCCAAACAGCGATCGAGCCACGCATTCAAGCCAAAGAGTTTTCACGAAATAATGAGGCCGCCATCACGCTCACCATTCCTGCTGATGACATCGCGCTAACCGCTCTGCGCGATATTGAATCAATGAAAGAATTTTTCATCATCGCGGAACTCGATGTTAAGGTTGGCGGTAATCTTAGTGCCACTGCGCGCAAAACGGAGTTACCCCTTTGCCCACGCTGTCGCCGCCATGAGCCTTTGCTCGAGAGTGGTCTCTGCCAACGTTGCGATGATGTCATCCAATCCGCCTAAAAAATGCCATGAACCTCAGCCCGCGCAATCTCATTTGCTTCATCACGTTGCCTCTCTACGTGCTAGATCAAATCAGCAAATGGTGGATCGTCCTGACCTTTCCCGAACCGGGATATGGCAATCGCGAGATCGAAATCACCAGTTGGTTTGAAATCATCCGCGTGCACAATCAAGGCGTCGCATTTGGAATAGGTCATGGCAGTAATTGGGCACCGATCGTGTTTTTCTTCGTGCCCATGCTCGCGCTCTTTGGCATCGGTTATTTCTGGAAAAAAGGATTGTTTTCGACAAAGCCCGCAAAGCTTGCAGTGGCTCTGCTCTTGGCCGGGATTTTTGGTAATTTCACCGATCGTGTTTTCCAAGGATTTCAGCTCAAGCGCTACGCAGAAGAGAGTTTCTGGACTCGTTTATCGGAGGGCTACGTTGTCGATTTCATTAGCGTATGGCTTCCCGGCTTCGCAAAAATCATGCCCCGAAGCGGTGGCTGGTGGCCGACATTCAATGTCGCCGATTCCTGCGTTTGCATTGCTGCGAGCCTGCTGTTCATTTCTGGTTTTCTCGAAGAAAAAGCACTGAAGGCGAAAAAGAAAGCAGTCGGTTAAATCTGCGACTGCAATATTTCTAACATCAAAGCATTGCAGGCTAACAGACTTGGGACGCGAATCTCGTTACCTAGAATTTCCGCAGCAAAACAATGATCTGTGAGTAAATCCCTCGTATGCTTGAAGCGATCTGCTTTCGGCACACCAAGCCAATCCCAAGCCTCCTCAGGTATGCTTACCGTAAGATTTTGCATTTCCGCAGTGGCATGAAAATTGATTATGACCAATACCGCATGTCCGCTGACTTGATCGCGGCGCAGAAAGGCGTAGAGCCAATGTCCACTGCATGAGTCATCCGCCATGCGACCAAAATTCGGATTATCGCGATTGGCGAAATTCAAACCATAAAACTCCCCATGCTCGAATGCTGGCTGCTGAATGACATGCAATAAGCGCCCATACCAGTGACGCAATACCTTTGTCTCTGCGTCGAGCCCTGCGCCATCATAGCGACCCTCATTGATCCAAGGAATCTGCGCCGGCATTGACCAATAATCGAAAATCGACGTTCTGCCATTGTCTCCCGCAAAGCCCTCTGAGCCATCAGCCCGTTCGCCGAGCTCTTGTCCATTGTAGATCATCACGGGGCCACGTCCCATTGCAAAAAGTGCCGCACAAACAGGCTTGCCAACTTTACTTCCTAGGTCAGCCCATTCACCACGAGCTGCTAGGCGGACTTCATCATGATTTTCTCCATAGCGGAGCGAGCGATGAAATCTTCCGCCTGTAAAAATCAGCGCATCGAGATCATTGCACCACTTACCCTCATCATAGAGTCCCATCAGAGCATCGTAAATGGGATCGTCATAAACCGCATCAAATCCTACGGCGAGTAACTCATCGAGCACATGCCCGTCACATAGTTTTGCTGGGTCATTGTCGTAAGCTTCGGCCATAAAAAACACGGATGCGTTGCGCTGACGTGCACGCGTAACCAGCCAAGCCCAAAATTCCATCGGGACCATGTGCGCCATGTCCACACGGAATCCGTTTACCCCCATCTCCTGCCAGTAGGACAAGATGCGATCCATTGAGCGCCATGTGCGGGGCACTTCTTCGAGCGTAGCATCAGCTCCGGGCAAGTGCGAGGTATCTCGACCATGCCGAAAATCATGTCCGTAATTCAATTTAACTGTATCATACCAATCGTGCCGGCTAGGTGCCCAGGTAATTGCATTATTTCCCGTGACACGCCCAATGTGAGTCTCTGGCGCAAATCGACCATCACTGCTCGCTATGCCCTCTGTTGGCAACCGCAGCGGCGGACCGCTTCCTGAATCAACAGGTTGTAAATAAAAAAAATGATTATCTCTGCAAAAAAAGACTGAACAGTCATCATCACGCCCCAGGTCTTCCTCCTCAAAAATATCAGATCGATACGACCGCGCTACATGATTCGGTACGAAGTCGATGATGGTTTTCAGACCATAAGCCTCACACCGAGCTAACAAGGAGCGGAACTCATCCATACGCTGTTCAGGATTCTGCGCGTAGTCTGGACTTACATCAAAATAATCACGAATCGCATAGGGGCTTCCAGCTATTCCCTTCAACAAGATCGCATCGTCTGCCGGTCGAAATCCATATGCCGTGCCAGATGCGTGCTCCAGCACCCCCGTGAGCCAAAGATGGCTGATTCCCAGATCACGCAGTGATAGCAATGCTGCATCATTGATATCCTCGAACTTGCCGCAGCCATTATCCTTCAGTGTGCCATTCCATTTCCTAGTTTGATTGGTGTTGCCAAACAATCGCACAAAAAGCTGATAGATGCGCGGACGTGTGGAACGAGAAATCGACATGAGTGAGGATGCATTCAAAGGAAACGCTTCATCACCTTATCAATCCTTCGAAGACTTAGGATCCAACGCATCACGCAGTCCATCTCCGAGGAAATTCAATGATAACAAGGTAAGCGAGAAAAACAGGCTAGGAAAAAATAGCAACCAAGGATTGGTCAGCATCATATCAGCACCCTCCTTAATCAATACGCCCCAAGAACTGTTGGGCGGCTTCAATCCCAAACCGAGGAATGATAAAACTGCTTCAAACAACATCACGCCTGGAATCGTCAGCGTGGTATACACAATGATCGGACCGATGCAGTTCGGCAAAATGTGACGAAATAAAATAGTAAAATGAGAAAGCCCGAGTGAACGCGCCGCCTCAATGTATTCGAGTTTTTTGATGCTCTGCACCTGTGCGCGCACGATCCGTGAGATCGTCAACCATGACAGCGCACCAATCGCTAGAAACAAAGGAACCATCGTCACTAAGGGCTCGATTGCTGTGCGCACCGCATTAATTTTATCATCGCTATCAGTATCTGCGGTAAATAGATCGACCAAATCAGCAGCCCACGCCGCCGTCATGTTTTCGAGCACTTTTCCTAACAAAATCACCACCACCAGGAACGGCATACCGTAGAGAATGTCCACGCAGCGCATCATCAAGGCGTCGACCTTGTTACTGGCATATCCAGCCACAGCGCCATAAATCACACCGATACTCACTGCCACGAGAGTCGTCAGTACGGCCACAGCAATTGAAATCCGCCCACCATAAAACACCCTCGAGAATATATCACGCCCTAGGTGATCGGTGCCGAACCAATATTGCTGATTTGGCTGCGTGTTTTTCACTAGCAAATCCTGCGCATTCGGATCAGCTAGAAGCGGCGTAAAGGGCAAGATTACCGCGGCTAGCACAATCAGCAGCAGCAAATACATTCCCAAAACAGCAGCATGGTTTTTCTTGAGTCGCTGCATCGCATCAGCCCGAAGAGAAGTTCCTTTTTGAATGACAAGAGACATGAGAAATCAAGATTGAGCGCGAGAACGCGGATTGAGCCAAGCGATGAGGAAGTCCGATGCAATGTTTCCTAGCGTAACAAGCGCGCCGTACAATAATACAATTCCGAAAATCACGTTGGCATCGTTCGTTTCAATCGCCTTGATGAAGTGGCGTCCTAATCCCGGCACTTGAAAGACAGCTTCAATGACCAAAGATCCAGAAATGATCCCCGCAAATGCCGGACCGATGTAAGCCGCCGATGGAATCAAGCCACCACGGAGGCAATGTTTCACGAGGATTTTCACTGTTGAAACTCCCTTCGCTCGGGCTGTGCGCACAAAATCTTGTGAGAGGACGTCAAGCACCCCCGAACGAGTCAAGCGAGCCAAGTAGGCTGCGTATCCAAGCGATAAAGTAAAAACAGGCAACCCCCATGTGGATACCTGCCGCACATCCCAGCCCATCACAGGAAACATTTGCTTTGAACGCCCAAGATACTCCGCAAGAATCGGACCAATGACAAAGGACGGCAAACACAGGCCGATCATCGCGGTAGCCATCAACAAATAATCAACCATGCTATTTTTCTTATATGCTGAGATCACCCCGGCAGGCAAGCCGATAAGGATCGCGAGGATCATCGACATAATACCTAAGTGAATCGAAACCGGAAAAGCCTGCGCCATGATCTCGTTGACAGGACGACCTTCGAGGCGTGTCGAAACACCGAGGTTGCCTTCTAACAAAATATTTTTTAACGGACGAATGTATTGCACATGCAATGGTTGATCCAAGCCCAACTGCGTCTTGAGCTTTTCAATCACATGAGCAGGTATCGCTTTTTCGGTTTGGAAAGGCCCATAAGGTAGCGCACGAATTAGGAAAAACGTCAGCGTGTAGAGCACGAACAGGACCACAATCCCCTGCAACAAGCGGTTGATTAATTTGCCAATCATGGTGCTCCTTTCTCTGAGTTTAGTTCAACGGCAGACCATGGGTGATTATCTAACAAAAGTGGCTGCCAATTTTTCACTTGGGGCTGCAGGAGATACGTTTTCGCCTGCCACGCAAAGGGAATGATGGGCTGCTCCTCCATCAAGAGCTTCTCCGCTTGCACGAAAAGTTTCAGGCGCTCTGCCGGATCTGCCGAATGAGCAGCATCATCGAGCAATTTTTCAAAATCGTCACTGTGCCACCCCGTGTTATTGTTGCCGTTGCCCTCAGTCCACATCAGCAAAAATGTAGTTGGATCGAGATAATCACCAATCCACCCAGCCAGTGTCACATCGAAATCGAGCTTTTGCTGAGCGGAAATGTATGAGCCATAGTCCATTGCATGAATATCGAACAAGATGTTCAAGTTCTTTTTCCACATCGCCTGAATCGCTTCACTCGTCGACCTGGTCCCTCCTGAACCGATCAAGATTGAGTAGCGAGGAAATCCTTTACCGTTCGGATACCCAGCCTCTGCTAGCAGTGCTCTAGCTTTTTCCAAATCATAAGCTACCACCGATTCTGGTTGATACGCACCCAAATCTGGTGACAAAGTATCGGCGGGGGCAAAACCTTGCAATACGGTATCACAAAGCGACTTTCGATCGAGAGAGAGAGATAATGCCATCCGCACGCGAGGATCATTCAGGGCCGGGCGAGTGACATTGACGCGCACAAACCGCGATCCTACATAAGGATCTTTGCGTAAAAACTGTGGATATTCTTTTTCCATTTTCGGCACGAGATCTGGCGGCAGTTGATAAGTCATGTGAAGCTGACCTGCTAAAAATGCTCGCGTCTCAGTATAAGTATTCTCAGTCGGGAAAAACCGCACGCCATTGAGTTTGACATGCTCAACATCCCAGTAGTGTGGATTTTTTTTCACCGCCACATGATCGTTCATTTTCCATGATTGCAAAACAAAGGCGCCATTGCCAACAATGTTCCCGACATCAGTCCACTCGGTAAAACGGTCGGAGATCTCTCCATGCTGTAGCACAATGTGTTTCGGCACGGGAAACCAAGTGTAGTGGCGTGTCACTCCAGGCAAATAGGGTACAGGCTCTTTCAACTGAATCCGCAGGGTGTAGTCACCTTCCGCTTTGACACCTACCTTCGCGAAGTCGATGATTTCCCCTTTGTTATATGCCTCTGCGTTTTTGATGAAATACAACATCTCAACATAAGGAGCAGCAAGCTCAGGATGCAACATGCGGTTGTAGGCAAAAACAAAATCATGTGCTGTGACCAGTTCACCATCAGACCATTTGGCACCTTGGCGCAACTGAAAAACCCACTCCGTGTAGTCGGCATTGTGCTCCCAGGAAACAGCGGCAGCGGAGGGCATTTCTGTATCGCTTTGTGGGTGATCACCGACCAAGCCCTCGAACAAACTGCCGATCACCTTGCTCTCGATCACGCCCGTGACCAAATGAAGATCGAGAGATTTCGGGTCGCCGCCATTGCCAACGAGCAAGATTTTTTCCCGATTTGCTTTCTCGACTTGCGTCTCCTTCTGGCACGCTGTGAAAAAGAGCGTGAGTATCGAAATCAAGTACAACGAGATTCTTGTCATGTTCAGAGGAAGTCTTGCTTTGATCGAAGTGCGATGCAAGCCGATTAGCGGAAAAAAATGACTTTTTTCAAACAACTAGCAGTTTGCTGGGTAATGCTTTTCAAAAACCAGAGACTTGCGACCACTCGCCTCCAGCAACTGCCTGCGCGATGCGGGTAAAGACGCCGCTCCTACTTCCGTGTAGCCCATACGATCACGGAAAAAATCAGCGGCCCGATTCGTCAACGCAAAGACTCGTGGCACTTGTTTTTTCATCGCCATCTCTTCGGCGTGAAGAACTAAGTCTGCGCCATAGCCTCGACCTTCGTGCGATTGTTTTACATAGAGGCAAGCTATCTCTGCACAGTGATCCTCTGGATATTCATGAAGAGCCACACAACCGACCACGTTATCGTCGATCAGCATGACGCGGTAGTCTCCGATGCGATCTTCGATCTCTTCATAATTGCGAGGAACCAAAAAACTGCGACGCACCGAGCGACCAATCATACCAAGCAATTCAGGGATATCCTCGGAGTAAAGCTCACGGATCACGCGATAGCTGTCAGCGTAGACCATGGTGCCGACACCTTCGTTCGAGAACAATTCATCTACCAAAACGCCCTGCCGCATTCCATCAAGAACGTGAACACGTGATACGCCTCGATGGCAAGCAGTCGCCGCCAAGCGCAGTAAATCGACGCCCTCGATGAGGCGCGTATTCCCTGCTCCATCGGCCCATTCCTCGGCTTCCGATGCGCGCACCGCATGAACGGGAGCGCCATCGACTAAAATGCTTTTTTTTAGCAACGCAATCAATTTTGTCGCACCAAGAGCAATCACCAAGTTCACAAGATCGTCATCGAGTGGTCCATGGCCCGTGGCATTCACCACGGGCACTTGACCTCGACCCAAAATCTCCTTGGTTTCCTGAACCAAGCCATCACTCGTAATCGGCTGTCGAGCCATGGCTACCTTGATTTCGCACTCAAGACCCCAATCGTAAAAATCCTTTACGTCACCGCCTAATACAACAAGCACGAGCTTCACGCCCACATCTTCGAGAGCAGCAAGATCGAGCAAACACTCCGCCACAGCAGCCTCGGGCAGTTTTCCAGCCTCGATCATCACCACGAAAAGACGGCCGCGGAATTGCGGCACATATTGAAGCACGGCACGCACGTCGTTTTGCACACGCACTCAGTGACATAACTTAGTGCTGCCCGCAAGCCTTGATTGCGGGCGATAGTTGATTACAGGCGCTCAAGTTTACAGACCTGGCAGGTCCACCGATTTGGTGAACTCATAGGAATGCTCTTGTAGGAATTTGGCCTTCGCTTTTTCATCAATAAAGGTCCGCGTCTTGAGCTGATTGATACCCGTATCGGAGAGCACCGTGATGCTGATCTCGCATCCTGTGACTTTACCCGATTTGAGTTGTTCATTGGTCACAGACATCGCCCCTGAAGCTGGTGTGCCATCGGTATCAAGGCGATCACCATAAATGCGAAACTCATTGGCCGTGCCAGCATCACCCAAGGTCACACGCACTGGTTTAACTGTAGAACCCACACTCGTGGGGTCAGATACATCGACCCGGAAAGTGATCGAATATTGATATACGTTTTCGCAGACAAACTCGTATTGAGAATCGGTGCTGCCTGAATTCGAAGTCGCAGTTTCAAATCGATTATTCCCACCTTCCGCGTTGAATGCTTGCTTCAAGTCAGGCTTAGCAAGAAGCGAATCAAAGGTGGGCTTGGGATCAACCAATTGGCGATAGAAAACAAAGGTAGAGGTAGGGCTCTCACTGGCGTCAAGAGGATCTTGGAATGCCAATTTGTAGGAGACTGCACAAACATCACCACCGAGGTCCTTGGAGGTGCCGAGAGCTCCTTGGTAGCGATCGGTAGCAGAGGTGAAAAACATCAACTCAGCAGCGTTAGTACTCTTATCGCGGTCAGGACCGGGCAAATCAGTCTCTGTTTTGCAGTAGAGCCACTCGTTGATGTTGCCCGATCGGAGAACGATACTCTCGAAGTCGCGGGCCATCACATCAAGCATTGCTTTCGCTTGGCGAGAAGCACGCACTTCGGCACGACTGCGCTGCCATGCGCCCATCGCTACATTGGTGATACCGACGAGCATACTCATGATCACGATGGCAATGCCCATGGCCACCATGAGCTCGACCAAGGTGAAGCCCTTCAGCGTTGAGAGCTTGTTGGCTTTGTGTTGAATAGGTTTTTTCATACGAAATGGGAGTTAAAAATGAATGATTAGCGGCGGACAGCAAGATTTCTACTGAACATCGGAATGGGGTAAGAGGCAGGATTAAACTTCCCACCTGGCCTCAAGAAGTTCACATCTGTAGTCTGAATCTCATAAAAATCGGCAGTGAACGGAATGACAGCTTCGGGATAGCCATCGGCACCCTGTCCCGTGAGAGCTGAGGTCGGAGAGTTTGCAGGTTGTGGGGGTGGAGTGATTTTACCAGCTTCACCAAGGGTTAGCCCCGCGTTGTTACTAAATACCAATTGGGTCATTTTCACGAAAAATACTCGACCTTCGAGAGCTGCCATATCTTCCACGAATGCTGCGTTATCACGACGGCGAAACATCGGCTGCACGACGAAATCTTTGCCTGCTTGGCCGTCTTTTTCTAAATAAGGAGTCATGGTGCCATCAGCGCGCAGCGTGTTGGGATCGCCGCGGTATTGGTAAGCAAATACCACGTTGTTCTCTTCGTGCGATTCCATAATCCACTCATAGGCTTTGTGAAAGGCTGTTGTTGCCTCACCATTGTTACCCGAGGTAGGGCGATTGGTGGAAAGTTCTTTTTCCAAAGCACTCGTGAGGCGATCGGCTTCTTGCACGTTGATGGCCTTGCGGATGGTCTTGGTCGCGGGACCGAAGACACCCATAAATGCGGTTAGCATGACAGCCAGCACACCGATGGCGATAACGGTTTCCATCAGCGTGAAACCTTTGCGTTTTTTCATGTGGGAATGTTTCATATGTGGTTATTTCGGGGGGAATTAGAAGCTTTTGATCGAATTCAAATCGCCAATTTGACTCGGATCACGGAACATTGATGTTTCACCGTTCGACCAAATGGTAAATCCTTGAAAATCTCGCTTGGCAGATCCTGTGATGAGCGGATCTTCTCCCTTGGGACGCGCGCCTGCACCAATAATGAAAGTAGCTCCTGGATTGAAGCTGAGGCCTTGGCTATTAAATTCGTAGGAGATGTAATTGCCCGAGTCATCTTGCTTGGAAAAAGTGAATTGATTATCCGTGGTACCATCGCCGCCAGTCGCGTTTTCCTTGCTCAAGGCACGACTATAAAAAGTTCCGTCTGGCAAGGTATAACCACGGCTCACGAGTGACCATGAATCGATCGGTTTACCATTCGCATCGGTGTTTTGCGCGGCGATCACCATGCGGCGAAGGTAGGAACTTTGCTCGTTGATATCACGTGCATCGATCAGCACTCGAGTGTTGGTGCCACGACCAATGGCGATTTGACGTGCTTCTGCAAAAACGGCTTCAGCATTGGCTACGGCAGTCGAAGTACCTTTTCCTCCCGTCAGATTTTTGATACCCATGGCGCCCATGGTCATCAACGCTGTCATGATCACGATCACAATCAGCAACTCGACAAGACTAAATCCCTTAGTGCTGCGCGGAAATCCCGATTTAGGAGCAATTGGTTTTTTCATAAAGTAGATGGGTTACGAGGAATAAGATAGCAAAGATGAATGATTAATCAATAAAAAAATGTGAATACATCGCAATTACTAAAGGGTCAGGATTTCGTGGCATAACGCCCCCTTTTTGGACCGCTCATCCAAGCCCATGCCGAGCGAACAGTCTCCACAATATCCAGACGTGTGGCTCGCCAACCAAGTAATTCTGCCGCTAGACTCGGGTCAGCAACAAGATGTGCAGGGTCACCAGCGCGGCGATTTCCTAGCACCAGTGGCACAGTCTGACCAGTAACTTTTTCGACAGCACTGATGATTTCTTTGACAGAGATACCAACTCCCGTGCCGAGATTGACGCGAACAGAGTTGCCGCCGTTCGCCAGGTGATCGAGAGCTTTCGCATGCGCTGCCGCCAGATCTTTGACGTGAATGTAGTCGCGAATGCATGTTCCATCAGGTGTCGGATAGTCAGTGCCGAAAATTTCCACAGGTCCCGCCTCGCCGGTTAGGGCCATCAACACCCGTGGTATCAGATGGGTTTCAGGATTATGATCTTCACCAATCAAGCCATCTTCTGCACAGCCACTGGCATTGAAATACCGCAAACAAGCCGAACGCAGACCCCAGGCAGTCTCACAATCGGCCAAAATCCACTCAAGCATCAATTTGCTACGACCATACGAATTGATGGGTGATTGACGTGTCTTCTCCGTAATAGGAATTTGATCGGGAATTCCATAAGTTGCGCAAGTCGAGGAAAACACAAAGTTTTTGCAACCGAATTCCTCCATCACCTCCAGCAGGGCCAATGGTTCCGCTGTATTGTTCCGGTAGTATTTCAGCGGCTTAGTCACTGATTCTCCAACGTAGGCAAAGGCAGCAAAATGCACTACAGAAGAAAAATCATAACGCTGGAAAAGACTGCGCAGTAGCGCGTGATCACCAATGCCACCAAGAACAAAGTCAACCGCGGTATCAATGATCGAGTCCTCGTGCCCATGCACCAAATTGTCAAGAACGACGATTTTTCGCCCCTCTCCTGCCAAGAGGCGCACCGTATGCGATCCAATATACCCCGCCCCGCCTGTCACCAAAATCGCTCGCGTATCCATCATAGTTTTTCGTGAAGCGAGAAAAACCGATGCGTGAGGTGATGTCAATTCTTTCGCTCGAATATCTTTCTTGAATGGCGTTGAATATTTTGCTTAAACTCACGTCACACTAGTGAAATGAAAAAACTACTTATCTTAGCGGCATCCGTCAGCACTCTGGTTCTCAGCTCTTGCTACATTGACCCCTACTACGGAGGCTCCGTCGGCTATAGTTCATACGGCTCATCTGGTAGCTACAGCTCTTCCGTATTCATAAGCACAGGCGATAGCCGCTGGGCCTATGATCCGTATCGATACTGCTACTATGACCGCGTCCGCGGCAGTTACTACGACCCTTACCTCTATGGCTACTACCCAGTTGGATACTTGCCGACGCCCATTCTTGGATGCCCACACCCTGGAGGTTGGTCGGGGCACGGCTACTGCCCTCCTCCATCGCGGATTACTGTACGAAATCTCTCGCGTTATGATGATCGCTTAAGCAACTACGAGTCCGCCAATTATCATTGGTCGCGCAAAGTTAGCTCCGGCGGCACTCCATCTTGGATGAGCTCATCGCAACGCTCACAACTTCAACAGCGTGCCTCGCAAAACTATCAAGCACCCGCAACACCATCAGCGCAAGGTAATGGCTGGATGAATGGCGGCTTCAATCGCGGAAATTCCTCCTCCATGAATCAGCGCCCCTCCAGTTTTTCTGGTTTTGGCGGCAGCAATCAAGCTCAACCACAGACGCAATCACCCACCTTGATCAACGAGGCATTGCAAACCCAACCACGTCCCAGCAATGGTGGTATGTTTGGCGGGCTCGATCGCAGTGGTCGTGGCGCATCCCCTCGCATTGATTCTAGCCCACAGCGTCAAGAAAGCATTACAAGCATCGAAACCCCGCAAATCCGTGAAGAACCCCGCCAGACTCGTTCAACCAATAGTGGCTGGAAAGGTTCGCAAAAATCCGATGATGGTCCCAGCCCCTTCAGCGGTGGTGATGACAGCGGCAGTCGCGGCGGGTTGAGAAGATTCCAACGCTAAAAAGGTAGTAGGAATGGGCTAAAAGCGCTGAACCTATCAACACATCTCAAGACTGAGTCTCCGCGCTCAGTCTTTTTTTGCATCTGGATTCCCGATTGCTTGATCAACGAGTTTCCTCACGGATGCTTCAATTACCAAAAAGTAAAGGCCTTGCTCCTTCGAACAAGACCTTTATTGGCTCGGGTTCTAGGATTCGAACCTAGGACCTAATGGTTAACAGCCATCCGCTCTACCGCTGAGCTAAACCCGATTATTTTGACGCTGTAGTTACCTACGAGGCGCGGCAGAAGTAAACATTTTCACTGCGTAGGGTCAAGAAAAAATCACAATAAATTTTCATCTTTTTTCTAGTCCTTGATTTTTTAAGGAAATTACGACGCAAGGATCAAAATGCACGATCAAAAAAAGTCTCATTAAAAACCCAATCTAACAAGAAACAAGTCTTTCATAAGGCAGAGGAATTCTAACATTTTTTCAACGCACAAACATCCCCATTCTAATGATTGGAGTCTTCAATCAAAACATAAGGCATTGATACAGAACCAACTGCGATTCTCGAATAGAGCCACAAAAAAACCGCAAGTGTAGAAACCAAGCGGCAATTTTCAGTAATCTGAATTTACGCGATTGCTTCTTGTGAACAAGCAATCGAGTGATGATGTATTGGTCGGGGCGGCCAGATTCGAACTGACGACTTCCTGCTCCCAAAGCAGGCGCTCTACCAGGCTGAGCTACGCCCCGAACGGGGCAGCGAGTATGATCGAAACCTACTCATATGGCAAGATAATTTTTGGAGTTTCTCGAAAAAAAGTTGATAATGCTTGTGATTCTAACAAAAATCATCACTTCCTCATCATCTTTACTATGAATACATTCTCATAATTGAGCAACAGCTCATTGAAGCGCTAGCGCTGCGTCGCTAGGGACTGCGACATCGAGCAAACTCCCAGCCATGATATCTTGCAAGCACTGCAACACCGCATTCTCACCCCGCAGCGCTTAAGATCGTTTTTGTTGTCATAGATGTGAATGCGTTTATCAGATGATCAATGATCAACGACTTGATCAGTTTTATTCACTAAAACAGGGCTTGGCGACCTTGCCTGTGAATATCCGACTTTTTGAAGAGCATGATTTTTCATGGCTGCCCGCAATGATCGAAAATTCCGAGACTGCGGCGAAGGAGTAGCCGAACTTGGATCTGGCTCTGGATGGGATTTCTAGCGTGGGTTGCCTATGGATGATCGAGACGATCTTTGCAAGCTATCCTGACTCGGTTTGTGCATACGCTCACCCGCCCAGTGATCTGCTGCATCAGGAATGGCTACCAGGCAAGTGTGACATCGCCACATTGCTAGAGAAAATCACGCAATTTGGCTACGTCGCAGCAACTCGCAATCAGCATTCAGGTCAAGCGAATAGTAAAAACTGATGGCACGGATGGACTTGTCTAGAGCCTTCGCGCTACATCCGATGGCTTTTTCTCTTCCGACCTATTTGGGAATGCAGCGCGATTTCATGATCGCGGATTTGTTTCGCCTCATCACATTTCTCTCTGCCACTTTTTCGATGCAAGTGGGCGGCACTTGGTTCATGAACAAAGCCTGGTGAGCTTTGCAGATGGGTTCCGTGCACATTGATATCGATTGCGCTGCTTGCAATTTCTCTGAAAAATCAAAGTTCTTTGGTTGAACAATCTCATTCGACCCGCTAAATTCACTCCGATGTCACACGGTGAGAATACGTTACTAAAAAACCACTCTCATAAATCATTCCTACATTCGCTGTTTGAGCGTTTATTACACTCGGAGAGATACACCATTTATCAAGACGCTTTTCGAGCAGCTACAAGCCTGCCTTTGCGTCTTGTAGTCGCAGATACTGATTGCTGGTGCATCGATGACCAATCGATCAATCGCAGTCCTTTTTGTGAAATAATTAAGCTCTGTAAAAGCGCTTGCCATGCCTGCATCGAAGTCAATGCTCGCTTGATGAAAGAGGTAGAGTCCAATGGCCCTGCCACCTGTAATTGCTTTGCTGGTCTCTACGCCTCCGCCGTGCCGATCAAGCTCGGGGCCTCCACCATCGCGTATTTGAGAACTGGTCAAGTTTTTTCACGCGCACCCGATGCACACTCATTCGAAGATGTTTTAGCTTTGCTCGGCAAAAAAAACATCCCCGCAACCGAGGTCGAGCTTCTGCGCGAGGCCTACTTTCAAACCAGAGCCATGGAACCGCAACGCTACCAGAGCATGGTCACCCTGCTGTCCAGCTTTGCGGAGCAACTCTCATTATATGCCGAGCAACTCTCGATCATCGATCAAGGATCCGAGCCCGCAGCAATTGCTAAGGCCAAAAAATACATTCATGCTCATTTGGATCAGGCACTCCCTCTTGGTGAAGTCGCCCGCGTCGCCAGTCTCTCCGAGTCGCATTTCTGCCGTCTATTCAAAGACAGCACAAATCTCACTTTGACGGATTACATCAATCGCTGCCGCATTGAGTGGGCTAAGCGCGAACTGCTGCGTCCTCAAGTTCGCGTCTCAGAAATTGCCTACCAAATTGGATACCAATCACTGTCGCAGTTCAATCGCTCATTCGTACGCATCACAGGCACATCACCCACCGCCTTCAGGCGTGAACAATTGAAGCGCGCAGCATCCTGATGTGATTTTACCATTTTTCCCAAATTTACCCCATCCTGTGACTTGACCTTTGACATTTCTGCGTGAATTTCTCACATGGGAAAACACTACGCAATCATCGGCGGGACATCAGGCATTGGACAAGCATCGGTCGCTCGGCTACTCGCTAGTGGTCACTCGCTCTATGCCGCATCGCGCCGCCCGGAAATTTTAGAACAACTGGGCATCCCGTCACAATTTTTTGATGCACTTGCCCCCACCAGTCTGACCTGGCCCGATAAGCTCGATGGCTTAGTATATTTTCCCGGTAGTATCACACTCAAACCCTTTCATCGCTTAAATATAACAGATTTCATCAACGACATTCACGTCAATCTGTTAGGTGCAGTGCAGGCATTGCAATCGGCTTTGCCCGCGCTCAAAGCCTCCCAAGATGCATCGGTTGTGTTATTCTCTACTGTAGCCGTAAATCAAGGAATGCCCTTCCACGCGTCCATCGCCGCCGCAAAAGGTGCGCTCGAGGCTCTAGCACGCAGCCTCGCGGCCGAGTGGGCGCCCTTGATTCGTGTAAATATCATTGCGCCATCATTGACGGATACACCACTAGCAGGATCTCTGCTCTCCGATGATGCCAAGCGCGCGGCCTCGGCGAAACGTCATCCCTTGCAGCGCATCGGCAATGCTGATGACTTGGCGCAAATGGTCGAATTCCTTCTCAGTGATGCGAGCCGCTTCATGACAGGACAAACTCTGCGCCCCGATGGCGGATTGACATCGGTGAAACTTTTCTCCTAACAGAAAATGTTACCGTTGCTCCAAAAACACCTCTTCTACTGGCGCATCTGGCAGAGCTTGCAGGAAGTTTTTCCCATAGCGTTTCGTGAGAATTCGGTTGTCTAAAATATGCACGTATCCGCGATCTTTGCCAGTGCGGATCAGTCGTCCTACACCTTGGCGCAATTTGAGAATCGCCTCAGGCACGCTATATTCCATAAATGCATTACCTCCTTCGACTTCGATCGCCTCGATCCGCGCCTGCGTAAGCGGGTGATCCGGTACCGCAAATGGCAAACGTGTGACGATCACATTCGACAAAGCTTCACCTGGCACATCCACTCCTGTCCAAAAACTATCCGTGCCAAACAACACACTGCTCACATCACTGCGGAATTCCTCGATCATTCGGTGCCGCGTCATACCCGCCCCTTGGATCAGCAGTTGCCAACCTTTTTTGCGAAAAAACGACTCCAATTGGGTAGCCACATCCCTCATCGCTCGGTAACTCGTAAACAGCACAAAGGCCCGACCTTTGCTCAACTCAACAGCCATGCGGATTGCTATCGCTAAGGATTTCCCATACTTGGGATCCGCTGGCTCAGGCATATCACGGAAAATTTTCACCTGCATCTGGTCCTTGTAGTTAAAAGGACTACCAATCGTTAGACTCCTTACATGCTCTGCCCCTACGCGACCCTTGAACCATTGCAAGGTAGGGTCCCCTACCCCTAAAGTGGCACTTGCCATGATACAAATTTTACCCGGAGCGAAGAGCAAACGCCGCAGCGCTTCCGCCACGTTCACGGGTGCCGCATGCAAGGAATATTGAATCTCCTCACGCCCACCGCGCTCTACCCAATAGACATTTCCCTCCTGCTGTTGATCGAGAAAGACCTGCACCGTGCCATGCACCTCGCGCAATTTCTGTGCCGCATCTAACAACTCAGCCTTGCTCGATTCACCTTCCACATCTTGTGCCAATTCATCAATTTCACTCCACAACTCCCGCAACGGCCCAGCGATGCTATTTTCGACCAATCCAGGCCGACGCACACGGAACTCTCGTGAATATTCACCAAAGCGCACTTGATCCGCCACGCTCTCAAAAAAATGATCCGCCTGCTCCAACAATGTTTCCACCGCCTTCATCGCCGAGGCCTTCCGATAGCTCTTAAGCAAACCTTTTTTCGTTCGTGGATGATAGAGTCGCAGCAAGTCAAATTTCAACCCCGCTTGACTCAAGCGAAGCCCCAATTGCGATGCCGCCACATGCTCAATCGTATGGGCCTCATCGAGCACTACGAAGTCATTCGGAAACAAAAATCCGCTCATCGCGCCGCTATCGCCCTCAGCCACATCATCTGCGGCTCCCAGCAATGCAAAAAACAAGGTGTGATTCACCACCACCATCTTAGCATCCGCTGCCGCCTTCCGTGCTTCCTGAAAGAAACAATTCCCACGCGGACCACAAGTGCGCGCCGTGCAAATGTGCGGATCACTGCACACCTGCGACCACACCTTCGGCGATGGCGTAAAATCCATACCGCTAAGGGTCCCATCCGTAGTACTCTCCGCCCAGCGTGCGATGGCATTGAGCTCATCGTCTTCAGAGCTTGTAAAAAGATCTGCCGACTGCTCCCGAGCACGCCGCAACCGCACCGGACACAAGTAGTTGGATCGCCCCTTCAATAACACCGCAGGAAAATCATTGCGGAGAATTTTTCTAACGATGGGGATGTCTTTGCGAATCAACTGCTCCTGTAAATTGATCGTATGCGTCGAGATCACCGCCTTGCGTCCCGTCTCAAGCGCAAAACGCGCAGCAGGCAGCAAGTAGGCTAACGATTTTCCCACACCCGTGCCCGCCTCCGCGAGCAAACAGCTACTGCTCACCATCGCTTCTGCTACCGCTACAGCGAGATCTTGCTGCTGAGGCCGATATTCAAAATCCTTCGACCGCGCCATCAAACCGCTCGTAGAGAAGGCCATGCGCATTTCCTCCGCAAGGTCCGGCAACGGCACCGCCACATTTTCCGGAATCGAAATCATTCCATTACCTCACCTGCTTGCGATTGCAAAAATTGCACGCGCGCATCAGCTTCCTTCAAAGTGACAAAGCCATCTTCGTCGACATCAGCACCATCAAAGCGCATTTTCACACCGCCCTTGGACACTTGTTCTCGGAAAAACTCATTAAAAACCACCTTGCCATCGCCATTGCGGTCGTATTGTTGAAATTTGACATAACGGAAGTCGGGATCAATGTCCTTAGCTTCACTCCACGATACAGACCCACTGCTATCGTAGTCGATACTCGCAAAAACACGCGCCAGCTCGTAGCGATTGGCTTCATTCAAAGTAAGCTTGCCATCACGATTCGCGTCTGCATCACGAAATTTCTGACGGTCTGCCTTCGAGTACACCGACTGACAGGCGCACAGCATCATGCTAGAGATCAACATCATTTTCCAAAATTTCATCGTAATCATTTTGTTTGTAAAATCATATTACGCCCCAGCCTATCCAGAGACAAGCCAAAACCCCCGATACTTTTTCCGTTTTCCTCACCGTGATCTTCACCGCGAAAGAAAAGCTTAACACAAGTCAAAATTCATTACTGAGGGAGCAACAGTAACACCACTCGGTGAAAAAATACCCGACAAACCGCCAACGGCAAGAATGTTGAATACACAGCTACCTACGACGTTTCCAACAGCAATATCACGCTCACAGAAAATTCTAGCGCGATCGCGCCATACGAGACCACCGTCAAACCAACCACAAGAGCTGAAATTCCGAGAGAAAGAGCCAATCGTGAAGCTCTTTTAACGAGCCAATCTGCACCAAGAGCTAGGAGAACTAAGCCAACAATGAGAAGAAATATCTTTATTATCATCGATGAAAAAAACGAAAACCAAGAAATTATGGTAACTGCCCTCTAACAATTTGCCAGTAGAAAAATCAGCTCATTTTCCACTCGACGCACTGACCACTGCTCCCTCAACACGGGCTTTTTCGGCTAGCAGCGCAAATTGGTGACCCGCAAAACCATCTAGCCCTGAAGCTAACTTGCCTTGCGGACCGAACAAGCGATCCAATGAATCGATAATTCCTTCGTCTCCGCCGCCGTGACCAGCATAGCCGAGCTCTGGAGGATGCTCGATGATGATTTCCTCTGTAGCACCAGTCGTGTGATCACGCACCGATAATTCATAGGCACCAGCTTCTTTCCAAGCGTGACCGCCCTTTAAGCTTCCCCTCGTGCCGTAAATTTCCATCGAACGCCCCATATCGAAAGCTGTCATCGAGAAAGTTACAGATATTCCATTTTCCATCTCACCAGAGATCACCTGGTGATCCACTACATCGTTGTCACAATGATAGACACAGCGCCCCCACGGTGAGGTTTGAATGAATTGCATAATTTGCTCATCCGTGGCAGTTTCTGCTCCGTCGAGCACCATCCTCAACCAATTGCGTTTGTCGCTGAGATAGCGATGCGCATCATAAAAACAAGTGCTGATGTGCGGACAGCCATCGCTGCAACGCGCTGTGGCACCCGCAGGCGCATTGGCAGAGTGAAAATACTCAAGTCGTCCGAAACTAGAAACGTTTTTGATCTGCGAATCAGTAAACCAGCACAACAGATCAGTATCGTGACTGCATTTGGCGAGAATCATAGGCGTCGAATCCGCGCTAATGGCCCAGTGCCCCCGCACGAAGGAATGGGCCTGGTGGTAAGGTTCTACGCCCTCACTGGCATGAATCGAAATGATACGACCAAGCCGACCAGAGTCGATCACAGAGCGAATCGTTTGGTAAAATGGCGTGTAGCGTAGAACAAAACATAGACCAATTTTCACGCCATGCTCTTTCGCCTTGCGGTCGAGTATTTCACATTCTTCCAAACTCTGCGCCGCAGGTTTTTCTAACAAAACATCATAGCCCGCATCGATCGCCCGCAGGGCATGACCAAAGTGATCGCTGTCCTGCGTGGCAATGATGACGATGTCGGCGAGCTTTCCAGCTGCAAAAAAGTCATCATCGTTCGTGAATACTGTGACCCCATCGCCGAGATCCGCGATCAATCGCGCACGACTCTCGATCAAATCACAGGCGGCAGTCAATTGATACCGCTCCTTCGACGCCGCCGCAATGCGCGAGTATGTCCTACCCCTTGATCCACAACCTAAAACAGCAATCTTCATTTCTCGCTAGAACCTTCCTTTACATATAGACTGTTATACCAGTATAACTTGGGTCAAAATAGACAGGAAATCCCCTTTGGTGACAATGGAAAAATTCATAATTCGAGGAAATATTCACCACGCACATGAATTGAATTCATAGTGTATGAATGTAGTATTCAACACGAGCAGGCCCTCCTCTGCCGCCAGACACTTCTCGACGTTCGATCTTTGATCCCATCAACAACTCCATCATCCGCATTTCCATCGCTACGGCTGCGGGATACTCCTCAAACAAGGCCCACAGCGGATGGTGAAATTCCTCAATGCGAAAACCCTGTTTGACGTCGTAAGAACAACGAGCAAAACAGCCCTCCTTCTCGCGCAAACCGGTAAGAACCGTAGCTTTTTCAACAAGGGACTTAGCTCTTTGCATACGACTCATCCAGCGCTCTTGAAGCTCCACAAAATATTGGTGTAGCAATTTTTCTGGAGCATTAGAGCCAAACAATTGCTTCATGTTTTGCAACAAACTAAGTGTCATCGCCACCCCTGCTTGAGGAAAAAGCGCATCGGCTTTGGGTGCGAGACGATACATAATTTCCGGCCTGCCCACCGCCTTGCGCGGCAAACGACTACGCTCCAGATAGCCAAGTTTGAGCAATGCTTCACAATGCTGCTTCACTCCCATGTAGCTCATTTCTATGATCCGAGCTAATTCAGGGATCGACATGCCACCATGGATTTTCAATTCTTCCACGATCGAAACCCACTGCGGCCGCGCCAATTCTCGAAAACCATGCAAAAACATCGCCATCAATGTGTGCGAAAATTTTCATCCACGCAACAAGGAAAGCAATTTACGCCAATTTTGCCGATCGGGGCCTTTTCCAAGCACCGACGATCATCCCCATTCCGCCCAATAGAAACAAACCCGGAAACCACAAGGTGTAGCCAGCGGCTCGGGTATCGAGCTTGAGAACAGCCTGGCTCGGTTGCCGCGGATTGACCCAACATTGGGTCATGCTCCCACTCGAATAAGTAGCAACAAGCTCCTCTACGGTAGCTCTGTCGTTGCGTGGCATGCTACCCCGCAAGCTCCATAGCCGACTTTCATAGGGGCTGCCGTCAAAATCATAACAATACAAGACTTGCAAACGGTATTCTGGAGCCACAGTAGTGCCGATGCGTTGCTCTTCCACGCTCGACTGCAAGATCAGACACGGCACCTTCGGCCAACTCGTCATCCCTTTTGCTCGCGCATAGCTACGCCACATCAGAGCAATGAAAATCCCAGAAATCACACATAGCGACAACCCAACTGCCGTTAAATACCATTTTCCTGCACAATTTGTTCCACTCACGCCGCATCACTAAGCCAAGATCAGCAACTTGCCAATAGAAAATCGACCATGCAATCGTAATACGAGAAAGCTCAAGCATGTTCTGACGACAAAAAAGCGCAGCAAGTAATACTCGCTGCGCTACTTTAAAAAAGCGAGAAGCAAAAGCTTACTTCACTCCTTTTTTGGAAAGGCGGGTGCCCTTGGTTGCACCTTGACGTGCTTTGAATTTTGGGTTGCTTTTGCAGATCACATAAAGCGTGCCACCGCGTTTTACCACTTGGCAATCAGCATGGCGGCGTTTGGCGGAATTGAGTGAGGAAAGAACTTTCATTGTGTGTGAGATAGTGATTTGGGAGGGAGAAACTAGCGGGGCGGATGATTTTGTAAAGGCATTTCTTTGAAAAAAACACATTTCTTTTTGATCATACGTCGCGCATGATATTTCAGAAATTTTAATCGTCGTCTTCGTCGTCGGGAGGTTGTGGGGTATCATCTTCTTCACCGCCATGGTTGAGAATGAAGGCGAGGTCGTCGATGCCGAGGTTGGTCGCAAAGCCCTCATCGCCGAGCACGTTGATGACAAGTTGTGTCTTCTGGTGCTGGAGAATACGGATCTTTTCTTCGACGGTATCACGGGTGAGCAAACGGTAAGCAATGACCTTGTTTTTCTGGCCGATCCGGTGGGTTCGGTCGATGGCTTGGTTTTCTACCGCTGGGTTCCACCACGGATCGTAGAGGATAACGTAGGATGCGGAGGTCAGGTTGAGACCAGCACCACCGGCTTTGAGCGAGAGCAAGAATACGCTTGGATCCTTGGTGGTTTGGAATTTCTCAATCTCCCCTTTCCGATCTTTTGTCTGACCGGTGAGGTAATTATAAGGTCGGCTTTCTCCTTCCAAGCGAGCCTTGATGAGGTCGAGCATGGAAACGAATTGCGAGAAGACGAGCACTTTGTGACCTTCCTCGTGGAGCTGATCGAGAAGATAGAACAACGATTCCATCTTGGCACTTTCTTCCTTGAGGTATTTCGGGTCGATGAGACCTGGGTGGCAGCAAATCTGACGCAAACGCATAAGTCCTTGCAGAATCGCAAAGGAGTTTTTCTTAACTGCCTCGTCAGAGTCCATACCGAGCAACGCTTTTTGAATGCGCTTGAGTTCGGCACGATACAGCTCGAGCTGCACGCCCTCCATTTTGCTGTAAACTTCTTCCTCAGTACGTGGTGGGAGGTCTTGCGCCACTTGGGACTTGGTCCGGCGGATTAGGAACGGACGAAGGCGAGCGGCAAGACGTTGTTGTGAGCCTGGATCTTTGCGCTTGTCGAAACGTTTTTTGAAATAAGCACGGGAACCGAGCACGCCGGGCATGGCGAAGGCCATAAGTGACCACATATCCATGAGGCGGTTCTCGATGGGCGTACCTGTAAGGACCAATCGATTGCCGGCATCCAACTCGCGAGCTGCCTTGGCGGCCTTCGAGTCGGGGTTCTTAATTTGCTGACCTTCATCGAGAATGACGGTGAGCCACTGAATCTTATTCAATAGCTCGCCACAAACGCGCAACTGAGCGTAGTTCATGACCAACATGTCGAGAGTATCCTGGAAGTAATCGAGATCGATGTCGTCTCGATTGCGCAAGATTTTCACTTGCAGTTCGGGAGCGAACTTGTTCGCCTCGGTGACCCAGACGTCGAGAACGGATTTAGGGCAAACGATGAGCACTGGCTTCTTGCGCGCTTGTTTTTTGAATGCTTCATTGCGAAGCCATAGCACGTAAGTAAGCGACTGAATTGTTTTACCCAAGCCCATATCATCCGCGAGGATGCCGCCGAAGTTGTTGGTGGCGAGGTAGGCGAGGAAGCGGAAACCTTCGATCTGGTAGGGACGCAGCGTGGCGTTGAGGTTCGTGGGTAACTCCGCATCGACCTCGATGACGATATCGTTGGCGCGGTCTTTGATTTTTTTCCAGGCTTTCGGATCGAAAACATCCGCAGCCTTGGGATCAGCAAGTTGCAGTGCATGCATGCGGTGCGTTTCTCCTGAGAGGTCGAAGGGATCGAGTCCGAGACGGGTAACAGCATCGCGCTGTTCGGGATCGAGCTTGATTTCCAAGCGCATCCAGGAACCGTCTTCCATGCGAACATAGCCACCGCGGGCTGCGACGAGTTGGCGAATTTGCGCTTTGCTGAGGTTGACGCCTTCCACGTCAATGACGATGCGCAGATCGAACCAGTCGATTTCTTGGTTCACGACCTCGAAGCGCACAGCGGCGCTAACAGGATCGTTGAGAATGGTTTTCAGACGAGCATCGATATCGAGCTCAACTTGTGGTGGCATTTTGCGAATCCACTCGGCGAATTTGTCGGGGAAATTTTTGGTGAGACGGGTTTTGAACGACACCAATTTGTCGTCATAGGTAAGCGACATTTCATCGAGCACCTTGGGAATGCAATGGAGATCTTCACGGGCAAAGCGCAGCAGTTGCTTGCCTTTGACGACTTGTTGCTCGACGAGTTCCCAGCCTTCTTTGTTCAGTCGTTCTGTTCGGCGGCCCTTGATCTCCAAGGCACTCACATCAACGACAAGGTGTTCGGTTTCTGCCGAAGTAAGTCCAGCAATGAGCTTGAGTTCCAGCTTAGGCTTCAACTCCAAATCAACGACGCGTTTGGAGAGTGATTCAGGTAAGGAAGCCCCAATTTTGCGAAGAAACTCAACACCCTCCAGAGAATCAATGACGCGTTTGGGGATGTAGTAACGCGGCATGATTTCCGTTTCATTTAGCCAACGTGACGGACCAGGGAAAACCGTTTCGTCAGATTGATACAGCTCAACGCGGCCTGGTAGTAAGCGAACCGAGTGCGAAACATTTTCGCCGCCGGCAGTAACGAGCTGCAGCGCGAAGTTCATCTGATCGTAAGCAGCATCCTCACACTTCCAGCGCAAAGGTTCGTCGACGACTTTGAATAACTTTTCATCGAGATTGACGAGATAGCCCTTGAGAGCAGGCTGACAGAACAAACGGTTCATGAAACGGCAGCATTCTTCTTGATCGAAGTCGAACAAGGTATCTCCTTCTTTGCGGTAATAGGAGAGGAAATGCTCCCAGAGGATTTGACTCGATGAATCGAGACGCATCGCAGCCTCCATGTAGAATGCCGCATAGCGCTCGACGTCTGATTTCTCACGCAACTGCAACCACTCACCGCCCTTTTCGCGAAGCTCGATGCGAGCTTCATTAATGGTGGCAACCAAGCGCACTTCGGCTTCGAAGGGTGGCTCGGTGGGTGGGCGTTCATTGACTCGCTCAATACGCTCGTACCATGAGGCCACTTCGCGCTCTTGCTCCCATTCGGCCATTTTTTTCTGCACCGATTCGAGATCGGTGATGACGCTCATGAACTCGGGATACGGGAGTTTTTTCTTATAGAATGCGTAGGCGATGTAGTTCCAGAACTCGAGAATATCGCTCGGAGGCATAGGCCAGAGCTCCAGCGGCTCGTAGCTCGTGATTTCCCAACGCGGAGAGATCCGCACCATGTCGTGATCGTGAACTTCCCCCTCGATGACATAACGGCGATAGCGTTTCTCGATTTTGGTTACAAAATCTGCTTCTTTGTCATCGAGCTCACGCCCGAGTTTTTCCTCGATCAAATCAAGCACGGGAGCATCATCGAATTCATTCGGTGACTCGGGCAAATCCTCCCCACGATGCATCCGCTCTATCATGGTGGCATACTGGCACGCACCAGAAACGATTTCGTCCTCCGCCGTGCAGCTGCCGAACCATCGATTGCCTTGCAGTCGCAAACTAGTGCGGTGAATGCCGGTTTCTTCTTCGACGCGGCCTTGAATGAATAAATGGTTGCCAAAAATCTGGGTTACAGCTCCGTCTTTTTGGAGCATTTCACCCTTTTTGCGAGCCTCTTCTGGGAAGCTGTTCAGGAAATTCAATGTGGCACGGTCTGGATTCATCGCGAATATGTTAGGAGAAAATTGTTGCTGATAGGTATAATTAACGGGGCGCGAATCTACACTCATTTTCCTTGGCATGGCAAGAAAAACCGTGTGTTTAGGAAAAAATAACCATTCTCCTTAGACAAAACAACGCTGCCTTTTCGCTAGCACTGGGAATTAGGCTTTCCACGCGTTCCTAATCTTAGTATATTGATCAAAACACTATGCGCTTTTTTTACACCATAGCTCTTGTCCTTCCTCTGTCCACCCTTCTAGCACAGGAAAACCCGAAGGATGCGCCCAAAGATCTGGTCAAAAAACCAGAAGCGGCTGCTCCGCAGAAAAATGTTAGTGTCGAGGGAAGTGTCACCATCAACGGCGTCCCGATTCCCTATACTGCGACGACTGGTAAGCTCATGATCAATCGCGATGACGGCACGCCGCGCGCATCGATCTTCCATGTTTCTTACGTGCGTAAGGACCAAAACGACCCGACCCGTCCTGTCACATTTGCTTTCAATGGTGGACCAGGCTCATCGGCAGTATGGCTCCATCTCGGTGCTCTCGGGCCGAAAATCATTAAGCTTACTGGTGACGGCACGCAACCAATCGCCCCACCTGCCAAACTCGGCGATAATCAGTTTTCCATTCTCGATAGCACCGACCTAGTTTTCATCGATCCCGTATCCACAGGTTATTCTCGTGCTGAAAAAGATGCCAAACCTCAGGAATTTCACGGTGTGGACGAGGATGTGGAATCCATAGGCGACTTCATTCGCAGCTGGGTCACGGAAAACAAGCGCTGGTCTTCACCCAAGTTCTTATTGGGCGAGTCCTACGGTGGAGTCCGTGCCGCCGGCCTTGCCCACCACCTCCAGAGTCGCTATGCTATGTCTCTCAATGGCGTGGTCATGCTGTCGACCCTCATGGATTTCCAAACCTTAAGCCCTGCGCCTGGAAATGACCTAGCTTATCAGGTATTCTTGCCCACATTCGCTTCCGTGGCTCATTTTCATGGAGTCATCAAGGGCGATAGAAAAAAAATCGTCGAAGATGCCCGAGGCTATGCGTTCGGGCCCTATTCCGCCGCTCTTCTTAAGGGCAATCAAATCAGCGCTGAAGAAAAATCAGCCGTCGCCGCTAAGCTCGCCGAATTCACGGGGCTATCTGCTGCGCTGATTGCAGAAATGAATCTGCGCATCGATCCCACTCGCTTCCGCGGTGAGTTGCTCAATGCAAAGAAAAAAGTCATCGGCCGCTTCGACGCTCGGGTCGCTTGGGATGATACGGACAGCTCGGAAATTTACCCGAACTATGATCCCTCTTACTCCCTAGCCTACGGCGCATTTGGAACCACGATGCTCGATTATTTAACCCGCGAACTCAAGTGGCAAGAAGATCAACCTTACGAAATCCTCACCTCCAAGGTGCATCCATGGAGATGGAACGAGTCCAACGGCTACGTCAACTTATCCGAGAAGCTCTCCACCGCCATGCGCGACAACCCACACCTCAAGGTGCTCGTTCAGTGCGGTTACACAGATCTCGCCACCCCCGCCGACGGTATGCTTTATTCCACCCGCCAGATGCTCTCCTTACCCGAACCGCTGCGCAAGAACATCGAATTTACTTGGTATGAAGGTGGCCACATGTTTTACCTCAATCCTCCTGATCTGGAAAAAATGCATATCGACTTGCTGAAATTCATCAAACAAGCCAAATAAATCTCATGATTCAGCAACCACCACCCAGTTTGCCCAACGATATGAAACTCATCCCCACACCGGATGAGCGCAATCTCGCCATGCTCACTCACCTCAGCGCTCTTGGTGGCTTGATTTTTCTTGGTGGCCTAGGCTTCATCGGCCCCTTGATCATCTACCTCGTCCAGAAAGAAAAATCGCAGTTTGTGACATTTCACGCTCGCGACAGCCTGAACCAGCAATTGACTCTTCTCTTGTTTAACCTTGTATGCGGAATACTGCTGATCATTGGCTCATTTCTCTGCATCGGATTTTTGATGATTTTTCCCATCATTATCGCTATCATTACTTCAATCATTTTTGAAATTCTCGCCTGCATACAAGCAAGCCGCGGGGAATGGACAAAAATCCCGATTACCATTCCTCTTGTTAGCTAAGCACTGTTCTATTTCCTCACAACTCATCGAAATAATCTATGAAAAAACTACTACTCATCCTCTCCGCAGCATTCAGCGCTTGCGCCGCTGAACCTTTTGAAGTGAAAACACTAGAGATCGGCGCTGCGGCACCTGATTTCACCCTGCTAGGTGTTGACGGCAAGCAACACAGCCTCAAAGATTTTGCCGATGCCAAAGTGCTCGCCGTGATTTTCACCTGCAACCATTGCCCCGAGGCCTATGCCGCCACCGGCCGGATTCAAGAAACGGCAGACGCCTACAAAGACAAAGGTGTTGCGGTGATTGCCATTTCTGGCAACGATCCACTCGCGCTACGTGCCGATGAACTCGGCTACGCGCCACATGGCGATTCATTCGACGAGATGAAACTCAGCTACAAAGAAGCTAACTGGACGCTCCCTTATCTTTACGATGGCGAAACGCAAGTCGCGTCAAAGGCCTACGGTGCGCAGTCCACACCGCATGTTTTTGTGTTCGATGCCGAGCGCAAACTTCAATATACTGGCCGAATGGACGAAGGGTATCGCAAGGCCGGTCCTGTCGAAAAAAGCCAGATGCGCGATGCCATCGAAGCTATTCTCGCAGGAAAAGAAGTCGAAGTGAAAACCACTCGCTCCTATGGTTGCTCCACCAAATGGTCCTACAAAAGCGAGAGCGTCACCAAGGACAATGATGCTTGGGAGAAGCGTGCTGTAACCGTTGCGCCGATGGATGCAGCCATCGCCAAGGAACTAGTAGCTAACAAAACAGACAAAGTTCGCTTGTTCAATTTCTGGGCAACTACCTGCGGCCCCTGCGTTGCCGAAATGCCTGACCTCGTCGAAACAGCACGCCGTTTTCAAAATCGTCCCTTTGAGTTCATTACCATCAGTACTGATCCCCAGGACGATGCTGCACGCGTTCTTTCCGTTCTGAAGGCAAAACTTGTTGCCACCCCGGGTCCACGCGAGGCTGAGATGAAAAAAGAAAATCGCACAACCAACAACTACCATGTCAAAGACGGAGAACTCGATGCCGTGGCCGATGCCATCAGCAAAGACTGGAAGGGCGACCTTCCACACACAGTCCTCGTAGCTCCTGGCGGCGAGATCTTATGGAAGCACAATGGCGAACTGGATGCCGTAGAAGTACGACGCCAACTCGTAAAAGCACTCGAAAAGCGTTAATCTTCGGCATTCTCCTGAAAAATGCTGAATTACCGATCACTTTATAGTTGACATCCTTTAAGTATTAGAGGAGAGTATCTGACTAATATGCAACAAGCATCACACCGCTCTTTTCACCACCCCCAATGCAGTGGCTTGATTTTCATCCCCAAGACTTTGCCGATCATCACACCCTTCACACTACACGCGTGCCTCGCTTTTCTCATCGACCAACCATCGCCGCCGTAGCGACTGCGGCAGCACCCGCAGCCGTTGGCTTGTTGCGCATTTCTGGTCCCCAAGCTTTCGAGATTGCCGATCTCATGTGCTCAGGAAAAGCCAGCTCCGCGCAGCCACGCTCTGCTCGCTTGTGTCGCGTCGTCAACGAAGCCGGGCAGCTAATCGATGAAGTGCTACTTACTCGCTTCCCCGCGCCACACAGCTACACTGGTGAAAACGTCTGCGAGATCGCAGGCCACGGCGGCATGCTTGTCATGCGCTCGCTTCTGGATCGCGCCCTAGCCTGCGGTGCCACACTTGCCGGACCAGGTGAATTTACCCAGCAAGCTTTCATGCATGGCAAGCTCGATCTCACCCAAGCCGAGGCCGTGATGGATCTGATTTCGGCACAAACCCACTTTGCCCTGAGGGCTGCTCATGAGCAACGCGAAGGCCGATTGGGCCGCAGGACGGAAGAAACCCGTGATGCTCTGCTCGAATGCATCGCTCACGTCGAGGCCTACATCGATTTTCCCGAGGAAGATATTTCACCTGAAGTTGGAAACGCATTAATCAAACGTCTGTTTGAGATCAAAAACACCATCGATTCCCTTCTTTCCACGGCAGATCGAGGCCGTATTTTGCGCGAAGGATTGCGCACGGCGATCATCGGCCCGCCCAATACCGGAAAGTCCAGCCTACTCAATCGGCTCCTAGGATTTGAGCGTGCCATTGTCAGCCAAGTAGCAGGTACCACACGTGACACCATCGAGGAAACAGTCAACTGCGGTGGCATACTCCTGCGCTTGATCGATACCGCCGGGATTAGGGACGACAGCACGGACCTGATTGAACAAGAAGGCATTCGCCGCTCCGTAGTGCAACAACAACGCGCCGATTTAATTCTCGCTTTAGCCGACGGCAGCTTGACTAAGCCGCCTTTATCACTGGACGCCACTCAACCGCAGCAACACATTCTTCATATAATCAATAAAAACGATGAGCCAGAACACTCGAGCTGGCAGGGCTCATCGGCTCTGCGCATTTCCTGTAAAACTGGTGCAGGCATGGAAGAACTCGAACGTGCCATCGTCGCTACCGTCATGCATCAAAGCATGGATCATGGTGAAAGCCTCGTCGCGATCAATGCGCGCCACCAAGATTGCCTCAGACGCAGCATGGTTGCTCTCGACCGAGCTATTCCCATGCTTGAGCAATCAGAGGATCTCACGCTCGTTAGCATTGAACTGCGCGATTCCATGGACGCTCTTGCCGAGATCTCGGGCAAGATTGATTCCGATGACATTCTTGGAGTCATTTTCAGTCGTTTTTGTATCGGAAAATAAGCCCACTGGAATCTATTTACTTTTCCGCTAAGGTTCCTCATTGCATTTCCGTAATTACAACAGAAAATACAAACACAATGTTGCGCACACTATGCTCCATCACAGCCTTGCTTCTCGGTTCATTGATTGTTTCATTCGCCCCTGCGCAAGAGTCCAGTGCGCAAGAGTCTAGTGCAGAGTTGATTCGAGAGCTATCGAGTGATCGACACAGCAAACGTCTAGCCGCCGAAAAAAAGCTTTGGAAATTGGGCCCATCGATCGTGCCAGAATTACAAAATGTTGTCGACCAAGGTGAGCCAGAGCCAGCCTTGCGCGCTACAAAAATTCTACGCTACCTGCACTGGGGACTCACACCAGAGACGCCAGAGGAGATCATCAAACTAACTGAGCGCTTTCCGCAACTCACCGAAGATCAAAAAAAAGATGCCTACGCTTCACTGGTCAAAATGCGTGAATACCGCCTGGCATTGCTTCTGTTTCGGAGCGAAAAAGACGAGTCCATGAAACTGCGGACGCGCAATTCCGTTCGCGGCTTGGCCATTCTATCGGCGCGCGCCTCGGTTCTCGCCGGCAAGCCCGAGGAGGCAAAAAAAACTCTGCAGGAATTTCAAGATGATCCACAAAATCGCATCGCTTTGGCATGGCTCGCACGCGCTGAGGGACGATTGGATCAAGAAATCGCGAAAGTGAGCAAAAAGCCCGATCGCGAGCAACTCGACTACCACCTCGCCTTGCTTCGCGCCCAGGGCAATCGCCAAGCCATCGCTGAATTCGCGGAAAAAAATGACTTCACCGCCCTGCATGCGTCGATGGAACTACTCGAAGGCCGACCAGAGCAATGGCTACGTTGGTATTCTGAAAATTCCTCTGCGGAGCATTCTGAGCTTGTCGCCACCTACCAGCAAATCAGCGAGATGCGTAGCAAAAATCCCAAAGCTGATGTCTCGGAGCGCCTCAACACTCTCACCAAAGCCGCCCTCAAGGGCGACGATAACACTCGACGTTGGTCTGCAATCAACGCCCTAAACGCACTCGGTGAAATTGAATCCGTCGATAAAGCCGTAAAGCTGATCAATCCCAGTGATATCTTTACGCTATACGTCTCAACCGAAAAAATCGACGAAGCACTCAAAGCGCTCGAACTCGATCCTCAAGACCCCGACTACCACGCATGGCTCAATAAAGCAATGGATCAGATCCTCCGCGGCGAAATGGACTACGGCATGAACTCCATCCCGCTGGTGCTTGATTTCCTCGAACGCCGCGACATCATGGACCCGATTAAAGATGTGTTCGTTCCCAAAATGCTCGAACTTGCCGAAGATGATAGCGATAGCTTCCTCGCATTAGTCGATAGCTGCTTTTCCCCACACTTGGACAGCGCACAAGCTCCCGAATCCGCTATTCTCGTAGCCGAAAGTTTCGCCGAGGAAAGTGCCGAGCGCTGGGGCTCCATGATCGAGCGTGCATTTGGCTTGGCCGACAGCCCCAATCCCGGCTACCAAAAATGGTTTGACCTCCTCGCCGAGCTCCATCCTGAAGAAACCAAGTTTGAGGTTTTCCGCAGGACCCTGCAACTCTTCCGCATCATTCCGATCTCCGACCAAGGTCTGGAGAAGCTGGAACAAACCCTCGAAAGGCATTTCCAAAAAGCGAAAAAAGAGGACCAAGAAGCAAATCGCCGTTTACTGCTCCTCCTCGCTACCCATACCCAGGTCACTCGCTATTCAGCATGGTTAGAAAAAGAAAATCATGAGCCTGATACTCGTGAGCTGATGGATCAAGAGCGCTGGGAGGAGGCCGCTGCACAGTGGTTAGAAAATGCTAAAACGAGGCCTGATGACATCGAATACATTAGCTGGGCAGCAGCCTGCTTGCACAAAGCTGGCAAGCGAGAAGAAGCAGCAGAACAAGAGCGTTTGATGGACTTCCTCGTCATGGGCGATAGTAACATGATGTTCATGAACTCGGCAATCTACCAAACTCTTGGTGTTCATGAGCTTGCAGATCAATGGCGCATCAAGCACCTGAATTGCTCGCGAACTGATCAAGCATGGATTAACAATGTGTTCACTCTCGCCGATCAATTTTTATTGGATGGAAAATACCAACAAGCCCACGCCTACTACCAAGCATTTCTGCTATCGATGATTAGCAATCAAAATTCGGGCTACCTCACGATCACCCACCGCTACAGCAACAAAGCACAAATGGCACAAGGTTTCGCCTTGCTCGCCAAAGACCGCGAACTTGCGATGAAAATCCTGCGCTCCTGCCACCAAAGTATGATCGCTGATGCCTCGCTCGCCGATGAGTTTTTTCCTAACTTGCGGAAAAATCGTCTACTCAAAGAACACGATTCATGGTTTGAAGAATCATGGCAAGAGATGATGTCCATCGCCAAGCGCTTCCCCCAGGACGACAACATTCACAACTCTGCCGCCTGGCTCGCCTGCCGGAGCTTGAGACGCCTCGATGACGCAGAGCAGCAATCGAAAATCGCGCTTGAGCTACGACCAAACCAAGCCGCCTACCTCGACACCATGGCCGAGATCTGGTTTGCGCGTCGTGATCGTGCAAAAGCCGTCGAATGGTCGCGCAAAGCGATCGCCGCAGACCCCTCTCAAGAACTCCTCAAAGAGCAATTTTTTCGCTTCCAATCAGCAAATTTCCCTCAGTGACCTCCCCTCGTGCTCGCTTATTGCATGTCAGCAGTTAAGCTTGTGTTTTCTTGCGAAATAGTTAAAACAGCGGTGCAATGGAAATTTCAACTCAAATGATCATCACCCTCGTTTTGATTGCCTTGACCCTTTTTGCGTTTCTGAAAGAAGTCGCGCCCGCGGATCTTATTGCGCTCACCGTTCTCTGCTGCACCGTTCTTTTTGGCCTTGTATCCGACAAAGAAGTCTTAGACGTTTTCAAAAATGAGGCACCTTTGACCATTGGTGCGCTATTCATCATTGGAACGGCCCTTGAAAAATCGGGCGGTGTATTGCAGATCTCGACATTGATCAAACGCATGACCAGTGGAGGCCTCCGCTCGACGATGTTGATTTTCTGCACTTTTACAGTTTTCGCCAGTGCCTTCATGAACAATACGGCGATCGTCGCAATCATGCTGCCAGTTGCTCTCGGCCTGGCTCGTAGCAAAGAAATCTCTGCTTCCAAGCTGCTGATTCCCCTCTCCTATGCCTCGATCATGGGTGGTTGCTGCACCTTGATCGGTACATCCACCAATATCGTCGTGAGTGGTGCCTTAAAAAATTACAACTTGCCGCCACTCAGCATGTTTGAATTGGCATCCATTGGCGTTCCTCTCAGCGTTGTTGGTATTGCCTACCTTACCATTCTTGGCCCCAAGCTTTTGCCCAATCGGTCATCGGTAATTGGTGTGCTCGATGACGCACAACGCTCGACTCCACTATTTCACATCCTCATTGAAAAACAATCGAACTTGATCGGCCAACGCTTGTTAGATAGCCCACTCTACGACCCTAAGTCTGGGATTCACATGATGGAAATTCGCCGCAATGGTGAGCGCATGATGACGCCCGTAAATCAGATTACGATTGAGGCGAATGATCGATTCCTCATTGGCATTCACGGAAAAAGGAACAAAGGCAACACCGTAGAAGAATTGTTGCCAGATTTAGGCATTCAGACTCTCTCCAAAATCGAGGGAGTCATCACCGAATTGGTGGTAACGGAAGAATCCGATATGTGCAATCGTACGCTGGCCGAAACCGACTTCCGTCAGCGCTACAACAGCGTGGTGCTAGCCGTGCATCGCAATGGCAAAAACATCACCGAGCGACTCGCCAGAACCGAGATCGATCACGGCGACACCTTGCTTGTCTTGACGCCGCGCAACAACCTGAAAAGCTTGCAGGATAGCCACAACTTCGTGCTCACAGATCGCGCCGACAACAATCCATCACCAGGATTTTACTCGCAAGCAACGTTGACCTGGGCAATTCTGTTAGGAGTAGTACTGAGCGTGACAATATTTTCCTCGCACGTCCCGATGCACATTGCGAGCTTGATCGGAGCCGTTTTGATCTTGTGGCTGCGGATCATCTCAATGCGGGATGCCTATGCTGGAGTCGATTGGCCCATCATCTTCATGCTTTACGGGATGCTGGCGCTTGGCATGGCAATGGACAAAACAGGCACAGCAAAATGGCTTGCAGATGGATTTGTCGCAGGAGTCAAGGCTGTTGCCAGCCCCGAACTACTTCCCTACGTGGCTCTCTCCGTGATTATTCTTCTCACAATCGGTCTCACTGAGGTTTTGTCGAACAATGCGACAGCGCTGATGATGGTGCCAATTGTTGTCAATCTGGCTCGCGGCCTCGAACTGAGCCCCACTCCGTTCATCATTGGAATATGCATTGGTGCATCGACAGCATTCATGTTGCCGATGGGCTACCAAACGCACATGATGGTCTACGGCCCTGGAGGTTATAAGTTTACAGACTTCATTCGAGTGGGATTACCGATGAACATCATCTCGTGGATTCTCGCCTCGGTGATCATCCCGTTAGTCTGGAGTTTTTAATTCTTCTTCTCGGCCTCCTTGGCCAATGCTGCGCTCACTTTTCCCTCGATCTCCTTGGTTTTCTTGCGATCAGGAGCACCATCATAGGAAATGATCACGCTTTTGCAGGCTGCATCGGTTATCACCACACGGGGGAACTTACCGTCGGGCTCGATACATTCAGGAAGCTTATCGACATCTTTATCGCCCTTGTTAATCTCGACAAGCACAACATCTGCGCGTGGTATGGCTTTTTTCGCGGCTGAGTTACGGGCCGATGCTGCGGTGATTTCTTGCGGCTCTTGGTAGCTAGTGAAATCCTCGTAAAATACAAAGGCGATCGCTTTACCAGTCTTTTCCGCCGAACGCTTAGCGCTCTCCAGCTTGCGCTCACTGAAACCGGCAAAAACAACTCCGTTGCAGGCTATGAACAAAAAAATCACTTTTATGGATGTTTTCATAGGCCAATAATGGTCGCATTTCGGAGGAAAAGTCAAGCAAGATCGGCTGCGGGTTATTTTTCAAGTATGCTGGACCTGAAAAGCTGTCCAATCAATAAAAGCTCAGACGCATGCTTGCCAAATGCGACTCGCTACGCTAGCGCTCTGTGCACACCAATCACACACATGACAGGAGCATCATTCATAGGATACACACGCGGCAGTCTCGCTGGCCCGAAATCACATGCCATCAATCCCTCCACCCAAGAAGTGATGGAGCCCGGCTACGCTGCGCCATCAGCCGAGGAAGTGGAAAGTGCCGTGCAATTGGCAGCAAGCGCCTTTCCCGCGTATCGCAATACGAGTGCCGCCCAGCGTGCTGAATTTTTGCGCAGTATCGCCGAGGAAATCGAAGGATCAGCCGATGCTCTGGCGGCACACGGCACTGCGGAGTCAGGATTGCCCGAGGCCCGCTTGCGCGGAGAAACTGGGCGGACCGTAGGACAGCTTCGCATGTTTGCAACGATGCTGGATGATGGTTCTTGGTTGGATGCCCGCATCGAAACCGCCATTCCCGATCGCGCACCGCTGCCGAAGGCTGACATTCGCTCGATGCTTCGTCCTCTTGGACCCGTCGTCGTATTTTGCGCATCAAATTTCCCCTTAGCGTTTTCCGTCGCTGGTGGCGATACCGCATCGGCGCTGGCCGCGGGTTGTCCTGTCATTGTCAAAGCACATTCGTCCCATCCGGGCACTGCTGAATTGGTTGCTGAGGCGGTAGTCCGCGCAGCACAGAAATGCAACATGCCCAATGGAGTATTTTCCGTTCTCTACGGTAGTGGACGCGATGTCGGTATGACACTGGTTACCCATCCTGAAATCAAAGCCGTCGGCTTTACAGGTTCGCGTCCCGGTGGTCGTGCATTGATGGATGCCGCCGCCGCGCGTCCTGAGCCAATCCCTGTTTATGCAGAAATGAGCTCGATCAATCCTGTGGTGATGCTGCCAGGGGTGTTAGGCGAAAAAGCAAACGCTCTAGCGGAAGGGTTTTTCCAGTCCCTCACCATGGGCGTAGGTCAGTTCTGCACTAATCCCGGCTTGGTATTTGTGCCCGAGGGAGCACAACAGGCATTTCTTAATGCTCTAGAAAAGCACATCAAAAATGCAGCACCAGGCGTGATGCTGAATGCGGGTATTTGTCTAGCATACCGCGATGCTACCGCTGCCACTTCACGCCACCAAGGTGTGACGCAATTCGCTAGTGAAGTCAGCGCGAATCAGGGACAAGGCTCGCCGATGTTCTTTGTGTGCAGTGCACAAACGTTTCTGCAATCGCCTGCTCTCAACCATGAAATGTTCGGCCCAGCAAGTCTAATCGTAATCGGTAGCCTGGACGAAATCACTGCCGCAGCCAAAACTCTCGAAGGCCAGCTCACGGCATCGATTTTTGGAACGGACGACGATTTAACACAAACTCCAGAATTGTTAGAAATTATCGAGCGCAAGGCTGGTCGATTGATTTTCAACGGCTATCCTACCGGCGTAGAAGTTTGCAGCACCATGGTGCATGGCGGCCCCTACCCGTCTACCTCGGATGGTCGCAGTACTAGCGTCGGCACCATGGCCGTATTGCGTTTCACCCGCGCCGTGGCTTGGCAAAATTGCCCGCAAGCTTTGCTTCCTGACGAACTCAAGGATAGCAACCCACTGAAGATCCCCCAAATGATCAATGGCAAACGTGCCTAATTGATCGGAATAATCGTTTCGAAAAAAAACACCTGCAATCCGCTTAGATCACAGGCGTTTTTCGTTAGACTAGTAATGCTGATTGCGAATTATTTTTGTTCAACACTCACACGATAAAACTTGTGAGCATCTGTTTTGCAATCCTGATAGATGCGTGTTTGTATTCCGGAACTGAGCTGCGTGGGCACGGCATCGACACGCATCCAATTGCTAAGATCAATCGAAGTTTCGAGATAGTAGTTCACGTCGTTGACGGCTGTGTTGACGGGGTAACTGATGCTACAAGCATCGCCATTCAGCCCCATCGTCGGCAGATTCAATGTGCTGGGCGCGTTAGGATCTGAGCCCATCGCGTATTCCATGAGGTTGTTGATCCCATCGCCGTCAGGATCAGCATTGGCAGCACCTGCGTTGTTCGTCACAGCCCAGCTGGCGAAGCGTGAACCACTGGCGATGCCTCCAGAGGTGCCAGCGAGTGCTTGCCAATTGATAGAATCGTTACCGTAGTCGTTTTCCGATATTTTATTGAGTGAAGGACCAGAGCCATCAGGCGATGTTGGCCATGGGCTAGCGTCATCGAAGTTGACTCGGTCGACTCGGACGTATTGCAAAACATTGAGACCATCGACTCCGCCAGGTTTGTCCAATTGAAGTGTCTCGCCGCCATTATTAAGACTGCCGGTTCCCCACTCAAACACTGGCGTGCCTGGGGCTAATGTGGCCCCAAATGATGTGGTGAAACGCACCAAATTTTTAGTGAGAACTGCACGTTGGCCTGGATTTAGAGTCAAGGGCACGCTTGGCGAAATATCCGAGGGAAACTCAAAGTCGATGCCGTCACTGATGCGCCAAGCCCGGCCTTTGATGGCATCGAAAAAAGTAACGGGTGCATTGCTGACATTGAGCAATTCAATGTATTCAGCATCTCCATTGCCAGCAGGATTATACATGATTTCCGAGATCACAATCGGCCCGATGCGTGGTCCTGTGTTCATCGCGCTTGGCGTCGCTTCTTTCATGGCAACGAAATTATAGCTGTCACTACTAGGTTTGTAGTAGTAACCAAGAGTCTCGCCTTCCGAGGAGGGACCGAAATCTTCTTTCGATTGGTAATCGGTCAGTTCATCGTCGATTGCAGAGCTGAGATAAACTGTTTCGCCGACGTCACTGAGAGCAAATGGAGTGATCTTGTTCGGATCGATACTCGCGGCTCCGAAGTTGAGATTTTCCAAAAATGTCACAAAACCACTGGCAGGTATGATGGTGCCCAGCGGAATGCGATATTTACTAAGGTTACTGCCATCATCACTGAGGAACCAGCCACCGACATTCATCGGTTGGTTGGTGCGGTTGTGAAGCTCAATCCAATCGCTCGCGGTTCCTGAGTTGGCTAGGATTTCGTTGATCACGACAGTTTCGCCGATGGTATAAGGGTAATTTGATGGCGTATAAAGATATTGAGCACCACGATCAACGATGCTGCCATCGATATCCAAAGCATGTGCTGGGTCACCCGAATTGATGGCGGGCGAAGTGCTTCTCAATTGAAAGTTCAGCAATGTCGCATCGACAAATTGTGGATCGGCGACGACGTTGCTCGTTCCTGCAATCGGCAAGGTATCGCTGAGACTATAGGACGCCGATGCGATCGAGAAGGAATCGACAGTTACTGGCGGAGTGCTGGATTTGGAAATAATGGTATTGGTGATGATCGCTTCGCCGCCGCCATCGCCAAAGTTTTTCTCATAAACAGCAACGCCTGTATCGCAATCTGCAAAGGTATTTTGGTCGATAGTCGCGACTGAGCCAGCGTCCTTGATGCCGACGCCGAGTGCGCAGCCGACGATGAGGTTTTTGCGTAGCGTTACGGTGGAGGCTTGGCCTACGGAGAAGCCTTTGTCGGAGTTATAATAAATCAAGTTGCGCTGCACTAAAAGATTCGTGCAGCCTTCACCGACATCGATACCATCACTGTTAAATCCTTGAAAACGATAGATTTTGCAATCTTCAATCAAGCCATTGGGCACGCCATCGTAGTCGATCGCATCGGTATCAGGTGCGTTGTTGCCGAGGAAAGTGCAACGCTGTGTAACAGCCTGCCCTTGCTTGACGTTGATGCAGTCACCGGTGTGCGGATTATAAAGCACGCTATCGCGCAGAGTGATGCTGCCACCACGCGTGAAGACTGGTCCTTCATTTTCAGTGATGTCCATGAAATCGAGAGTCAAGTTGGCATTCAGGCCTGAGATCGCAGAGGGATATTTTGTCGGGTCTGCACCACGGGTGGCACCGGAAACTTTCGCATGGGCCATGGCAGAGGGTTCACTGGGATTTTCAAAACTGATGCCACCCCAGAGTGCGCCATTGCGACCGACAATGTTGACCTTCTGAGCTGCGGTGCCGTTGACTTGCAAGGAGCCCATGACTCGGATATTGCGCTCTGGATTCATGCGGATTTCCACACCTGCAGGAACAGTCAAGGTCATGCCTGATGGCACGATAAGATCATCTATGATAACGTAGGGCGAAGCGCTAGCGCTGAGCGTGGTATCCTCCGCGATAGTACCACCGATGAGAGTTTCGTTCGAAGGAACAAAAATCGCCTCTACCGTAGAAGCTCCCGTGATGGTCAATGATGTATTTTCTCCTCCTGTTACGCCAATCCAACCACTGAACGCATAACCCGGTGCGGGAATTGCGTTGAGTGTGAACGGAGCATTGGGGAACATTTTGAAGGTCGATGCTTCAACGGGAACACCCTGCACCTGCACGGTGCCGCTACCAGTGATTTGCAGCGTGAAATTTACGGCTGTGCTCATGCTAAGTTGTGTTGCGATCTCACTGTGAGCATTGCCTGCACGGGTGGTGGCGTAAGTTTTTGAGCCTGCAATGCCAGCCGCGCGTGTGTCTGAAGTCATGCCACGAGGAGCCCAGCGCGTTTGATGCCTTGATACTTCTGTTGCAGAAATTTCCGCATCGACTTGATCCCAAATTGCATGCGTACGCGCCACAGTGAAAGTCGATGCCATGTGTGCAGAGTAGCGCTGCGCGAGACGACGCTTGAATGCTGTGTTTGTTTTCAACCGCACTAGCACATCTTCATCGACGAGCATTGCTGCAAGAATTCCTGAGGTAGTTGCTGTGGATAAAGTGCGATCCATGTCGGTGAGGAACCATTTCCAGCGTGCACCGGCTTTTTTCTGCTTCCAGAATTCGCGGTTGTGATACCAACTTGTATTATTTCCGTATGACTCGGAGATGACGAAATCCATGAAACTTTCGACGTCGATTTTCGACTCCACGTAATCCCAGTTTGCCTGCACTGTGAGGTCAGCTGAATTGATGAATGCCATGAACTCAAGCCAGTCATCGGCGTCCCCTTTATCCACACCAAGCGTAACGTCACCGCTGGTAATATGACCGTAGAGCAAGTGATCGACGTCATCGGAATTCACGTGATACTTCTGCGAAAACCACATGTCGTCCCAGCGCTCGCGCAGATCATGTAAGCCGTAATAACTACCGTTCACGAATACGATAACAGGTCGGAAATCGGCCGTATCAACATTCAAATAACCTTTGGCAATGCGCGCCCATATCGCATCACGTAGCATTTCATTAGCCCAGCGGTCACCGCCATCGCGCAAGGCAATGCCTGTATGCAAGGCGTTTTTCGATCCTGGAAACAAATCGTATTTGATCTCATCAGAGCCATATTTTCCACGCACGGCGAGATTCATGGCCTTCTGCGGGTGGACCCAATTGTTTTCACCGCCGATACGAATTCCGACATTAGCGCTAAATTTTCCGGTGCCTCCAGGTGCGAAAAATTCGATATGTCCTGGTGCATCTTTGCCTTTGTAAACATCTCGCGCACCGAGAGCGGAAAAAGTGGTACTGCTGACGAGAGGCTCATGCGTATTGAGATATATGCCAATCGTATTGCCAAACAATGTCTCAGGATCAGCTACTACGGAAACATACGGTAAAGTTCCTTGGGATTCACCGATGAAATACGTTTGCGTAACAATCTGACCTGTCGCTTTTCCCGCTTCAAAACATGCTGCGCGCAGGACCGTGGTGGCTGAGAACTCTAACGGAGTCGTGTAAAGCAAAGAACTGCTCTTCGGGTTAGAACCATCGAGCGTGTAGCGTATCTCCCCCGAACTGGTAGTCAGAGTGACGGACTGATCTGAGGCGTAAACTCCACCTGATGGCGAAACACTCACATTATTAGCAGTATCGCGCACATTATCTACTACGGACGTCGTATTTTCAGCATTAGGCGTGGATTCGGCGAACTGCTTCCATTGGCTAGGTGTGGTGGCATCGCGACCGTAGGAAACATCGGAGACTTGTTGCGTGTAGGTGACAGTATCGACCAGTGTGCCACCTGTGATCGAAGTAGCGACCAAACTCACGTCCAAGCTGAGGTCTGAACTTGAGCCGTTGGATTGGTGAACCTCCACAGCAATCACGTTAGTTCCAGCTACTAACAAATTCGCAGGAATGCTGTAAGGGTAGAAAGTATTTTCAGCTGCTCCACCAACCGCTGTGGTAGCAAGAGTCTGATGCGTGATCGTGCCTATTGGCATGTTGCGACGCACGACTTCGGCTCCATTAAGATAAACAACTGCGCCATCATCAACCAAAAGATTCAAGGTGAGACCCTGATAGGCAGATGGATCTGCGACAAAGAAACTATGTCGAAAGTAGGTGGTGATGAACTTGTTAGAGCTACTAGGACCAAAAGAAAGGGGAGTGTTTGGTGAATCGCCATAGCCCAATTCGGATTTACCGCTTAGCCATGTTGAGTCATCGAACACCCGCACACGCCACTGAGTGCTTTGGTCGCTGCCGTTGTCAAGGTAGCTCCAAGTCGCTGCATTCTCAGGAGTGCCGACAGCAGAGCTGACCAGTGTCGTTGAGCTGATTCCTGTAGCTTGCGTTAGGGTGAGCGTCTCTCCTGCTGCTGCTAGACTGAAGTTGGTATGGTAGCGCTCAGTGGTAAAATTCCGCCACGGCCAGTAGCCGCGAGGAAACGATTGCCCTGGAATCGCATCATAACCATCAGCCATGATCATCAGTTGTCCATTGGCAGGAATCGAGGCCGATGCGGGAAATGACCATTTGTAAGGGTTGGCCGGATCATCGCTGAGAAAGTAGTTTTCTAGACTCGCCACGGTTCCGCCGGTGTTTTTGAGTTCAATCCAGTCGGGGTAGTCTTCAAAGTCCACAACATCGGGGAAAGATCGCGTATTGGAAGCCATGATTTCGTTGATCTGCACCTGCGCGTGGGCAACACAGTAAGCGATGCTTAAGAAAGTCAATGCGAAGATTTTCATAATTAGTGGCGGGAATACATTTATGGACACAATAGTGTCACCAAGTAAAGAATATTCCTTGTTAATACGCAGTCTCATTAAATGGATTTTCGATGCTTGTCAGTTGATTTTGCTGTGCTAAAAATTCCGCTATGATTACCCTGTTTGAAAAAATCTGCGCGCGAGAGATTCCCGCCGACATTATTTATGAGGATGACATATGCATGTGTTTTCGCGATATCGCGCCACAAGCGCCGGTGCACCTTGTTCTCGTTCCGCGCAAACCAATTCCGCGGATCGCGGCTGCGGAGTTAGAGGATGCCAACATACTCGGTCATATGATGTGTCGCATCGGTGAAATCACTCGCGCAGCGGGCCTCGCGGAAAACGGCTTTCGGGTGGTGATCAATAATGGCAGTGATGGCGGAGAGACTGTTGCGCATTTGCACATTCATTTGTTAGGCGGAAGACAAATGACATGGCCTCCGGGTTGAATAACGGTTTTCGCAACATTGGCTTGCCTTATAAAACAAACATCACCAAGCTCCACCCCGAGTGAAAGAGTATTTCCTAAGAAGAATTTTGTTAATTCCGCCCACTTTGTTCGGAATCACCGTGCTGGTCTTCATGATCATGCGCCTGGCACCTGGTGGACCAATGGAAGAGGACTTGAAAAAACTCATGGGCTCGCCGGAGGGGAAATCGACTCGATCACGCGAGCAGAGTGGCTTTTCCCTAACTCCTGAAATGCTTTTAAATCTGGCGGGCACTTACAATCGCGACAAATCAAGCCTGCGACATTACTTTGAATGGCTGGGAATGATGCCACGCGACACACGCAAAAGTGCTGCGCTTTTCAAAGAGGGCTTCACCACCGAGATTTCCCTGCCCGGCACTATTTCCGCAGTGAAGGTTCATCGTGATGAAGCAGGAAAAGGCCACATCGAAGGACTAGATGCAGCAAAATATGGAGAGTGGTCCTTGCGCATTCAGTCGCCCGCCGATCAAGCTCGGATCTGGCGCAAGCATGTTCCTGGAAATTACCAAATGCCTGCCGACACCCCATGGCGTGCGGAGCTCTATCAGCCGAGTTTTCGTGGCTTATTGCAGGGTAAACTCGGCAACTCAATGAGCTACCAAGATCCGGTCGCAGGGATGATTACGCAACGCATGCCGATCTCACTATTTTTTGGCATCATGCAGTTGATATTGCTCTACGGCATCTGCCTCCCGCTCGGCATTATCAAGGCAATCAAACACCGCACTTGGCTTGACAATATTTCATCGATCACCGTGTTTGCGGGCTATGCCATTCCTGGATATGCACTCGGATCACTGTTAGTTGTTTTTATCTGTGCCAAGGGTTGGTTCCCGATGGGAGGACTGGTGAGCGATAATTTTTCTGAGCTTGGCACTTGGGGGCAAATCAAAGATCTCGCCAACCACGCAGCCATGCCGCTCGTATGCTACATGGTGGGCTCTTTTGCGATGATGACGATGATGGTAAAAAACAACCTGATGGATCACTTAGCGGCCGACTATGTTCGTACCGCGGTTGCCAAAGGTGTCAGCTTTCGGCGCGCCGTATTCGGTCACGCCTTGCGTAATTCATTAATCCCGATCGCCACAACAATCGGTGGCGTAGTAGGAATCTTTGTTGGTGGCTCGATGTTGATTGAGAAAATTTTCGACATCGATGGCTTTGGGTTGCTGCAATTTAGTGCGCTCGTAGAACGCGATGAAACCATCATCATGGGCACGCTTACCATCTCAGCCTTTCTCTTGCTGGTCGGGAACATCATTTCCGACTTCGCCGTAGCGATGGTTGATCCGAAAATTTCCTTTGATTGATAGCAGCGATGACATTCCCACGAAAAATTTCCTTGGCACTCCTTGCCATCATAGCCTTGGCCATTGTCGGTCGCATCTGGAGCCTAGAGCTGCCATCAGTCCGTTGGTTTTTCTCGTTTGAGCTCACCGAGACAATCAGTGCGAAGTGGCCCGAGTTTGCGAAAATCTATCGCAATCTTTTTGGCGGATTTCTCCTCAGCGTCATGTTTGTCGCCGTCGTAATTCTGTGGATTACGGGCAAGAATTTCGAGTGGAATCCGATGACTCTGCGCCGCGTGAAGCGCTTCCGTTCGCTCAAACGCGGCTATCGCTCTTTCTTGTTGTTGCTCGGATTGGTAGCACTCACCCTACCCGATCAATGCCTCGTTGGGCGCAAGGCATTGATCGTAAAATACGAAGACCAGTGGTTCTTTCCAGCCTTTGTCAGCAAGAATTACCAAGACGATACCTTTGGCGGTGATCCCGATCTGGGTGCCAATTATCGAAGCATTCGCGATCGATTCCGCTTAGAAAATGAGGGCAACTTCGTGGTAATGCCGCTCGTGCCGTGGGACATGACTTTTGACACGGACGAGTTGGAGAAAGTCGAACTCGTGAAACGCGATGGAGTTTTTTATGAGACGGGGAGCAACAAGACATACGAGGGATTATCTACCGCTTATGATCCCGCCGCGCCCGATCGCAAGGTGCGCGAGGTCACCTTACGAGATGGAAAATTTCAGGGACTAACTACCATTTACAATGCCGAAGGTGACCCGATCGCCAAGGAAACTTGGAACGCTGGCAGCCTTGTAGAACTAGAGGCGGATTCCCCCATCGATTCTGTGATCGCAGTCAAAGGCTTGACGTTTTTTGCACTCAAGTATCCACCGACTTCACCTTCATGGGAACGCCATCATTTTTTAGGTACTGATTCTCGTGGCTGGGATCTGTTTGCGCAGCTTTATGGTGGGCTGCAAGTCGTCTGCAAGGCATCTTTCCTTTATGTGGTTCTCACATTTTTTATTGGCATCGTCGTAGGTCTCAGCAGTGGATATTTCGGAGGTTTGGTCGACTTGATCGCACAACGTGTCATCGAGATCCTCAGCAATATGCCATTTCTCTTCATTGTAATGATCATAGCTTCACGACTGGGTCGAGAAAATGTGAGTATCATGACCATCATCGCCGTGCTGTGTATTTTCTCATGGATCGGCATCAGCACCTACAAACGCACCGCGGCTTTCAAAGAAAAAGCGCGCGACTACGTGGCTGCGGCCCGAGTGCTCGGCGCGGGCACTCCACGCATTTTATTCCGCCATATTTTACCCAACGTGCTCTCGACTTCGATCACTCTGGTTCCATTCTCGGTCACAGCGGTGGCGACTTCGTTGACAGCTCTGGATTTCATCGGCTTTGGCCTACCCGATCGCTACCCAAGCTGGGGCACCTTGCTTGCAGATGGCCTCGCGAACCTTGAATCCCCATGGATCGTGACCTCGGTGTTTGCCATCTTGGTGACACTGCTGTTGTTGATCACCTTTGTCGGCGAAGCGATTCGTGAAGCCTTTGATCCCAAAAAATTCACTACCTACCAATGATGCGATTTTTTCCACGACTACTATGTGCCTGCGTTGCTGGTCTGTTGCTGTTAGGTTGCGACAGCGGTGAAACTTTTCCTACTTACGATAACACCGAGGAGCGCGCCGCATTTTACGAGCGATACAATAAGACCTCGACCGATGACGCCCGCAAGAATCTGGACAAGCTCAACAATGATCTAACCACTGCCACCGATGAAATGCAACGCGCAGACATGCAGCGGCGCATCAAATTGTTAGAGAAGCGCCTTGCTGACGGTCCGTATTTCCAACAGAAAGAAGAATCGGCATTGCCAGCAAATCTGCAATGGACCACGAACCTCGATGACGCCGAAATCGGCTCGCCCAATGCGAAAAAAGGCGGCACCTACAAGGCATTCATTCCCGGTATGGCCTATCCACCGACCTTGCGCTGTGTTGGCAAAGGCGGCAACAATAACTTTCGTTCGTATCACTGGAATAACATCGAACTAGGACTTGTCGGGGCACACCCGAATACCGGCAACACTATTCCCTCAATCGCCGACCGCTGGGCGGTGGCCGAAGACATGCAGACGGTTTATTTCCACATCGATGATCGTGCAAAATGGTCTGATGGTGATGAAGTGGTGACAGATGATTTTTTCATGGCTTTCTACGTGTATCTCTCACCGTATTTGACCGAGCAATTCTATCGCACCTACTACGGCGAGCAGTTCAATGGCATAACCACGTATGGCAAAGACTATCTCGCCATCCGCCTCGCGAACCCCAAACCTAAGACCGCGTTTTTTGCCAATCAAGTGCCCTTCCAAGCGAAGTTTTACAAAGCCTTTGGCCCTGACTTTGAAGAACGCTACAACTGGCTCCCTCGCCCGACGACGGGTGCTTACAAAATTTTACCCGAGGACATCAAAAAAGGTCGATCAATCACCTTGTCACGCGTGAAGGACTGGTGGGCAAAGGATTTGAAATACTTTCGCTACATCTACAATCCAGATCGCATCGAGTATAAGCTGATTCGCGAACGAGAGAAAATTTTCGTGCTCTTCAAACGCGGTGAGATTGATGTTTTTCCGGTGATCAATGACATGAAGTATTGGTATGAAAAAACCGAGATTCCAGAGGTGTTCAATGGTTACATCGAGAAAGCGACATTTTACAATGACTACCCGCGAGCCCCTTTCGGACTCTACTACAATCAAGCGAACCCACAACTTGCCAATCTCGATGTGCGAATCGCATTGCAGCATGCGACACATTGGGATCGTGTGATCAAGTTTGACATGCGCGGTGATTCGAGCCGACTCAACATTCTAAATGATGGCTTTGGTCGATTCTCGAACTCAAAAATCATCACTCGTCCCTTCTCTCCCAAACTCGCCGCCGAGGCCTTCGCGCGCGCTGGCTACACGAAGAAAGATTCCAAGGGCATCTGGACCAATGATGAGGGTCAAAAAATTTCCTTCACCATTTCCTACACCAAGTCGCCTTTCATTGATCAAATTGTGCAGCGTCTGAAAGAAGAGGCTCTCAAGGCTGGCGTGGAATACAAACTCGAAGGACAAGATGGCACGGCCAACTACCAAATGGTCGCGCAGAAAAAACATCAAATCGCATTTTCTGCATGGGGCATCACGCCACCATTCCCTGATTACTATGAGTTTTTCCATTCGAAGGAAGCCTACGAACCAGGCACCAAAACGCCGCGTAGCATGACGAATAACATTTTTACCTACGCCGATCCCGCGGTCATGGATCCATTGCTTGAGGCGAATCGCAATGCCACGACTGAAGATGAAATTCAGCAGACCAGCTACGCAATCGAAGAAAAAATTCATAACGAAGCACTGTGGAGCCCCGGTTGGAAAAAAGACACCTACCGCAGTGCGCATTGGCGCTGGATTCAATGGCCTGATGATTTCAATGTGAAAATTTCTGATGAACCCGAAATGAGCTACGTTTTCTGGATTGATGAAGACTTGAAAAAAGAAACACTTGAAGCCATGCGCGAGCAAAAAACATTTCCCGAGGTCAACCGGGTATATGACAAATATCGCGTAAAGACAGGAGGTGAGCCATGAGTGAAATTTTGCTAGAGGTGAGAAAATTGATCACCGCATTTGATACCGATAATGGATTGCTGCGCGCTGTCGATCAGGTATCGTTCGATGTCGCGAAGGGTAAAACACTTGGCATCGTCGGTGAATCAGGATGTGGCAAAAGCGTGACCGCGATGTCCCTCGTCAAGCTCTTGCCACAACCCGCAGGTCGCATTCTCGAAGGAGAAGTTTTGTTCAAAGGAAAAGATCTCGTTGCTACCAGCCCCGAAGACATGCGTAAGATTCGCGGCAATGAAATTGGCGTGATTTTTCAGGAGCCGATGACGGCACTCAATCCTTGCCACCGCATTGGCAAACAGCTAAGCGAGTGTTTTTTGCTGCATAAGGGCCTGAACAAAAAAGAGGCGTGGGAGGCATCGATTGAGATGCTCAAGCTTGTGCGGATTCCAGCACCCGAGCAACGCATTGGTGATTACCCACACCAACTTTCTGGAGGTATGCGCCAGCGCATTGTCATTGCTCTAGCTTTGGCTTGTCGGCCCGATTTGATCATCGCCGATGAGCCGACAACGGCGCTCGATGTCACAGTGCAGGCACAGATTCTCGATTTGATCAAAGAGCAACAGCAAAAGCTCGGCACCTCGATGATTCTCATCACTCACGATCTCGGAGTCATTGCCGAAACCTGCGATGAAGTTGTCGTGATGTATGGCGGGCGCGTCGTCGAACGCGCTCCAGTTCTAGAGATTTTCCACAACCCGCGCCACGCCTACACCAAAGGATTGCTGGCCTCGATGCCGCACATGGATACGCCACGTAAGACCATGCTGCCCGTTATTCCCGGGATGGTGGCCTCACTGCAAAACTTCGTGTATGGTTGCCGTTTTTGTCAGCGGATGAAGCGCGAGGGATCGATGCTGCGCGAGCGTCCCATTTACAAAGAAATTTCACCACTTCACTGGGTCGAGGCATGCCCACATTGCACAGAAGGAATCTAACAAATTATGCAACATTTACTTTCCGTCGAAAACCTCAAGATTCACTTCCCCGTGCATGGCGGTGTATTCAAGCGACAAATCGGCGCGGTGCGCGCGGTGGATGATGTATCGCTCACTATTGCACCGGGAGAAACGCTCGGGCTCGTCGGTGAATCAGGGTGCGGCAAGTCAACACTCGGCAAGGCCATTGTCCGACTCTACCAACCGAACGCGGGCCGTATTTCCTTCCAAGGCGAAGACATCACCAAGGCCAGTCAATCCAAAATCCGCCCACTTCGTCGCGAGATGCAGATGATTTTCCAAGATCCCTCTGAGTCTCTGAATGCACGACACAGTGTGCGCTCGATATTGGAGGAGCCGTTTCTCATCCACGGCATAGGAACCAAGGAAGAGCGGAACATATGGGTCGCCGAGTTACTGGATCGCGTCGGGCTACCGAGTAGCTCTGTCGACAAGTATTCGTTCGAGTTTTCTGGTGGTCAGAGGCAGCGTATCGGCATCGCACGAGCGATTGCGCTCAAGCCAAAATTGATCGTCTGTGATGAACCTGTTAGTGCGCTTGATGTATCGGTGCAATCGCAAGTGCTCAACTTGATGCTGGAACTGCAACAAGAAATGGGTCTTGCCTATCTTTTCATCGCTCACGACCTCGCTGTCGTGAAACACATCAGCGATCGTGTGGCCGTGATGTATTTGGGCAAAATCGTCGAACTAGCAGATGCTGATTCACTCTATCGCAATCCGCGCCACGCCTACACCAAGGCTCTGCTCTCGGCAATTCCCGTTGCTGATCCTGCGGCGAAAAAAGAACGCATCCTATTGGAAGGCGATGTCCCCTCACCAATCAATCCACCGCGCGGTTCGGCGTTTGGTCACCGCATGAAACATCCTCTCTATGAGCAAACGATTGACAAAGAGCTACCGCTCACCGAAATTGCAACCGGCCATTTTGTGGCGGCCGACCCCTGCTGCCTCAGTGCAGAAGATTACGCGCTGGTGAGTTGATCGCAGTGTATGACAGAGATGCGTAAATTTTTCCGAAAGTTCGCTTGTAGCTTGACTCTGTGGAATTTTCATATATTTGTATACTCACTATGCAATACACCTTTTCAATCCTCGCCTTGAGTTCCACTCTATTGCTGCCGGTCAGTGCGAAAATAGCCGTAAAAAAAGTCGCTGATGGCTTTGATCGCCCAGTTTGGGTGGGCGTGCCGCAGTCGACAAAAAAACAACTCTGGGTGATGGAGCAGAATGGAGTGATCAAGGCCGTAGATCCTGAGTCCGGCGAGAAAACCATACTGCTTGACATCTGCAAGCAGGTCTCACGGCAAGGCAATGAAGAAGGTATGCTTGGTTTGGCTTTTGCTCCTAATTTCTCCAAAACCGGACGATTTTACATCAACTACGTCGATAAAGAACACCACACCTGCATTTCCCGCTTTCAAGTCAAAGGTGGTGCCATTGATGCATCAAAAGAAGAAATCGTTTTGCGCTTCAAGCAAGACTTTCAAAATCACAATGGTGGCTGGATTGATTTCGGCCCCGATGGCATGCTCTACATTGGCAACGGCGATGGCGGCTCAGGCAATGATCCGAAACAACGTGCACAGGATTTAGGCTCGCTGCTGGGTAAAATTTTACGCATCGATGTCTCCGGCGACAAGGGCTACGAAGTTCCCAAAGACAATCCATTTTTGAAAAACAAAGATGCTAAGCCGGAAATATGGGCCTATGGTATTCGCAATCCTTGGCGTTGTTCTTTTGATCGAAAAACCGGTGATTTGTGGATTGGCGATGTCGGTCAAAATCATTGGGAGGAAATTAGCTACACGACCCACAAGGATGGATTCGGTGCAAATTTTGGCTGGCGCCTGCGCGAAGGTGAAGTCGCTACGCCAGCCAACGATGTCGGCGGTGATAAGCCAAAGGACAATGTCGAGCCGGTGTATGTATACAAACACGGTGGCGGCAAGGATGAGGGCTTCTCCGTGACCGGCGGTTACCTCTATCGCGGCCCGGTGAAGGAATTGCAAGGTCGCTACATTTTTGCTGATTACCAAAATCCTCGGATTTGGTCCTTTGAGTTAAAAAACGGCAAGGCTCGTGATTTCAAAGATCACACCGACGAACTGCAACCCAAAGGCGGAAACATCAAGCAGATCCCATCGTTTGGCGAAGATCTCGATGGCAATGTTTTTATCGTTGATCACTCAGGTCCGGTCTATCAAATCATTGAGGCCGAGTAATTTTCTTGGGGTAACAGACAAGAGTCACCCTGACTTTTTTCACCCTATCCTTGCCAAAACCTACTCAACCGACTAGGGTAGCGGCTGTGAACGCTAAACGATCCATCTTCTGCCGCGCTGTTGCGCGCGGGGTTGTTGTGTTTTTTTTGCTCGGATTGTTCGGCGCTTCTTGCCAAAGGAAGCCAAACTACACCTTGGTCAATCACTCCTATGAGCAACCAAGGCTCGGCGAAAAAACCTTTACAACAACCGATCGACAGAGTTTTTCGTATCGTAAATTTCTCAGTAAATCGAAAAACAACAGCGAGCCGAAAACTGTCGTCATCGCGCTGCATGGATTTTGCGGAGCCTCGATCGACTATGAAAATCTGGGCAAGCATTTGCTAGAAAAACATCCTGACATTGCACTTTATGCCTACGAAGTGCGCGGACAAGGGCTCGACCCTGTGGTTGAGCGCCGTGGTGACATCGATCAAGCGGAAAACTGGTATCGCGATCTCGACACGTTTACAAGCCTAGTTCGGGAAAAACACCCACGGGCGAACATTGTCTGGCAAGGCGAGAGCATGGGCTCGCTCATTTTGACTAACGCCTATCGCTCTGAGATCGATCAGGGTCTCCGGCCGGCTTGCGATGCTATTATCATCACCTCGCCCGTGGTCGGAATCCGTGGTGATTTCCCTATCTGGAAGAAACATACGGTGCGCGCGATTGCGAAAATTTTTCCCTCCGCGCGTCTCTCACTTGATACCCTATCCGGTGGGCATAGTGTAAAGATGACAGCTGACTCTTCGCATAATGAACAGTCGGAAACCAATGCCTGGCATGTGGAGCGGCACACCTTGCGCCTGCTCATTCAGCTGCACGACATGATCGAAGAAATGAAAGCTTCGGCATCGATGATCAAAGTGCCCACACTCGTCGTTCATGGAGGTCAAGATTATTTCAACGACACCGCCGATGTCGAAGATTTCTATCGCAGGCTCTCTCAGGTCCCTGAAAAAAAGCGCTTGTTTTATCCAAAATCGCACCACTTGCTGATGTATGATTCGCAAAAAGATCGTGTCATTGGAGACATTGGCAAATGGCTGGAGCAGCTTCCTGCTCGCAATTCACACGCCAGGCATCACAGGTAAGTCGTCAAACTTGCCACAGTGCTTTCATCGAGGCGGCGCACGAGAGCGGTCGTCAGCGATACCATGGCGAGGTAGTCATTGATATCGATGATGGAATTGTGCGAGTGAATGTAGCGTGCCGGCACACCTAGCACAATGCTCGGCACACCAGAGCCAGACTGATGAATCGAGCCCGCATCGGTTCCCCCACTGCGGCGCACTGTGACTTGATAAGGAATGCCCTCGTCATTTGCGACTTGAATCGCCAGAGCTGCGAGGCGTGGATTGGTGATGGCGGTAGGATCAAACAAACGGATCTGCACACCGCCACCGAGTCGACCTTGTGATTCAGAGCGAGCAAATCCTGGAGTGTCGTCCGCTGGTGGACCTTCAAGAACCAAAGCCACATCAGGGCGCGTGAAATGAGCAGCTGTTTTTGCTCCGCGGAGCCCCACTTCTTCCATCACCGTGCCTGCGAGTATGAGGTGATTCGGGTGAGAAGATTGGCAAAGAATTTGTCCACTTTGAATCGCAGCAGCCATGCCGACTCTGTTATCAAAGGCCTTCGCCATGTATAAATCTTCCCGCCCCATGGGAGTGAACTGGCTCACGGGAGCGATCGGGTCCCCCAAGGAAATTCCCATTTCACGCTCGGCCTCCTCACGCGATGATGCTCCTACATCGATGAACATTTGATCAATAGGAATGATCTGCGACCGCTGCGATGCGGGCAAAAAATGGGGTGGGCGCGAGGCCACAACACCGAGAATTTTTTCACCACTGCGAGTGCGAACCTCAAATCTCTGCGATAGTAACGAATGCTCCCACCAGCCGCCAACAGCCACAAACTGCAAGAAGCCTTCAGGCGTGATGTTCTGCACTAAAAATCCCACCTCATCCATGTGGCCAGCTACCAACACACGCGGACCATAGCCCGTGGCACAAAACACCGAACCGCAGCCATCAGTGCTGAGATCGCCATGTTCTTGCATCTCATCCACAAAAATCGCGCGAACTTCATCCTCATGACCAGGAACGGAATGCGCCTCGGTAAGCTCCTGCAATAACGACAATGCCTTTTTCTGCATGCACGAAATCATACTCATCTGACGATGTGATGCCAGCAGATTTTCTTATTTCCTGGGGATGCTGAAATTCCTGTTAGATGGACTCATTCATAACCCGATGAAAAATGTGATTACCAAAGGGAGTTACCAGTCCATATTATGTGATTACAACATACTTAGGCCCACTACATCACACCTTTGCCAATGTAGCTGGTTTGCCCGAAAGTTACAGTGTGGTCCATGATGCAAAGTTGAAGCAGCTGCGTTTCGAAAGCACGCCGACCATCGCAGCTTTCGCAGCTTTCGCAGCTTTCGCAGCTTTCGCCAACACAATCACTGATATCACCAAGCGCGGCGTATTAGACGATGCAGATGGCAACAACATTAGCAAGCTGATCGAGTATGCACTTGCGGGGAATCCTTAATTTGCAAATCAACAAATCCTTCCCCGCATTTGTAGCCATCGTAACAAAAATTGTTTTCACATTTATGCGCAGCGACGATTCTGAAAACGATACAACGCAGCGCTTCCAGTGGAGCACGAATTTGCAAGAATACACCGATGTGGCACTGAAAGCAGCATCCTCTGGCGTTGTTACCTTTGCAGAAAACGAAACTGCCGATGATGATGTTGTGATCATTTTCATTTCCAAAGAAAGTAAAACCAAGCTACTTAGTCGCGTCAAAATTGAGAAATCACAAGTTCCACTATGTTATTCGTTAGTCCCGCGCCAGTAATTGGCGCAGGGCCTTGCGATAGGGGGCTGACATGGGAAAAGATTCAAGCTCTGTCTCCCCGACCCATTTCTCCCCTTCCCTTGCCGTTATTTCACTAGCATCGTATACCCGCATCTTCACACGATAGCGGGTGATTGCGTAGGTAGCCTCATAGAGTAAATCAGCATCGACAACATCCATAGACGTGCACGAAGGCAGCCGCCACAAGCCTCGGCGACGAGTTCCCTGCTCCATTGCCAATAAGACTTTGCTTTCTTGACGCGCGAATATTGATAATTCCTCCAGTTGCGTAATCACGACTTTGCCAACCTTCACCGGCAACGATTGAGGATCGCTCGATTGACAAAACGCCGCCACGGGGCACGAAATGCAATCGGGCAGTCCAACCTTGCAAAAAGTCTGGCCCAGTTCCATGAGCGCTGAGTTATACAAACGCGGGTGTTTTTGATCTAACAAAATTTCTGCACGCTGCCAGTTCTTCTTGATGCCCTCTGACGAGTCGACGGGAGTAGAATCATTGAACAATCTCGCAAAAACCCGAATGACATTGCCATCGACAAGTGGTGTCGGGAGATCGAAGGCAAAGCTACGCAACGCACCTACTGTGTAGCGGCCAATCCCAGGCAAGGCTAACAATTCATTTTCCTCAATAGGAAAAACTCCAGCATGTTGCTCCACCACGGCACGGGCTGTCGCATGCAGCATGCGCGCCCTTCGATAATAGCCAAGCCCTTCCCACACGCGTAACAATTCATCCTCAGATGAGGATGCTAAAGTTTCCAAATCAGGGAAAATTTCCATAAAACGCACGTAGTATCCCTTTCCTAGCACCACAGCCAAACGAGTTTGCTGCAGCATCACTTCACTCACCAAAATTGCATACGGATCGTGGGTGCGACGCCATGGGTAATCCTTGCCATTTTGGATGAACCATGAGCGTAAGGCGCTATGAAATCCTGAAGCGTCATCAGTGAGGTTCTTGGTAGCAATGGGCTTGAGCACAGCTAAGCAAAGCATAGATCACCACATCTGCAATGCATTTCGCCCAATTATTTGCTGTATAGAACTCGTCGGCTAGCGCATACTTCTTGCGACGACTGATGAAATCCTACACGGCACCACTTACCACACTGCAATGCAAAAAGCTTCGCGATTTGCTCAAAGCCCAGGATTTTGAGTTTGTCGAAAAGCCTTACACGCAATTTTCGGCCCGCAAAGGCAAGCTCAGCGTGAGTGTTTATGAAAAGGGTCCTAAGGTTTTGATTCAGGGAAAAGATACGCGAGATTTCATCGAATTTCATCTTGAACCTGAAGTGCTCGGAGTCGCGGCGATGGGCTATGAAGAAATTCATGACCCGCAGATGTTTTCACCGCACTTCGGCATCGATGAAAGCGGTAAGGGCGATTACTTCGGACCATTGGTCATTGCGGGAGTCTACACCGATCACGAGGTTACCAAGCAATTGATGAAGGCTGGCATCATGGACTCGAAAAAAGTCAATAGTGCCGCGAAAATTCGACAACTTGCAGAAGTCATTCGCAGCACTCCAGGAGTTGAGTTTTACATCATGACTTTAGCGCCTCAACGCTACAATGAAACCTATCAACAATTTGGCAATCTCAACAAAATGCTCGCATGGGGTCATGCCAGTGTGATTGAAAAATTGCTCCAACTCGTGCCTGATTGCCCGCGCACACTGAGTGACCAATTCGCCAAGCCATTCGTATTGCAAAAAGCGTTAGCTGCCAAAAAACTGAAAATCACCCTGGATCAGCGGACCGGAGGAGAGTCAGACATCGCCGTAGCTGCCGCCTCGATTTTGGCACGCGAAAGATTCGTCGAATGGATGGACAAAACCTCTGTCGCTGGTGGTGTAACGCTACCACTTGGCGCCTCTGCGTCAGTCATTTCAGCAGCAAAGCAGGTCATTCAGAAGCATGGTAATGAGGCACTTGGTAAGGTAGTAAAACTACATTTTAAGACCACACAGCAAGTGATCGGCGACTTCATCTAACATAATAATTTACTTAAAAAGCATTTTTTTCGCGACAAATTCGTGATTCTATGGCTTACAAATGGCGCGCGCCACAGTCGCCAAATCATTACTTATTTACAGTAGCCATGTCCACACTCACGAAGCGCAATCTCATTGCTGACATCACGAACAAACTCAGCCACCTCGAGCTGACCCAGAAACTTGTGACGGAAATCGTCGATCAATTCATAGACTCCGTGACCGAACAACTGTGCTTGGGTGAAAAAGTCATTATCAGGAATTTTGGCGTGTTCCAGGTCTCTGAAATAAAGCCCAAGGTCGGTCGTAATCCACGCAACCCAAGCAAGGCGATTCACATCCCTGCCTGCGCGGTAGTGAAGTTCAAGCCCGGCAAAGAGTTTAAGGATAAAGTATCCCAAACCTTGCCAATCATTCGCGAAAAAAAGGCGTAAGTGCCTCGGTCACGAATGCAAGATTTTCACACTGAAAACAGTACCAATTTTCTGAATGAATGTATGTTGCGATCGGTCCGCAGAACGTAACCATTGCTCGAAGTGCTTTTGCAGCGTTTGCTCCTCGCTCGGCACCGTCATACGATAATGCTGAAGGGAATCCCAGCCTACTGGATGCGCCTCAAAGATCGGCAGCAATTCCAGAGCAATGCGACAATTGTGCTCCCGCATAGTGGGGTTTCTCCGCAGATCATTTTCTACCTCAGCAAACCATGATGGAAAGGGCTGTCGATTCGTCTGTCGAGTTTTCTCAATCCGCTCGTCTGCATAAGACTTTAGGTGCTCTGCATAATCTTTCCAATTCGGATACGGTGGCTTAGATCGCCACGTCTCAGACATTGCCCGCAGAGAAAACAGTGAAGCAACTTCGCAAAGACACTCCTCTAACCAAAAATTCGGTCCAGCCTGTCGCAGATTGCGTTTGCGCCAATCGCCCGTGTGACCAATCAGAGCGTGACAAAATTCATGGGCAAACTGAAAAGCATACTGAGCCCAAAAAGTCTGCTTTGTGGCCAACCCGATCGACACACAAGAATCCGCAGTATGATCAAAATGACAGATCGGATGCTGCTCGTGCTGGTAAATCGAAAAACCTGAAATCTGCCAGTGCGTGCTAGTGCAATGACGCCAAATGCTTTCAGCCGACGAACGCAAGACCGCTTCGATGTTGTCCCTAAGACCCTCGCCGAATCCATCGCCAATCTGAAAGCGCAAATCTCGATGATTTTTCTCCGCTTCTAACGCTTTCGCAGACGCTGAAAAAAAACCACCGTGACCCACTACAGCACCAAGAGTCATGGCGAAACATCTGCGTCTAGTCAAAACGGACATAGAGTATTCTACGCCCACTTGTATCGATTCTTTCAACTACGCTCTTCTTTGCGCAACATCCAGTTCAGCAAAGGACCACACATTGCTGTCGTGATCAAGCACATCAGCACAAACATCGTAAACAAGGTATCGTTAAGCAGGCCAAGACCTTTGCCAACATTGACCGCGATCAATCCCATCAGCGCACGCGTATTCAAGAGCGTACCAATCTTAAATGCATCAGCGTGAGATTCACCACCGAGCCGCGCGCCTGCATAACAGCAGCCAAGTTTTGCGGCGACTGAGGCCGTGAGAACAACAGCCAGTCCCCACCATTGCCATGGCGTGAGATTTTGCAAATTCACATTGAGCCCATTGTTGGTAAAGAAAATCGGTACAAAAGCCACAACCACCAGCGCGCCAAATTTTTGCGTCCAGGCTTCAGCAAGTCGGCGCTCTTGATGCAAACTCACACCTAACAAAAATGCTCCAAAAATCGTAAAGATCCCAAGATGATAGGTGCACAGGCAAGAGAGAAACAAGGCGATGAACAACAATGCCAAGAACGATGCTGGCAATGGATCATTCTTCGAGGATAGATGTCGATAGACCTTGCGCAACAGCGGCCCGGCGATGCGGAACATCACCAACACATAAAGCGCAATGCCGCCCAATTGCCAAAGCAACGGTGCGATCGCAAAAGCCTGATTTTTTGCCCACGCCGTAGCCAATGCACCCGCGGAAGCTAGTAATATCCAGCCGACTACATCATCAAGCGCGGCAGCTGTGATCGATAGCACAGCAAATGGTCGCGTTTGTAGATTCATTTCCATGAGGATGCGTCCCATGATCGGCAAGGCCGAAATCGCCATGGCAATACCACAGAACAAAATCATCCCCGTTTGTGGCACCTCAGGAGCAAAATTCCGATGCAACCAGGGGCCCACCACCCAACCGATGATCAAAGGTCCGATCATTCCTAACAGCGCTACATACAATGCCGTTCGCGATTGCTTCTTCATGCTGGAAAAATGAAACTCCATACCCACCTGTAGCAGTAACAGAACCAAGCCAAGTTTGCCAAGCAACTGCAAACTCTTCTGTAACTCCGCCCCACGCAAAAACTGCACTGTTTCCGCCCCCCAGATCCCGCAAAGACCCAGAACAGAAGGGCCAAGAATAATACCCGCAGCAATCTCACCAACCGCCAACGGCTGCCCCATACGTTTGCCCAATCGCCCCACCACAAAAGCCGCAGCTATAATCAGAGCCCACGCCATCATTACCAAGACCAAATGTTGTTCAATAGCTGCCGGATTCATCAAAGAGCAGTAAAGCGCATCCCCATGACTTGGCAATCCGATTTTGCAAAAAAATCCACAGCCATGAAACGTGATCTGCTAATTGATGTTTGGGTAAAAGAAATCAAAAACGGGCGATGGTCGTAATGCACAACCATCGCCCGTTTGAATAAAAGCTCGTAAAATTACGCTTGTTTGACGTCCACCCACTGCTTGGTGCGAGCGGATTCGAGAACTGCGTCGCAGACGTATTGGGTGCCGAGGGCATCGCGGAAGTCTGGATAGGCTTTCGGAGCCGATGGATTTTCGAGCGATTTGAGGAACTCGTAAAGCGCATGCGTGAAGCTGTGCTCGTAGCCAAGGCAGAGGCCAGGAACCCACCAGTTGCCTGCGTAGGGTTGGTCACCATCGGAGCAATGGATGCTGGACCAGCCGCGACGGTCGCTTGGCACTCCATGGTCGAAGTATGCGAGACGGTTGAGATCGTGCAGATCCCAGAAAAGGGATTTGTTTTCGCCATTGATCTCAAAGGTGTAGAGCGCCTTGTGACCACGAGCATAACGAGTGGATTCAAAAATTGCTAGGGAACCATTTTCGAAGCGTGCGAGGAATGCGCAGGCATCATCGATGGTGACGGGCATTTTTTCGCCAGTAGCGGTGTGAACTCGCTCTTTGATGAAGGTTTCGGTCATAGCGCTGACGGACACAATGTTGCCATTGATCCAACGTGCAGTATCGATGCAGTGCGCCAACAAGTCACCCGTAACACCAGAACCCGCAGCGGCGGCATCCAAGCGCCAGAGGCCAGCACCACCTTGCGGAAGATCGGAGGAAATGGTCCAGTCTTGCAGGAAGTTGGCGCGGTAATGGAACACGCGACCAAGTTCGCCAGCGGCAACGATGTTTTTTGCATGCGTCACGGCAGGCAAGAAGCGATAGTTATACCAAACAAGGTTCGGCAGACCGGAGGCCTCGACAGCTGCGACCATGGCTTCGCCTTGCTCACCATTGAGTGCGAGCGGTTTTTCACAGAGGATCATTTTGCCGTGCTTGATGCACTCCAGTGCGATGGCAGCGTGCGAATCGTTAGGCGTGCAGATGTCGATCGCATCGATGTCTTCGCGAGCCACCAGCACACGCCAATCCGTTTCGTAGGACTCATAGCCCCACTTTTCGGCAAAGGCCTTGACCTTTTCTTCATCGCGACCACAGATCGCTTTGCGCACGGGCACATATTCCGTGTCGAAGAAATGGGTAACTTGGGAGAGTGCATTCGAGTGGGTACGGCCCATAAAGCCATAGCCAATCACGCCGACGTTCAATTGTTTTTTCATAAGGTAGTTTGTCGTTGGAATTTATGTTACAGAGCGTCTTTCACCGAAACCATAGCCTTCAGGATGGTGTTCCAGGTGGCAGGGTTTTCGAGGGTGGCGTTGGGGAACATGCAACCGTCCCAGCAGATGTGCTTGATGCCGCGGTCAGCAGCGCCTTGTAACCAAACGGCGGAGCATTTCGCGATGTCGAGCTTGCCATTTGGATCATCGGCTTGGCAGTGGCGGCCTGTTTTCTCGTGAGAACCAGTGCCGTGGACCGTGCCGTCATTTTGAGCGACGTGGAAATCGATGGTCCAAGGACGCAGGGCGCCGACCATTTTCTCGTAAGCGGGCCAGAACTCGGCATCGCTGTATCCGGGTTGCAACAAGGCGGACTCAGGAGCATTATAGCCCATGAGGTAGAGGTAGGTGTGCGCGAGGTCCGCTTGGAAACCGAAGGTTCCGGGCATACCTACGCCTTCGAGCGTGCGCAGCATTACTTCCCAGGAATGCATGCCAGCCCAGCAGATTTCTCCCTCAGCCGCGATGCGCTCACCATGATCGGCTGCAATTTTGGCGGCTTTTTTAAAGGTATCGACGATGCGAGCGGTGTTCTCTTGAGGATTTTCGGCCCATTTTTGCACTCCAAACTCAGCGGAATCGACGCGTATCACGCCATATTTGCGCACGCCGTGTTGATTGAACAATTTGGCAATGCGGCAGGCTTTTTCGATGGAAAGCAAGAATTTCTCCTGTTGCTCATCAGTGCCCATCGAGGAATCACCCACGGTGCCCGGCCAAATCGGCGCAACAAGTGATCCAACGTTAAGATTTTTTTCCGCAATCTTATCCGCCATCGCCTTGAGATCGTCCTCGGAAATATCGGGATCGGTATGCGGATGGAACAAAAACAGATCGACTCCATCGAACTTATGGCCGTCCACCTCGGCGGCAGCAGTCATGTCTAACATTTGATCCAAAGAGATCGGCGGGTGGTCGGTGCCAAGCTCTTTTCCAACGAGTCCAGGCCACATGGCATTGTGTAATTTCATAGTAGTTTTGTGAGTTTAGGGTTGTGGGAAGCTTACTTCTTATGCGCTCCCATGGCTGGGGCGTTAGGATTGACTTCGGGACCGAAGTAGCGCAGGCAGACGAGAGGCTCGGTGGTGGAGGTGTTGGTGAATGTCACACCGGATTTGGCGCCGGCGGCGGTGCAGAAATACTCGTCCTCGGTGAGTTCGTGGAAACGAATCAATTTCGGGCTGTTGAGCACTTGGCCATTGATGCTGCCGCTGCCTTGCACACAGATGAGACCGTAGGCACCGTTGTCTTTGATGGTGCATGTCGCGCCGGGCTCGACGGTAAGTTCTTTCGCGGTAAAGTATTGGAAATCATCAACTTTGCCGTATACGATCCACTTGTCGTGATAGCCCTCGCCTTTTTCGGAAGTGACAGGCTCAAGGTAGTGATTGTCCTTGAAGTTCGGATCGACGTTTTTCTCCCAATCGAGTTGATCGACAATAAAGTCGACGTCTTGATGTTTGTCCTCGGGCATGTCCTTTACAAGCAGAGCCCATGGCACTTCGCGGCCTTCGACGAGGTTTTGATACATGCCGAAAACATCGCTTCCCCACTGTGGCTCGTAAGTGCAGAGCGAGCCAGGAGCGTGCAAAATGCAGGGATCGATCAGCCAACCAGTGCCGGGCTCCAGTTTGTAAGCCTTCGACAGAGCAAGGATTTTGTTATCCCCTTTGTTCCAATTGGCGATGCACTCGCGCACTTGTTGTTTGGTGGTGCCGGGCTCGAAACCCATGAAAGTATAAGGAAAATTATTGCCGACGTTGTTGTGTTGTGGCGGGAAGTAGTAGGACTCAGGCTTACCTTCTTGCCCTACAAGCGCAGCTTGTGCGGCATCTTGGTGCATGTGGTGAGGGATTGGACCCATGTTGTCGAAAAATTTCGAGTACACCGGCCATTTGCCATATTTTTCCCAAATTTCGGTGCCAATCAACTCAGCTCCACACTCAGCCACAGCGTCTTTGAGCGTGAAGCGCTCGTTGCCGACTACTACATAAGACAGACCTTCGTCATCGACGCGATTGTCATTGGCCGCCTCGGTTGTAGAAGCAAACCAACGCTCGTCGATGCCTCCACGATTCAGGCCAAAAGCGTAAAGATCATCCGGATGCAACTTCAAGCGTTTTCCGGGTTGCAAAAAGGAACGCGGTACCCAGCAAGGGGCGAGACGAAGCAGGCCACCCGTTTTTTCTAGGGTAGCTTCTACCAGCGATTTAAGATGCGAGGTGCGGGTCGTGAGGTCGTGTGTTGTTTTTGGTGCAGTCATAGAGGTAATTGAATTTCCAGATACGCAGGGTGTCGCGAAATCTTACACGCATCGATTTATGAACGAATCGCTGTCTTGGCAAGAATTTCCGCGAAAAATGTCACGCTAAATGAGATATTTCCAGTCGATCTTCGCATGCACCATCGTGCCGTTTTCGCCAGTGATCGCGATGGTGTGATCATCGATAGGCGTGATCGATTGCACCTGCCCAAATCCTTCAACCACCAGCGCCACGCCTTGAATGATCGGTAAACGCACGGTTTCTGCGGGATCGAACAGGCGAGTGGTCGGAACCCCAAAGGCCGCCAAACGATTCTCGCGTGATGCCTCCAGGCCGTAGCAAAAATACGAGCATACTTCTTCCAGTCCCACGCGACCAAGATGCCGATTTTCCCACGGATGGGCCGAGCGACCACCATTCGAAATCCAGAACAATGTTGCTGGAAAATCTAACGCATTTTTCAGTGAAAACCACACGTAATTGTCAAAAGTCGCCGCCGTCCAAGCGAACGGTTGCGCGCTGGTCGGCGATTCATTCACCATCATCACCAAATCCTCATGCCCCGGTGCAGTCGGATATTTCGTGAGATCCAAAGTCGAACCGTCTTTACAAGGCACTGCGCTCAGCGATGAAAACTGCGCCCCTTCCGCGAGTCGTCCCGTTTCTCCGGCATCAGGATTCGCAAAGACACCGTCATAGACCGAAGCCCATCGATACGGGCTCACCGCCAATCGTCCCTGCCCTTGCGCCAGTTCGGAAAAATCGAGAATTGGATGATTTCCGTAGTTCCACTCCCCCGACAAGCCGCTCACCAAGTGCTCTGTATACAGCGCCTGCTGCCCTTCTTTCACCTCGATCCGCTTCTGCACCGCAGCCCCCGAATCCGTTTGCTTCATTTCCAAAACTAAGGCGCGCTCCGATTGCTCCACCAAGGACCATTTGGCATTCGCCGTGTCACCGTGCGGCGGACCAACTGCTTGTCCAGCAAAGGGCAGGCAGAAAAAATCGCCGCGCAACTCTGTCAACAAATGCGGCAAACTTGCGTCCACTTGCCCCGGTTCCCACGGCGCCAGTGCATACGGAGAAACGGCATAGTCCTCGAAATAAAAATCCACAGGAGCCAAATGCCCGCCCTGCTCCGTAACCGCAAAATCCACCTCGGGGGTGCTCACAAAAAAACTCGCGCTGCCATGAATGATCTCCATGCCTTCTATCCAACCGAATTTCCCTCGTTCGGCAAACAAAAAAATCAGACATCATACAATCCAACGTTTCCCCCTTGCCGCCCCGCGCAAAAATGCCTAACTAGAGCTATCGAGATTCAACGCTTTTCCCCTCCCAGCACCCGCAATCGAGTTGAGCTAGGGCTAGGATTGTTGTCGCTGATCTTATTCTCCGCATGGAACTTGATGCCACATTACGAGTGGATCGGACCCGACCATCATCAGATGGACTCTGCATGATTGATGAGTTTAACACCAAAGCGCAGGAGTGTAATCTACAGCCGTTTTTGTAATCCACATCGTCTTGACGAGTAGGCCTCTCAGCCATTATACTCTGCACCTCATGAAGAAACACGGCGATCACACACGCATTCGCAAAGGCGGCATTCTCCACTGGTCCACTCTCTGTCTTTTAGCTAGCAGCAGTGTCGGACTCATCTCTTGTGACTCCGAGACCACCTACACAGCCACTGCCGAAGATGCAAAAATGGCCAAGTTGCAACAATCGCTCGATGCCTTCGAAAGTCGGAAATCGCAACTCATGAATGGACTTGTGGAGCATAATTTCGAGCTCGAAGGCTTGGGCTTTTACCACGCAGAAGCCAAAGACTTTTTCACCTATCGCTATGGTCAAGAAAAGGATGGCAAATGGTTTGCGAACGGCGAATGGCTCGACACCGAACCTGCTCGCTGCGCGGCATCTGTTAGTCACCCGAGTGCTGATGCCTTGAGTAAAATAGAGCAGCTTCTTGAACGCGAGCAAGCATTGGCAACCGAATCGAACGGACAAAGCAATGGCAGCAATCCGACCGCCACTCACCATCATCACAACCATGGCATGGGTGGCATGGGCACGATGCTGATGATGTATTGGATGCTCTCAGGTAATCGCAGCGGATACATGCCAGGTGCAGGCTTCCGAAACGCTCAGGCGAATCAACAAGGCTGGCAGCAAAACGTCAATCAACAACGCCAAATGGTCAACGCTCACGCCGCGGCGAATCCAGCCTACAATCGACTCGTGCAGCAAAGCAAAGCCAGCGGCGCGCCGGTCACGCAAGGTTCTTCCGTCCGTGGTGGCTTTGGCACAAGCAATAGGAATCGCTCGACTTGGGGAAGCTAACTGATTCATCGAACGCATCGCAGAATGAATTTTTACTCAAAGAGCCCCCCCATCCGTCTAGCAACAAGCCCTGTGCGGAGCAATTGGGTGCAGCGCGTTGAGGAATCAGGACTGGTTTGGCATGGCAATAGTACGGATGCCTACTGGAATGAAAACGAGCACCTTGTCTTCACATTAGAAGCCGCAGAGACCTTAGAGGCTGCGGCCAATGAACTGCACGCCCTATGCCTCGATGCCTGCGAGCAGATCATTCGTCGAGATTTGTGGCATAAGCTGGGAATCCCAGAAGACCTGCAATCGATGATTTACACCTCATGGGGCTGTCAGGATTTTTCCCTCTACGGCCGATTCGATCTCTCATGGGATGGAACCGGCACGCCGAAATTGTTAGAGTATAATGCAGACACACCCACGTCACTCCTTGAGGCCGCCGTGATTCAGTGGGATTGGCTCAAGGATTGTTATCCGCAATCCGATCAACTCAACTCACTCCACGAAGCACTCATCGCGCGTTGGGCTAGCCTGCCTGATCCACTCATCCACCTCGCTTGCGCATGGGAGCTACCCGAAGATCGACAAACCATCGCCTACCTCGCCGAGACCGCAGAACAAGCGGGGAAACAAGTGCAGCTCATGGATATGTCAGAAATCGGATTTTCTCCCAGTGGAAGATTTACCGACACGCAAGAACGTGAGATTGATCGACTTTTCAAACTCTACCCCTGGGAATGGGTCGTCCAAGAAACTTTCTTCGCTGCCATCGGCCAAGAGCGCTCACGTTTCATCGAGCCTGCATGGAAAATGCTACTCTCGAACAAAGCAATCCTGCCACTACTCTGGGAGCTCAATCCTGGCCACCCACTGCTGCTACCTGCCACACGGACTCGCGACGAGCTTTTATCAATCGGCACCACACAATGGGTGGAGAAGCCAATCTTCGGTCGCGAAGGCGGAGGCATCACGCTCTATGACCGCAATTCCATCGTCGCGAAAGGTCTCGGTGAATCGGAATCCACCGACATGATTTACCAACAACGCGCGCCGATGTTTCAGGCAAATGCCAAACACTTTGTTTGGGGGCTTTGGATGGTCGATGACAATTGCTGCGCGCTCTCAGCACGCGGTGACTCATCTCCCATCACCGGCAACATGAGCCGCTTCCATCCCCATCGGATCGAGTAGAAACGAGCAAGCATTCCTTCTGAAACAGCCATGCACCAATCAAAACATAAACTATTGTTACCGATACGACTCTTGCTGTTTTGCCTACTGGGACTTCAGGAACTGCTCCTAGCAGATGCCGAGATCAGCCGACAAAATGTCGAAAATCGCGCCACCATTGCCGATTTGCAAGCGCTGCCTAAGGACACCATTCGCGATGGAATCCCCGTAACCGTGGAAGGTCTACTCACCTACTTTGAGCCAGGACACCGCATGGCCTTTCTACAAGATGCTACAGGAGCGATTTACATTCATGCCCCAAGGGCTAGCAACGTAAAGGCTGGTGATGTAGTCGAAGTAAAAGGCATACTTGACCCGGGATACGGTGGCCGAAATATTCGTGGTACTGATTTTAATACAAGCCCCACAATTCGCAAAGTGAGATCCGCCGTATACCCCTCACCGATTGAGTTTCCAGACTTGAACCAAGCTGCGTCAGCAGAGGGTGCCATATGGACGAAAATTCATGCAAAAATCTCAAATGTTTCTTCCGTCGGAGACCGATACCTCATCAGTTTAGAAAATTTCCCCGATCTCCCTGTATACTTGCCGGCAGCAGTAAGCCATAACACACCACCCGGACATTTGCGTGGATTGCATGTGGAAATGTTTGGAATTTTTGCCGACACCCCCATTCAAGAAAAACCACTACGAATGAAGCGGATATTTCTCGTTCCGGACATCACACACATAACTGTGCCAGAAGAGGAAAAACTCAAAAGATTCAATACCTACCCTCGCGGACTCACAACGCTGCAGTGGATTCCAGAAAAAGAAGGCCCTGATATCTTTGTTCGTATTGAGGGCACAGTAACTTGGAAACAAAAAAACAAAGGCTTTTTCCTTCAATCTGGGCAAGATGCCGTTTGGGTTGAGTGTGCAGAGCCGAGACTCCCCGCTGTTGGCGAATTCGTTGACTGTGCAGGACAGCCGATATCTTATCATGGATCAGGAATGCTCGGCAATGCCATGTGGATTTCTGCTCAAAATAAAACAACTCCAATCCTCGCTAAGGAGATTGAGCATGAAATCTTATCATCCTCCAAACATCACGGCAGACTGGGTAAAATTAGTGCCACACTCGTTGAAAAACTTCATAGTCCTAACGAAATTTTATGGATTATGAAAACATCAACTAATTTAGTTTTTGTTCATCTAACAACAAACTCACTGACAAAAAATGTGATTTTCGAACCGAATACGAAACTTTCGATGACGGGTGTTATCATCAATCAATCGACACCCTTGCTAGATATAAGCTATACGAAAGATGTTGTACATTTATTTCTTCGTGATACAAATGATATTGAATTGCTTCGCAACTCTCCGTTTTGGACACTGCGTCGGTTATATCTCCTTTTGCTCAGTGTTGCAATAGTGACTACAATGATTATCATTTGGGTTGCGCTTCTACGTTCTAAAGTTAACAAACAAGCATCAATCATCAAGTCTAACCTATCCACAGAGATCATTCAATCTGAAAGACTGCGTCTTGCGAGACAATGGCACGACACCTTCGAGCAACACTTTGCAGGTCTGACAATGCAGCTCGATGCAGTCGCTTCACTCGTCCCTGAGGGGTCCAATGTGCGCAACATGCTAGATAATGCGGCGAAAATATCTGACCACAGTCGCAAAGTAGCGCGTGACGCCATCTGGAATTTACGCGTATCACATGATGTCACAGGGATCACCTTCATCACTCAACTAGAAAATGCGCTTAAAAATGCCTGGCCTAACGAATACGATCGCAAGCTTACAGTTCAATTTCAAAAAATGGATTTAATCCTCACAGAAGGTGTATCGCTAACACTAATTCGCATTGCTCAAGAAGCCGTGACCAATGCATTCAAACATGCTCATGCGGAACAAATTACGTTAATTTGGGAAGCAGAAGACGATACGGCAACTCTTTCCATCGTTGATAACGGCATCGGAATGAATGTTGATAATCTCGCTTCATTTGCATCGCGTGGTCACTTTGGCATTCTCGGAATGAAAGAACGAATTGCCCATATTGGAGGATCATTCGAGATTATCTCTCCCCCGCCTAACTATCCCTCAGGAACAATGATCGCCGTTCATGTCAACATTTCCTCTTCCATTTTGGATTCGCCAAACTAAACCTTTTTCTTATGAACTCTCGAACAACCAAAGTGATTCGCATCATGCTTGTTGACGATCATCATGTAGTTCGCATCGGATTAGGCTCTTCTTTAGGACTGGAAAAAGACATGAAAATTGTCGCCGAGGCTGAAAACATTTCTCAATTAATGAGCCAGTATGAAACACATCAGCCAGACCTTGTTGTGCTAGACTGGAGATTGCCCGATGGCAACGGACTCGATGCCATTCAACAACTTAGACAGCAACACCCTAATGCCAAAATCCTTGTAGTCTCTGCATTTGACAGCGAAGAAATCATCTTTCAAGCGATCCAAGCAGGTGCGCTCGGATACATTGCAAAATCTTCCAGACGAAGTGAAATCATTGACGCAGTAAGAAAAGCCAGTGCCGGTGATAATGCATTCTCTCCAGAAATCGCGATCAAGCTCGCCGCCCGGATTAAGCGGCCAGAACTCACTCAGCGTGAAATTGAAATCATCAAACAACTTGTGAGAGGCAATTCGAACAAAGAAATTGCATCCAACCTCTCGATCAGCGGAAACACAGTTAAAGCGCACTTGATGCACATCATGCAAAAAATGCATGCGAAAGACCGTACTCATGTTGCTAGCATTGCCCTGCAGCGCGGTCTTGTAGATGGTTAAATCATTGCTGACCCTCGATTATCTGGTAACACCAGCAGACGATCACTTTTAAGCATCTGACACGCCCAAATGGGTGATTTGATTACTACCTATATGCCCAGATGAAAAAAAACAGGGATCGAATACTATAGTGTATGTCGCGCATATCCATGAAGCTTGTTATTTCACTCATCAAAACGTGAGATTAGCACACACCTGAAATCAAAAACAAGCGAACCCATCATTGTTCCAATTCTAAAATGAAAAATTTACCTACAACTCCATTGCCACTATAAAGTTCTCTACATTATAGTGATCCTGAATATTTTTGTTCATTAGAACACACCCAAAAGAATTATCAATGGACTACCTAGATGATAGGATGACAAACCTGAAGTAACACCTCATAGTTTATTCGAAATCACCCAAGTTGGATATTGAATCCAACGATTTTGATTTTTCAGCCCACGGCACAACGATCTGCTTAACCCAAAATAAACCATGAAAAGAACAATGAGATACATTGCATTAGCTCTATCTGCTAGTGCGTTAACCCAAAACCCACTGCAAGCAGCGCGCCTTGCATACGAGGGATTTGAATACA
>Ga0209444_10000012_pt1 | contig 100651 bp, 92 predicted proteins | sample LauGreFaBDMM15DN_2_FD_188215 | JGI IMG/M metagenome (GOLD analysis project Ga0209444, IMG submission 188215) | Freshwater lake microbial communities from Lake Michigan, USA - Fa13.BD.MM15.DN (SPAdes) (version 2) | ecosystem: Environmental > Aquatic > Freshwater > Lake | place: Lake Michigan... | reverse complement strand
CCCCAAACGAAGCCAAATCCAAAAACGACAAGGACTAATGAGAGAATCATGTAAATCCAAGTAGCCGCTTCAGGTGCGGCTAAATAAAATTTAAAGGTAAATTCGAAGAGTTCGAGAAGGCTCATGAGTAAAATTTATGGGGTTGAACGAATTTAGAGGCGGAATGAATCATTATAATGGGTCAGTGATCATTATTCAAATTTGCGCCGCTTTGGTAAGATTTTCCATACAAAATTTTCGCCAATCATTTTGTGTTAATTGTTAAAAGACGCCGATGCATTTTGGCAATAAGGGAGTTTGATCATTTTCTGCTAGGACGGTATTATTTTGCGAAGCGGCAATCTTTCTACTGTGGTGAAGGATGTGGCGGAAGACGGGGGCAATGTGTCCAGTAGCGGAGGGCGATATGACGGAAGGCGGAACTGATGTGCCTAGTAGCGGAGGGCGATGTGACGGAAGGCGGGACTGATGTGTCCAGTAGCGGAGGGCGATGTGACAGAAGGCGTGGGCGATGTGTCCAGTAGCGGAGATCAATGTGGCGCAGGGGGGACGAAATGTGAAGTGCAGCGGGCTGTGATGTGTTGGTCAGAGTTTTCTCACGAGCTTGACTGACCAAGTGAGTTGCCATGATTCTCCGCTGACTAATTTGCAAAACTCAATCAGGATAGAGCATGCGCCCGCAGTTTTCGCATTGGGTAATTTCTGCCCCAGCGAGGACTTTGACCAAGGTGGTCGGTACGAGCTTCATGTGGCAGCCACCACACATTCCATTGCTAGCTTGCACCACAGCGGAACCATTTTTGGATTTCATCAGCTTATCGTAAAGTGGCAAAACCTCGGGATCGATGCTGGTGCTGAGGGTCATGCGCTCTGCGGTGAGTTGTTCTTTGCTTTGGAGAAGTTGAGATTTTTTTGTGGTTAGATCAGCAAGGTCTGCGTTCACAAGCGCTTGACTGCGGGCGACTTGCACCTCGGCTTGTTTGACCTTGGCGCGCAGACCATCGGCGATTTCCATGTGCTCGAGCTCTTGTGTTTCGAGCCCATCAATTTCTTTGGTGTAGCGGATCACCTCGTTACCGAGTGCCGTGTACTCTTCATTTTTGCGAGTTTCGAATTGTTGTTGCTTGAGACGAAGAATGGTGTTGCGGCGCGTTGCGATATCAAGCTCGATTTTTTTCGTGGCGACTTCACATTGGCGCAGGGCATCAATGGCTTTCTGTAAAGCTTGTTGATCTCCGCTGAGCTGACCATTGGCGCTTGCTTCATCGCGAGGAATTCGGTCTAAATCGCGTTGCACGATCAAGAGTTTCTGGTCGCGCGCTTGGAGAATGAGAAGGTCTTTAATGACAGGATGCATGGGCGAATGCTGCACGATAATGGAGTAGGGGGCAAGCGTTCGCTCGAAAAAATTGCATTGCGCATTGCTTGGTATTGCAAAGTGAATCATTTTCAGATAAAAACTGACTTCGCAATGCCTGAACACGATGCCTCGCAAATTCAAATTCGATGCCCCAAGTGCGGCCAACGCTTTAGTGTGGACCATGACTTGACTGGTCGTATGGTCGAATGCGGAGCCTGCGAACATCGTTTTCGCCTGAACGATGACTCGCTCGTCAAGCAGAAGAAATTTTATCCTGGTGAGCGCCGCGATCCGCATTTGGTGCAGTATGCAAGCAAGCCGTATACCGCTTTTTCTGCGCCGAGTCATATGCACACTGCCGAGTATGCGGTGGCGCCGCCAATGCGGCGATTCGAGCCCGTTCCATTTGGAAAAGTGCTAGTTGGCATTGTCGGTGTGGCGATGATGATTCTTACGGCATTGGTGTTGATTTTAGCTGGAGCGCAGGGTGCAATGCTCGATGGCGTGACGGCGAATCGCCGCATGGTGATTGCTGGATTTGCCGCAATCATCGGAACAATCATGATTATCTATGCCAACCCGCGGGCGCAGGTTAAAGCTGGGATTTTCGCGATCATGGGAGCGCTTACTTTGATCTTGTTACCAGTTTATTTCAAAGAGGGTTCGCAAGCATTGGTTCGTTCCAAGCCGATCTTGGATGATTCCAGCAATGTCGCGCCTCTCAGTCCAGTCGACGAAAAGCGGGGGGAATTGCGCGCGGAAGTAGGTTATGGCCCGATGAAAACAGCGCTTGCAGAGGCTGGAACTAAGCGCAAAGTCATCGGCATCTGGATGAAAGGATTGCAGGAGAGTAATTCTGAGATCGTGGAACGCTACCTGATGCGCATGAGTGGGGCGGGGGATGCCTCTCACCTATATCCGCGTAATCCACGCCACTATTTGCTCGTCTTGGTAGATCCTCAAATTAGCTTCGAGGAAATGGCCAGCCAGTGTGGGCGCATGGGCGAGGTAGATCAGACTGATAACGAATTGCAAATCATCTCTGTTTTGGTCGACAACAAACGTTTTGCCGAGCGTCCGATGAATAAGCTCACAGAGAAGTCAGACGGTTCTTTTTATCAATTCAACCTCATGGAAATGGAGGGAATGGACATTCGCCGGATCAATGAGGCTTTGGTTCGGCTCTCGTTGGCTGAGCCCGTGCAATCTCGCGACGACGTGATGAAGCGCATGATTGATCTTTTGCCGATGGCGGATAAAGAAATGCTTACCAATCTCTCCAAGGCATTGATCGTGTGGAGTGATGGTAAAGACGGCGCGCCCGAGGGGGTGATGAAAGTGGCAAAAGAGCACTACGTGAGTATGAAAACGCTGCCAGTGGAGACGGTGGAATTTTTGACAAAATGGCCTCAGGCTGAAATTTATCCGATTATGGACCAGTTGTGGTTGGGTGGCCCCGTCGAATGGGAGGCAATTTATGCCAAAAGTGGTGCGCCCGCAGAAGAGCACATCATCAAGCACTTATGCGAAGGTGAAAACCGCCAGAGAATGTCGGCTGCGCGCATCTGCGCACGCGTCGGTGGCCCCAAATCCGTCGAGGCACTTGAAGCTGCGATGAAGATCAATGCAGACCTCGAATTGCAGACTAGTTTCCGCAATGCGATAGAAGCGATTCAGAAACGCCCGTAATCATTGTTGATGGAAATATTTTTGTGCATCGGATGATTCTGCTGGACGAAGAGTGTGAATTTTCGCTACTTTCCCGCGCCTTCTGCGATCACCATCAAGAAAGGTCAGAAAGTTAGGTTAATGCCACCGTGGCGGAATTGGTAGACGTCGCGGATTTAAAATCCGTTGTCCTTACGGGCGTGCCGGTTCGAGTCCGGCCGGTGGTACTTATTAGCCTAATCATTTTGAGTGCTTACATCAACTTCGCGCCAACGTCTGCGAGTTCAGAGCGCTCACCACGCGTCAATGCTACATGCGCCGTGAAAGGTTGGTCTCTCAAGCGATTGCGTGTGTAAACGAGGCCATTGCTGCGGCTGTCGACGTAGGGATTGTCAATCTGAGCGGGATCACCGACGAGCACTAGCTTGGAGCCACGGCTCATGCGCGTAACCACCGTTTTTGCTTCTTGAGGCGTAAGCTGTTGGGCCTCATCGAGGATGAAAAAGCGGTTCGGTATGGAGCGGCCACGGATGTAGCAGAGCGCCTCAATCTCGATGATGCCCTGCTCCATGAGCAGCTCCCATGGTCTCTTGACTTTGGGTTCTGGTTGGTCTTTTTTGACTTGCTTACGCCTTGGGCCACTAGCTGGCATTTGTGGGCGCATGAGTAAATCCAGAGCGTCATGGATTGGCTGTAGCCATGGACGCATTTTTTCCTCCAAGGTGCCAGGCAAGAATCCGAGTTGATCACCCATGGCTACTACTGGCCGGCTGATGGTGACTCCATTGTAGCGACGATTGAACATTTCGTGCAACCCTACTGCCACCGCGACGAGAGTTTTCCCAGTACCTGCATGACCGTAGCAGGTTACGAGGGAAATGTCCGGGTTGAGCAGGGCATCGATGAGGCATTTTTGGCCGAGATTCAGCGGCTTGAGATTATGGCCATTAGGAATTTTCAACACATCGGGGCAAAGCAAGCGCACCAGCATGCCGTGATTGTCCATTCGCGCGGGCAATTGATGGTTGTCGCCCGCATCGAGAAGCACATACTCATTGACTGATAGCCCAGCAATGCGCTCCTCGGAGAGATCAAGCTCACCGCTGCTAGCGAAACGCTGGAGCTCAGAGTTGTCAACGTGAATCAGTTTGTTGCTGTAATTGGATACCTCCTCAGGATGGACTTTGTCATTGAGGTAGTCTTGGCAATCGATCCCCACCGTGCGCGCCTTAAGATGCATGTTGAGATCCTTGGTGACCAGCACCACAGTGCCTTGATTGAACTGCTTGATGAGTAGCACGCAAGCAAGAATGCGGTGATCCATGCGCTCCTGATCAGGGAAAATACGGTGAAATAACTCTAGGTCTGCGGAGTTTTTCGGGCAGATCAGAGGATCATAGATGACCATCCTTACCGTGCCGCCACCTTCGGTTGGCACGCCCTCAGTAACGGGTGCATCCCCGGTAAAAAGCTCCATCAACTTGCGATGGACGCGGCGAGCATTTGCCCCGCGCTCGGTTTGCTCACTCTTAAATTTATCGAGCTCTGCCAATACGTCCGCAGGCACGCAGATATGGTTTTCTTTAAAACGATTGAGGCAACTCGGATCATGGAGCAATACATTCGTATCCAGCACGTAGTTTTTCGCCTGTATTCCCCGATCTTTGGAGGGCGGAGCGATGAGACCGTAGGCTTGTGCATCGTATTTGCTTTGCGATGCGCGTTTGGCAGTTTTTTCGGTTGATTTAGTCACGGGAAATGATTTGGGAAATACGCAGGTAGTGGTGGATACGTCGAGATGGATCATTGGTTGATTTTTGGGGAATGGCAAGCACTGTGATGAAAAAAGCGATCCATACAATACAGTGAGCGTTGAACGATGGCTATGAGGTATAGGAAATTGATCATATGATCTATGATGTGTGAACTGTCGCTCAGGGCTCAAAAGTGGCAATCCTAAAGTATCCGCAAGCCCATGAAAATGACTCATTATCGAGGGTAAGACACTTTTTTCATAAAATCTGCGGCTTTTTCTTGACTCTTTTGTCTAGAATACTAAAGTTCCGCCCCCGCGCTACAAAAGGCGAAGTGGTGACAGGCGCTACATGCGTTCTCAGTTTTTCTGAGAGTCCTCTATTTCGTTGTTTGTCCGCACTCTTCACATCAGTCTTTTTTCATCATGGCCCACACCAAATCTGCCCAAAAGCGCATCCGCCAAACTGAAGTTCGCACCGAGCGCAATCGCGCTGCGAAAAGCCGTATCAGAACTCTCCGCAAGAAAGTAGCTGACGCTCTCACTGCTGGCGACAAAACTGCGGCCACTGCCGCGGCGAGCGTTCTTGCCTCCGCTGTTGACAAAGCAGCGAAGACCAACTTGATTCACAGCAACAAAGCAGCTAACATCAAGAGCAAGACAGCCAAAGCTCTGGCTACCGCTTAATCAATCGCTGTTACCAGATCCGAGCGGATGGGATGTATCCTATCCGCTTTTTTCTACGCTCCTACTTTTCTGAAATCACCATGAATGCCAACGAATCACGCATAGACAAAGCTCTGAAAATCGCGGCCAATGCCTCCGACTACAAAGTTTGTGAGGGCTGCGACTCGATCGTCTCAATCGGTTCCGTATTGTGCCCAAATTGCCATTCTTTTCGCTTCGATGAATCCCGCACCCGCGTAATTTCACAAGCAATGTTGCTTGGATCACGCGAGCAAAATTCTGTCACAGCCAGTGATTTGATGTAATCCACTCATCAGATAAGCGCTTTCTTTATCACCGATGCGCGAAATTTTTGCGGCTAAAGATTTTTTGCCTGACCGTCTGCAGAAATGTGCTAGCGTAAGGGCGCATGAATTCATTTACACCATCAGCCTTGGCGGGGCTTGCTTTACTTCCGCTCGGCTACTCACAAGTCGCTGGCTCGCCGCATGATGGCAATGCAAAGGTCGATCTGCTCATTGCCGATTCTCATTACCAGGCTGGTAAACCAATCCGCGCTGCGGTCCGGATGAGCTACGATCCCGGTTATCACGGCTACTGGATCAATCCCGGCGAAGGAGGCATGAAAACCGAAGTGAAATGGAATCTGCCGGATGGTTGGTCGGCAAGCGAGCTGTCATTTCCCGCGCCTCAACGTGAGGTGACGGGAAACCTCTCGTCCTACGCCTATCACGGTGAAGTGCTTTTGCCCTTCGAGCTTACCGCTTCAGCAGATGCCTCTGGCGAGGTGAGAATCGTGGGTGAGTTGAGCTGGCTAGCTTGCAATGATAAGGGCTGCGTGCCCGGTGATGCCGTTTTGAGCGTAACCCTTCACAGCGGGGCGTCTTCGACATCAACTCAACAAGATCATAAGCTGATCGATCTCGCTTGGTCGCAAATCCCCGAGAAAGATCCACTTTGGGAGGTCAACATCGATGACCGTGATGGCTCATTGCATTTCACAATTCACGCCAAATCTGATAACGCCACTACGCTTGAAGGTGCAGAAATTTTCCCCATCGATGAGCAAATCATCGATCCCTCCTCAGCAGTCCTGATCGAGATAGGCGATGGCGTAGGCAAGAATTTCAAGGCCTCAGCCAAACGCAGCGAGTATGCACCCAAAGAGATTACATCGCTAAAATTCATCGTGAAGTCGGACAAACTCAAGCGCCCGATTCTGATCGAATGGAAGAAAAAGTAACTTTTTCATTGGACAGTCGAAAATTTTGCGCAATATTACTTCTCGCATTGTGCATGACCGTGATGTGCAATTTACCCACAGAACACAAACACAATGTAATTCAACAACAAACCAAATCTACCCCTATGATGACAGCAAAAAACATGTTTACAGCAATGGTCAGCGCCATTTCCATCTCAATCTCCGCTAACGCCGCAGAGGTCGACAAGGCTGCTCCTGATTTCTCCGCCAAAGACGCCAAAGGTGCCGATATCTCGCTCTCCGCACTAAAAGGTAAAGTGGTAGTGCTTGAGTGGGTCAATCACGAATGCCCCTTCGTAGTGAAGCATTATGGATCGAAAAACATGCAGAAGCTCCAACAGACTTACACCGCCAAAGGAGTGGTGTGGATCACCATCAATTCTGGATCCAAGGCTAGTGGTAGTTACACAGATGACGCCACTTTTATCAAAATATCCGAAGAAAAAGGTAGCAAAGCTAGTCATTTGATCGGCGACGAGAGCGGCGCCATCGGCAAGGCCTATGATGCAAAAGTCACGCCACACATGTTTGTCATCGATGCCAAAGGTGTGCTTGCCTACAATGGTGCAATCGATTCTAAAAAATCGACCGATGCCGCTGATCTAGCCGGTGCCGAAAACTACATAGCGAAAGCTCTGGATGCCGTGTTGGCTGATAAGCCTGTGGAAACTGCGAAAACCGAACCCTATGGCTGCGGTGTGAAATACTAATCGTTCCGGTGCACCTACTTTTCGGCATCAGCCCATGTGGCTGGTGCCTTTTTTGCAGCGTAGGGATTGCAGACGCTTGCCTTGGCTTTCCCACAGTAACTGGAAATCGGTCTTCGGATAAAAAAAATCGCCGTCTTGCCAAGGAATCATCGAGAATTTGCCAAACTGCTCCACCTCATAACGAACCCAGTCAAAGTATTCATCATGATCAGTTTTGAATAGAAACTCGGATTCCGGGGCGAGCGAATCCCAGAGTGAATGCAAAAAATCTTGCTGCACCAATCGTCTCTCATGATGTCGGGCCTTCGGCCAGGGATCAGGACAAAGCAAGTGGAGACGGCTGATCGAGTTCTTTTCCAGCAACCATTCAATGGTGTATTTGCTCTCAAGGCGCAAAACTTTTGCATTGGTCAGCCCGGCTCGTGTGATGTCACGCGCTACCTTGCGCACACGACCAAGTAGACGCTCAACGCCGAGAAAATTACGCTCCGGAAATTCTCGCGCCATAGCCACTAAGAATGCACCATCACCGCATCCCAAATCGACCTCCAGAGGCTTGTCTTCGTTTGGGAAAATGTCTGCTTTGCGAAGCCGCGAGAAATAATCCGCGGGCACAAACAATCCAGCTTGAACGTTTTTGATTTTTACCTTGCCCATAGTGTTGAGGCGATTCTTTCCTTAATTCATGAGCGCTGTCAACGCGCGACTTGTCTCTGAATGAGTGATTGGAAATTTTTCGCATTTTTCTCATGGTCATAACTTGAATTCCTCGCTAACATTAGGCCATATTTACTACTACTATGGGGATTTCATTTATACTGTTGATTGTTGTAATTTTGGGTGTCGCTGCGGTTGTGGTAGTGCTTCTTGTGGGCATGTATAATGGCCTTGTCCGTTCGCGAAATGTTTTCCGCAATGCCTTTGCACAAATTGACGTACAACTGAAACGCCGCCATGATTTGATCCCGAATTTGGTCGAGACGGCGAAGGCGTTCATGGCACATGAGCGCGAGACTCTCGAAGCTGTCATCTTAGCCCGCAATCAGGCTGAAAGCATGCGCAACACAGCCGCGATGAACCCCAGCGATACTGCTGCTGTCGGTCAACTAGCACAGGCGGAAGGTCACCTTGGCGGTGTGATCGGTCGATTGTTTGCTGTGGCCGAGGCCTATCCAGACTTGAAGTCGAACGCGAACATGATGCAACTTACTGAAGAACTGACTACTACGGAAAATAAAGTGTCCTTTGCTCGTCAGGCCTATAACGATGCTGTCACGCTGTATAACAACAAGCGAGAGACATTTCCCACGAATTTCATCTCAGGCTTCTTTTCCTTCGGCCCCGCTGCTTTGTTTGAGATAACTGAGGAGAATGAGCGCGAAGCCGTAAAGGTCTCGTTCTGATCTCGGCATTTGGCGGGAGGGCAGGATGAATTTTTTCGAAGCACAGCATCAAGCACGCAAACGCACGGGGTGGCTCGTGTTGTGGTTTGCCCTAGGGGTCTTGGGGACTGTAGCTACGCTTTATGGTGCGGCGATCGGTATCACGTATTATGTGGGGCATGTGGATCAATCCTTCGGCTTCGGCGTAGCAGCAATCGGCTTGGTAGTTATTTTGTCAGGGAGTTTTTTTAAGCTGGTACAACTCGGGCAAGGTGGTGCCGTCGTGGCGCGTGATATGGGTGCCCGGCCCGTAGATCCCGCTACGCGCGACGTTGCAGAGCGGCGATTGCTGAATGTAGTCGAGGAAATGTCCATCGCTTCAGGCATTCCTGCTCCACAGGTGTGGGTGATGGATGATGAGCAGTCGATCAATGCCTTCGCCGCGGGCACTGAGCCCGGCAATGCCGTGGTAGCCGTAAGCCGTGGTTGCCTTGAAGAGTTGAATCGCGCCGAGTTGCAAGGAGTGGTGGCGCATGAATTCAGTCACATTCTCAATGGTGATATGCGGCTCAATTTACGACTCATTGGCTGGTTGTTCGGCCTCATGATGATCGCGATGCTAGGGCGGGGGATTTTATCCATTCTGCGACACGTTCGTGTCCGCAGCTCTGGCGATAACAAGAACAACGCAGGTCTGTTGTTGGTGATCCTGGTTTCAGGGGCTGCCGTATGGTTGATTGGCTCGGTTGGCGTTTTTTTTGGACGTTTGATCCAAGCCGCAGTCTCGCGCCAGCGCGAATACCTTGCTGATGCCTCGGCCGTGCAGTTCACGCGCGATCCGCAGGGCATTGCTGGTGCCTTGAAAAAAATTCTCATACAGCAAGGCGGTAGTCTCCATGCACCGCGTGCTGCTGAGGCCGCGCATATGTTTTTCTCCAGTCCAGGCAGCTTGCTATCTGGATGGCTTGCGACTCATCCGCCATTGACGGAACGCATTCGTCTACTCGATCCCAGTGTGATCGTATCCATGGCAGAGGCGCAACGACAACGTCACGCTTCGCAGTCGCAGGAGGCATCAGCAAAACGCGAGTGGCAAAGCTCCGCATTGAGTGATCTCGGTGCGGCATCCAGCATCAATGCCGACTATGGCACAAAGATGCGGAATTCGTTAGATAAAGCGGTAGCGTTTTACAATCTTGCTCAAGCCAAAGGTGCTGTGCTAGGAATGCTCGTCGCACAAGATGAGCAGCTACGAGAGGAGGAAATACGCTGGTTGTTGCCGGTTCTTTCCGCAGAAGAAATGGAGGCTGTGGCCTTATGGCAAGCGCAAAGTCCCAGTATGGCCTCGGTGCAAAAAATCGCGGTCATGGATCTAGCAATTCCGCTTCTGCGGCGGATGGATCTTCAGGAGTATGACCGATTCCGCGAACATGCACGTCATTTAATCAGCTGTGACGGTGAGGTTACTTTGTTTGAACTGATGATGGTGCGCGCGATGGAGCGCCACCTCGCAGGGACTTTTGAGCGACGAGATCTAAGCCCGATTCGCTATCATCGCATGGAGCAGCTCGAAAACGAGCTTGCGCGTTTGCTCTCGTGCTTTGCTTGCTTCTCGCAGAGTAGTGAAACCTGGCAAACGGGAGCTGTAGCCTACCGACAATTGACTGGGCGTGAATTGCCTCAAGTCGAAAACGATTTGACCCATCTCGATGTAGTATTGACTACGATGGATCAGGCGTCACCTCCCTTGAAAAAACAAATTCTTCAATGGTGTGGCGAGTCGATTTCTCAAGACGGAATTATTGATGACCGCGAAATTGAACTACTGAGAGCAGCAGCAGACGCCATTGGCACCTTGCTACCGCCACTCCAAGCCTTACGGTAAGAAAATGTGTTAGTTTTTCGCGAGTTTCTTCTTCTCTGCTGCGCTTAGCTTCTTTTGTAATACCTCGACCTTGACAGCCGTGACGCCGCGAGAGTAGAAGTCAAGGCGCTGAGCGCTTCCAATGGTGACATCGATGATGCGGCCCTTGGTGAAAGGCCCTCGATCAGTGACGCGCAGGATCTCTGACTTGCCATTGGACAAATTGGTTACCCGCACTTTGGTGCCCATTGGCAGTGTTTTGTGAGCTGCTGTGTAAGCGTTGTTTTCGAGACGCTCGCCGCTAGCAGTTCGCGTGCCGCGGTTGGTTTTGATGGAATACCATGATGCTTTGCCATGTTGCACACTACGGACATTCCATTCGTCTGCTTTGGCGCTTGAATTTGCTGGCTTCTGAGTGAAGCTAGCACAGGCCGAGAGGAGCAGCGAGCCCAATGCCGAACTTAGCAAGATAATTTTGTTTGCGTTCATAAGCGACTGCGACTTTACAGGGTTTTTGAGAGGTAGGGCAAGAGGTAATGGTGGTTTTTATGTAAAAAATTAAATTTACAACGATTTCAGTCAATTTGATTTGCGCATACATATGATAAATATTTGAAATCAATCATTACCTCGGATCTCCACGTTGTTGCTGCTCAAGCCAAGGCATTCACTCTTGATTTCGTGGCATACCATGGTGTTACGATCCCAGCAAGCACCTGGAAATCAACGTCTTCGGCTGCGCAAAAATTTCTCTCGCACCTAGATTTGCCAAAGTGCTTGAAATCGGTAATCGTTTCAAAAATCATGGCGCTACCGTCCGTAACAGCTTCCAGATGAATCCGGACGAGTCGATCGTCGTGACGTCTTTGGGTGCTAAGTCAATCAACATTGACTGCGATATCATTATTCTACGCGCTAGTGAGCCAATAGCTCTCGAACAGCTCAGTGCATCCGGAGCATTCGTTCTGGCGACTCGTCGCTGCCGTAACTGACAATTTTAGAGCAGATATTTGCTTGCTTGCTCCACGTCTTTGTCTCCACGACCTGAGAGGTTGGCGATCAAGATCGCATTCTTCGGCAGGGTTGGCGCAATTTTTTCCACGTAGGCCATGGCATGCGCGCTTTCCAATGCGGGCAGGATGCCTTCGGTAGTGGCGAGTGACTTGAAGGCCGCAAGTGCTTCATCGTCGGTAGCGTACGTATATTCAACGCGGCCAATGCTCTGCAAGTAGGCATGTTCCGGTCCGACGGCAGCGTAGTCAAGACCTGCGCTAACCGAGTGAGTGAGTTCGATCTGACCATCGTCATTAGCCAGCAACCAGGTTTTGGTTCCTTGGAGAACCCCGAGTTTGCCTCCTTGGAAACGCGCGGCGTGGCGTTCGGGGACGATGCCTTCTCCACCAGCTTCGACACCGACCATGCGCACATTTACGTCGTTGAGGAAAGGATGAAACAGACCAATCGCATTGGAACCACCGCCAACGCAAGCGACGAGTAGGTCCGGAAGACGGCCTTCTTTTTCGAGGATCTGCTGACGGGCTTCCACGCCGATCACTCGATGGAAATCGCGAACCATCATCGGAAATGGGTGAGATCCAAGTGCGGAACCAAGAATGTAATGTGTGTCATCGACGCTTGCCACCCAATCACGCATGGCTTCGTTGACCGCTTCTTTTAAGGTAGCTTGGCCGCCGGTGACAGGCACGACTTTTGCACCCATCAAGCGCATTCGCGCGACGTTAAGCGCCTGACGCTCCATGTCAACAGCTCCCATGTAAACGACACATTCCATGCCGAATCGCGCGCAAACTGTAGCAGTGGCCACTCCGTGTTGACCGGCCCCAGTTTCAGCAATGATACGTGTTTTACCAATGCGCTTAGCGAGCAAAATTTGTCCTAAAGCATTGTTGATCTTGTGCGCGCCAGTGTGCAAAAGGTCCTCGCGCTTGAGGTAAATCTTTACTCCACCTAGCCTCTCGGTCCAGCGGTCAGCAAAATACAATGGCGTAGGACGGCCTACGTAGTTGTGAAGAAGGTCATCGAGTTCCGCTTGGAAGCGAGGATCTTGACGAGCAGCTTCATACGCCACAGCGAGATCCTGCAATGGGGTCATCAGCGTCTCGGGCACAAACATGCCACCAAAAGGACCATAGTGACCAGTAGCATCGGGAACGGTAGGAAGCTGTATCGACATCGCGTGGACAATGAAACAGATTCTTTGGTTTTGTCAAAACTTGGTTTTAGGAAAACGATTTTATTGATCGGTGAGCCAATCGGTCTCGATCCAATCTTGGGAATGAATCACCTCGGTAATCAACGGCGATTTTGCGCAGTGGGGAATGCTACTTTTATTCGCAATCATGATGGTATCAAATTCATCGACCAAATGATTAAGAATCAGACCGCACAGGGGGATCTCACGCGCACGAATCGCTTGGCAGGTGAGCACAGTATGATTGATCGCACCAAGTCGATTCGCCACCACCAGTGCAACGGGTATATGCAATGCCTGCACGAGGTCGGCAGTGCTGGCACTGGCGCTGATGGGGACTTCCCAGCCACCGACGCCCTCGACGAGCACGATTTCGTGCTTCGAACTGAGTTTTAGATAACCATCGATGAGCGATTGCCAATCGATCTTGCGATTTTCCAACTGGGCCGCGACCCAAGGTGCCGCAGGGGTTTTGCACCAAACGGGATTGACGACATCAATATCGAGCCCACCTGATGCTGCCGCCAGTAGTTCGGCGTCCGTGCGATCTCCGCAAACGATGGGCTTGTAGCCGACGGCATCGAAGCCATCGGCGCGTAGTGATTCGAGCAAAATGCGTGTGATGTGGGTTTTTCCCACACCGGTATCAGTTCCGGCGATAAAACAATTCATGGAGTTGCTGTAAAATTATTGAGTCTCGGCGCCGTTAGTGGGCTTGTTTGGTGGAGGATTACTCGGCATTGGAGTTGGCGTTTCATTAGGCGGCAGGTCCTCCTCGGGCACGGGAATAGCTCGCAGTGCTTTTTCTGCGTTGGCGTCATTGATTTTATCCTGCAAGGCGTAAACTTCATCCATTTTCTGTTCTAACAATTGCTGCAAGCGCTGTTGATCCCGCGCTTGTTCATTGGTAAGTTTTTCGACAATATCATCGCCGATATGTTGATGAATCACATACCAAATGACGTATGCGGCAATCAGCGAGGAAATTTTAGCCGGCCAGTTCTTTGTCAGCAGTTGTTTCATTTGTTTTGGGAATGGAGAGGAATTGAGCTTCGAGGCGCAAGCGGAAGTCTTCAGGATTGGCTGCGCGGACCATTTCACCATCAATGCACAAGGAAATTGATCCGGATTCTTCCGACACGACTACTACCACGCAGTCGGTTTCTTCGGAAATACCGATTGCCGCGCGGTGGCGCAAACCGATGGAGCGATCACCAAGTTCTTTTTGGCTTACAGGAAAAACACACGCGGCACCAGCAACGCGATCTTGTGCAATGACCATTCCTCCATCATGCAGCGGTGCTTTGGGGTGGAATACGGCCATCGTCAGTTCTTGCGAAAAAATCGCGTCCATCTTCACCCCTGTGTCGAGATACTGGCGTAGACTGATGCCTCGCTCGATCGCAAAAAGCGCGCCGATTCTTTTCTTCGAAAGCGCAACAACGGCATCGGCGAATAGCTCTAAGAATGCCAGCTTTCTCGTGGTAGAAAACATAAAAAGGCGGCTACTGCCAAGCTTGGCGAGCGCGTTGCGTAATTCGGGTTGGAAAATCACGATCAATGCTAGAGCTAAGGCCGCTGCGGCACGCGTGATGATCCAGCCGATGACTTGGAAGGAAAAAAGCTGAGAGATCAGTGTGAGGAATATCAAAATCGATGCGAGCCCAACCAAGATCCGCGCGCCGCGTGTCGCCTTGAAGGCTCGAAAAATCTGATAGACCCCAGCCGCTAAGATCAGGATCTCGATGGCACTTTGCCAGTGCTCGACAATAAAATTTTTGATGGATTCCATCCCGCAGCTAAGTTAGCACGCCCACGCGACTTCTCACAAGCATTCTATCCATGACGGCGAAAGTTTTTGTTCTGCATCATGCAAACAGGATTTGCTGTGGACGAACCAGCTTCCCTCAGCTAATACAAGCGCGCTATGGCAAAGAAACCAGTCGTTTTGATCATTCGTGATGGATGGGGTGTGAACCTCGGAGGAAAAGAAACCGCAGAGCGTGATGGCAATGCCACCTTGCTCGCGAAAACCCCGTTTCATGATCACCTCTATGCTACTTATCCGCAGGCTCGATTATCCGCTAGCGGTATGGACGTCGGTCTGCCTGATGGACAGATGGGAAATAGCGAAGTTGGTCACCTCAATCTCGGTGCAGGGCGCATTGTTTATCAAGATCTCACACGCATCAATAAATCCATTGTCGATGGTGAAATGGAGCACATTACGAACCTCCAAGAAGCCTTTGCCAAAGCAAAAAATGGCCGTCTCCACCTGATCGGCCTCGTCAGTGATGGTGGTGTTCACTCGCATCAAGATCACCTCATCGCGATCTGTGAAATGGCTGCACGTGCTGGTGTCACCGATACTCTGGTACATGCCATTACCGATGGCCGCGATACTTCACCGACCAGTGGTGCAGGCTACTTAGCCGATGTCGAAAAACGCCTTGCGAGCACGAATGCCAGCATTGCAACTGTCATCGGCCGCTACTATGCGATGGATCGCGATAAGCGCTGGGAGCGCAATAAGCTCGCTTGGGATGCCATCGTTTTCGGTCGTGGTAAAACGACAAGCCTCAGTCCCTCGGCCGCCGTGGCTGCTACCTACGCCACCGATCCGCGGGGTGATGAGTTCGTCTTGCCCTTGATTTTCTCCCATGAAAACGAGCAACGCGTGCGCGATGGCGATGTTTTCTTTTGGTTCAATTATCGCAGCGACCGCACTCGCCAAATCTCCGATGCGTTTTTGCGCCCTGACTTCGATGGCTTTGAGCGGGAGCTCACACCGCAAGTCCACTACGTCACTCTCACCAGTTACGGTAACTATTCATGTCCCGTGATTTTCCTGCCGCAATCTTTGAAAATGATCCTCGGCGAAACTGTATCGCTTGCGGGATTGACGCAACTCCGCTGCGCCGAAACCGAAAAGTATCCGCACGTAACATTCTTTTTCAATGGCGGCGTGGAGCCTCCGTATCCTGGTGAAGATCGCTACCTTGCGATCAGTCCGAAGGAGGTTGAGACTTACGATTTCAAACCGCAAATGAGCGCGCCTGACGTGGCCTTTGAGGTCTATCGTCGCATGGAAAATTACGACATGGTAATCGTGAACTTCGCCAACCCTGATATGGTCGGGCATACAGGCGTCGTCGAAGCTGGCATTCACGCCTGCGAGGCCATCGATCTCGGCCTGCGTTTGCTGGTGGAGCGAACCTTGGCACTGGGTGGCAAGCTCCTCATCACTGCTGATCATGGTAACTGCGAAGTCATGCGCAATCCTGATGGGTCGCCGCACACCGCACACACTACCAACCTCGTGCACTCACTCTACGTTGCTGCAGATGCCGGTCAAATGTCACTGCGTGATGGCATTCTCGCCGACGTCGCGCCGACCTTGCTCGATATGCTCGGCGTCGCGCAACCTGCGGAGATGACTGGAAAATCGCTGCTCGCCCGCAAAGGCTGACCTTTTCACTACGCCCATGTTTCACATCGTCCTCGTAGCACCCGAAATTCCGCACAATGCCGGCGCTGCTGGGCGCTTGGCATTAGCCACGGGCTCGGTGTTGCATCTCGTCAAACCTCTCGGCTTTTCGTTAGATGATAAATACGTGCGACGCACAGGTCTCGATTATTGGAAAGACGTCGATCTGCGCGTGTGGGATTCTTATGCCGATCTTCAGCAAGGTGTAGGTCAGGATGCGCGTTTCTGGTGTCTCAGTACCAAGGCTCGCCGTGGCCTGTGGGAAGTGCCTTTTGCCGAGGGCGATTATCTGGTTTTCGGCAGTGAGGGCAAAGGTCTTCCCGAGCAGATGGTATTTGATGCGGGCGACCAGGCGCTGCGCATTCCGATGCGCGAGGGCAGCACGCGCAGCCTGAATCTATCAACCGCCGTTGCCATCGTGCTCTACGAGGCTGTTAGGCAGGTGGGGTTCTAACCCTAAATGGGGAAATGAAATGGTGAATTACAGCCTTTTAACCACTGATTTAACTGAAAAGCCATTGAGACAAACGAGTCACTTTTCAAATGAATGGCTAACATTGAAAAACACCTTCAAAAATCAGCGAAATTAGTTAAATTTGCGGACGTATTTGGGATTCAGTTAGTCTCGCCATTTGCGGCATGAAGGTAATGCAAATTGTGCCACTATCTCAGCTACGCTGCGGTTCCGCCCCAAAGCGGGCTCCGGGTGTGGTTCTGAACTGAATATCGATTCAATCGCCTCTTCCTTCGTGTCTTCGTGCCTTCGTGTGAGAAAAAAATCACCTTACCCGCGCTCTCCCGCATTTCAGCAAGTGACAAACTCCATCGAAGGAGCTCAAACTTGCTCATCACACCCATCACAAAAACGCTCAGCGATGCCGGGTGAGCGGACATTGCTGAGCGTTTGAGAATTGACTCCGATGAGCAGAGGAAATTACAGCATCGAGGCGACGAGTTTTTCCAGCTTGATGATGTCAGCGGAGAACTTGCGAATGCCGTCGGCGGTTTTTTCAACGGCCATGGCGTCCTCGTTGTAGAGGAAACGGAAGGCTTTTTCGTCGAGCGAGATTTTTTCCACAGCATCCTGAGCTGCTTCTGCGGGATCGAGACGGCGTGCCAACGGAGCTTCAGTGGCTTGCAATTCTTTGAGTAGGCCAGGGCTGATGGTCAGTAGGTCGCAACCAGCCAGCGCTTGGATCTCGCCGATGTTGCGGAACGATGCGCCCATAACTTCGGTTTTGTAGCCGAATTTTTTGTAGTAGTTGTAGATTGCTTTGACCGAGACCACGCCAGGATCTTCATCACCTTGGTAGTCTTTACCGGTGGAGGCTTTATACCAATCGAGGATGCGGCCGACGAAGGGTGAAATCAACTGAACATTAGCCTCGGCGCAGGCAACAGCTTGGGCAAAAGAGAACAACAAGGTCAGGTTGCAGCGGATGCCGTCTTTTTCGAGGATTTCCGCGGCCTTGATGCCTTCCCAAGTGGAGGCAATCTTGATCAAAATACGCTCGCGGCTGTGGCCTTCTTTTTCGTAGGCAGCGATCAATTCACGAGCCTTGGTCACGGTGCTTTCGGTGTCGAAAGACAAACGTGCGTCAACTTCTGTGGACACGCGACCAGGAACGATTTTCAGAATTTCCAAACCGAAAAGAATCAGAATGCGATCAAGAATCGCGGAGAGTTTTTCTTGTTCACCGAGAGCGGAATCGCGAAATTCTGCCACAGCTTTCTCGACGATCGGGCGATACTCAGCCTTCTCTGCGGCTTGCAGAATCAGCGATGGATTGGTCGTGGCATCCTGTGGTTGATAGGATTTCATCGATTCGAAGTCCCCCGTATCGGCGACAACGACGGTGAATTGCTTCAGTTGGTCGAGTTGATTTTGGCTCATGTCGCGCCCTCAGTAGCCGCTGACAAGCGAATAGGAAAGAGTAAAATGAGACATGGCGGGGGGAGGGGATTATTTGGCCGCATTCTATAAAGCGGACTGATGTCTACGCTACTTTATTTTTTGAGCAACTTCAGCATGCCTTTGCCCATGGCTTCGCCAAGTTGCATGTAGGCGTCGGCGTTTTGGTGGTAGTGGAAATCTTGGTTTTTCGGTGACTTGGTGGGATCAGGCAAAACATCGCGGACATCGACACTGTGGACGTTGCCTTTAAAATCAGGGTATTTTCCGGTATCGCCATCGACGGCGAGTTGGGCTTCGGCGATTTTGAGGCCAGGTCCTTGGCGACCGGGGTTGCCACAGCCGGTTGATACGAGGAAGGGAGCGTTGGGGACGTCGAAGTCTTTGCGCAGGGCTTTGATGAGGTTGACGAGGTTTTGCTCGTAGCGGCTTGCGGCTGGTTCGCCTTGGTCTTTGTGGCCTTGGAACCAAATGAAGCCTGCAACTTCATATTTTTTGCCTTTCCAGTGCGGAAAATTGGTGTCGAAATTTTTTAGTGCATCTTTGGCGGCGTTGAAACAGTCGTCGTATTGTTTGCCTGCATACCAATCCACGGGCTTGGGTTCTTCGCCTTTTTTCCATGACGGAGAGGTATCTTTGTAGCCGGCGTAGATGGTGTCGCCGACTTCATAGCGTTCACTGCTAGGGGGCAAAAAATCCCACGAGAGCGAGCGATTGCCCTGGGAGGCTTTGAGGATCAGGACAGGCTCCTCGTGGTGATCGCCCAATATGTGACCGATGGCGAGCTCGGGGCCGATTTGCGATGGACTGGCTCCGCAGCCGATGTTCAGCCATTTGTTTGCGCCAGCGGTGATGACACCTTTATACCAAACGTCATCGCGCGATTTCCAGCGTCCGTCTTTGTCGATGAGATAGGGGTATTTTTTTTCTTCATGCACAACGGTGTGCAAGGTGCCTGGCAGGTCGAGTCGGCAGCTCCAACCGAGTCCGTTTGCTCCAGCGCTGAGGTAGGTGATCTTGACAGGGACTTTTTTTCCAGCTTCGAGTTTGACGGGTTTGTGAAATGATTCGCCGCCGACTTCTTTGCGATGCGCCTCGATGCCATTGACGATCATTATATTGTGAGTGCTATCGCCGTAACCAGGGTTGAATTCATAGGTGCCGGATTCTTTGGCTTGATAAAATCCACGGACGATGCGCAGATCTCCTGCTGGGTAAGGAGTGGGTTCAGCACCACCAAAACTCTCGGGGTTTAGCGTTTGCTCTGGCTTTTGAGTATCGTAATCAAGCTTCGGATCGTAAGGTCCTTTGTAAACCGAGACGACCATTTCTGAAAATTCATTGGTCCAGCGTGTGGAACCTGAGTTGACTTGGCCGATGCCAACCATGTTCGATTGACCGGCGAGAATGTAGACTTGCACCCGGGCATCAGGCGCGGCAAAAGCCATAATGCCCGATGATGCAAAGCTAACGAGAGATAAAAATAATGCGGTCCGATCAGATGTTTTCATGGGGTATTTGTGGAAGAGTTGATGCTATAGAGGCAAGGGTAAATAGTCGAATACTGTTAGACCGGCATTGTTCAGCACAGGATTCTGGGGATTCGTGGCGCACTTCTGCCAATCCTTCCATGGACCATCGGAGATCGGCTGGATGGTGGGAATTTTCGTTTTGATAGGGAGTCATTAGCGATTTCGGAGGCGCCATGTCTGGAGCATCGGATTCGATCACAAGTCTCTCCGCTGGTATCAAGCGAAAGTTTTCCAACGCTTTGCGTTTGCGTTCGTGAAGAAAATACCCTGAAAAAGAAAAATACGCACCGAGTTTTAGCAGCGGCTGTATCAAATGGGAAGGACCACCGAAGCTGTGAAGCAGGAAAGAGGGGATGGGCTTGCTCTCTTTTAGCAACGAAAAAAGCTCGGGCCAGGCTTTGAGGCAATGCAAGGTGAGAGGCCGATCGAGCTCTCGGCTAAGCTTAATATGGTCTCGCAGCACTTCCACCTGGTCTGTAAGGTTGGCATCGGCAATCCATAAATCGAGCCCGCATTCGCCAATACTTGCGCGAGGATTTTTCAAAAAGTAGCGCAATTTTTCCTGCCATTCTTTGCTGCGATCTTTTATCTTCCATGGGTGTAGTCCGAAGGCTGGGCTGAGAAACGCAGGGTCAGAAAGATGCAAGTTTTGCACTTCTTGCCAATCGGCTTCACTGGTTCCATTTACGATCGCGTGTTCAATACCCTCCCATTTCATTTCTCCGATCACCCGATTACGATCAGCATTCAGCCGATGGTCTTGCAGATGATTGTGACTATCAATGAGTGCGAACATGAAACGGCTCAGACGAGCTGGGCGTTTGTAACTCCGTGGCGAGCCAAGAATTCTTGTGCAAGCGCAAAGTATGCTTTTGAGGCGAGGCCAGAAGAATCATGTTCAAAAATCGTTTTACCATGACTCGGCGCCTCGCCGAGCTTGATCGATCGAGGGATGAATGTTTTATACATTTCGTTAGGGAAGTAATTACTGACTTCCTCTACCACTTGGCGCGCCAGATTGGTGCGGGCATCATACATGGTCATGACGATTCCTTCGAGCTTCAAATCGGGGCTAGCACCTGATTCTCGAATCTGCTCCAGAACGTGAACGATTTTTGCCAAACCTTCTAATCCGAACCATTCGCATTGTAGCGGGATGATCACTTCGTCTGCTGCAGCGAGAGCAGATGTCATCAAAACACCGAGCGAGGGTGGGGTGTCGAGAATGCAATATTCAAAAAGATCATTCGGCTTGAGACCTTGGAGAAATCCGCGCAAGCGTGTGAGGTGATCTTCCGCGCGGGCGAGTTCGATTTCCACACCAGCTAGGTCCATGGCGGATGGAATGATCGAAAGGCGAGGCATGCGCGATTCCTGAATTTTTTCGAGGATGTCCGCATTGCCCAGAAGCACGGGGTAGAGGCTCGCTTCGGCATCTGCATCGAGGCCGATTCCGCTGGTCGTGTTGGCCTGGGGATCGAGATCGATGAGGAGAACGCGTTGTCCGAGTAGCGTGAGGGCCGCCGAAAGATTGATGGCGGTGGTTGTTTTGCCCACTCCTCCTTTTTGGTTGCCGATTGCGATGACTTTCATGCCTGGCATGAGCATCCGTGGAAACTGAGCGTTTGGCAATCAAAACCGATGAGTGATGAAAAAAATCCAAATCAAACATTTGTTTGATTAATTCATGATCTCGCTTCGTGCTTGTCAAGATGCCCCTCGCGTTGCACAACATGGCAAGGAAAATGGCAGAAGATTGGTCAGATGCGTGGTTGCAAAAAGTGGCGGGCTGGAAAGCTGTGAAATCTGGCGTGGCCTTGGCTAGCTCGGGCCTGGTAAAAGAAGCTAGTTTTAATGGATCGGAATGTCATGCCGTTATCTCGAGCTCCAAGCCGCGCCGCGTGCGAGTCATAAGAATTGATGATACCAAAGCGGAGACGTTCTGCTACTGTGCCGAAAATCAGCGAACGGGTGCCATGTGCGAGCACGCTGTCGCAGCGATCACTGTGGCGAGAGGGCAGGGAAAAAAGCAAGGAGCAGCTGCTCCTGTTACGGATAAAAAAGAAACGATCATTTTTAAATCGTCATCTTCTCGGGAAGAGCAGCGAGCCTTGCGCGTTGAGTTCTTTCCTCGTTGGAAGGACGAATGGGGAGCGGGTCGCCTGAGCGCCAAAATCACGGAATCGACACGCTCGCCAGAAGAATCCGATGCCGCTTTGTTCGCATGGTTGCGCCAAACAGGGGGGGCGCAACGGCTTATGCCGTGGATTTTGTCAATTCCGGGAAATACTTGTGAAGAGTTTCTAGATTTGATTTTGGGGCACCCAGAAATCCAGTGTCAAGGTCAAACAATTGTGATTAGCACTGATCTGCCTAAAATTTCCGTCTGCTGCCGTCCTAGTGTTGAACATCTTGACGTATCTCTCGTGGAAGTAGATGTCCAGAAATTGGGCGGAAACACCTCGGGATTATACCACATCGGCAATCATTTATTCAAATCAACCGATCGAAAGTTGTGTAGTTTCTTTGATTTGCTATTTGCGGAAAAATTAGCGAAAATTACTTATAATCAGTTATTTGAATGTGATTCATTAGTCAATTGCTTGGTGGATCAATCAGGCTGGATGGAGCAGGTTGCATGGCAGACCATCGACCCAGCTTTGATAGTCAGTATGGATGGTGACCTTCAATGTTTGCGCCTTGAAAATCAGTGGAAATACCAGCACGGTAACTGGATTGAGGTTCGTGAAGATCACGAAAATTACTCGGACTTTCTTTTTTTTGAATCGAACGTTTGTTACATGTCTGGGGCTAGTCGCCGACAAGAATTGCTGAAACTGTTGTCGCGTCAAGGCTGGGAGGAAATCGATGGCGGTTGGAATTTGCGTGGTGAAGATCTGTTGCTGACCTTTTTCCAGAAGGGTCGAGAGGAGTTGCTCGCTATTTCTCAAAACATCGACGAAAGCCTGGCTTTAAAGCGAACAAGGGAATCCTTGGTGGTTTTGCGGGCTAGCATTGAGCAGCGCCAAGTCGACTCGCAGCATACGGCCTTGTCCCTCCATTTCATTTCACAGGAGGGACGCGCCTTCGATGCGCAGAAAATTCGCAAATTACTTGAATCTGGTAAGCAGTTTATTCAAACGAACGATGGAAAAACTCTTCTTTTACCAAAAGAGTCTTGGGACGTTTTCATGCAAACCGCTCAGGACCTACAATTCGCGCAGCAAAAAGGGGAGTTCTTGGCGAAAAATGCCCATTCACTTGTTATTGAATATTTGCGTAAATATTACGATAAAAACTTCATTTTCAATAATCAATCTAAAACTCATAGAAATAATATTACTGCCGATTTTCCCAACCTTCGAGCAGACTTGAGGGAGTATCAGTGGCAAGGTGTCAGTTGGTTGCGTGATCGACTCGAGTCCCATGGATTTGCCTTGCTAGCCGACGAGATGGGGCTCGGCAAGACGATTCAGACGATCGCACTGCTTCTGGCCTTTGCTCGACCTGATAATCTGGGTTTGGTGGTCGTGCCTACATCGCTGCTGAGAAACTGGGAGATGGAGATCGCGAAATTCGCACCATCGCTTAAAACGATTGTTTGGCATGGTGGAGCTCGGGGCGATGACCTGCTTGCCGAAAACCATAGCGTAATTGTAACAAGTTATGGTGTGCTCGTCAAAGATCGTGCCTTTTTCATGAAAAGAGGGTATTCGCTCTTAGTTCTTGACGAAGCAAGTATGATTCGCAACCCCGATACCGAGGTTGCGCGTGCGTGCTACCGGATGCAAGCGCAGCGGAAAATTGCGCTGACGGGCACGCCTCTGGAAAACAGTGTGCAAGATTTATGGTCGATCTTTCAATTTTTGCAACCCGGATACCTCGGAGAGCGTAAGGCCTTTCGGGATCGATATGAGCGTATGGGCGGCGATGCGAATGAAATGCAGGTATCGCGCGATTCGCTGAAATTGAGGGTAATGCCGTTTATTTTGCGCAGAACTAAAGATGAGGTTGCTAAGGATTTGCCTGAAAAAATGGAGTATGATCAATGGTGCGACATGAGTGCTGAGCAGTCTCATCTTTACCAAAATGTGCTGGATCAGGGACTAGTGAAAATTGACAGCATGCTTCGAGATGGAGATTCCGCCGCCCGCATGAGCTTGTTGACCTTATTGCTCAGGCTCAGGCAAATTTGCTGTGATGCGGCTCTTTACGATCCGAGTTTGGTCGAAAGTTGGTCCATGGAGCAGCGCTCGGCAAAGTTGGAACAATTGTTCCGATTGGTCCAAGGCTCTGTGGAATCTGGTCGTAAAATGTTGATTTTTAGCCAATTCGCAAAACAGTTGCATGTGATCGAGGCGGAATGCAAGGCTCGCAGCTTGAGCACTTTGCGTTTGGACGGTACTACTCGCGATCGTCAGGCGCTGGTGCAGGAGTTTCAGAAGAGTTCAGGCCCGCCGATTTTCTTGATCAGCCTCAAGGCCGGCGGATATGGATTGAATCTGACGAAGGCATCGACGGTGATTCATTTCGATCCGTGGTGGAATCCTGCGGTGGAGCGCCAAGCAAGTGATCGCGCTCATCGGATTGGTCAAACACAGCGAGTGCAGATTTATCGATTGCTCACACGGGGCACTGTGGAAGAGCGTGTAAAAAAAATGCAGGCCGAAAAATCCGCAATTGCCGACCGTTTGTTTGGTGCTGGCGAAAATGCCAGTCAACTCGTTGGCAAAGGAGGCGACCTTGAGGTACTGCGTAATCTGTTACTTTAGGCCAAAAATGCTCACTCAGACCGATGCGGGCGTTTTGAACGCCGGATCTTATTACTTGTTACAATATATGTAATACGGGGTTATTAACTTGCTATATATTATGCGCTATGCTAAATGAGCTTAGTCGGTTTGGATGTTGTTACCGACTCTCACTTCCACCTTTCTGGTGAGCGTTTTGTAAGTATCGCCTTTTTCATTGACCAGATGACATCATCGCTGTATTAATTTTCTTGTGGCGTGGAAAATTGAAAGCGCAGTGATTCGCGGCGAAATCGACAATACCGTTCGTGACTTGACGACTGGCAAGATTTGGCTGATTCATCAGGATGAGCCCATTTTGCTGATTCTGAGTGGTAATTGCTGGCGCGATATTGCAGGTTGTAAGCTGTCATTTCATTTGAAAAGCCACGATCTAGGACTTCAGGCCCCTGATTTGGCTCAGCCGCAAACGGGTTTTGTAGGTGATATTTCCGTATCGCGAAAAGGAAAAAACTATCATGAGTCCCCTTTTACCGAGGATTTGGCGTTGCGGAATTTTTTGTATTTAGAGTGGTTCGATCAGGTAAATGGTCGTGTTCTGATTGAATCGTCGGCATTTACTGTGGAGCTAAGCGATCGGCAATGGGAGCTCTCTGTCGAAGACGAGACGGCACAGAAGATGAAGAATCTTGATGCCATGCGAGATTTTGTTTGTAAGTATATCCAACGCGATAAGCGCAGTGATTTGTGGAGTCAGGAAAATGCCGATGAATTCCAGTGGGAAAAACGTTTTCAGGAATCGGATCGGTTGACGGACGCATTTCAGGAAGTGATGGAAAAGTACGCAGATGATGCAGAGCGTGAGATTAAGCAATCCTATGTGATGGGTTGGTCGAGTGAACTGGAGCGCCAGGAGGATAACTTGCTCATGGAGGAAGAAATTTCGGACATTGAGTTGTTAGACGATTTCGATGAGGGCGAAGAAGAAGATTTTCCATGGGATGATGTGCCCTCATGGAATGGCGATGATGAAATGGATTATGCAAGCAAGCAAGATCATCCGTTGCTGAGGAAAACCTCACAGATTGTATCGTTGAGTATCGAATTGCTGACTGCAAATTCGTATATGCCTGACCAATTGCATCGCATCAATATGCTGTCGATGATGATCTCCGCGAAGCTTGCTGGTGGGATGGAGGTTGGAGGCGAATTTTATGAAAAAGAACCAGGCTATATGCTGGCATTGCTGAAGCGCTGCCTTTTTTGGTTGAATGACTGCATCTCAGCCTGCGTCGAGCTCTTGAACTCCAATCAGGATCCTGAATGGGTTCGTCAAATTGATGATTTACGCACATTGATTTTTGAGGCGCGGGAGCAAATTACCGAAATGCGCCGCGAATTAAGCAAAAATTAGCTATTGCCGAAGCTGAAAAATACGTTACAATATCTGCGTCAATCTTATGAAACTAGTCATTGCAACATTTCTTATCGCGATCTCCCTCAATTCATGCAACACCACCATTGGGCTTGCCCGTGACATGCGTCAAGCCGGCGAAGGCTTGGAAAAAGCGGCGCAGGGCAAACAAGGTGATGGCGGAGGCGAAGACATGGGGGCTCCCACCTACTAAGATCGATTAGCCGGTCTTTGCAAAAGTCGCACACTTCGATCCAGATCCACTCTAGGGAAATCATTTCTCTGGAGTTTCTTTTTGCTGTTTTTCATGTGCTGGCGTGAGCTTGGCTGAATCAGCTTGGTTGCGCAAAGCCGTCCCGGCCGGTCCGACTTGAGTTGGTGAAATTGTGCTCGTTTCTGGAGCCGCTGGCTTGGCCGAAAAAAGCTCCGTGACGGCAGGATTCGGCTCCCACGATTGGGCCCAGGTTTTCGCGGCATCGGAATCTGAAAAAATTGTCCCCGCCACGGCTTCGCAAGCCATTAGGGCTCGATCACGTATATCTTGTTGTGGGTGATCTAATGCATCAGCGAGAAATGCTACGCTCGCTTTTTCTTCCCGTTGCTCCAAGACTGATAGCAGATAGTCCACTTCGTCGATTTCTCTACCATCAAGAATTTGCCTCATAACCGCCAGTAGCTCTTTAGTAAGAGGCACAGTTGTCACTTCTTCCAGTGCTGATAGTAACTCGGCTGTGCGTTCGGGTTTAGGCTTCCCCCACGCTTGCAGTAGATCCATTGTCACGCGTCGACTGGATTGAGATTCGAATGAACTTGGAGACTGCGATGTATCGGTAACAGATATCGACAGTGACTGTTTTTCAGAGCTCAATGGAGATTCATTGTTACTAACGGAATTGGGCGCTGTATTTGGCTCAGATGAATTTCTATTAGCTCGCATTTCTCCGATATACAAGCCGGCAGCAAAAAAAACGACAAATCCTGCCACGAATATGAGCCTTTGCTTCATGGATTATTGAACTTCGAGATAACCACGAGAATTCAAGTAACTCTTAACCTGTTGCTCGTAAAAGGCAATGGATTGAACGCCGCTGAAGGCCGTATTCAATCGAGCTGAGCCCGTGATGGCGGTCACATCGAGGGAGGGGTTGTTGTTGGAGCTAAATGGATAGTAGTCCGAGATAGGATTCAAAACGAATGCCCCAAGATCTCCGTAGGACAGAGTGCCGCGGAACGGGCTGACAGCCTCTACTCCGCCGAATTGCATGCCACCAGCTACTGTTGTGCCGCCGTTACCGAAATACGCATATTCAATACCGAAATCATTATCCACGAGAAACACACGCTCTGTGGCTCTGGTCGCTGGATTTTTGTAAGACCAAGCGTCGATTTTCATTTGATCGACAACTTCGCCATTCACATACTCGACGAGATAAAATGTAGTGTAGCTTGTTTTGGCTACTGAAGTATTGATGTTCGTACGATACATTGTCGTGTCCCAGCGCGAGGAACCGAGGAAGGTGCGGACTTCCGCAGATACTTGTGAAGCAAGCAAACCGAGGAATACTGTGAGAAGGATCTGGAATTTCATAACAAGGCTATGATGCATCTGAGAGCGGATCTATTCAATCGTATTCGTAAAATTTTGGAGATCTTCTTTTTTACCACTTGCCAATAGCAGTCATTGCTTCTAGTTTGCTTGCGCCAACGACTTTATGCTATACTTCAAACCTTTTTTGCTCATTGTGTTGTCATTTTTGCTTTGCCAATGCGGCGGTACGATTGGAGTCGTCTCGATGGGTGGGCCTACACTGGAAGAGCGGGCTGAGGAAATTGACCGTGAGCCCAAAGGCGACTTCTATTATGGGCGCCGATACTTCGTCAATAAAACGCGGTTTTGGGGATACTTGCGAAAGCCAGGGCAATCAGCGCATCACGCGAAATTGGTGGTTTTCCGCGAGAGCAGCAAGCTGAACCCTGACCGCTTGTCTGAAGATGGCCCTCTGGAGCAACGCTATGGATTTGATCAGAACTACGAATATCGCATATGGGGGCGCTACACAGGACGTCAAGTCTATGATGTGAATAGCAATCAGTTTCTTCCTGAGTTTTTGTTGACTCATTACGATCTCGTCAATTGCAATCCCGGTTGGTTGTTCAGCCCTAACGATTCCTATGATCCAATGCGGATCACCTTGGTCCCCCGTTGATTACCTTTACTCTTTATGAAACCCAAACATATTCAACGCGATGTGTCGAAGCCAGTGCAAATCAAGGGGGCTCCTAGTGCATCATCAGCCCGAGTGGGCAAGGTGGCTCGCATTCATCGGAATTTCCAAACTGATGTGAAACGTCAGGGTTCGCGCTCTTCACGCAATCCGAGAGATCGGAATTTAGATTTACGTCGATACATTCTCTATACTTTGGTTGCAGCTGGCGTGCTGCTTCTGACTGGCATCATTTGGGTTTTTTATGGACAAAATCGCAACAGCCCATTGATCACTAATGCTGATGCTGCCCGTGCCGAAGTTTTTCGCGTATCTCCTCCCACGACTAAGGCTAGCGCGGAAATGATGAAGATGTTTCTCGATGCCGAATCACCATCAGCGATGGAGAGTTTGGTGCGACTGCGCGACACAAACATCGATGAGATTTTTCAGTTGGTACAAGACGTCAAATCCAAGGAGAATGACGTGGAATCCATCGAGTGGGCGGGCTCTGAGCAATTGAGCGATGTTTCTCTCGAGCTGATTGAGGTTGTTTTTCGATCTGGTGCCAAGCGCATGGGCTACTTAACATATGATGATAACTCTGGGAAGTGGCTGATTGATGCAGAATCTTTTACCTATTATTTGAGTAGACCATGGAGCGAAATCATCGGGCAAGGCAAGTGTCAGGTTAAAATCCGCGCCACCGCTATGCCTGATGGTTATTACAATGGCGTTTTTCGCGATGAAAAAGAATGGCTATGCTTGGGTTTGCAAATCCCTGGGCAAGAGGACTCCCTTTATGGATACTTGCGTCTAAACAGCGATTGCTACTATGCGATGGCACAAATTTATCGATCAGGGTCTGCGAATACCATCGTTGCATATTTGTCCCGAGACGCAGGGATGGAGCCTAGGCAGTATGAAATCAAAAAAATCATCTCCCACGGATGGATAGAGACCGATGTTGAGTTCTCCTCTCTATTTAAAGATGCCGAAAACCAAGAGTAGAACAAAAAAACGATGGGCTCAAGAATCTACCCCAATACTCATTTTCTCCAGCGTTGGAGGATTTCTTGATAAGTATCAATCCGCCGATCTCGGAAAAACGGCCAGATGCGACGAAAATTCTCCACGGCTTGGTAGTTGACATCGTGCAACAAAATTTGCTCGTTTTCAACAGATGCAATGGCCTCAATTTCGCCATATGGGTTGACGATGAATGATTGTCCCCAGAACTCCGTGCCATCATGACTACCGCTTCGATTGACTGCTGCGACAAAACATCCATTGGCCACGGCATGACCGCGTTGTACCGTCTGCCACGCGCAATGCTGTGCCGCTCCAAGTTCCGATTTTTCAGCAGGTAGCCAGCCAATTGCTGTCGGATAAATGAGTATCTGCGCACCTCCCAAGGCCATCAATCGCGCAGCCTCAGGATACCACTGATCCCAGCAAATCAAAACCCCGAGCTTGCCGAAGCGCGTATCCCATACAGGATAGCCGCTATCTCCGGGCGTGAAATAGAATTTTTCTTCAAAGCCCGGATCCTGTGGGATATGGTTTTTGCGGTAAAAGCCCATCAGTGATCCATCAGCGTCAAAAATAGCAGCCGTATTGTGATAAAGTCCTGGTCCGCGATGCTCAAACAGCGATGCGACCAAGACAATACCCAACTCCCCCGCAAGTTGTCCCAATACATCCGTGATCGGCCCCGGAAGCTCATCTGCTAGATCGAAAAGCTCAGTGTCTTCCACTGTGCAAAAATAAGGAGTCAGAAACAATTCCTGAGTTACCACAATCTGTGCGCCCTGCTCTGCAGCTTGGCGAATGAGTGTGATGTGATGATCGAGTGAGGACTCCTTACTCGGAAAAGTCGCAGACTGAAGAAGGGCGATGCGCGGCATGTCCCAATCCTAGCAATTGAGAGAATCCGTGCAATACGGAATCGAAAAAAAATTCCCGCAAAATGTTTCGCATCCGTAGCGTAATGTATTATAGTATCCTGCATACACCATGATTACCATTTCCGATTCCGCTGCCGAGGCTTTGAGCCACATGCTGCTCAAGACTGAGCAAGTTCCAGGAGCTTCTGCGGTGAAAGGTCTGCGACTATCGATCGAGCGCGGTGGTTGTGCCGGGTTGCAATATTCCATGCGAATCGCAGAAGCAGCTAGTGATGATGAAACGGTCGCGCATCCCAGCGGAGTGAATTTTTTCATCTCTGCTGATAGCGTAAATTTCTTGCGTGGTAGTCATGTCGACTACTCGGATTCTCTGAGTGATGCTGGATTCAAAATCATCAACCCTAATGCTGTGCGCTCCTGCGGCTGTGGCACATCTTTTGAGCCCGCTGAAGTCCCACAACAAGCCTTGCCAGAGGGCCAACCTTGCGTCTAGTTTTTTATGGCTAAATCAAAAATTGCCACCTTCGCCAGCAAGCGCCCGCCATATTTTTGGTGGGTTCTCGGCCATGCGCTCGCCGCCTGCTTGTGTGCGCTTTCATGGATTTTATCACTACAAATTTTCAATCACCCCGAGCGTCAGCAAAATTATGCGATTCTTAAAAAAATCGGTCGCGCACCCGAACCGATCGAATTCGGGGCACTCGAGGCGCCAGCAGGTGACTCTTTGCTGCCAAATGCCATTTACAAAAATTATGCAGCGTATGCCGCGCCAGAAAATAACCAAAAGCTCACCAAACTGAATACTCGCCTGCTGCGTGCCTACCTGCAAAACTACACCGAGGAGTTCAAACCAGTCTACATCGAGGGCGATTATCACGTGCTCCAAGTCAAGCCGCTACAAAATACGGATCTTATGTATCCAGGTTTTGTGATTCGGGCGCAGGCCTTCATTCAGTCTGATAACCTCGGTAATGCCGGTCCCTACCCCGTAATCATCGAATACATATGCCCTTGTGAAAATACGGCATCGTTCACATGGGCGAAACCTGGTAACTCCTTGCGCGTGCAAAAAATCCCGCACTGTGCAAGCATCTTACATGTTTCTATGCTTGGCACTAGCGACGAGCCCATCATCAATCTCACTGTAGTTTCCCTCACATACAACGATATAGCGATTGGTGTAAGTCGACAAGTCGACCTCACGGCACCAAAAAAAATCAACCTCGATGGCAGCTTACCATTGTTTCCCAATTCGATAACAGAATAGTTGTTGGCGTATTTTCTCCAAATAATACGGCTTTCTTCTCGCCATCACGTCGCAAATCTGGTAATTAAGTCTAATCGTTACATACTATGACTACCCGCATTTTTTTACTCGCTTGGCTAGGCATCTGTTTCCATGGTCATGCGGCCTTGGATCTTGACGGTGATGGCCTCGGCGATCTTTGGCAAATGAGGTATCAGGCTGATGAACTCAGCCCTGCTGCTGACTCCGATGGTGATGGTCACAGTAATGCCGCAGAGGCGGCAGCTGGCACCAATCCGTTAGTATCTAACGATATTTTACGTGTTAGCTCGATGTCTCGAATGGGTAACCAAGTCACATTGAAATGGCCCTCGATCGCGGGAAAAAAATACCAAGTAGAATGCTCCTCTTCACTCGATGAAGCAGCGTGGTCGCTCGTAGGGAATGCGCAAATGGGCGACGATGGTGAGCAATCATTCACCCTGACAGTCACAACAAGCCATCAGTTTTTCCGGGTGCGTGTCAGCGATGCCGATAGTGATAATGATGGTGTGACCGACTGGGAGGAAATTCAAGCAGGCCTGAATGCGCATCATACAGGAGCAGGAAGCTGCAATTGCGGACCTAACCACGAATGTTATCCCGAGTGTCACTGTACTGATACAGACACGGAGCATTTAACCTATTTGCTAGAAGCTCCTCCCTACGTGAGTATCATCGCCGTCGACGTGAACGCTGCGGAACCAAGTCCCCAAGGTGGCTTGCAATCAGGTAGCCTTTTGCTGAAACGTTCGGGTGGACTGCGCGCGGTTCAGGTTTCATTGCAAAAATCAGGCGCAGCTCAAAACGCCGATCACCAAGCGATCCCCTCCTCCATCTCTTTAGGATTCGCAGAGTTATCGAGATCAATTTCGGTCACACCCGTAGCTGATAATTTAACAGAATCTGATGAAGCTGTAGTCTTGGCTGTAGCACCTAGCAACAATTATCTGATTGGAGCATCTCCTCAGTCAGCCGTTTTGATCGCCGATGCTGTCACTGCTAACGGCACGGGCTTGTGGGCAGAGTTTTTTAATGAGTTGAATAACCTGAATGATACAACTAATGCGCCACTCTTTAACAACCGCATTATTACAAGAGTCGATCCGCAAATCAATTACACATGGCTGAGCGGTTCAGTGCAGGGTGTTAATTCACCTGCCGCTGGCGTCGTTGTTGATTATTTTTCTAGCCGCTGGTCAGGTGAAATTTTGCCCGAATTTTCCCAACCCTACACTTTCGAATTGATTGTAAACCGAGGTGGGCGCTTGTGGGTTAATGGTGAATTGATTATCAATAAATGGCCTGGAAATGGCAGTTCCTCATCATCGGGGACTTATACCGCCGTCATTGATTTGGTTGCAGGCAAGAGAGTGCCGATCGTATTGGAACATTGGGAAAATACAGGTGATGCATCATGCCAATTGCTCTGGCAATCGTCGAGTTTATCGAAGCAATTGATTCCCACCAATCGCCTTTTTCCGCAAACTGCTCCACAGATTCTGAGTAATTCATCCCAAATTTACTTGCAGAATAGTGGTACGAAAAATTTTCAAGTAACAGCAAGCGGAAATCCCAGCTCCTTCAGAGCTTCGGGCTTGCCAACGGGTTGGACAATCAATGAAACGACAGGCGTGCTTAGTGGGCCATCCTCCACTGCCGGCAATTGGTCCATTCCGATCACAGCATCAAACGGATACGGCTCTGGCAGCGCAATTCTCGAACTATCGATCGTTGCGACTTCTGGTTTGATCACGCATGAGACCTGGACAGGCATCGGCGCCGGCGCTACGATGTCCTCATTTGCTTGGGGCTCCCCTCCTAGCAGCTCTTCGACACTTGCCACCGCAGAAATTGCATCAATGGAAACTCAAGGAATCGCTCAGCGACTGCGCGGCTACCTCACAGCTCCAGAGACAGGCATGTATCGTTTCTGGATCAGCGGAAATGATGCGGCCTCGCTGTGGGTCTCGAACGATAGCGAGCCGATCAATTTGTTTTCTCGTGCTAGCACATCACAGGCGAACACTTGGCAAGATTGGTCAAATGCTGCTCAGAGCCCGATCCTATGGTTAGAATCAGGCAAACGTTACTACTTCGAGGCGCGCTGCATCAATGCAACTGCGGACACTCATCTCTCGGTCAGTTGGTTACTTCCATCGGCTGGAGGACTCGATCCTATGGCCGCCACGGCACCCACAGAGGTCATTCCTTCCTACGCGCTCTCTCCATGGCTTGGCACCACGCAAGCCGATCTAACAGGAACACTCTACACCGCACAAATGTCAGGGCAAAATGGTAACATCACCGGAGCTTATGGCAACGCCACGCTGCAAATGAACGAGGCTGAAAGCCAAGCCGTATTGCGTTTTTCATACGCCAATCTCACAGCTCCGAAAACGGGCGCACACATTCACTCATCAGCACACGGCGGCGCAATTATTTTTGATATTGATACTGCTGAGCAAGAAGGTGATGGCTCCTACGTTTGGGACATTGTTGCTGCTGGCGCGGTATCAGTTGCTGACATTCGCAATGTGATTAAGAATGCTCAGGGCTACATCAATGTTCACAGCGCAACGTATCCAGCGGGAGAAATATCAGGTTTTTTCCGACAGCAAACAGGCTCGCAGATATTTACATCACCGCTGCCGCCCCCTGCTTATACAAGCGATCACACCAATCGCAGTGCTGCCGTGCGTTTCCTTACTCAATCGACTTTTGGTGCCACGGAGAGCGATATTCAAGCCGTGCAGTCGAGCGGTTACGAAGCATGGATCGATCAGCAATTTTCATCACCTGTCAGCGAGCACTATCCGATCGTTTTTGCTTCGCGAAATGTCAGCAATCCGAGCAGTAACACTTACACTGGTTCACAATTGTTCAATGCATGGTGGAAGCAATCCGTCACTGCCCCGGATCAATTGCGCCAACGTATTGCTTTTGCTCTGTCACAAATTTTCGTGGTTTCTGAATCTGGTCCGCTCGATGAACGTTCTGACGCTCTCTCAGATTACTATGACATGCTTTTGAATAATTCCTTTGGCAACGCGCGCACGTTGATTCAAGATGTCAGCTTGCACCCTGCGATAGGACGTTACCTCGACATGCTTCGCAACGAGCGACCAGATAAAGCGACTGGTCGCATTCCTAACGAAAACTATGCGCGGGAAATTTTGCAGCTTTTTAGCGTGGGACTTTATCGTATGCACCCCGACGGTTCACTCATGCTCGACTCGTCAGGCCAGCCGATCCCCACGTATGGTCAGGATGAAATCATCGGCTTCGCTCATGCATTCACTGGCTGGACCTATCATCAAGCGGATGTAGGTGGGTTGAAACCTACCAATTGGAGCCCTGCAAGCAATTGGTTGCAACCAATGAAGGAAGTGCCAGCTCGCCACGACATAGGCACCAAGCGTATTCTCAACAATGAGGTTCTTCCTGGCTTGCCCAGAATCACCACATCGGCTGGATCTACTATCGTTCTCAATTCTGCCACCAGTTACGCTAGTACTGCGAGCGTGCGTGATGATGATGAGTTCCAAAACTTGCCCATGCAAGAAATGAATGCCACTCATGATTCGATTTTCCACAATGCCAACTTAGGCCCGTTCCTTTGCTCGCAACTAATTCAGCGCCTTGTTACAAGCACACCAAGCCGTGCATACATTTACCGCGTGTCGCAAGTTTTTGCTGACAATGGCGGTGGCGTTAGAGGCGATATGAAAGCGGTGATCAAAGCAATTCTGTTAGATTATGAAGCGCGCTCCGCGAACGTTCTGAATCAACAAGGATTCGGCAAACAAAAGGAACCAGTGATTCGCATTACCAACATAGCCCGGGCATTTCCAACCAGTGCGCCAGTCAATATGACCTACGTGCAGAACAATGGGTTCATCACATTCACCACACCCACTCCGCATCTGTTTGTGAGCGGCAGCCCAATAACAGTTGAGTTTTCCAGCACTGTCAGCGGTGCTTCCTCTCCCGCTACATCGGGATCCTATGCAGTTACGACAAGCAATACGAGTCCAGCGAATAGCACCACGGTTTTTTCTGTGAGACCAAAAGAAGTGCCTAACGGAACATATAAGCAAAGTGGTAATGTTTGCACTGTTACGATGGCCAACAGTCACGGACTCAGTAATGGAGCTCAGGTATATGTATTGTTCCCCTCTGAAACGTCTACAAGTAAGCTATACACAATCACTTACGTCAATTCGACAGTATTCACGATCACAGTTGACAATTCAGCAACCATCACCACATCGCAAAATGTTAATATCGTTCGCCACACGGGCGGCTATAGCATGGCGTCTAACAGCCCGATTGTTTCACTGATTACCCCAACGAATCATCACTTGTCTAGCGGTGACCAAGTTTCCATTGTTTTTGCTCCTATCTCAGGTCAAACGACCACACCTACTGCAGGTCTATACACCGTGACAGTGCAGGATGATCGTCAGTTCACCATCGAGAACGCAGGTGCTGCCACCTTTACATCCGCTCGTGCTGGTTCGATCGTGATGAGCCCAGCAGCTCCTGAATTGAATTTCAGCGGATCGGCCACACTTGGTTATAGCACGTTCAGCATAGGAGATACCGATACAGATCTCGGACAAACCGCGATGCGCTCCCCTACCGTTTTCAATTTCTATATGCCTGATTACCAGTTCCCAGGGACTCTTGCGGCAAACGGATTGATCACACCTGAGTTCCAACTCTCTTCCGATACAAATGTGATTCGGCAGTCCAATTTCATTTATGAGGGCATACTCAAACCTAGCACAACGAACACCATATTCTCAAGCTTCCGCAGTGGTTCTGGAGCCATCGGTTTAGACTTCCGCTCATGGATTGCTGTAAGACCTGGAGGCAGTGGTGCATGGACGGATAATGCCAATGTTCCAGCCCTGGTTGATGAACTGAGCGTGTTGCTCACGGCAAATCAACTCAGCGCACAAGCGAAGCAAGTCATCATCACTTTTGTCAGCAACACAGCTAATATTACCTACACCAATGGCAGTGCGACCGATCCTCAAAAAATCAACCGCCTGCGCGGCATCATTCATCTTATCACCACCTCACCTGATTTCGCCATCCAACGCTAACAGTTATGGAATTCTCTCAATTTACTAGCCGCCGCCGTGACTTCCTGCGACAAGCTGCCTGCTCGGCCGTCGGAGCCCTCTCGGCCCGTGCCACCATTCGCGATCTTTGGTTGATCAATTCCGGCTCAGGCCAAGAGACTTTCACCGATTACAAGGCCATGGTTTGCATTTTCATGGCAGGTGGTAATGACTCGAACAATCTGGTCATCCCGATCGGCTCGGATTATGGAAACTATGCCGCGATTCGTCAAAATCTCGCTCTTCCTTCCTCAGCTGTCCTGCCGATCAATCCACTCAATTCTGATGGTCGAGAATATGCTCTGCATCCCTCATGTCCAGAACTGGCGACACTTTTTGCTGAGCAAAAAATGGCCATGCTTTTCAACACTGGACCATTGGTGCAACCGATCAATCGGACACAATACCAGAAAAACTCGGTCGCCAAACCGCCTCAATTATTTTCGCATAGCGATCAGGTCACGCACTGGCAAACAGCACTGCCCGATCAACCACCACGTATGGGTTGGGGCGGTAGGATTGCAGATCTACTGCATCCTTGCCAATATGAACTGCTAGATGGTGTGCCAACTGTCAATAGCGCCAAGATTTCTCTGTGCACCTCACTTGCCGGTGCGAATACCTTCGAAGTTGGTAATCAGTTTGCTCAGTTTCACGTCAGCACTTCTGGCGCCGTTACTTTAGGTGGCGTCACGGGACAGCGCTTGCAAGCAGTTAAAGACATTCTCTCACTCAATACGCAAAATTTGCAGCGCAATGCTTATGCCGATGTTACCAAACGTGCGATCGAAATCGGCGATACACTCAACTCCTCCATTAGTCCCTATCTCGATCCAACAGATGTTTCCTACACAAGTCAAAGTAGCGCCGCTCCATGGCGCTGGAACACAGGGATGACAGGAATCTATACTGGCGGTGCAGTGGGCGGTTTCCCTAACACTTCGTTAGGCCGACAACTGAAAATGATCGCACGCATGATTGCTGGACGTTCTCCTCTTTCCATGAAACGTCAAATCTTTTTCGCCCAAGTCGGAGGTTATGATACACACACCGCGCAAGTTGGCTCGGGTATCGCGCCAACCGACACAACTGTTGGTTCGCACGCAAATTTGATGAACGAGCTATCCGAGGCGATGTACGCATTTCAGCGCGCTATGGAGCAATTGACATTAGGCGACAGTGTCACGCAATTTACAGCATCTGACTTCGGCAGAACATTCCCAACGAACGGACAAGGCTCCGACCACGGTTGGGGCAGTCACCACATGATTATCGGTGGAGCCGTACGCGGCGGACGAATTTATGGCAACTTCCCGACACTTGCAGTGAATGGTCCCGACGACACCTCAACAGGACGCTGGATTCCAACTATTAGCGTTGACGAATACTCCGCTACCTTGGCCAAGTGGTTTGGAGTAAGTCAGAGTAACCTCTCCATCGTTTTCCCGAACCTAGGACGTTTCGCCAATCCCGATCTCGGATTTATGATGCCCACGATTTCATGAAACCTTTCCATCGATGGCTACTCCTCGGCGTTTTTATTGCGATCATTGCCGTGATCGTAGTTAAGACCTTGCCTATCTCAAAGCCAGAGTCGATGGTTGTCGGCACTTCTACAGATTCAGGATCAAATCCTCGCCCTGTGAAGGAAAAGTTACCCACCGTTTTTCGCAGTGACTCTCACCAAGCAAGTGCCGAAACTCCAGATGCAACTGAAAAGCACTGGCAAGCCACGCACGCACCTGCGCAAGATCGTGACCAGCTCGCACTCGAAGATGTCGCATTTCTTTTTCGAGATTACCGATTAGCTCTATCACAACTGCCTACAGGAACCAATGCTGAAATCACAGCTGCGCTGCAAGGCAACAATTTGCGCCAATTGCGATTGTCAATTCCTGAAAACGTTCACATAAACGCGCAAGGTGAGCTTTGTGATGCATGGAAGACGCCCTATTTTTTCCACTCAATCTCATCGAGTCACATCGAAATCCGTTCCGCTGGACCAGATCAAATCATGGGTAATTCCGATGATTTATCGACGAAATCTCAGTAGCACTCGCGACCTACTCATCGATTGCGCATCATATGAAAACCCTTGTCACAGCCACTACTCCCAACGCGCGTCCCAAGGGCTTATAATCGTTTTAGGAATGATTGTTTGTGGGTCTGCTTTTACTTCGGCACACTTATTGACTAATTGCGTCCAATTCGACGTAAGCCATGCTTTCAAGGCGGCACAGTTCGCAGCCTCGTCAGTTGTAGTGAAAGGAGCTGAATCAAAGTTCATTTTTAAAGTTTCTTTCAATGTACTTAGCAATGACATTCTCGCATCTGCCCTAATGGAAGACTTTCTTCGCGGCGTGCCCTCTGGCATGGTATGTTCCTCTGTGTATTCAGTTGCATCATCCAAATCTTCTATTCTATAATTAAGAAGCCGCGCATCATACAACCTTTGCCTAAACACTTTTATCGGGCGATTACATGTCTTTTGCATAAAAAAATCAAATGCGTATCACGCAGATCAATCTTACTTGATCCTCGAAGAGTAAAGTCAATCAGGGAAAACGATCGCCCTGTTGCCGTCGATGATAGTGCGATCGTGAACGTGGTAGCGGATGCCTTTAGCCAGTGCGGTGCGTTCGCAGTTGCGACCGAGACGAGCGAGATCTTGTGGGCTGTGAAAGTGTTGCACGCGCTCGACTTCTTGCTCGATGATCGGGCCAGCGTCGAGCTCGCTGGTAACGTAATGGCATGTCGCGCCGATGAGTTTCACGCCGCGCTCGTAGGCTTGTCGGTAAGGGTTGGCACCGATGAAGGCGGGCAGGAAGCTATGATGAATGTTGATCAATCGGCCATGGTAAGCATCGCAAAACCAATCGGGTAGGATTTGCATGAAGCGCGCGAGCACAGCGAGTTCGACGTTTTCGCGGTCAAGGATTTGCTTGATCTGACGGAATCCATTTTCGCGTTCCGCGCCATCCATTTCGATGAGGTGAAACGGGATTCTGTAGCGCTCGGAGAGATCTTTGCAGAAATCGCGATTGCCGATGATGGAGGTGATTTCCACAGGGAGTTCACCCATCTGAGCACGCCAGAGAATTTCATTGAGGCAGTGATCGGTCTTGGTCACCAGCACCGCCGTTTTCATTCGATACGGCAAAGCGCGGAAATGCCAATCGGCACGGAGACTGCGACCCAGAGTGCCGAATCCTTCGATGAAGTCATGGATTTCTACATCAAGTGCTTGCGTGTCGATTTCGAGGCGAGCGAAAAATTTTCCACCGAGTGAATCGGAGAATTGCGCGAATTCGATCAAGTTACCTGCATGACCGGCGACATAGTTGGCGATTTTTGCGACGATGCCTTGTTGATCGGGGCAGTTGAGTTTGAGAATGAGGCCTTTGGTCATGGCGTAATATTTGATGCGGCAGACGGAACGTCTTGAATGATTTGGAAGATACCCTGCGAGCACTGAGCTTGGGGCGCAGCTTTAAGCTCCGCTTGCTTCTCATTTATGTCACCGACAGGCTAGGGGCGATTGCTAAATACGTAACAATTGTATCGTAAAGAAATATTGATTAGATGCAAGCGTAAATTCCCCAGAAAAACAGCTTGCGTAATCAATAGCTGCGGCTTAATTATCCACGCATGAATCTACTTCCTCGTCGCACTTTTATGAAACTCGGTGTTGCCTCAGCGGTCCTAGCGACCACGGCACGCAGCATAGCCCAGTCCCCTGCTACCTCTGCGATTCACAGCTTGCCAGCGCTCCCGTATGCTGCCAGCGATCTCGCCCCGCATATCGATGTCGAGACAATGAACATTCACCACGGCAAGCATCATGCAGCCTACATTGCGAAGTTAAACGAAGCATTGGCCACGCAATCAGACCTAGCCAAGCTCTCGCTCGATGCTTTGCAGGGACAAATTCACTCGATCAACGATCCCGCCACGCAAGCTGCTCTTCGCAACAACGGTGGAGGTCACTGGAATCACAGCTTTTTCTGGAGCATCATGACACCTGCCAAAGATGCGGGTAAACCTAGTGAGAAGCTCGCTGCTGCCATCAATGAGGCATTTGGTTCGATAGAAAAATTCCAAGCGGCTTTTGCTGAGGCTGCGATGAAGCGTTTCGGTTCCGGCTGGGCTTGGCTCATCATACAAAATGGCAAGCTGAAAATCACCTCAACACCAAACCAAGATAATCCACTGATGAAAGGAATCGTCTCCGATGCAGAGCTCGGCAAGCCACTCTTGGGACTGGATGTTTGGGAGCACGCCTACTACTTGCATTACCAAAACCGCCGTGCGGATTACATCACTGCTTGGTGGAACGTGGTAAACTGGAACGCTGTTAATGCCTTGCTGAGCACGTAATGGAGCTCTCCTTGGCCAATTCCTAACAAATATTTGCATGCTGAAAAAATTCACCCCTTGCAAATTTGAATAACCTCTTTACTGTCATCTTTCTCCATACAACATAAATATACTATGAGTCAATCAATCGTACCTACCATTAGCAGCGGCACCGCCGGTCCACTCGGTGTTCTACATCTTCCTCGTCTCTGGCAAAAAGCTTCGCTCGAAGCTGCTGAAAAACTCCATGCCGACTACCCAGGTTGTGGCAATGGCTATGACCAAATGGTCCTCGATGGCATCGGCGTTGACAAGGAGGCTTTCCTTGCATTCATCGCCACCAAGCCTACCTACGTGCAGACCGAAGCATGGGTAAAAGCTAACGCTACCAAGCTGAACGCCGAGTCCGTAGCAACTCTCAATGCGGCCATTACCGGTTACATCCATACCGATGAAACCCGCGCAGCGATCCTCAGTGCCGTAGGCCGTGAAGACGATGGCAGCATCCTCGATGCCGTCAACCTCAACAACCTCGACGACTGGAACAGCTTCCACGGTCAAGAGCTGGCGTAATAATCCCTTACCCTATTTCAAGCCCCGCAGGAGATATCCGCGGGGCTTTTTTGTGAATCGGCACGTTCCAAGTAAACGATTCCAATTATGGAAAATTGCCCACCTTCAAATCTTACCTATCATGACTGATTAGCTGATTTTTGCCACTCAATTCCATTGCTCTCGTCGCGCAAATTGCTAAGCTGTGGCGCACTCTTTGCTCTGTAATGCGTATTGTATTAGATCTCATTGTCTTGTTTTGTCTTGTTGCTTGTCAGGCTCCTACTGGTTTATCAGCTCGTATGGATTTGTCTCAAACATCGCTGGTGGATCTTTCGATTTTCGCTCCGGAAATCGGAATCGACTTGCGCTACAGGCTTACCGATAATATCGCGCAACGGCCTCTGTATCATGCCAAGTTCCCTGCGCTCTTGCATCGGGATACCGCAAAGCGGCTGCGTCACGCCAATCGATTGTTGAAAAAAAGCGGCCTAAGATTGGTCGTGTGGGATGCCTTTCGTCCGCATGATGCCCAACTCGCCTTGTGGGAGGCGAGTGGTCACGATGATCGTTATGTGGCAAATCCGTATCGCAATCCTTCGCTTCACTCGCATGGATGCGCGGTGGATGTGACCTTGCAGTATCTCGATGGACGGATGGCAGCAGTGCCGACAAAATTCGATGATTTTTCTGCACGCGCAGCATCAGACTTCGTGCATTCTGATCCAAAAGTGAAGGAAAACATGCGCTTGCTCAAGGAGGCAATGTGGGCTGCTGGGTTCGGCACTCTGCCGCATGAGTGGTGGCATTTCATGGACAAAGACTACAAAACTCTTCCCTTTATCCCGACCTCTACTCTCCCCCATGAACTGCAAACTATGATTCGTTCATCCTCATAAATGCACACATTTTTCGTTAGCTTGATTGTGTGCGTAACATGCTTCTCTAGCATGGCACAGGAGGTCCAGCCGTTGATTCACACGTATCTCGGAGATGCTCAACGCAATTTTTATGGAAATGTAGCACCAGAAAAACTACGTGAAGTCTGGCGCTGCCACTTGGGCACGGGCAAGACCTTTTTTAAAAACCGCATCAACCTGATGTCGGGCGCGGGCTGGACGGGACAACCTCTGTTGTTTGAAGAAAATGGCAAGCTGGTGTTGGTGCAAGTTTCGCTGGATTATCATTTGCGTAAGATTGATGCGGCGTCAGGACAGGTCATCTGGAAGTCGAAGCTCGGCGATGCGATCAAAGGCACGCCGGCGTATTTCGATCGAGGTGGCGGCGATGAGGCAACGCGGCGGGTCTTGATCACGGGATCTCGGCATGGATTCGGAATTGATCTACGGCGCGATCCTGCCTACTCACTGCGCGGCATTTCCTTTGATGATGGTCGGGAGTTTTGGCGGCATGATACGGTATTGACCGATTCGAATAGTCGCGACTGCGATGCCTCCGCCTTCATCTCTGGACAAAAAGCCTATATTCCGTTAGAGAATGGAAAGTGGTTGCAATTTTTTCCCGATCCAGAACGCGCTAAGCAAATGGGCGCATGGATGTTTCCACAGGTGGAAAAACAGATGCGACTCTACGAATATTCTGACCTCGCCACCTATGGCAATGAACTTTCTTGTGAATCATCTCCGACTTTGATCGGCGGCACAGCATACATCGTGGCCGGCTGCGGGCGGGTTTATGGGAAATCGATTCGCAGCGCGCTCACCTCGTGGAAGCTCGATGTAGGCGGTGATTTAGAGAGTAGCATGCCGGTGACGAACGATGGTTGCTTGTTGTTAGGTATCGAGAAGCAATTCATACCCGGCTCGGGTGGCGTCATGAAAATCAATCCCCGCAAGCGCGGAAAGGCTGCCATTTCGTGGTTTTTGCCGTGGGCGGATCACGCCTTTTGTGAATGGCAAGGTGGCATTGTGGGATCGGTTACGACCAATGCGCGATATGGCAAGGATGCACCTGGTGGCGGTAATTTGGGATGTGCGGTAGGAGTGGATGGGGTACTGCGGATTTTTGATTACACGCGATTGAGCGGCAAAACCCATCTTGGGCCGCGCGAAGATCAGTCATACCCCATGCCTTTGGTGACTTGTGAGCTAAAGCTGCCAGATGGCTGCATTTCGACGCCCATTTTCGTCAAAGATAAAATCCTCATTGGCTATGATAGCGGATTGGACCTGTATCAGGTGAGTAATGAGGGCAAGCTCAGTCTTAAGAGTCGCATTCGCGGTAGAATGTATGATTCCACACCCATTGTGTGGAATGGCCGCGCCTACATTGCCTCACGAGATGGCTATCTTTATTGCTATCAATAAAATCGACGCGGTGGGTATTCGATAGACTTTGCGCTGAAGGTGTCGTCGCCAAGCGCTAGAGCAGCATTATGTGCATCATACTATCGAAAAATGAGAGATCGAAGTAGACGTTCTGATCAGTATGCCAAAACCTTCAGCCATGGCTTTTTCACCGCCAACAGAACTCTCACTTTGAGCACTGAACTCCCCGATGTTTTGACTTCTTCTTCCACCTTGCCAGCGAATGGCTTCGATTATTTTGGTAGACAGAGCGATGGAAAGATAGGATTACGCAAAATATTTTATATCTACTGATATTTTCTCTTGACAAAATAACGCAGATTTCTTGATCAATCCCGTTTTTTCCCTCGCTTTTTGCTTTGGGCTGTGCTATTGTGTTCTTCGTTATGGCAACTACTACGAAACGCACACGCTTCTCCCGCCGCCTCCCTGATCATGTCACAGATGAATTGGTCAACGTCCTTTGCGAGGACAAGATTTTCCCCTTTAATGATTTGTTCGAACGTACATTTGAGAAACTGAAATTGCGTAACGCTGTCTCCGGTGGTGAAGAAATGCTCCGCCTCCGTGCCTATGAAAAGCTCCAAAACTTGGTCACACGTGGTCTTGTGGAAAAAATTGGCAAGGAATACAAAGGCAACAAGCGAGTTCGTGAGGCACACTCCGATTTCGCAAATATCGAGGATTGATCACATCTTCCCCCTCCCGACAAAAAACCGCGTCCGGTTCATCCGCACGCGGTTTTTTCTTTTATCAAAATAATGGCACAAGTTCGCCATTGCCTTCAGCAGTTCGATCGAATTAGCAGGACAGGACCTTGGCCCACTCATCCGCCTTGAAGCCCGCTAGCGCGACGCCATTTACTTGATCGATCAAGAAAGGTCTTTTGCAAAGGTTGCCATTTTCTTGGATCAACGTAAAAATTTCATCGGTCGTGATGCTAGCAAGCCTATCCTTTAAACCCATCGCACGATACTCAACGCCCGAGGTATTCAGGATTTTTCGGACGTCACCCGTCTGTTCCAAAGCGAATTGCAACTCCTCGCGGGAAGGCGGAGTCTCACGGATTTCTTTCGAAACAACCGTAATGCCTTGAAATGACAGCCACTTCGAGGCATCTCGGCAAGTGGAGCATTTATTGTATCCGTAAAAAATCATTACTCAGGAAGAGGTTTGCCGTTGGTTTCTGGAAGGAAAGGCAAAACGATAATGCCGAGGAGGAAACAAGACGCCATCAAACAAGGACCAAGGCGGAATATTTCCAATTTCGCAGAAAAATCAAGTGCACCCTTTGCTTGAATGGCCTGCCATTTACCTAATGTGAATGGTGCCGTAGCCGCGACCAATCGTCCGACATTGTAGCAGAATGAAACACCAGTAGAGCGCAAGCTTGTAGGGAACAACTCGGGCAAATAGATCGAGAAACCTGCGAAGACAGATAGATGAAAGAAGCCCAACAAAGGAGCCATCCACAAAACATCTGTAGTGCTTCTTAAAGACTGGAACACAAAAACCGTGATACCCATCGCGGCCACGAAAAACAGTGCAAATGCCTTTCTGCGGCCTAGTCTTTGCGTTACGGATGTGAATGACAGCATTCCCAAAAAAGCACCTACGTTGAATAAGGTGAGATTGATTGAAGGCCATAGTTTTTTGGCTTTTTCCGCTTCGCCTACCACAAGTTGAGCAGTTGTATCAGCAGTGTAGCGCGCATCAGCCTTGATTGCCTTAAGATCACCTTTGGTTTGCTCAAACATCTCCCCCACCCACTCGGTTCCTTTATGCTTGCTGACTTCCTCGACTAAAACATGTCGGGTGCTGACATCGGATACCAGTTCATTGGAAAAAACACCAATTCCCCAAAGTCCCACTACGCCAGCACAAGACAGCAACATCCCTAGAAGAGCATGCTTTCTCCACAAAGGATTCCTGAAAAGATCGACATAGGAACCTGCTTTACGCCCCTCGGAAGCGGCTTTGTCGCGTGCCGCAATCCACGCTTCTGGCTCCTTCAAACGCATCTGAATGAACGCTGTAAGGAATGCTGGTAAAGCGCCAATCAGGAACAGCCATTTCCAGTATTCTCCGGTGACAAACAGCGCAATACTGATGCCGATCAAGCCTGCAAGAACATTGCCCACAGCAGAGAATGATTGTAGAATACCGAGAGCCTTGGGCCGAACATCTCCAGGCACCGTGTCTGCTACCAATGCCACAGCGAGACCGAAAACTCCTCCTACACCTAGTCCTGTTAGGATTCGATAGATCGAAAAATCAATAAAACCTACAGACAATGCGGAGAGACCAGTTGCCAGAGAATACAGTAATACTGTTGTTGCCAACATTTTAGCTCGACCGTAGCGATCGCCCAATGAGCCGAAAATCATTCCACCAATCGCCCATCCGACCAGAAACAATGACGTAGCGTATCCGCCAAACTCTTTTGCATCAACAGCTCCGACTAGTTTCTCCATCGCTGGATTTCTCGCTAGATTAAACAATTGTTGGTCCAAACAATCGAATAACCACGCAGAGGTTGCTACGATGAAAACAAACTTTTGATATTGATTCAATTTGCCCCACCAGCCGCTTGGATTCTCGGAATTTGTCATGTCGAAACCTCTATACAAACCGAATTTGTATGACAATCAAAAAAGCCACAATTCGTTCGATTAGCATGTCATAATTCTTATAACAAAAAACGCGCATACCGTGAGGCATGCGCGCAGGTGGAAAGTATGAAGTTTTCGATTATGAGGTCACGCGCATCGGCATCAGCACGTAAAGGAAGGAGCCATCGATGCGGATCACGCCAGGGCTCATTTCATCGATCAAATCTAGGTATACAGTCTCGGTTTCGAGATTGCGTAAGGGGGCCATCATGAACTCAGGATTAAATGCCACTTGGATTTGCTTGGCTTCATATTTGACGAGCATTTCCTCACGAGCTTCACCAACGTCAGGTGAATTGGCTGAGATTTCGACCTTGTTATCGCCAAATACCAATTTAACCGAGCTGGATTTATCCGATGCAAGTAAGGAAACACGGCGCACGGTATCGAGCAGAGCTTCGCGGGGCAACTCGACGCGCTCATTGGCATCGCTCGGGATCACCTGGCGGTAGTTCGGGTAGTTGCCTTCGATCAGTTTACTGACCAGCAAGGTATCACCCACGCTGATGGAAACTTGATTGTCACTAAGACGCAAAGAAAGCTCTCCTTCGGTGCCGAGAAGACGTTGCAATTCTTGAACCGCTTTGGTCGGGATGATCACATCGGTTTCGTGGGACGCAGGAAATTCGAGATCACTCTCAGCCATCGCCAGACGACGCCCATCAGTGGCAACGAGGGTCATTTTGCCATCGCGGAACGATGTGTAAATGCCATTGAGGACATAGCGAGTCTCGTCTGAACTGATCGCGTATGAAGTTTTTTTCAATCCATCGCGCAAATCGCTTTGTTGAATTTTGAACTCTTTCGCGCCGTCGAAGTCAGGAAATGGAGGGAATTCCGCTTCACTGAGGCCGTTGACTTTGAAAATAGCGGAACCGCTGACGATGGTAGCGATGTTTTTGCTGTCTACGCTCACCTCTACCTCGCTGGCGGGCAACTCACGTACAATGTTGACAATTTTCTTGGCAGGGAGAGTGGTGGCGCCTTCCTTGTCAACGTTTGCCATCACTGAGCCGGTGATCCCGACATCAAGGTCCGTCGTGGTAAACTGCAAGCGGTCGCCTTTGGCAACAATCAAGACGTTGGATAAAATGGGTAGAGTCGTGCGACTGCTGACGACGTGCTGGACTTTTTGGAGTCCTTCGAGGAGTGCTTCTTTGGAAATGCGAAACTTCATGATTCGTGGTGTCTGATGTTCAGGCGGGCTGAGTTTTCTACCTTTCGTTGCTAATTACAAGCACGCAATTTAGAAAAACGTTTTTTTGTTGAGAAAGTTGGAGGATTTTCGGAATATCTTTTTCGTCCATGGCCGTGATTCATTCTAGCATTCCCTTTTCTTTTCCGGGCATCGCCGAAGACATTGATCGTTTGAAACTTCTGTTGGCGCACTCGCTTTCCTTAATGAAGTGGGCAGCCCCCCTTGAGCCTCAATTGCTGAACATCGCCTGTGGACGTGCGGACGAGACAGGAATCCTGCTGGAGACGCTCGCAGCCCATCGTCCTCGCTGCCATTATCTTGGTTTAGATTTGCGCCAACCAGAAATTCAAGAAGCTCGTCGTCGATGGACTCGCCCCAATTCCTCTGCGGCCAAGCAGGACCTTCAGATCGAATTCCGCATCGCCGATGCGGCATCGGCAAGCGCTTTTCCCGAGGGTGAGGTGTTTGATTGTGTTTTCATTCGTCACCAAAACTACTGGGATGCTCCTGCTGTGTGGGATTTGATTTTTCATCACGCGCGAATGCACCTGAAACCCCAAGGCTTGATGATTTTCACCTCATACTTTGATCGTGAGCACGAACTCGCCATTGCGGCGCAGCGCTCGCGTGGGTTCCCTCTTTTGCTCGATATTCCCCATGCACAAAGCAGGGCGCTGACCGATGCCCCTGGAAAATCTGTCGACCGCAGGCTTGCAATTTTTTCCCACGAATTCCGGTCTTAGGTGAACATTGCGGCACTTTGCTATGATAGTTTGCATTTTTATAGTAGAACTTGCACAGCGACTGCTCCTACTCTAAGCTCCGCGCCTGATGTTTCTTCTCAAAAAAATCTTTCAACTACGCGATAAGGCGAACAATGATACCGAAAAGCCGTTTTTGGAACACCTTGAAGACTTGCGGATCATGGTCACGCGCATCGTTGTTACCTTGTTAATAACGACAGTGGTCTGCTTTTCCTATCGTGATGCATTGATGGAGCTTCTGCGTAAGCCGATCGTGGAAGTATGGGCAATCCATTCCGCCAATCGCCTCCCAGCTGAAGAAGAACTCACTGCAGATCTGTGGGAAATCGCAAAAACTGGCTCGGAGACTCTTGCTCATTTGCCTGAATCTCTTCATGGAAATTATCTCGCGCAGCTGAGTGAATTCGAACGGAGCATGGTCACGGTGGCCTCATGCTATCGCGCCACTGCGGTTCTGCCTGAAAACAAACAACAACCTTTTATCGACAGTCTTTCCTCGTTGACAGAAAGTCAAAAGTCACTCTTGCAACAGTTGGTCATTCTGAAGCCAGATTATAATGCTGGATCACGCGATAAATTCAAATTCATGAGCGCGCTCAATCCAACTGAGCCGTTCATGCTCTCGATGAAGCTCGCCTTCTTTGCCGGCGTCGTCTTGGCCTTTCCCTTACTCCTTTATTTTGTGCTTCAATTCGTGATGCCCGGGTTGCACAAACACGAAAAAAAGGCAGTCTTCCCTGCCCTCGCCTTCGGCTTTGGGCTTTTTCTCTGCGGCGTACTCTTCGCCTACCTGAAAGTTTTGCCCTCGGTGTTAGAGTTTTTCTACACCTACGGCGAGAGCATGGGCATTGCGAACGAATGGCGGATCGGCTACTATTTATCCTTCGCGCTGCAATTCACGCTGATCTTTGGCCTATGTTTTGAACTCCCCGTAGTTGTATGGGTCTTGGTGAAAATCGGACTGCTCGACTACGAGCTGATGAGCCGCACCCGCGGATATGCGATCGTCGCCATTGTCATCCTCGCGGCAGTCATTACCCCTACCCCCGATGCTTTTACCCTGTGCTTGCTCGTTGTGCCGATGGCAGTACTCTATGAAATCTCCATCTGGCTGGCTTGGTTCGATGCTCGCAAGCAGAAAAAAGAGTTAGAGAAAGAAGAAAACGAGCGTCTTCAGCGCTTACTCACTTATGAAAATGACGAGTCTAGCGGATCCAATATATCAGAAAGCGAAGTCATTGCTGCGATGGATGAAACTGAGGAAGATGAGCAGCCAGACCGGCATGATTCATCGCCGCATCACGATGCCGAGGACACGGGGAGAAAACCTGAATAATTTGGCCGCACTCTGCGTCCATATCCTTGTTATGAAACAACTCATCGCATCTGCGCTGGCAGTCATGGGATCATACGGTATTTCTGCGTCAGCAGCACCATCATGGTTTAGCGATCTCAGCACAACCGTTCCCGGTAAGCACCAAGGAATTGCAACGCAGAAGCTCCACTATTCGCTCTCTTGGAAGGGCCAATTGCAGGCAGGTCATGTCACTTTTGTCTTCGGTGCTAAGGGCTCCACAAATGACATTATCGCGGCCCAGTGCTACGGTGGGAGCCAAGGATTTGCCGCGAAACTTTTCCCTTATCAATTCGATATGTCGGGCAAAATCAATCGCACCAATCTGCTTCCCATCAGCATGCACTGCAATGAAACCGACAAGGAGGAAACACAGGTTACCACCGTGCAATATAGCCCTAGTAAGTTAGCGGTCAAAGAAATCTCTCGCCCGCACGATACTGGAAAAGATGAGATCAAGAATATCAACTTCGCGTTCTCGCCAGTATTCGATGCCTTCTCCGTGATGCTTCTCATCCGTAGTCACGAACTAACTACCGGAGATACGATTACCCAAGTAATTCACCCGTTCAAATCCCCTTATCTCGCGAAAATTACTGTATTGGGGCGCGAAAAAATCACTGGCAAAGATGCAATCAAGCTTAATGTCCAAATGACCAAGATCATGAAAGACTTGAGTCTAAAGCCCTACAAAAAAATGAAAACCTCGACCTTGTGGATCAGCGATGACGAAGATCGTATTCCGCTTGAACTCCGCGTCGATTCATTCATTGGCGATGTCCGCATGACATTATCAGAACAGCGACCACTCTGATTCTATCGAGTTTGGCCGTGGGTCTAAGTGTAAATCTGCGCTGTAACGCAGCAACACAATGAGATCGAAAAACGTGCTCTTAGTTCACTGCGAATCACACCAATTGTGTTTCCACCAGCAGTCGATACGTGCCGTTGAGTACCATGAGTTCATCGTGCGAACCACTTTCGACAATCTGCCCTTGTTGCACCACCAAGATGCGGTCGGCGTTGCGCACGGTCGAAAGCCTGTGCGCGATCACCAAGGCAGTGCGACCATCTAGCAGGCGTTCGAGCGCTTCGTTGACGAGACGCTCGCTCTCGGCATCCAAGGCGCTCGTGGCTTCATCTAACAACAAAATGCGTGGATCGGCCAGAACGGCACGCGCAATGGCGATTCGTTGACGTTGACCGCCCGAAAGCTTCACTCCACGTGGTCCTACTGCCGTCTCGTAGCCCTCGGGCATACCGCTGATGAACTCATGCGCGTTAGCCACCGTCGCCGCCGCTTGAATATCAGCACGACTCGCGCCCGGCTTGCCGTAGGCGATGTTGTCAGCTATCGATCCACCAAAGAGCATCACCTCCTGCGGGACCACTGCCATTTGCTTGCGCAACTTCGTAAGATCCAAGGTGCTCATGTCTACGCCATCAAAGCGAATGGCTCCACGCTCAGGCTCATAAAAACCTAACAACAACGAGAAGATCGTGCTTTTGCCACCTCCTGATGCGCCCACCACGGCAACGCGTTGCCCGGGCTTAGCCTCGAATGTTATGCCGCGCAGGATTTCTCGATCAGGGCGAGATGGATAACGAAATGTCACACCTTCCAGCGAGAGTTCGCCGCGGAAATTTGGCAACGGATTCCCTCCTTGGCGTTCCGGCTTTTCCTCTAACACTTCTCTTAGTCGCTCCGTAGCTCCATTCATCGCAGAAATCTGTGCCATGATCTCTGGAAACGCACCAATCGATGCGCCCACAAAAATGCTAAACAAAATGAACGCCGTAAATTGCGTTTGTGTGATTTCATCGTGCGCCAACATGCGCGCACCTAACCAAATCACTGCCGCGATGGTGCCGAACATCACAAAAATGATGAACGAAAGAAACAATCCACGAGTCTTCGCGCCCTTGACCGTCACATCATAAAATGCCTTCAAGGTCTTACCGTATCGATGCTGCTCGTAGCTCTCATTGCCATAGGATTTTACATCGGCCACAGCCTGGCAAACCTCCTCAACCACTGTGCTCGATTCTGCCAAGGCATCTTGCGAGGCCTTCGAGTGCGCTTTGACTTTTCTACCAATCAAGGCCACAGCCAGAATCACCAAGGGCACGCAACCCAGCATCATCAACGATAATTTCCACGAGAAGAAAAATACCGCAGTCAGACCAAGAATCAAAATCACCATCTGCCGAGCCGCTTGCGGAACGGTCGTGATTAAGGTTTCGCGCACAATCGCTAGGTCAGCCGAGATCCGATTGCTCAGAGCGCCTGTGCGTTGCTCTTGGAAAAATGCCACCGGCAAGCGAGTCATGTGATCGAACAAATCCTTGCGCAAATCATTTAAGGCCGCCTCACCTGAACGAATGAATCCCTGTACCCGCCAAAATCCAATGAACGCCTGCAAGGCCAAGACTGCCACGAGCATCAGCACATCGTGATTCACCTTTTCCAGCACCGTGTTTACCTTCACGCCCTTGCGCAGTGCATCGGATGGATCACCGATCAAATCTTTGAGGAACCAAGGAAAGGCCAATGACAGCGCCGCCGTAGCCAACAAAGCCACGAGTGATGGCAAAAAAATCGCCTTATGCCGCGATAAATACCGCCACAACCAACGAAACCCTTCAGTCTTAGAATTTGCCATGCGGGAGTGAAAACGCAGAACTTCAAATGGTCAAGCACGCTCGACACAGATGATCAAAAAATCCGAGGTTCTGTTTTGATGATTGCTCAATAAAATTCCGCAAGGCGGTGTTGCCAGATCGTCTTGAGATCTTGAATTGATTGGCGAAGGATTTCGCTGCCGCGCTGCTGGATGACGAGGTCGGCATGAGCGGCGCTCGCTTTTCCAATGACCGCTAAGGATTCGCCTTCAAGAGCAGATTGTAAGGCCGCAACATTACCGGCGGCGACCTCGATGAGGATGCGACCTGTTGACTCCGAGAAGAGAGAAACGGCGGGCGTTTCGCTCGACACGGCTAACAGGTCAACTTCGAGCCCACCTTTGCCAGAGAAGCCCATTTCGGCGAGGGAGGTGATGAGTCCACCTTCTGATACATCGTGTGCGGAGAGGATCAGGTCAGCGCAACGAGCGGCGTGGAATTTCCGATAGGTGGCGAGGTTTTTCGCACAATCGGTTTGCGGTACTTGGGCACCGCTGATGCCGTGGAGTCGGGCAAAAACGGAACCGCCCATTTCATCCTTGGTGGCACCCAACAAGCAGAGCACGGAATCATTGCGACGAAGTGATGAGCCGGTGACGTGGGCTTGGTCCTCGACGATGCCGATGCCGCTGCACAGGAAGGTGACGGGGATGTTGATCGGGCCGTCTTCGGTCTCGAAGTAGTTGTAAAAGGAATCTTTGCCGGAGATGAAGGGTGCTTCAAATTCCTCGGCGGCGGCAGAAATGCCTTTGACGCACTCGACAAGGCGACCGAGTTCATCGGGATCATTGGGATTGCCCATGCAGAAGTTATCGAGCAGGCCGATCTTGTCGGGATTGGCTCCGACGAGGACGAGCGAGCGCACGGTTTCATCCATGCTAGCGCGGCCCATGGCGCAGGGGTCGGTCTTGCCCCATTCAGGCAGCAAGGAGAGGCCGATGGCCATGGCCTTGGTAGAGCCATCGATAGCGATGACGGAACCATCTTGCGGGGCATCGCCTTGAGCTCCAGCGAGGGGTTCGAGCAAGGTATTTCCCTGCACTTTATGGTCGTATTCGCGAATGATCGGCTCGCGTGAGCAGACAGCGAAGTCGGCCAAAACGGCACGCAAGGAGGCGGCGAGATCAACATTTTCTCCGACCACACCCGTAGCGCCGGAAGCGCCATGGAAACGGGATTGAAGCTGGCGTGTGGGGGCATCGTGCAGCTTGGAATTGTCCAGCTCACAAACGATTTCACCATGGTGCCAGATTTTGAGAATTCCGGTGTCATCGGAGTGGCCGAGAATCGTGAGCTCAGTTTGGAACTTGTCAGCGAGAGCTTTGAGCTCAGGTAGTGAGGACTCCTCGACGGCCAAAACCATGCGCTCTTGGCTCTCCGAGATGAATATTTGCCATGAAATCAGGCCAGGCTCTTTCAATGGGGCATTGTCGAGGAATAGTTCGCCACCAGTCTCGCTGAGCATTTCGCCTGCGGCGGAGCTGAAACCACCAGCGCCGCAGTCGGTAATGAAAACGATGAGATTGCGATCTCGCGCAGCGAGGATGAAATCGGCAGCTTTTTTCTCCTCGATCGGATTGCCAATTTGTACGGCGCTTTGGTCCTCGGCATGGCTATCACCGGTGAGCGATGCAGAGGAAAAGGTGGCTCCTTTGAGTCCATCGCGGCCGGTGCGACCACCGACGACGATGATTTTCAGGCCCGGGCGCATGGCTTTATCGATATATTCCTGACCAATCACGCCAGCGGTGCCAGCGTAAACGAGTGGATTGTAGATGTATGTGGGATCGAACTGGATCGCACCGCAAACGGTGGGGATGCCCATGCGGTTGCCGTAATCGCGCACGCCACGAACGACGCCACGCATGATGCCGAGCGGGTGAATGACTCCTTTACCTTTGATGCTTTGCGGTGCAGTATCGGGCGCGCCAAAGCAAAAAACATCGACGTTGGCGATAGGATTCGCGCCTTTCCCAGCACCGAGAATGTCGCGTACTACGCCGCCGATACCTGTATTCGCTCCGGCATAAGGCTCGATGGCGCTTGGGTGGTTGTGGGTTTCCACCTTGAGGCAGACTGCTTTTTTGTCATCGAGACGGATGAAACCCGCGTTGTCGTGGAAACAACTCAGCACAAAGCCTGGCTTCTTTTCCATAATCCGCTCGCTGGGGTTCTTGATATAGGTCTTGAAAAGCGAATTGATGATCTCGGTGCCCGTAACGGACTCGTGAGTAATGGTGGCTGCGAAAATTCGGTGCTTGCAGTGCTCGCTCCAGGTCTGGGCGATAACTTCCATTTCTACGTCAGTAGGCTCGCGATTCCATTCGCGATAAATGCCCTGCACTACCTCCATGTCTTCGCGAGAGAGAGACAACTTCATCGTGTCGCTGAGGGTCTTGAGTTCTTCACCTGATAGGTCGCGGATGGGAATGTGGCGGTAGCTTTTCATGCAATCGGGATTCGGAAAAAATGACAGGACAGACCCACATGTGGGACGTGTCGGCGCGCGACTTCACCACACTTTGACGCGATGTGACAGATTTTTTTCAGAGGAAATTTCGCGACGCCCCATAGCGGGTGGAGATTATTTCCCAGCCTTCGGAGTAGGACTCTGGCTAGGATCGATGGGAGGTTTTGGCTCGGGGCTGCCACCGCCGCCGAACACGCCAAATACACCATCGATGGCCTTATCTACAGCAGTATCCACGGCTTTTTCTACAGTTTCGGTGCCCTTGTCGACAACTTTTCCGACGACACCCGTGCCGAGATCGGCAGCCTTGTCCACGAATTTTCCTGCTGCATCCGTGACCTTGTTGATGGTCTCGGGATCGACGTTTTGCATGACTTGTTGGGTGTATTTGAGGACTTTTTCGCCAGTGGCAGGGATGATGTCGAACATCCGAGCTCCTGCTGCAGCCATCAAACGCGCGCTCAAATCCTCTTTCGGGTCATCGAGCGTGCCGCTCAAATGCATCGGCGCCCACATCAAGCCGCGCGGCCCTGGCTGGAATACATCTTCCTCAGCTCCGGGGATTTGTGCCAAGGTGCCAGGCGCGAGGCCTACTTGGAAGTCGCCATCCATCTGATAAGGCTGCCCCGGCGCGGATCGTGAAAATGCAATATTCCCTTCCATGCGAGCAAGTCCTTCAGAGCCTATGCGCACGTTCTTCAGCGTGACCATATCGCCCGACCAGGTAAAATCCGTCCGAGCCTCATGCAAGGACAAGGTGCGGAAACGAAGTGATTGCGAGTAGGCTGCCAATTTGTCCAAAACAGGCAGCGCGGTCAGAGTCCCTTGCAAGATTTGCACCTCGCCATTGACGACTGGACCAGTGCTACTCGACTTCATTGAAAAGGATGCCTCGACTTTTCCACTGAGGCGTTGACGCCAATCAGGCGGCAAGACATCGCTGCATAAAACATCACGCATCGAGCCCTCGACCGCGTAACTTTTCTGCTCCAAATTCGCTTCTCCACCGAGACTGAGGCGGCCCGATTCATAGATACGGAAATCCGAATCATTGAGAAACAAACTGCCGCTTTGGTAGACTAGAGGCATTTTCTCCAGACGCATCGGCGGAGCCCAAGCAAATGGCAACTGAATGTCGCCACCATTACCGCGAATTTTAGCTTGCGAGAGTGATTCCATCGGCTCGATCTCCCAGCGTGTACCTTTCACAGTAGCATCTCCCTCGGCGGTGATGACCAACACATCGGAGTGATCGATGATCAAACGATCGGTCTCAATTTTTTTCGGAATCCAACGATCAAACCAAGGTTTTTCGGCAGATACAGAGGCGGAATCCTCTCTTGGCACAGCATCCCCTAATACGCCTGTTGGTGGCGTAGCCGTCAAATCCCACACGGCTTTGATTTTCGCTACACGGCTAGGCACGACACTCCATACACCGCGCGTCACCGCTGATGGAACGATGCCTGTCTTGATCCCCTCCACACGGATTTCTTTCGCCGAAGCCACACCCGCGGCCTCAAAAGAATCCGTCGTCACATGAAATCCATCCCACCGCAGCGGGCTGAGCGCGGTCTCTGCGCGCAACTTTTCCTGACTTTTTAGCACGATCACATCGCGGAATTCCTCGCTCGATAAATACTTGCGCAACCACATGTAGCCACCTACCGAGCCTATAGCGATCAACACCAACAATGCTAAGGCTAGGCGGAACACCCACGCGCCAAGCTTTGGTGACCTCGATGAGGATTTGCGGGATGATTGATTACGCTTCGAACGACGACTCATGCACACAATACTATCCATCTGTAGCCATCTGGCAAGAAAGATCGCAGTCTCAGTAGCCTAACATTTCCGGAGCATTTTCCTCCGCATAATGCACTTTCCACATCGTCAGGCCATCGGCTGGTGCGCAGTGGTGACAGGTTACAGAAAAGGGCACATCGCCGGGATCGATGAACTGCTGGAGTTGACACATCGACATTTTCCCTTGTGCCACGGCCATCGCCGCCCCAGTCATCAACCGAACCATGCGATACAGGAATCCCTCGCCGGAAAACGTCAGCAAATACCCATCATCGAGCGTTTGCACCGATGCCTCGGTGATGGTGCGATGAAAATCCATCTGCTCTGTTTCATTGCCACGCACCGCGGCAAAACAGCGATAATCATGTCTTCCCAAATAGCACGAGAGCGCGGTGCGCAAGACATCGAGATCAAACAACTTGGGGATATGCCAAGCAAGGCCCGCTTGCAAGGGCGGCAAAACGGGCAGCGTGCAAATTTTATACCGATAGGTTTTTCCTCGTGCATCGAAGCGTGCATGAAAGCTAGGGGTAGCCTCCTCGCAGGCCATCACCCGCAAAGCAGCTGGGATTTTTGCATTCAGTGCAGGCAGCCAATTGTAAGGATTCATATTCAAATGCTCTGGAGCATCAAAGTGCGCCATTTGCGCCTCGGCGTGAACTCCTGAATCCGTACGACCTGCAATGTGCAAGCGGACCGGCATTTTCGCCGTATCCTCCAGCGCTTTTTCTAACACATCCTGCACCGTATTCCCGTGCGCCTGCGATTGCGATCCCGCAAAGGCTCTGCCATCGTAGGCTAGGGTCAATTTGATTCTCATCGAGAAAAATCATGCATCAGCCATAAAAATTCGCCAACAAAAAAACGACCACCCGAGAGATCAGGGCGGCACCATTTTTCAAAAAAATGGGATGCTTATTTTTTTAGCAAATCGCGAATCTCGGTGAGCAAGACTTCCTGAACTGTTGGCGGGGGAATAGGAGTAGGTGCAGCAGCTTCAGCTTTTTTCAGCTTGTTGATCGCTTTGACAACAAGAAACATCACGAAAGCGACAATCAAGAAATTGATGCCAATGGTGATGAAGTTACCCCACGCAACTACTGGTCCAAGTTTTTTCGCGTCAGCGATCGCGAGACCAGTTTGAACCTTATCTGATAGCGGAATATAAGAATTCGAAAAATCAACGCCGCTGCTCACTTTAGCGATAAAAGGCATGATCAAGTCCTCAATGAATGACCCCGAAAACTTCGTGAATGCGGCGCCCATGACAAAAGCCACAGACATATCGATCAGGTTGCCCTTCAAGGCAAATTCTTTGAATTCTTTTAACATAATATATTCAGTAAGTTGATGTAGTGGATCATTGTTTCAAAAAAGCTGATTCGCAATGAAAAAAAACATACCGAGTAGAAACGTAGGCGATTTTTCTCATGGTCAGAAAGCTTGAATCTGTTACACTGGGTCTGCGTATGCGCACTTTCCCTACATCATTTCAAGTCCGCACCCTGTGGAATGCAGCCACGGGTGTTTCAATCCTCATACTAGGATTGCTCATGGTTGGCCTGGTTTGGCTTGTCGGCAAACTCTTCGGGTTCCTGCAACCTGTGCTGATTCCGGTCATTGTCGCGGGCATCATCGCCTACCTGCTAGATCCGGTCGTGCGCCGCTTACAACGCTGGAATTTATCCCGACTCAAGGCCGTGGTCATGGTCTTCATAGGCATGTTGGTAACCATGTTATTGCTTGTTCTCGCCATCCTACCAGGTGTCAATCAAGCTCGTGCAGTAATTGCGGAGCAAATCAAAGCAAAGACTCCAATTACCGCTGTGAAAACTGATGTCGGTAAACCAGATCAGGCTCCAGATCCAAATCTAGTTCCCAATCTAGTTCCAAAAGCTGGTGGCAAGAATTTGCCATCCTACATTCATAAGTTGCAGCAGGAAAACTATGGAAATCTTCTCGGTTGGGCACTGACTGAGGTCGATGATCAAGGCACAATGATCAGTCCGATACCCGAGGTGAAAACTCCAGAAACTCTCGACTTCTTCTGGGACACGCGTATCGGTCGCATCCTTTTCAACTATAAGAGTCATATCTGGCAATGGACGACCACAGGCACAAGCAAGCTTCTCGGCACACTAGGATTTCTCTTAGGTTTGGTTATGGTCCCCATTTATCTCTTTTTCTTCCTCAAGGACTCCACCAGCATCGAACAAAACTGGCACGAATACGTCCCGCTCAAGGCCTCGCATTTTAAAAATGAACTCGTCGATACTCTCAAGGAAATCAACGGCTACTTGATTTCTTTCTTTCGCGGTCAAGTCCTCGTCGCTTTCATCGATGGCATTTTAGTCGGCATCGCGCTGACCTTTTACGGCCTCCCCTACGGCTTCTTGATCGGTGTTTTCATGGCGATGCTGGGCGTCATTCCCTACATTGGCAATATCCTCTGCCTCATCCCCGCTTGCCTCATCGCATGGTTCCATGGCAACAATGCTACTCCTTTTGGGCTCGAAGCCATGCCATACACCATTGGTGTCGTGATCATTTTCGTCGTAGTGCAGCAGATTAACTCGCTGGTCACCGCGCCAAAAATCGTCGGCGACTCGGTGGGACTGCATCCGATGACTGTGATTTTTTCGATGATTTTCTGGACGGTTATCCTCGGTGGATTTGTCGGCGCCTTATTGGCTGTTCCGCTCACTGCCGCCATCAAGGTTCTGTTCCGCCGCTTCATTTGGGAGAAGAAAATCAAGGATGGTGGAGGAAATGCCTCGCTCGATGAGCCCGATTCCGATCCTCCTTCTGAGCAATTACTAGCGTAAAGATTTGCCACACAGTTTTTTCCTCAATATGCCACGTTTGCCACTGGACAGTTAAGGCGAGCAGCATTAGCCTGCGCGCGCCATGGCAAAATACCGCGTTCTCGTATCAGACCCCATCTCCGAAAAAGGAGTCGAGGCTCTCGCTTCTGCTCCCGACATCAGCGTTGATGTCAACACCGGCCTCGCACCCGAGGAGTTACTCAAAATCATCGGCGACTATCATGGTCTTGTCGTACGTTCTCAAACCAAAGTTACCCCTGAGGTATTTGCAGCAGCGAAAAATCTCAAAGCCATCGGTCGTGCGGGCGTCGGCGTGGATAACATCGATCGCGCTGCAGCCACCGATCACGGCGTAGTCGTAATGAACACCCCGAGCGGCAACACGATTTCCACTGCTGAGCATGCCTTCACATTAATGCTCTCTCTCGCAAGAAACATCCCACAAGCACATGCATCAATAATCGCTGGTAAGTGGGATCGCAAATCATTTGAGGGTTGTGAAATCCACGGCAAGCGCCTCGCCATTTTGGGAATGGGCCGCATCGGCACCGAGTTTGCCAAACGCGCTCAGGCCTTCGGAATGGACGTCGTCGCCTACGATCCATTTTTCACCGCTGCTCGCGCGCAATCGCTCAAAGTCGAGCTCGCAGAAACCGTCGAGCAGGCCCTTACTGGTGCTGATGTCGTCACCCTACACATCCCGCTCAACGATGAAACTAAGCACATCATCGATGCCAAACGCCTCGCCCTAATGAATGCCGGAGCCCTCGTGATCAACTGCGCTCGCGGTGGTCTGGTCGATGAAGCTGCTGCCAAAGCCTCACTCGATGCGGGCCATCTCGCAGGCATCGCGCTCGATGTCTATGAAGTCGAGCCACCTCCTGCAGACTTTCCTCTTTTATCCGCGAAAAAAACGGTTTTCACCCCACATCTTGGTGCATCCACAGCAGAAGCTCAGGAAAATGTCGGCATCGAGGTCGCACACCAAGTTCGCGACTTCCTCGTCACCGGAGAAATCCGCAATGCTGTCAATATGCCCAATCTCGATGCCAAAACCATCGCTGAAGTGGGCAAATACATGGACCTCGCCGCGGCGCTCGGCAAACTCGCCGCCAAAATCGGCCCTCAACAAGCCGATACCATCCGCGTATCTTTTGCAGGCCCCGTAGCTGATCTCGATACCGAATTGATCACCCGCGCGGTGCTCACCGGTTACCTCTCTTCCGCCCGCAATGAGGCTCAAGTCAACTTGATCAACTCCCCCGCCGTCGCCAAGGCCTTTGGTCTGATGGTGCAAAAATCATCCGTCGCCATCGAGTCGCCCTACACCGAGCTCATCGAAGTAGACCTGATTAAAGGCAGCGAAGAGATTGCCGTCGCCGGAACCTTCCTCGGTTCTCAGCCACGCATCGTTCACATCGCCGGTCACAACGTCGAGACCAACGTCTCGGGCCGATTCCTTTTCGTCGAAAATGACGACCGTCCTGGCATGGTCGGCACTGTTGGCACCCTGCTCGGTGCCGCTTCGGTTAACATCGCGAACATGGCACTGTCCCGCACCAAGGATCAATCCCGTGCCGTCACCGTCATCGAGGTCGATTCCGAGCCTCCCACCAGCCTGCTCGAAACTCTGCGCGCCACACCTGGTATCCTGCGTGTGCTGACGATAGCATTCTAATCAACGGCTACTCGCCGATTGGGTAAAAGCAGCGTGCGGTTTCGTATGCTGCTTTTACATGGTGTACCCGAAAAATCGAGCCACCGTGCCGCATGCACCACGTCATGCACGCCACGGTTGCGGCATCGCGCTCGTTAGGATTCGCGATCCCCAAGGCATCACCAATCACCGTCTTGCGCGACACCGGAACCAATAGAGGACGATCAAACATCCTCAATTCTTCCAGATTCCTATAGATCAGCAAGTTATCATCCTTCTGCTTAGCAAAGTCGATGCCAGGGTCCAAGATCAAGTGCTCACGTGTTAGCCCGCTACGCTCGGCAAGCTCGATTTTTTCTGCAAAAAAATTCTTTACCGAGCCGATCACATCGGGCCACTGCTGTTGGAAATGCGGCACTTTTGGCTCGCCGACACTGTGCATGATCAACAAGGCCGCACCCGCCTCTGCGCAATGTTGCGCATTTCTGCCATCGGGCAAACCGCTCATATCATTGATCCATTCGACGCCCATTGGCAACACTCCCTGCACGACCTCAGGCCGCCACGTATTTGCCGACAAAATTGGCGGCCATACTTGCATCGAATCCCGCGGATTGATATCAGCCCAACAAGACTCCCACGACTTAAGAATCATCGCAAAACGCCGCAGTTCCTCCTCCACCGTGATCGCCTTCCGATTCGTCCGCGCACTCTCCGCGCCCACGTCAATGATGTCAGCACCTTCATCAAGTTTCTCGCGAATCATCCGGCACAATTCATCCCGATCGAGACTCCCATCAGCAGAAAAAGAATCATCGTTCACGTTAATGATCCCCATGATCAAGGGCCGTGCCCCAATCTCCAATTTTCGATCAATAAATGATAATTGCACCACGCAGCGATGGCAGATTGACGAGAATTTTTCCACCTTTTTCCAATCACTTGTGCAAAGCATGTGCATTTAGATTCGACAAACCCGCCGTATTCACCTGGAAGTTGAGACAAACCAAAGAGCCCAGCAAACCGACAGGCAAAAGCAAACACCGAATCAATTCGAAACCAATCTGACAAAATAAGCGTGATTTTTTTGGTCCAAAAAGCAGTTGCATCTTAGGCATCCTTTATCGAGATGGGAAATACTTCGGCGAAATCGATTTGAGCTTATCGTATGATTGAGCAAATCGTCGGCTAGATTCATTTCCTGCGCTTTTTTCTCTTCTTCTTGGCATTCGCGCCCTAACCTGCTATAATTTCCACATGCCTGATTCGCCTTTTTTCTACCAAGACATCTACGCCACTGGTCCCGATGCCACGGAGTATGAACTGCTTAGCCCCGATCATGTCTCAGTAACCGAATTTCACGGCCAACCCGTTCTGCGCATCGCGCCCGAGGCCTTGACCTTACTAGCAAATGAAGCATTCCGCGCGATCAATTTCACCCTGCGCCCCGCGCACCTTGCGCAAGTTGCCGCGATTCTCGATGACCCGACAGCCACTGAAAATGACCGCATGGTCGCACTGATGATGCTGCGCAATGCTGAGATCGCTGCCCACGGCATTCTGCCTTTCTGCCAAGACACCGGCACCGCGACGATCATGGGAAAAAAAGGCCAACAAGTCTGGACCGGCTGCAATGATGCCGAAAAACTCTCGCAGGGCGTCTATCAAACCTACACCCAAGAAAACCTCCGCTACTCGCAAACATCTGCGCTCAACATGTTCGATGAGGTCAACACCAAGACCAACCTTCCCGCGCAGATCGACCTCTACGCCACCGAGGGCAGCGAATACAAATTCCTCTTTGTCAGCAAAGGCGGCGGCTCCGCGAACAAGACGTTCCTTTTCCAGGAAACCAAGGCCTTGCTCAATCCTAAGCGCCTCAAGGAATTCTGCTTGGAGAAAATGAAGTATCTCGGCACCGCCGCCTGCCCCCCCTATCACCTCGTTTTTGTCATCGGCGGAACCTCTGCGGAAGCTTGCTTGAAGACGGTCAAACTTGCTTCCACCAAGTATCTCGATGCGCTGCCGACGACAGGAAACGGCCACGGCCAAGCATTTCGCGATGTCGAACTCGAAACCGAATTGCTTGAAATGGCCCGCAACATCGGTATCGGTGCGCAATTTGGTGGAAAATACTTTGCGCTCGATGTCCGAGTGGTGCGCCTGCCGCGACACGGTGCCTCCTGCCCTGTCGGCGTCGGTGTTTCCTGCTCGGCGGATCGACAAGCTAAAGCGAAGATCACCAAAGACGGGATTTTCCTCGAGAAACTCGAGAAAAATCCAGGCCGATTCATCCCTGAGGCCTACCGCGATTGGAAGTTCAAGGGCGTAGAGATCAATCTCGATCTGGGGATGGAAAACACCCTTACCACGCTTAGCAAATATCCCGTTACGACTCCGGTTTCGCTCAGCGGCACCATCATCGTCGCCCGCGACATGGCGCACGCCAAGATGAAAGAGCACCTCGAAGAGCACGGCGATCTGCCCGACTACTTCAAGCAATTCCCAATCTACTATGCCGGCCCCGCCAAAACTCCGGCAGGTATGGCAAGTGGCTCATTTGGGCCGACCACGGCTGGTCGCATGGACTCTTACGTTGACCTTTTCCAATCACACGGCGGCTCAATGGTCATGCTTGCCAAGGGCAATCGCTCACAGGCCGTCACTGATGCCTGCCACCAACACGGCGGCTTCTACCTCGGTTCAGCGGGTGGCCCAGCCGCATTGCTCGCCCAAGATCACATTCGCTCGCAAGAAATCGTCGACTATCCCGAACTCGGTATGGAAGCCGTATGGAAAATCACGGTGGAAAACTTCCCTGCCTTCATCCTCGTCGATAACAAGGGTAACGATTTTTTCCAAAAAATCAATCAGTGCCCCGTAGGGCATTGAGGCGGTAAAGGGTCGGAAGGTCGGCTGCAAGGCAGTACCGCTCAGCGGGATCGGAAGGTCACTGGTCACTTAAAACCACCAAACTGGACACAGGAGGAACTGGCCAGCCGCGCCAGAGTAGCGCTATCAACCCTAAAAATGCTAGAAAGCAAAGGACAGGCCTCGTTTTCGCGACTGATTCGTGTGGCTTTGATTTGTTGGCGTAGACGGTGAACCGCGCGAGTTGTTTTCCCAACCCTTAGTGATGGAATCAATCGAGGCCATCAAGAGCAGCGAGCACCAACGGGCACCACGTCGTCGCCGCTCCATAACTGCGCCAACACCTCCAGCATCGCCACTTTTCATCACCGAAAAAGCTCTGACAGATGGATCTTGAAGTCCATTGGGCGGGACAAAATCCGCAACGCATCGCCATGGACTTTTGGCATCAGCTAAAGCAATGCCGCCAGCGCGCAGGCGCAACATCGTTTACTTTAACTGACGAACGCTTGTTATTTTTCAGTCCTTACGCTTGAATCACCCGTGCCTTCTTCCATCTCATCGCGCTCCACATCAGGAATCCTCTGTGCTCTGGGCGCATTTTTCCTCTGGGGCGTGCTGCCATTATTCTGGAAAATGTTTCACGATCTTCCCGCCGCAAGTATCATCGCGCATCGCACCATTTGGTCGCTGTGTTTTCTCTGGCTCGTGCTTTTGTTTCAGAAAAATGCCAAAAGCACACTCGCACAATTGAAGCAGCCACGCATTGCATTATGGCATTTGCTTTCGGGGCTCCTACTCGCTGGTAATTGGCTACTCTACGTCTGGGCGACCTTGCACGAACGAATCCTTGAAGGCGCTCTGGGTTATTATCTCAATCCCTTTTTTAACATGCTTTTCGGTTATTTTCTGTTTGGCGAACGCCACAGCAGTCTGCAAAAAATTTCCATCGCCATTGCTCTCACTGGCGTGGCATTCCAGTTCCATGGCGTTCACGGCTTTCCCTGGATTGCGATCACTCTCGCACTATCGTTCTCTCTTTATGCAGTAGTGCGAAAAAAATCTCCCCTGCCCTCGTTGCAGGGACTGAGTCTTGAAACTCTACTGCTCGCTCCGATCGCGCTGGCTTGGTTGTTGTGCGCTCATCCCTCACTTTCGGAGACTTTGCAGCACAATTCCACGCAATCGGTTCTTCTCATTGCGGCAGGAGTAGCCACCGCAACACCGCTACTCCTCTTTGGCTATGCCGCACGCAACATGTCTCTCACTACACTTGGTGTATTGCAATTCCTCGGCCCCACCCTACAATTTCTCATCGGCTGGAAAGTCTATCATGAACCGCTCAGTCGCGAGCGCATCATTTCTTTCGCTTTCATCTGGACTGCGATTGCACTTTACGCCTGGTCTTGCCGCACACCAAAAGAGAAGAGCTCGTCATCCAAGCGTGGATGATCGTTATTTGCCTGTGGCTCAACGGGGCAATTTTTTACTGGTAGCTTCTCAAGCACCCCGCATCAGAGAAATTTCTGCAAGGCTGATCAAGCGCGAGCAAAGGACGTCCCGATCGAGTGTTTTGAGTTCGGGAATCGTTACTGCTCGGTCCAGTGTGAACTTGCCGGAGCGGGTGCGACGTAATGCGCTAAGGTGCGCTCCACAGCCAAGAACTTCGCCAATGTCATTGGCATAGGTACGAACATAGAAGCCTTTGGTGCAGCGCACGGTGAAGTCGATTTCGGGTAGCTCGATGCGATGAATGTCGTATCCACTTACGGTCACAGCGCGGCGTTTCCGTTCTACTTCTTGTCCTTTACGGGCCATTTTGTAAAGTGGCACTCCATTGATTTTGATCGCCGAAACCATTGGTGGTAATTGTTCGAAATCACCTAATAAGCCATCGAATGCCGCACGAATTTGTGTTTCATCATAATTGCCTACGGGACGTTCTTCGAGCACTTCGCCCTCTTTATCCTGTGAGCTAGTGATTTTCCCTAAGGTCATCGTGCCCATGTATTCCTTGTCCTCGCTCATCAGTAAGTCTTGGATTTTCGTGGCCCTGCCTACAACCAGCATCAACAAGCCAGTCGCCATCGGGTCAAGAGTACCGCAATGCCCAATTTTTTTCGTATTCAGTGAGCGACGAGCCACAGCAACGACATCATGTGAGGTGAAATCCTGTGCCTTATCGATGAGGAGCACGCCGCTAGGGCCTTCGGGAAGGGGTGAGTGATTCATGGATTTGTGGTATCGAGAGCTTGCTGTAGAGAATCTAACACTTTTTGTTTAGCGTCAGCCAGAGGTCCTGGCATGCGAATGCCTGCGGCGAGTGCGTGACCACCGCCGCCAAAGAACGATGCGACATCGCAAACATTGAGACTGCGATCTTTTGAGCGCATTGAGACGCGGATTTTCCCTCCGGGTAATTCTTCAAAGAACACTGCAACTTGCACTCCTTGAATCGCCCGGATCATATCGATCAAGCCTTCGCTGTCCTCAGGCTGAAGTGCGAGTTGCTCGCGTGTGGCATCGAGCATTTCCCAATGAGCAATTTTCCCGTCCGCTTTCAACTCCAAGGTGTTAAGTAGCTCGCGCATCAGCTCGATGCGGCGATATGGATGGTTGTCGTAAGTTTTCGCATTAATCTCACCAACGAGCAGTCCGCGATCGACAAGATCAGCAGCCATGCGGTAGGTATTGGCGGTAGTAGACTCATACTGAAATGATCCGGTATCGGTTGACACAGCAACGTAAATGGCATCGCGTGAGCCAACAGGTAATGACAAACCGAGCTCTTGGATGATTTCGTAAACAATCTGACCCGTGGCGGGGCTAGTGGCATCGACGAAATTCATGTCGCCGTAGCGTGGATTGGAAATGTGGTGGTCGATGTTGACCCATAGTGGCGCGAGTGATGCGGCGTGAAGATTGCTCTCGCCGAGACGAACTTTCGTAGCGGTATCGAGAGCGATGGCGACGTCGATGGCAATCGGTTCCGCAGGTGGACGCTTGATTTTGTCCGACTGCGGCAAAAAGGCAAGATTGTCTGGCAAACCATCTTCATTCCAGTAGTGCACCGTTTTGCCCATCGCCTCCAAAGCAAGGCCGAGACCGAGAACGGAACCAATCGCATCACCATCGGGACGCACGTGACTCATCAGAGCAAAGGTCTGGTATTGCTGAAAAATTTCGCCTAGCGCTTGGATGGTCACATTTTCACTCATAGTTGCGGTGGGAAGCAATGCCTCAGGATGGGGATGTTGTGCAAGTATAAAGCGCGGGGATTTGGGTCGGGAGGTCGGATTTGATCTTGCTAGCATGTCAGCGAATCCCCATGATGACGTTGTGCCCACCGCAAAAATACTTTCTGTCACGCAATTGCTCCGTCGCATCAAGAATGTGATTGAGATCGATGTGGGAGAGGTATGGGTCGAAGGTGAGGTCAGTAATTTGAAAAAACAAGGCAGCGGCCACTGGTATTTCACTCTGAAAGACGACAATGCGCAGATTCAATGTGCGATGTTTGGAGCTCGCAAACGCGAGGGCCATCAGGCCTTGCAGGATGGGGCGAAGGTCAAGGTTTTCGCCGAGGCAACCATTTACGAGCAACGCGGCAACTTGCAAATTATCGTTCTGCGTGCAGAAGCTGCTGGTCTAGGAGATCTGCAAGCGCGCTACGAGGCGCTCAAACGCAAATTGCAGGAAGAAGGATTATTCGAGCAATCACGCAAGCAAGCTTTGCCGCGCTTTCCTCGCACGATCGGCATTGTGACTTCAGAAACGGGCGCGGTGATCCAAGACATCATGAACGTGATCGGTAGACGTGCGCCTTGGGTGCGTCCGGTGTTGATTCCAGTTCGCGTGCAAGGCAAAGGCTCGGAGCGCGAAATCGCCACAGCCATCCGTGTTTTTTCCGAGCCAGAACGTTTTTCCGTTCCTCGCTGTGATCTCTTGATCGTCGGGCGCGGTGGTGGTTCTTTAGAAGATTTGTGGAGTTTCAATGAGGAAATCGTAGCCCGCGCGATCGCCGATTGCCCGATTCCGTTGATTTCGGCAGTCGGCCATGAAATCGATTTTACCATCGCCGATTTCGTTTCGGACTTGCGTGCACCTACTCCCAGTGCCGCAGCAGAGATCGCTGTGCCAGATGGAGAAGAACTCAGCTCACGCCTGCAAGCATTGCGTCGTAGATTGCAGCAAAACACTTATGCTAAGTTGAACCATCTCCAGGTATTGCTCGATTCGATGCGTCGTGGTCCACTCCAGCGTAATTGTGCCAGACTATTGCGCGAGCCAATCATGCGCGTGGATGCCTTACGAGATCGCTTGGAATTTACATCACAACGCAATCTGCAAAAGCGTATAGAGCACCTCCAGCGGCTCAAAACACTTCATCGTGCGCTCCACCCCCTGCTGATTTTTCAGCGCAAACAAGACCACTGCCAAAATTTACGCCAGCGCTTGCAACAAATCGTGACACAAAAAGTCCAGAGTCAGCAGCAACATCTCACCCATCTTGATTCGTTGTTGCGCACCTTAGGACCCGAGTCATCCTTGCAGCGCGGTTACTCCATCACCTTTGACGAAAACGGCAATGTCATACGCTCACAAAAAGATGTGAGCCCTGGAAAAAAACTCATCACCCGCGTTAGCGATGGTGAGATCCATAGCTTTGTCGAGTGACTGCATGAAGAATCCCACTCACTAGAGCTTCCCAGCCGCCTTGATATCAAGATAGCGGTTCGCCAAACTGATCGCCAACTGATCAGCAGTGACATCCATCGTCATAATACCATGAGCGTCTAATGTGGCTAACACCTCGCGGCGTTCATCCATGTATTGGCGAGCTGCCACATGCTTCAATGCCATCGCAAAATTCCCCACTGGTTTCTCTAAAGCATCACGCATTACACCCTCGTGTAGGCTAGCTAACAAAACCAAATGACGAGATTGCAAAATACGCAAGGCCGGTATGATTTCGTGACTATCTTCACCGCGTAGATTAGTCATTACTATCACGAGTGCTCGTCGACGATTCCGCATCATCACTTTTTCAACTGCCTCAGAAAAATCGCTCGGTGAGGTCGTCGTTTCTGCATCATACAAATGATTCAAGATCGTGGATATCGCATGATTCCCCCTGACAGGTGAAAGCCAGCGATCTGTTCCTCCAAATGATTGCACCGCTACATGATCGCCCTGCCGCAAAGCAACATACGCAACGAGTAGCAATGCATTCAAGCAATGATCAAAGTGCGGCAAGTCACCATCGATTGAACGCATTCTTCGACCCCCATCTAACAAAAAAATAATCTGTTGATTGCGCTGTTCTTGGTAATCCCGACTGATCAATTGCAAGCGCCGCGATGTCGATTTCCAATCGATCTGCGAGAGACTATCCCCTTGACGGTAATCGCGTAATTGATGAAAATCTTTACTACTTCCAGTTCGCGATTTCCGCATAATCCCCATCTGCTTTTGGCGACTCTGTGTTGCCATCAAGGACAAGCGCAACACCCGAGCGTAATTCGGATAAACCTTACTCTGTGTCTTCATCGGCATCACAATGCGCATTTTCCACAAACCTAACCAACCACTTACGCGTACTAAAACATTGCCGAATTCACAAATTCCCCGCTCTTTGATGACCGCATCGTATCGCACCACAGCGTGCCCACTACGAGGTATCACACCTGCCCATGGCAGCGATGCCGCATCCGCACCTGCAGGTATGCCATCAAACATTTCCCAATGAAGATTGAATCCAGATCGATTGCCAATTTTAATTTTTACCTCGCCTTTTTCACCCAAAGCAAAGCGCCCCGGCAAGGATCTTTCGACGGTCGGTTTGCGCAGCATGAACAGAAAAATTATCTCGACCAATGCCACTGCCAGCAGTGACCCGCCGAGGGTCAACCATGGTTGTAAAGCACGAGGCACAAATGCAGCTATCACCGAAGCCAGAGCCCAGGCTAGAATGCACCACATCAATCTGTTCGTCGGCACAATCATGCTTGCATCCGCGGGGCTGGAACCGATTCGATGATACCTCGCAAAATCTCATCCACTTCTTGGCCTGTAATTGCCACCTCAGGAGTCAACTGAACACGATGGCGCAACACCGGCAAAGAGACCGCTTTGATGTCTTCGGGCACCACGTAGTTTCGGCCATGCATCAGCGCAATGGCTTTACCTACACGCAGCAAACTGATCGCTCCACGTGTCCCTGCACCTAACGAAACAGCACGGGATTCGCGCGTCGCCCGCACCAGTGCCACACAGTAGTTCACAACTTCTGGCACAGCTTGTACTTGCGCCGTTTGCTCCTGCGCACGCACAATGTCATCCACCGAGCAAACTACTCGCAGAGAAGCCAGAGAGGCAGACTGCTGTGTTCCTGCCGCCATCGCAACAATTTGTGCTTCATCTTGCAAGCCCGGATAGTCGATCAGGATTTTCATCAAAAAGCGATCCAACTGCGCTTCGGGCAAGGGATACGTTCCCTCATGTTCCACAGGATTTTGCGTGGCCAACGTCATGAATGGCGCACTCAGTGAAATCGATTCGCCATCGATCGTTACCTGACGCTCTTGCATCACCTCCAACAACGAGGCCTGCGTTTTTGCTGGAGCACGATTGATTTCATCGGCCAGCAAAAGATTGGTAAACACTGGACCTTTACGCAATTCAAACGATTGACTTTTCATGTCGTATAGACGGAAACCTGTCACGTCAGAAGGCATCAAATCAGGCGTAAACTGAATCCGCCCAAAGGCTCCTCCAAAAGTCTTCGCCAAGGCTAAAACCAGATGCGTTTTTCCCAAACCTGGTTTGCCTTCCAATAAAATATGACCACCTGCCAAGAGCGCCGCCAGAACCTGCCCAGCCACCTCATCTTGCCCCAGAAAAACCTCGCGCAATTCTGCGCGTATGGCTTGAAAAACCAGCGTAGCATGCGATGCCTGAGCTACCTGCGGTGGCAGAGTTGATGCTTTTGCCAAATCATCTGAATTCATACTTTCTTCCGTCATATCTTGTTCCATCATATAAATGCATTTCTTATCAATTGTAAATCAGCAACCGTGTTGGTAAAGGTCAGCGAATCTTTGATCTTCCATTCACTCATCGCACGCTGCACTCGCTCGATAGGAATATTCGTTTGCATCGCCATCACCTCGAACAATCCTTCATCGATCCGTCCCGTTTTCATCTGCCAATGATGACAAAGCTCTTGAGCCTCCTTACGCAATGGTTCCAGCAAGCTGCGAGCTCGATCCAAGCGCCAGTGAAAATCTCCAATCATTTCGAGATGATGATCATACGCTCGCATCTGCGTGTCCTCATAATCATTCTCAAGAGGGCCAAATCGCTGCATATGTCCTAAAAGCCAAAACACCACCAAGGTCATCGCACCCACTACCACCATCCAACCTTTTTCCCACAGCATGCCAAAAAAAGAAATGCCCACTCCACGCATAAATACGATCTCGCCCTGGCGTCTGACACCTAACAAATGCGCGACTACTTCAATGTGTTGTTCCTGGTCAATCGTGCGATTGCGCAACAAGTTTCCATCTACCAAAATTGTCACAGCCCCATCACCCCAGTCCGCCGTCGCTAACGGCAACTCTGAATCCCCGTCATACGCTAACCGGTATGATGACATGAGATTCACCAGATATTCCTCATCACCAAGCTTCAGATTTTGATACTTATTCGCTTGAGCCGATTCATCCAGCGTCATGCCCACATCTGCGCATAGCTCCTTCACCACATCTGGCACCTCCGTGTCGATCATGGACTCGCTCCACTCGTTTGCTCGCATTTCAGCATGATCAATGATGAAAACTGCATGCCCCCCACCAGCCACCCAGCTTTGCAATTGCTTTACATACTCCTTCGATGTCAACATCGTCGCGGGAAGAATGATCAGCGCAGCATCATCATCCATCTCCTGCCAGTGCACACGCATCTCTAGGGACTGCCCTGTATCAATTTCCACAAAACGCTCAAACGCCAGAAAAGGGTTCACTCGCGCTTTCCCCTTGTAGCCAGTCTCGCGCTCCTTCACCACATAATCTTGGCAGCCGGAAAACAGGAACATCAACACCCAAAGTAATCCCAAGCGCTTACTCATGCTCCTCTCCTCTCCCCATATGGCCATTTTCGGCACAACTCATCCCACACAGCATCGACTGGTGCATCCATGTTGTATGCCGTCTTGATCCACAATTCAGTGAGATTCTGAAAATACCCAGCTTCGCTTCTTGCTGAATTTTCCACACGTCGTAGACAATCACCCTCCGTATCGGATTCGACAATGTCTACACCAGCTCGATCAATCCACCATGATAGCGCACCACGATACAACAAGCTCATAGCCTGCAAGTTTTCACCAGCACTCCAGAAACGCCGAGCCACACTCATCAGATCATCTGGTAGTGATTCCGCAGTCACGTCCAGCCCCATGACCACCCGCGCTTTTTCGCTCACTACATTCACCGAACTAATATCACGCAAAGCGCGCGCGCGTATGATCAACCAAACAATTCCGCCTAACAAAACAAAAAGTAAGATTGCCAGCAACACATAGCCCATCGCTGTAAAAACTTCCACCAAGCCACCCATCGGAGCAGGCCCAGAAAAGGAGCTAACCTTCGGCTCCTTATACTTTTCCTTATGGACCTTAAAGTCCTCGTGCTTCTTTATTTGATCGATCTCTTCCTTCGGATCCTTGCGTTTTTCATTGTTAACCTCAAGCTCATTGCTACTTTTTAGGTCTCTAATGAACTCATTCGCTGATTGATCAAGCGCGTGCGCTGGAGACATCAACACCAAAAAGCCCCCAAACAAAAAAATCCCAACCATTTCACGGATGCGATTTGCCATACGCTTGAATGCCAATTCTACATCCCAGCCTTCTACCCAAGTTCGACTATTCACATAGAGACCAAAACCTGCCGCTGTAATGAAAACATCCACCCACGATGCTGCCAACACCAAGGCCCCCACCACCAACCAATGATACTTAGCCTGCACGAAAAAATCCTGCATTTCTAACACTTCCGTCCACGGCTCCTCCATCCCACGCGGCAAAAACAATATGCCAAAAACCAACAAACAAGCACTCAGCCACACCACAGCACTGGCCGATGCCAACGTGAGAAACATACACATTCCTTCACCTCGCCGCGTTACCATCGCCATGCGTGTGCGATATTTCGAGCCTCGAAGTCCCTCCAAATCTTCCACCACCATCGCCATCAATTTCCAAGGAGAGAATCTAGCTAGAAGCATCCGATACCAAAATCTCCTTGTCCATGCACGCATCGACTCTCGCCACAGCGCAGACCAGCGAGGGTTCACGCCAAACAACTTTCGACTCAACTGAAACACCACCATCCGACAGCCGGTCAGTTTCCACCAAAAAAAAATCACCACCCACCAACCTGGCTGATCACGCAATGGATAGATAAAAAGTAACACCGGCCAGACCGCCATCCACCAGGCAGTCCAACTGCGCCAAAAATCACGTCGTGCCATCGCTAAGCCCGCGTCCACCGCCTCCCAGTCTGAGCGCGGACGGATCTCCAATGTCACATCTTCCAATTTCACCCGCGCACCTCCTCTGATAATCTATTGCGAGCAGTATGGCATCCCCCAGCCCGGCCCACATAGAGAAAATAAACCACATGCAAAACCCAAAAGAAAATACCGACCCCATATTTCAAATTGTGTGGTAAATCCTGCGCCGACCAGAATCCCTCCACCACCGCAGCTAGAGCCGTCATCACCGCTCCACCGTAAAGCAATGGCAAAGCCTTTGCCGTGGATTCCCGAAGTGCTCGTGTGCGCGGCAATCGACCAGGATTCAAGATTCCTAAGCCCATCCGCAAGCCAGCCATACCCACCACACACATTCCCAACATCTCAAATGACGAGTGCCCACTCACAAAGGTCCAAAACGATGTCGGATTGCACGCATACTGCACATAACCCGCCGCAGCACCAATCATCACACCATTTGCCACCAAGAAAAAAATCGTCCCCAGCCCCGCTAAAACACCACCCGCAAATAACTGAAAATCAATTCCCACATTATTTTGAATGTAATGCGCAAACATCATGAAGTTCGAACCAAACTCCGAGCGCAAGTGCACCACCTGAGATTGAGAGTCACCGCCATACATTTGCTCCATCGAGCTCATTCCATCCTGCCCCATCACACTCTGCACCCATGTGACATCCGCCCACACAGAGAAAAACATCGCAAAAAATGGCACCCAAAAAAATGCATTGCTCAGCCAGAACAAACGCCACTCCGCACGGACAGTCTGAGGGAATGTCTCAACCGCAAAACGAACCACACCCTCCAGACCAGAGCGCCGTCCTCGATATAACAATTTGTAACCGCGAATCACCGCTTCATTCAGCCGATTCACCACCCGCATCTCATGCATCCGATGATTCGCCAATGCCAAGTCCGAGCACAGCTGCCGAAACATTCGCGGAAATTCTTTCACCAAGCCGTTGTCATTTTTCTGCTCTAAAGCTGTCATTACCACGTCAGTCTCACACCAACGCGGCGCATTCTTTTTTTCAAAATTGTTGCCAAAATTTCCCGACGACATACGCAATCTAACATTTTCCTTGCTGCTCCACAATTCATCATAACCCAGCCACCGCGTCGATGCAAAAAGCGAAAAAACGCAGTAAAGTGCCATGCCCCATCGATTACCTATCTTGCCAGTCATGAAATCTTGTTACCCACAGCCACCTCCCACAAAACGCAACCTTCCGCACTCAAGGCCTTGCCCTTTTTCCACCTTATGCGTTCTTACGGTCAGAAATCGATCCTCAGCTTCTGCATTGACCATTCGACAGAAAACCTCTATGACCCTCCCATGCGCACCGCAGTTTACGCTGGTTCTTTCGATCCACCCACTAATGGCCACCTCTGGATGATCCAGCGCGGTCTCGAACTCTTCGATCGCCTCATCGTCGCCATCGGCAACAACCCGCAGAAATCCTACAGTTTCTCCGTCGAGCAACGCATCGATTTCCTTCGCTCCTCCACCGCATCCTGCGAACGACTCACAATCGCCCACTTTGACAACCGCTATTTGGTCGACTACGCCAAACGCATGCACGCCAACTTCATCCTCCGCGGCATTCGCTCCCCGCACGACTACGAATACGAGCGCGTGATGCGCCACATTAATTCCGACATGGCGCCCGAGATCGATACGGTTTTTCTCATGCCCCCTCGTGATATCGCCGAGCTTTCGTCATCGATGATCAAAAGCCTCATCGGCCCTACTGGTTGGGAAGACATCGTCCGCCGCTACGTCCCCCGCCCCGTGTTCGAGTCACTCACCTCTGAGTCAAAATCCTAAGTCCTAGAAAAACTTCCCCCGCCGACATTTTGCCAAGTTGACAAAGATTGTAACCATGTTTAGACTGGTGTCGACATTGAATAGTCACTCCACCATCATGAAATACGCGACGCTACTTACTTCTCTCCTTCTGACTCCCGCCATTTCCTTTGCTGACGATTCAGCCAAGGCTAAGCTCATGGAAACCGGCAAAGCCGCCTTCATGATCTGCGCAGCTTGCCACGGCATGGACGGCGCTGGCGTAGCTGCAGGCCCCAAGAAAATGGCCCCAGCTCTCGGCGGTTCCAAAATCACTATCGGCGATCCTAGCGTTCTTGCTCTAGTGCTCCACAACGGCATCGCCAAAGAAACTCAAGACTACCTCGGCATGATGGCACCCCTCGGCGCGGCTCTCGACGACGAAAAACTCGCAGGCGTCATGACCTATGTGCGTAATTCCTTCGGTAATACCGCCTCTGTAGTTACCGTCGAAGACGTCAAAAAATACCGCGCCGCCAATGCCGCCACCACTGGCCCAGTGACCCGGGCAAAAATCGAGGAATTGGAGAAAGCAGCTGAGAAGAAGTAAACTTTCGCTCCTTCAGCATCCATAGAAACCGCGCAACACAACGTTGCGCGGTTTTTTTTCACTCGACGACTTCTACAAACATCTCTTGTCCAGTCTTTCCCTTTTCATTTGACAAATCCACTTTTTCCCTCCTACTTTCCCGCCCCAGCGCACTACGCACACCATTTCCTCATGAATATCACCATCGAACGCCAAGAAAAATGCCTCGCGACTCTCCGTGTTGAGGTTCCCTCCACTACCGTCAACGCCGAAAAAAGCAAGATTCTGGCCTCCTACGCCAAGCAAGCCAAAATCCCCGGCTTTCGCCCCGGCAAAGCCCCTCTCGCGGTCATCGAAAAACGCTTCCAAAAAGATATCAAGGAGGAGATCGAATCCCGCCTGATCGATCAATCGCTGCAAGAATCGCTGAAAAAAGAGAACCTCAAGGTGCTCGATTTCGGCAATCCTAACAATCTTAGCTTCACCGAAGATGGTGGCTTCTGCTTCGATGCTGTATTGACCCTGGCTCCCGAGATCACTTTACCCGATTACAAAGGCATCGCCGTCACCGTGCCCTCCAATGAAGTTTCCGAGGACGAACTCAACACTCAAATCGATGGCCTGCGCCAACGTTTTGCTGATTTTACCGACATCGAAGACCGCAGTGCTGCGATGGAAGATTTCTGCGTCATCGATTTCACATCATCCCTCGATGGCAAGCCCCTCGAAGAGGCTCTCGGTCGCCCCGCTGGCTACCTCGGCGGTCGAGAAGGCTTCTGGGTACGCATGCAGGATGATTCCTTTCTCCCCGGCTTCGCCGATCAACTCGTCGGTCTCAACGCCAGCGACAATAAAGACGTCTCCATCACCATCCCAGAGGATTTTCCGCTCGAAGCAATCCGTCAAAAAGACATCGTCTTCCACGTCACCATCAAGGAACTTAAGTCTCAAGTCTTGCCGGAGCTCGACGACGAATTCGCCGTAAAGCTCATGGGTCCAGAGAAAACCATCGATGACCTCAAGGCCGCCATCACCGATGGTATGAAGACCAACAAGCAGAAGGAAATCGACGACATGAAGATCAATCAAATGATCGCTCACTTCGATCAAGCCGTGGAATTTGAAATCCCTGAAACGCTGCTCCAGGCCGAGATGCAAAACCAAGCTGATGCCCTCGTAGAAAGCGCCGCTCAATCCGGCATGGACGATGAGGAAATCACCAGCCAACGCGAAGCCCTGCTCGATACCGCAGCTGCTCAGGCCAAGACCAACATCAAGACCAACTTCATCCTCCAAGAAATCGCCGAGAAGGAAAACATCGTCGTCAGCGACAACGAACTCGTGCAGCATCTCCTTGGCATCGCTCAAAAGCGCAAGGAAGATCCTTCCAAGTTCATCAAATCGCTGCAACGTAACGGCCAGATCCCTGGAGTGCGCAATTCTCTTCTCATCAACAAAGCACTTGATTTCTTGCTGGAACACGCTTCTGTAACGGAGTCAACCGAAGAAACTGCCACACCATCCGCATGAACTCATTTCCCCAATCCATCGCCCCGAAAAATAGCTACTATGTCCCCGTAGTCGTCGAGTCCGACGGCCGCGGCGAGCGCTCGTTCGATATCTACTCCCGTCTGCTCAAGGATCGGATTATTTTTATCGGCACCGGCATCGATGACTTCGTGGCCAACTCGGTCATCGCCCAGCTACTTTTCCTCCAAATGCAGGATCCCAAAAAGGACATCCACATCTACATCAATTCCCCCGGTGGCTCTGTTACCGCTGGATTGGCGATCTATGACACCATGCAGTTCATGACCTGCGATGTGAACACCTACTGCATCGGCATTTGCGCCTCGATGGGTTCCGTGCTACTAACAGCCGGCACTAAGGGCAAACGCTTTTGCTTGCCGAACTCTCATGTCATGATCCACCAAGTCTCCGGTGGCGCCAGCGGCACCGCATCCGATGTCGAACGCACCATCGGCTTCATGTTCAACCTGAAAAAACGCCTCAACGGCATCCTCGCCCATCACACCGGCAAGACCGTCGAGCAAATCGAGCATGACTCCGATCGCGACAACTACATGTCCGCCGAAGACTCTGTAACCTACGGGCTAGTCGACAAAGTTCTCACCCGCCGAGAAATGCCTGACGCCAAAGCGTAATCCGCGCTGGAATCACCTATATTCTCTCAAATACCGCAGCATATCTGCGGTATTTTTTGTGTTCATCGTTCAGAAGATTTCAGAACCGAAGCGCAGTTACGATGCGCTTTAGGATTAGATGGAAGGGCAAATCAACCGAGAGAAATACAGGTGTAATTGAATACGAATCCTCACCCCGTCACTGGACCTAACGAATAAAGTATTAGGGTAGGTTTGTCTTCTTCGCGGGCTTTGGATAAGTCGACTAGGAAAATAGCCTGCCAGTCGTTGAGGTCGTCGGCATCGACGAGGACTTGGCTAACTTTCCAGACTTGACCATCGGCGGAGGGTTCAACGTAGGTATGGCGACCGTTGCGGGCCTCGTTGTCGAGGCGGATGCCTTGGTGTTCGTCGAAATAGGGATCGAAGGCAATGGCGAGGGACTCGGGCGTCCAGTTATCGTGCTGTACGGTGGCAAGGGCAGCGTGGTATTGCTCAAAGCTGAGTTGTTGCATGAAACGGAAAATTTGCGTGCGAATCAGCGCGGTGAATTCGCGCTTGTTGCGTGTGATATCGGGCGGCGGCGGAGCGACTTCTTCGCGCTGCGTCCAGTCCGGATTTTTCAGGCGCTCCCATTCTTCTAACAAACTGGAATCTGTGCCGCGCAGTAATCCAGCGAGCCAAGCCTCAATCTCTAACAAAAAATCATTTTTACTCTGCTCGGGCACGGTTTGAGCGAGCACTTTATAGACGCTGGAAAGATGGCGCAGCAGCACACCCTCAGCGCGATGCAACTCGTAGTCGTTGATGTATTCGGCAAAGGAGCGGAAATTTTCAAACATCTCACGAACGATGCTCTTGGGCCGAATATTTTCCTGACCGACCCACGGGTGAAGGGCAGCGAATTGATTGAAGGTGTCGTAAATGAATTCGCGGCAGGGTTTGGGATACTCTAATTCTTCGAGTCGCGAAATGCGTTCGTTATACTCGACGCCTTCGTTTTTCATGGCAGTCATGGCTTCGTTCTTCACGCGATCGAGCTGACGGCGGAGAATGATGTCGGGATTTTCGAGAATGGATTCGCAGAGAGTCAGTACATCGAGCGCGAAGTTCGGCGAAGCCGGATCGATCAACGCGATGGTGTCGATGAGGTAGAGCGAGAGCGTGTAGTTGAGGGAAAAATCTTCTTGGAGCTCGATGTTGACGCGGAGCTTGGTGCCGCGGGTATCGCGCTGCGATGTCGGGATGATCGAAAGGATTTTTCGCTCGACCAAGGAGCGAAAAAGTTGCCAAGCACGCTTGCGGTGTTTGTTTTTCTGCGCGGGTCCCTCATGACTTTCATCGATCAGTCGACGCAGATCCCGACACGAGTCGCCGGGTCGCTGGAAGACTTGCAGTAGCATGCCGTGCGATACCTCGAAGCGCGAACTGAGGGACTCAGGGGCCATGGTTTGCAGCTTGAGAAATGTTTCCTCGCTCCACCCCACAAAGCCATCGGGCGGCTTTTTCTTAACGAGTTTTTTCGCCTTACGGGGATCACTGCCGACCTTTGCATCGATCTTCGCGTTCTCAATCACATGCTCGGGAGCTTGGCACACGACGTAGCCGATGTTGTCAAATCCTCTTCGTCCGGCGCGACCGGTGATTTGATGGAAATCGCGCGCAGCGAGGATTTTCGTTTTATCGCCATCGTATTTGCTGAGGCGAGTGAGCAATACAGTACGGATCGGCACATTGACGCCAACGCCGAGAGTATCGGTGCCGCAAATCAGCTTAAGCAATCCTTGCTGCGCGAGCTTTTCGACGAGCAAGCGATACTTAGGCAGCAAGCCTGCGTGATGGATGCCGATGCCGTGCTTGAGGTAACGTTTGACCTCCTTGCCATAAGGGCTGCCGAATTTTTCGCCGCTAAGGATTTCGGTAATACGGGCTTTTTCCTCGGTGGTGCAGACATTCATACACATGAGGTCTTGCGCGGCAGTCGCAGCATCGTTCTGGGTAAAATGCACCAGATAGATGGGAGCTTGATTTTTTTCTAACAGCTCAGCAATCGTTTCCTCGATGCCTTTCATGCTGTAGCGGAATTCTAAGGGAACAGGTCGTGTCGTCCCTGCCACGATTGCAGTCGGCGCTCCGGTGAGGCGCGTCAGTTCGCGCTGAAAAAAAGCTGTCTCGCCGAGTGTGGCTGACATCAGCAAGATGCGTGACTTTTTCATCGTCAGCAAGGGCACTTGCCAAGCGACGCCGCGTCCGCGATCGGAGTAGTAGTGGAATTCGTCCATGATCACATCAGCGAAGGGTGAGTCTGCACCATCGCGTAATGCGTAGTTGGCTAAAATTTCCGCCGTGCAGCAAAGGATCGGCGCGTGACGATTGACTGTGGCATCACCCGTAGCCATACCAACATTTTCGGGGCCGAACTCGCGGCATAGGGCGAGAAATTTCTCGTTCACCAGCGCCTTGATCGGACATGTGTAGACCGATCGACGTCCCAAAGCCAGAGCTCGATAGTGCATCGCAGCGGCCACTAACGATTTCCCCGAACCCGTGGGAGTATTGAGAATGACGTTTTGATCGTCGAAGATCGACAGGATCGCCTCTTCTTGCGCGGGGTAAAGGGTGAGATTTTTCTCTGCCACATACGCACAAAAGCCGTCCAACAATGCATCGCTCGTGCATTGATCGCGGGCGGGAATTCGAGCGAGCAAGGGAAAATCAGACATGTGCTGCCATAATCTTGTGCGAGATGGAGAATGAGAGCAACCCTTTATGATCAGAAAAAAGGGCTGTGTGTCGCAAAACACACAGCTCTCACTTATGCTACAACTGCCGAAAAAACTTCAGAGTTTATGCTCTAATCGAGCAGAATTACCAAGTGACCTTTGCGCCAAGGATGGCGTTAAAGCCAGCCTCATTGTTACCGGATCCATGGACGCGGTAGTCAGAATCACTGATATTTTCCAGACCTAAGGAAAGTTCCAAATTGTCAGTAGCTTTCCACCCAGCATACATCGATGGAACAAGATACGAAGGAGTTCCGTTGGTTGGAATGCGTTGGTTGTCAGCGACTTGATCTGCAGCAAAAACGCGATCAGCCTCGACAGCACCCACTACCCGACCTTCGACCCAATAGGCCTTCGAAGGAGCAGTCCAGCGCAGTGCAGCGGATGCCGTAAATGGAGCCATGCGCACGAGCCAACGCTCGGCGGGAGTTCTCAGATCGTTGGTGGACTTTCCTTCTTGCCATGAAGCATATCCACTCAAGAGCCACTGCTCATTGATCTGCCATGCAAGTTCTCCTTCGACACCATAGATGAAACTATCGTCAGCATTGACTACGAAGGTATTAGAACCAACCACATTGGTAGTAATCGCTGAATCCTCTGCTTGCGAATAAAAGATCGAGCCCTGTGCAGAAACCGAGTCAGTGATTGCACCACGTGTGCCGACTTCAAAAGTGATGTATTTCTCTGGATCGACGTCGGGCGAACCCTGTTGATCGAGGCCACTCATGGATGCCGTATTGCCCGTCAGGTCCGACAAATTCGGAGCTCGGAAGCTTTGTGATATACCGCCATACAACGACCAATCTTCCTTCACTTCATAACTGACGCGCACGCTGCCTGAGAGATCTGTCCAAGAACTTTCACCAGAAGTATCTACTGTCGCAGCGCCTGCGCGATACGCACCCCACGATGCACTCGCATAAGTAAATCGAGCGCCAGCAGAAACTTCCCAACGCTGCCATGGAGTCCATGTATATTGACCAAAGGCTCCTAACAGGTCATAACTCGCATCATCAGCGACAGGCCTTGCCCCTGGACGGTCCACCATGCCTGCGCCTGTGTTGCGGGAAGCTCGGCTCTCGACATCGTCATGATAAAAATCAAACCCATGGACCAATGTGCCTTCGCTAAGAGCGGATTCCAAGGTCAAATCAACTCCGTAAGAGCTCACATCCGCATCTTGCAATTGTTGGAAGTTCGATGAAGTGAATGGATTAGCGAGCGCCGAGCGGCGATCTTGGAATTCTGTGTCTCGAGTCGTTTGATACGAGAGTGTCGCTGTCCATGTATTCAGCCATGAACCTTGATCTGCAATTTCTTGCTCCACACGTAAGTAAGTGAGTGAACGCTCTTGATCATAATCATCGGCCACCCAACGACCTGGAGCAGCTGCGTGATCGCCATGAATCCAACCGGGATTGTTCAAAGTGCGATGCCAGCGGGAAACATCATCCTGATCCACATACTGTGACGCGAAAGTCAGGGTTATATCCTGATCAATCGCTGCATCGAAGCGCAGATCGAAAGCATTTTCTTCATATCCCGTGCCTTTCATGAGACCTACTGCAGAATCCTCGATGTCGCCAAAATCCTTGCTCGTGATGCCCACATGCAATCCATATTGTCCACCCACGCCGATCGAGTTTTCAAGACGTGCGACATGACTTCCCTCACCATTGCTGCGATACTCATATTGCGCTGCTCCATGAGTGAAAAATTTCCCCTCTTCCTGGTCACGGAAGTTTGATGACTTCGTGAACGCATTGACTGTTCCGCCAATGGCGTCTGATCCAAACAATACCGAGCCTTGGCTCTTAATCAATTCCATGCGATCGATTGCATAGGAATCTACTGAATTCCAATACTGAACAGGACCACTGCGCCAGATCGAGTTATTAGTCCGCACTCCGTCCACGAGCAAAAGGTTTTGACGGCCGATGTAGCCGCGAATGATCGGCGCTCCATGGCCTGTTGTGGTTTTTTGCACCATCACACCCGGTGTGTATTGAAAAGCCTCAGGCAAGGAGCGGCGCTTTGAATGATCCAGTTCTGTCGACGAAATTTTTTCGATGGCATAAGGGACTTTATCATCCTCTTGCTCTATACGAGAAGCAGTCACAACAATCGGTTTGAGCAAATCCTGACCGTGAGCAACCATGGTTACCAAAACTGCGGAAAGTAACGAATTTGTAGGTTTCATGCAAATTGAGTGTATAGTAACGCACACATTCCCATTGTATTAGAATATTTTCATTTAAAAAAGAATTTTCGGCCAAAATCGTCAAATTCATAAGCCCCGATTCATAATAAATCCGAGCTTGTGAAATTTTTCACAAAGTTGGCTTGCGTCGGTCAAGCGAAACGTCCATAGTCCCGCGCGCTCCGGGGGAAATCTCCTGACGCCACCTATCTTACCAGCCATGAGCGATACCACCACGGCCCCTGCGGAAATCAAGCTACCAAAAGACCTCGCTGCCGAAAAAGGCTTGGTCAATGTGCAAATCGACGGTGTTTGGCACCAATTCCCACGCGGCACCCGCATGATCGAGGCCTGCCGCTCGGTGAAAGTTGAGGTTCCGCATTATTGCTACCACCCGAAACTTTCCGCGCCCGGAAATTGCCGCATGTGCCTTGTGCAAATGGGCATGCCGCCACGTCCCGCACCTGGTCAGGAGCCGACTCGCGACGAAAATGGTTACGAAATCATCGGCTGGATGCCACGTCCCGTAATCGCTTGCGCCAATACCGTTTCCGAAAACATGGGCATCCGCACCACGGGCGAGATTGTTGAAAAATGCCGCGAAGGAGTGATGGAATTCTTGCTCATCAATCACCCTCTCGACTGCCCGATCTGTGACCAAGCCGGTGAATGCCGTCTGCAAGAATTTTCCGTAGGTTTCGGCCGTGGATCATCACGCTTCGTTGATTTGAAGGTGAAAAAGCCTAAAAATGTCGATATTGGACCACGCATCCGTCTCGATGACGAGCGCTGCATCATGTGCAGTCGCTGCATTCGTTTCATGGATGAAGTAGCTGGCGACCCTGTGCTTGGATTCACCCAGCGCGGCACTCACACCACCTTGACGGTTCATCCGGGTCGTCTTCTCGACTCGAATTACTCGCTCAACACCGCTGACATTTGCCCCGTAGGAGCTCTTACCGCCAACGATTTCCGCTTCCAAATGCGCGTTTGGTTCCTCAAGGAAACCAAAACCATCGACGTCAACTGCGGCACCGGTACTAACATCACGGTGTGGACTCGCGAAAACAAAATCCACCGCATCACCCCGCGTCAAAACGACGAAGTCAATTCCTGCTGGATGCCGGACTCGCATCGTCTGAATTTCCACTACATCGACGGCGATGCTCGTCTCACCGAGCCACTCGTTCGCGATGCTGCCGGAAAACATCAATCCGCAAGCTGGACCCAAGCCGAGGAGGCTATCGCCAGCGCATTGCGTCAATTTCCCGCCAATCAAATTGCCATCATTGGCTCTGGTCGCATGACCAACGAGGAGCTTTTCCTCAGTAAGCAGTTGGCAAATACCTTCGGCGACGCTTGGCTCAGTATCGTTCCTCGCGGTGGCGAAGCCGACCACCTGCTCATCGCCGCCGACCGTAACCCGAACACCACGGGAGCCTCGCTCATCTGGCAAAGCGCCGATCCCGCAGGCTCGCTCGCTGCCATCCGCGATGGCGTGCGCAATGGCAGCATCAAGGCGCTCATTTCTCTCGGCGAAGACCTCATTAGCGATGCTGGATTCACCGCCGATGACCTCGCCATACTCGCCTTCCATCTTCACGTTAACACCTCGGCAAACCCCACAGCTCAAAGCGCGGATGTCGTGCTTCCCTCATCTGCTTTCACCGAGAAACGCGGCTCGATGGTCAACCTTAGCGGTCGTTTGCAACGCCTCAATCAAGCCTCCATCGCCCCAGGCCAAGCGCATGACGACTGGGAAATCCTCCGCGATTTAATCAACTTGTTCAACAGCGAAAAACAACCAATCCCGACCATCGAAAACGCCTTCAAGAAACTGAGCGAGAGTATCGGCGTATTCGAAAATCTTACCCTTTCCCGTATCGGTGACCAAGGTGTGGTCATCACCGAAACCAGCCACAAAATCCCACTTTTGGAAAATGAACGCGCCCGTAAGGCCGCGGGAACGATTAATGGCTGAGTCAGACCGAATAAGCGAACAAAATACTAAATGGCTCCATCAACTATCTCATTCGATCAGCCAGTTTACCTTACAACAAATCACTTTTAACCAATAACCCTTTCTTCATGGACATCGCTTTACTACTAACAATCATCATCAAAATCATCACCCTGACCTTCGTGGTGGTGTTGCCTTTGGTGCCTGTTTCCGTTTACTTTGAGCGCCGCTTTTCTGCGATCATTCAGGACCGCGTGGGACCGAACCGTGTGGGCATTCCCTTAACTTTGTTTGGTGCGAAGAAAGACTTCTCGTTTTTCGGATTAGTGCAGCCAATGGCTGACGGTGTGAAACTTTTCCTCAAAGAAGACTTCACTCCCGCCCACGTCCGCAAGGCCTTTTATTGGATGGCTCCCGCGCTCACAGTAGCACCTGCACTGATTACCCTCTGCGTGATTCCTTTCGGCAGCGACATCAAACTCCCCGGCATGGATCCTGTGAAATTGGTCATTGCTGATATCAACGTAGGCCCGCTGTTCATTTTCGCCATCGCCTCGCTCTCGGTTTATGGCATTACCCTAGCTGGTTGGTCATCGAACTCGAAGTTTCCTTTTATCGGTGGTGTGCGCTCCACCGCACAAATGATCTCCTACGAAATCGCTCTCGGCCTCTCGATCATTCCCGTGCTGATGTATTTCGGTGAACTCAATCTTTCCAAAATCGTGCAATACCAAGCCGACCACGGCTGGTTATTGTTGCCCTTCTGGGGTCACGGTGAAGGGGCGCTTTCTCTGACTAGCAAACTGCTATTCCTCATCCCTGCGTTCATTTCTTTCCTGATCTTCACGATCTCGATTTTCGCCGAAACCAACCGCATGCCTTTCGACCTTCCTGAGTGCGAAACGGAACTCGTCGGCGGCTACCACACGGAGTATTCCTCGATGAAATTCGCGATGTTCTTCATGGGCGAATATGCGGCAATGGTCGTAGGCTCCGCTCTCATCGTGACTTTGTTCTTCGGTGGCTGGTCTCTCGGATTTGGTCTCGATGCTGGCATTGCCAAGCTTGCCATCGGCGATTTACAAATTGGCGGCTTCATTCATCTTGGCGTTTTCCTCACCAAAGTGATCGCCTTCATTTTGTTCTTTATCCTCGTGCGCTGGACAGTTCCACGTTTTCGCTACGACCAACTCATGCGCCTCGGCTGGGTGATTTTCTTCGAGGCCGCTCTGATCAATGTTTTCCTCGCCGCTCTCGTTATCGCTTCTGGCTCTAACAAATTCACCCCTGCCATTCTCGGCATCGGTGCCGTATTGCTCATCGCCACCACTGCCGCCATCATCTATGTGGCGAAAGTGAGTGAACCGAAAAGTAAGATTGCTTAACGTAAACACGATTCACTTGTCTGAAGAACTAACAGTATTGATTGAAGTTGCCATGAAACTGGAGGAAGCAGGTATGCACTACATGCTCACAGGTTCCATGGCGATGAACCTATACGCAACTCCTCGAATGACACGTGATCTCGACTTTGTTGTCGCAATCGCTTCAGCAATGGTAGCTAAGCTGCCAATCGTTTTCCCCGAAACGGAATATTACTTATCGATTGATGCTGCGTCTGATGCAGTAAAACATTCGAGTTGCTTCAACATCATTCATCTCAACAGTATGTTAAAAGTTGACGTGATGGTGAGAAAAAATGAAGAATACCGATTTGTCGAGTTTTCTCGCCGACAACAACACACGATCGATGGCAATCAAATCTGGGTTGCAAGCAAGGAGGACTTAATCTTATCAAAGCTCGACTGGGCGCGTGACACTCAATCATCTCGACAAATCGAAGACGTCAAAAATTTATTATCCACAGGCTACGACACAGAATACCTAAACGAATGGGCAACGAAATTACAACTGACCGATATGCTGATACTGGCTACAGCGTGAAAGACACGCCGCCAGAAATCAATCGCTTGATGTTTGAGAGATTTATGTCTCTCAGCTGCGAGCGACGTATGCTCATGGGCTTATCGATGCTCGGCACTGCTCGTCAGATGATTCTCGATTCCTTACCTACAGAATTCACTGCAATCGAACGCAAGCTTGCTCTCTTTCAGCGTCTATACGGATTCCCATTTCCGGGCGAATTGTCACCCACCACCTAACCACAACTTCCCATATGGCCATTGTCAAACTTTCACGACCTAAACTCACCACAGGAGAAAAAATCTATTTTGGTGCTCTCATCAAAGGATTTTTCTTAACCATGAAACATGCCGTTGCTACGCTGCGCAATAAAACCCGTGGCGCCAAGGATATGGCATCGTCTGGTTTGGGCATCACCATGCAGTATCCCGAACAACGTTGGGATGACCACATGCCGGAATACTATCGTGGTGCGCCGACTTTGGTCACCGACGAACAAGGCCGTGAGCGTTGTGTTTCTTGCCAATTGTGCGAATTCATTTGCCCGCCCAAAGCGATCAAAATCACTCCAAGCGAAATTCCTTCCGATGACCCATGGGCCAAGGTTGAAAAACGCCCGCTCGAATTTGATATCGATATGATCCGCTGCATCTATTGTGGCATGTGCGAGGAAGTTTGCCCCGAGCAAGCGATCTATTTGCGCAAAGATTACCTTATTTCAGGTCTTACCCGTGCCGAAATGGTGCACGACAAGAAAAAACTTTACGAGATCGGCGGCGTACGCGTTGGGCTTGTGAACAAATGGAACGAAATCAAATAATTTTCTCCACCACCATGAAATACATCTCCGCTGCAATCCTCTCATCCGTTGGGCTGATTTGTATGACGATCTGTTGTCTCGTATCTGTGACAACGGTTGGATCGATTATAGCGGGAACGACTTCCGCCATCGTCATGATTTTTTCTTCAGATGCCTGGTGGGCGGCAACTAAGCACGAATAACCTTTTTCATCCTAAACATTCTTCATCATGCCTCTTCCTATCTTTTGGCTCTTTGCCCTGATCATGCTCTTCGGCGCAGCTGCTGTGGTGCTTTTACGCAACCCTGTCGCCAGCGCCATGTCGATGGTGGCCTCGTTTGTCGGGCTTGCTGGACTTTTTGTCGGACTCAATGCCTACTTTGCTGGCATCATCCAAATCCTCGTCTATGCCGGGGCGATCATGGTTTTGTTCATTTTCATCATCATGTTGTTGGATTTGAATACGGATAAAAAGAAAGCGCCGAAAATGGCTCCGATCCTCGGCGGATTGGGAATCGTCATTGCATTTACGATCCAGCTCATCGGCGTGATTTCGACTACGCCGGACAAGGGTTTGCCCGCGCTCGATCTTCCCGCTGCCGCTGTCAACTTTACCCCAGGCACCCAGATCGCCAAAAATCTCTCTGCAAACTCCTTGCCCGATGTTCACTTGATCGGACAGAGCCTTTTCACCGAATACAACCTACCGCTGCAAATTCTCGGCGTCTTACTGCTCGTCGCCACGGTAGGTGTGGTCGTCCTTTCGAAGAAACAATCTTAATCACCTTTTTTCTCATGCCCACTCTGAATCATTACTTACTCGTCGCCGGACTCTTGTTCGCCATCGGACTCACTGGCGTGGTGATGCGTCGCAACATCATCGTCGTATTCATGTGCCTTGAGCTTATGCTCAGCGCGGCCAACCTCACACTCATCGCCTTCTCTCGCTTTTATCCCAGTCCCAACGGCTTGCCCGATGTGCATGGCCAAATGCTGGTCTTCTTCGTTGTCACCGTCGCCGCTGCTGAAGTCGCCGTGGGACTCGCCATCATCGTCGCGCTGTATCGCTCGCGTCAGACGATTTACACGGATGAACTCACCACTCTGAAAGGCTAACATTTTTTCATTTATGTCACTTCCACTTCCTTGGATTCTCCTATTGCTTCCTTTGCTCGTCGCAGCTTTAAATTATGTGCTGTTACAAAAACAACACACGATCGCCGCATTGATTTCGACAGCCTCGGCGGTCGCGACTTTTGCCATCGCATTCAGCATACTTGGCACAACCAGTTCACCCGAATCTTATCAATGGATCAAACTCGGGCCGCTATCACTCGATATCGGGATCACCATCGACAAGCTGTCCACTGGTATGATGATCGTGGTTACGGGAGTCGGCATGTTGGTGCATATTTTCTCGTTAGCCTACATGAAAGATGATGGTGCCAAGGCACGATTTTTCACCGGGCTTTCCTTGTTCATGTTCTCGATGACGGGCATCGTGTTGGCGAACAACTTCATCATGACCTTCATCTTCTGGGAGTTGGTCGGACTGAGCTCATACCTGCTCATCGGTCACTGGTATCAAAAAGATTCAGCCGCCGACGCATCAAAAAAAGCCTTCCTCACCAACCGCATCGGTGACTTTGGTTTCATGATCGGCATCCTTTTACTCTGGAACATCACTGGCACATTCAGTTTCGACGACATGAAATTGCCACCCGATCTTGCAACGGGAGCACTCGTCGCCGCTTTGTTGTGCATTTTCTGCGGAGCTGTCGGCAAGTCCGCACAACTTCCTCTTCACGTTTGGCTTCCCGATGCGATGGAAGGCCCGACGCCTGTTTCCGCGCTAATCCACGCCGCTACCATGGTCGCGGCAGGTGTGTATATGCTTTTCCGAGTGCAAATTTCCTTGCCTGATTGCTTTGACAACCAAGCAGGAACCATCATTTCGTGGGTCGGCGGGATCACCGCGCTCGTTGCAGCATTAATGGCCACGCAGCAGGATGATATTAAACGCATCCTTGCTTATTCCACACTTTCCCAACTCGGTTACATGGTCATGACCGTCGGTCTCACCGCAGGCGATGCCGGGATGTTCCATCTTTTTACCCATGCCTGGTTTAAGGCTCTATTGTTCCTTGGTTCTGGTGCCGTCATTTACGCATGCCACCACGAACAAGACATCTGGAAAATGGGCGGTCTGATGAAAAAAATGCCGATCACCGGCTTCACGTTTTTCCTAGGTTACGCAGCCCTGATCGCGGTGCCTTTTGTGACCTCGGGCTTTTGGTCGAAGGAAGAAATTCTCTCCGCTGCTTTTGAACACAACAAAGCTCTTTTCTGGATCGCCGTGTTTGTGGCATTCCTCACCACGTTCTACATGACTCGTTTGTTTGTCGTCGCCTTCCTCGGCAAAACCAAGAGCGACAATGCCGATCACGCACACGAGGTCGGCCCATTGATGTATATTCCACTTATTTTGCTTGCTGCGATGGCATTGCTTTCGGCAACAAAACTTGGCGGGTTGGACATTGCCAAAACACTTTCCGCCATTCGACCTAATCATCACGAGCATCCAACAATCGTTCTTGCAGCCTCGGTCGGTACCTTGGTGTTCGGATTACTTGCAGGATTTTTCCTCTACAACGGCAAAGAAAAAGACCCCTTGAACTTTCCCCTCTTCCGCAATCGCTTCTACATCGACAGTCTCTACGACAATTTCATCGTCAAGTATTTCCAAGACGCCTTTGCCGCGATCGTGCATTTCTTTGATGAGCTTCTCATCAACGGACTTTTTGTTGGAGGTCTCTCACGTGGAGCCCAAGGCATCGGTCTAATGATCCGCCGCATGCAATCAGGCAACCTACAAACCTACGCTGCATTCCTCGGTCTCGGCGTGCTGGTGATCATTTACCTGATTGTTTTCTGATCTGACTTTTTTGCGACTCAATCCCTTTTATACCCACCATGTCATCGATACTATTTCTCATTCCCTTCCTCGCGGCGATTGCTATCATCTTTGGCTCGCCGGCACGACTCACGGCTCGTGTTGCGGGTGTTTCCACTCTGGTGATTGGTCTCTACGCGGCCTTCACTTGGCAGTGCGACTGCTGGTCCTCGTCAATCTCGGTGCTACGCACTCCGTCGCTGGACTTGGCATTCGGATTTCTGAATGGCACATCGTCGATCATGGTCGCACTCTCAGTGATCGTTCTGGCCGCCGCTGTTTTATCGGGCAAGGCTCCGGAGGGACGTGAGAAATTGTATTACGCATCGAGCTTGCTCATCGCCGCAGGAGCGATCGGGGCATTCATCTCGACCAATTTGTTTTTCTTCTACGCCTTCCACGAATTGGCATTGATCCCAACATTCCTGATGATCGGTCTGCTCGGCCGCGGTAGCCGCAAGGAAATCGCCTGGAAAATCACAGTCTATCTTGGCGTAGGATCGCTGATTTTGTTGGCTGGTCTGGTTTGGTTGGCGCGTGAATGCGGCACCTTCAACATGATCGAGATGCTCAAACAAACACAGGAAATCGACCACACCACCCAAAAATCCATCGCTGCCCTGCTGATCATCGGATTCGGTACGCTCGTTTCTTTGTTCCCCTTCCATTCCTGGGCCGCGCCAGCCTATGCGAGTGCGCCTGCCCCGACTGCGATGCTACACGCTGGTGTATTGAAAAAATTCGGCCTCTACGGTTTGTTGCAACTCGCTGTGCCCCTCGTGCCTGTGGGAATGAATGCTTGGCTCACGCCGCTGTTGGTGTTGTTGTTAGGCAACATCTTGTGGGTCGGCTTTGTGACCATCAATCAAAAGCGCATCGATGGCATGCTCGGGCATTCCTCAGTGATGCACATGGGCTACATTTTCCTTGCCATCGCCGCTTTGATCGCCTCGAAACACGCAGGTGTAGAAAATCCCTATGCCATCCCAGCCGCCTCGGTGTTGATGTTTGCGCACGGCATTTCCATCGCCATGCTGTTCGGTCTGGCCGACCGCATCGAACGCTGCACGGGCACCTTAGACCTCGCCGATCTTGGCGGTCTAGCCAAGCCAGCACCGCGACTCGCCTTCCTCTTTGGCATCGCAGGTATGGCATCGCTCGGTCTCCCAGGCCTTGCGAATTTCTCGGGCGAAGTGATGGTCTTCCTCTCCGGATTTTTTGGTCGCAGCGCCGGGGGGGCCTTGGAACCCGTGCAAATCGCTACCATTCTCTCGCTCTGGGGCGTAGTGATGAGCGCGGTTTACGTCCTGCGCGTCTTCCGCAAAACGTTCCAAGGCCCCACAGTCAACAGTACGGTGAACGCCACTGACATCCCGCTACTCGAACAACTTCCAGCCTTATTGTTGGCCGCAGCTTTGCTGGTCGTCGGCCTTTATCCCAACATCTTGGTGAACCTCTTACACTAACACTTTTCCCATCATGCCCGCTTATTATCTCGAAGCTCTCACGGTCACGCTCGGCATCCTTTTGCTGGTGGCGGAAGCCTTTGTCCCTAGCAAAAGCAAAACTTGGATCGGTCTCGCCGGCATAGTCGGCCTACTCCTTATCCTAGCTCTCACCTTCCGCGCCATCGGTCCCGATAATACCTCCGAAGGCAAAGCCTGGGCTAAGTATGCGCTGTGGGATATCTACAAATTCGATGCCGCTGCACGATTTTACAAAATCATCGCACTGGTAACGGCGGTTTTCGTGCTGATCCTCGCAGTCGATTACCGCTCTATACTGGCCAAATTTTCTGGTGACAAGGGCTCAGAAGAAGGAACGGGCGAATACTACTCACTGATCATCATTGCCACCGCCGCGATGATGTGGATGGCCTCCGCCAAAAACCTTGCGTTCCTCTTTGTCTCGCTCGAATTGCTCACCGTCACGTTTTACATCCTCGTCGCCTTCATGAAGCGCAACGTTGGATCGCTCGAAGCTGGCGTGAAATACCTCATCCTCGGCGCACTTTCGACTGGTTTCCTCGTTTACGGCATCGCTTGGATTTATGGTGCTACGGGATCTCTCGATCTCGCTCAAATCACCTTAGCTGCTGGCGACGAAGGCACTCCTGGCACGCCGCTGCTTTTCGGAGTCGCACTCGTGATGATCGCGCTCGGCTTCAAAGTGGGTGCCGCACCGATGCATTTCTGGATTCCTGATGTCTACCAAGGTGCCCCTACCCCGACTACGGCATTTCTTTCGATCGGCTCAAAGGCTGCAGGCTTCATGGCATTGATTAGTTTCCTCGCGCCATTCTCGCACTGCCCCTATGCTGGTAAAATATTCTCCGCCTTGGTGATCCTCGCTTGCCTTACCTTGATTATCGGCAACTTTGGTGCCATTCCGCAAAACAACTTCAAGCGCCTACTCGCCTATTCATCGATTGCCAATGCCGGATTTATCCTGCTCGCCATCGCCGCCAATCGTAGCGGTGAAGATGGCCTTTCTTCAGCAAAAATCGTCGGCTTCTACCTCGCCAGCTACCTGATCATGACGATGGCCGCTTTTTTCATCCTCAACATCATCCGCGTGCAAAGTGGCTCGGACAACATCGATGCCCTCGATGGCCTCGCCAAGCGTAATCCGATTCTCGCTGTTGCCGCCACCGTGATCATGGCCTCGCTCGCTGGTGTGCCGCTCACTGTTGGTTTTCTCGGAAAATTCTTCGTCTTCCAGGCCGCCATGGCCTCGCAGATGTGGATTCCCGTGATCATCGCCGCCATCGCCGCAGCCGCTGGATTTTACTACTATTTCAAAGTCCTGCGTGCAATCTGGTGGAATGCTCCAAACCACAAAGACTCCGTTCCGTTCGACACCACATCGATATTTTCCTTCGCACTCACCGTCCTCACCATCGCTATCCTGGTCTTTGGCGTCTGGCAACAACCACTGATGAATTTACTCAAAGGCCTGTAAATGCTGGATTGCCGTGATATGAAGCCCACTCTCAACATCGACGATCATTTGCTTCGTGCAGTTATGCATGCCACTGGTGAGCGCAAAAAAAGTCCTACTGTGGTGAGCGCCGTTTCTCTTCTGATCAATCAAGCAATGGACCAGCGGTCTAGACAAAATTTACCAAATGCTGACTTTTTCACTTCTTCGTTTCCTTTGAAGCAAATGGAGGCAGTCAACCGATAACAATCATCGCATTACATCACCCTTTCCCAAGCACTTTTTAAACTAACTTTTCTCATGAAAACTGAATACGAAGCACCCGATACCCTCGCCAAAGCCGCACGCGGCCACGACGATTACAATGCCGAGACCTCGGACATGCATGGGGAACGCATGACGCTCAACATGGGCCCATCTCACCCAGCCACTCACGGCGTGCTGCGTTTGATCCTTGAGCTCGACGGCGAGACGATCATCAGCGCCGAGCCAGACATCGGCTTCCTCCATCGTGGTGACGAAAAGATCGCGGAAAACATGCACTACAACCAGTTTGTGCCCTACACCGACCGTCTCGACTACCTCGCTCCACTAGCGAACAACGTCGCCTACGCCTGCGCCGTGGAAAAACTCATGGGCTGGGAGCTGCCTCCGCGCGGCCAAGCACTGCGTGTTCTTTGCTGTGAACTCGCACGCATTTCTGCTCACCTGCTCGGCGTCGGTGTCTGCGCGATGGACGTCGGAGCGATGACAGTTTTCCTCTATACCTTCACCGAACGCGAAAAAATTTACAACCTCTGTGAACAACTCACTGGTGCCCGTTTCACCACCTCCTACACCCGCGTCGGTGGCCAAATGCGCGACATGCCCGCTGGTTTCGAGCAATCGGTGCGCACTTTCCTCGATGAATGCGCTATCACCATTGAAGAGGTCGCCAAACTGCTCGACCGCAACAAAATCTTCATCGACCGCATGGCTGATGTCGGCGTAATTTCGCAACAAGATGCCATCTCTTGGGGCCTCACCGGTCCGAATCTACGCGCTTCCGGATGCTCTCGTGACTTGCGGAAAGACAGACCCTATCTCGGCTACGAAAAATACGATTTCGACATCCCGATCGCCGAGGAGGGCGACTGCTATTCGCGCTACCAAATTCGTATGGAAGAAATGCGCCAGTCGATCAAGATTTGTCGCCAAGTGCTGGATACCATGCCCGCGGGCCCGGTCAATCTGGCCGATAGCAAATCGATGCTGCCGAACAAGGAAAAAGTCATGATGAGCATGGAGGAACTGATCCACCACTTCATCGTCGCCACTCAAGGCATTTCCGCGCCAGAGGGCGAAGTCTATTTCGGTCACGAAAACCCCAAAGGCGAACTCGGTTTCTACATCCATTCCAAAGGCGGCGGCGTACCGAACCGACTCAAGATCCGCAGCCCCTCCTTCTGCAACCTCGCTCTCGTCTCGAAGTTACTGCCCGGTCACATGATCTCGGACATCCCCGCGATTCTAGGCTCTCTCGACTTCGTGATGGGCGAGTGCGACCGTTAACACCTGATTTCCCTGCTTTCATTGCCGATCAAATATGCTATTTTAACAAAGTTATGAAAATTCTACTACTCGCAACCGCATTACTCACTGTTTCTTCTTTTGCTGCCTCTGATGCGTGGACCAGCAAAGATGGACGCACCGCCCAACTCGAACTCGTCAAGACCACAGGCGAAGGCGATGATCTAGCTGGGGAATTTCGGATGAAAAACGGTAAAACCGTCACGATTAAAATGGCGGACCTCGACGAAGCCAGTGCCGAAAAATTGCAAACCGCAGCTGCCGCACTTGTCAAAGAAGATGACACTGCCGAAGCAGGTGCCGAATCAGTATTTGACGACATTATAGACGGGAACTTGGTAAAACTTGATGGAAAGAAATTGAAAGATTGTAAAGATTTCGCCAAGCCCACCAAATACTACATTTTCTACTACACTGCCTCATGGTGCGGTCCATGCCAACAATTCACTCCAAGCTTAGTTAAATTCTACAATGAGACTAAACCAAACAACAACAACTTTGAGCTCATTCTGATTAGCTCCGACCAAGATGAAGACGCTATGGAAGAATACGCTACCAGTAAGAGCATGCCTTGGCCTCAATTGGAATTGTCAAAAGCACCGAAATTCAAGAAAAATTTCGCCCACGGTGTTACAGGTATCCCCTCTGTTGTTGTTTGCGATCTCGAAGGAGAAATTGTCGCAAAAACGACTGACCTCAATCAGATAAAAAAACTCGTCAAGTAATTCTCGCTTTTATCATTCATGTCATCACTCGATCACAACATCGCCTCTGACGAAAATCCTGGCACCAAGCATTTTGCCCCATTCGCGGTCACCGCAGAACTGGAAGCAGATGCCACCAAGCGCCTCGCTCAGTTTCCCGACAACCAAAAACGCTCGGCTGTCCTACCGCTACTCCACTACATCCAGCATCACCATGGATTCATCTCTGCCGCTGCGATCGATTGGGTCGCTGCAAAAATTGGCATCGAGCCGATCAAGGTGCTCGAAGTGGTGACATTTTACCCCGGATTCCGCCAATCGGCCCCAGGAAAATTTCACATTCGCGTCTGCCGCACCCTTTCCTGCGCCATGGGCGGCTCCTACGAATTGATGAACAAACTCTGTGAACTAACCGGCATCGATCGCTCACAGTCTGATTCCCATCACCACCCGATCAGCGTTTCGCCCTGCGGTGGTTTCTCTGTCGAATTTGCCGAATGCCTTGCCTCCTGCGGCACCGCACCAGTATGTTTGGTGAATGATGATTTCCATGAAGGCATCAGCCCTGATAAGGCAGCTGACTTGCTCAAACAATATTCTTAAAAATTTTTCTTGCCTTTTCCCGCGATTACCACATGATTACCTCATGAGTTACTCACTAACAAGAACTAGCATGGCATTAGACGCTTGGACGATCCAAGCGTTGAAGGATTTGAGTGAAAAATGGAATATATCGAAGGCTGAGGTGATCCGCCGTGCCGTTCGTCAACTAAAGGAAAAAGCTGATACAGAAGAACAAACATTATCGCCACTTGAGGCTCTAGAATGGCTCCAAGAAGGCGGCGGACTCGTAGCCGAAGAAGCTGAGGCCTATCGTACTGAAATGCTCGCCAACCGCGAGGCTCGCCGCCCGTGGTGGGAATCGTAAACTATTTTTGACTCCTTTTTTCGCGTGATCCACCTTGATACCAACATCCTGATCGACCTTGTCACCTGCCGCTCGGCGCAGGTGGAGATGGTACACGGATGGTTGAAAAACAAGATCCCGCTCGCGGCATCGGTCATCACTTGGTCAGAATTTTGCAACGGACCTCATAGTAAGGAACAAAAGGACGCCGTCCACGCCATCCTGCGCGGCGGCATCCAACCATTCACCGAAGTACAGGCCGAGTTCGCCTCACGCTTATTTCATCTCACCGGTCGCAAACGCGGCTCTCATGCCGATTGCATGATCGCCGCCGCCGCATTCTGCAATCGCCAACCCGTCGCCACCCGCAACGTCTCCGACTTCGAACGCTTTGTCCCCTACGGCGTGAAAGTCGTCAAAGTTCCCACTCTCTCCTAACTTTTCCCGACTTTCCATCCTTCTAGACTTTAGACCTTCCGACACATTATGATCACCTACCTTCCCGGTAAAGAACCACATGCCCGCGAGTATCGCTTGATTTTCAAAAACATCGATCGCGCCGATTATGATCCTTCGATCGATTGCTACATCCGCAATGGCGGCTATGAGCAATTGAAAAAAGCCATCACCATGGCCCCCAAGGACATCACTGAGGAAGTGAAAAAATCCGGTCTCCGTGGTCGCGGCGGCGCTGGTTTCCCCACCGGCATGAAGTGGACCTTCATTCCACCGAACAACACCAAGCCCGTTTATCTTATCTGTAACGGTGACGAATCCGAGCCCGGCACCTTTAAGGATCGCTACATTCTTCACCAAGACCCGCATCAACTCATCGAGGGCATGGTCATTTCTGCCTTTGCCGTCGGCGCTCACACCGCCTACATCTACATCCGCGAGGAATTCCCTGCCGCCGCAGAAATTGTCGAGAATGCCATCGCTGAAGCACGTGCGAAAAATCTTGTCGGCCCGAACGTGCTCGGCTCAAGTTTCGATCTCGAAATCTACGTGCATCGCGGTGCCGGTGCCTACATTTGCGGTGAGGAAACGGGATTGATCGAATCACTCGAAGGCAAGCGCCCCTACCCGCGCATCAAGCCACCCTACTTCCCCGCAGCACTGGGCCTCTACATGTGCCCTACCATTGTCAACAACGTCGAGTCGCTCTGTCACGTCAAACACATCGTGCAAATGGGCGGCGATGATTATGCCAAACTCGGCGTCGATCGCAACACTGGCACCCGGATTCTTTGCGTCTCAGGTGATGTCAAAAATCCCGGCTACTTCGAGGTCGAAGTCGGCAAGCTCACCATGCGCGAGCTACTCTACGACATCTGCGGTGGTCCCAAAGATGGCCGCGAGTTCAAAGCCGTCATCCCTGGTGGGTCTTCCTCGAAAATTCTCCGCTGCGATGAAACATTCAAGCTCAAGAACCCCGATGGCAGCACCCGCGATCTGAATTTCTGGGACATCCCGATGGACTTCGATAGCCTCGCCGCCTGCGGCTCCATGGCCGGTTCCGGTGGCGTCATCGTCATCGACGACAGCCGCAAAATCTCTTGGGTTCTCAACAACCTTAACTCCTTCTACGCCCACGAATCCTGTGGCCAGTGCACCCCTTGCCGCGAAGGCAGCATGTGGATGAAAAAAATCACCGACCGCCTCGTCGACGGCCAAGCCAGCCCCGAAGACATCAGCACCTTGGAAAGCGTCGCCTACCAAATCGACGGCCGCACCATCTGCGCCTTCGGCGAAGCCAGCTCTTGGCCGGTCGAAGCCATCGTCGCCAAATTCCGCGACGAACTACTCGCCGACACCAAATCAGAAAACGCACAAAAACCCCAAAACCCCGAGGCCGAAGCGCAACGGAAGTTTTTGCAGGGAGTATAACAGTGGTGGCTCAACAAGAGAGCTCACCAAACCAAAAAAACACAGCTTTCCAGGGCTGTGTTTTTTGGCGCTCCATTCTCGAGATTAATCATCCCCACTAGGCTCTCATATTTTTTGATTCAAGCAATCGCCACCACTCGCAGTGGCGGGGCATCCAGTTCGTCACCTGCTCGCAAACCTAATAATTTACCATAAAGCTCGCTCAATGGGGTGAGGACGGTGATTTCCTTACTTTCATGAAAAATTTCTAGACCGCCCGCGGTGGGGGCTAGCAGAAAATGTAGTGCATTTCCGCGCAGCGATATTTCCACCAGAGCACCGACGTCAATGACGGCTCCGTCGGGAAAATCAGGCAGCTCTAGGGCCTCAAAAATCCGCACGCTGGTCGCGAGTTCATCGACTTGGCGCGCTTGGCCTGTCGCCAAGTAGGAGGCTTCGAGGTTGCGCGTATCATACTTACTCTCGGCCTTGCTACCGGGATCGGTCGCTGCCGCGTGTGCTTCTTGCGCCGCTTTGCTCAAGCGCAGCAATTGCCCACGCAATTCTTCGCGAATCTGTTCTAGCAATCGCACTTTCATGGGTATCAGGCACGACCTTCTTCGGCATCGAACAAGGCAAAGAATGTCTGGATGTCATCGCGATGAGCCAATCCGGCATCGATTTTTTGCTGCACCAATCCTGCGGTAGCAGCGTCATTCCAGCCACGTTTTTGCATGAAGCCATTCCAGATTTCGATCTGCTCGGCATCGGAACGACGACCATTTTCGAAGCACCATTCGATCACTTCTTCATCGCTTCCGCCTTGCAAGACTCGATCACGCAACGCCGAGAAATCAACGCCTAAAAATCGGCATACGCGGTCATCAAAGGTACGTTTGCCCTCGATGATCCCGACGTGATACCCAGCGGGCAATTCACCCGCCGCATCCAAGCGGATTTTATCGAGAATGCGTGCAAAAACAAAAACACTCGCGGTGGGCACAGAGGCTGATCGAATCGGAAATGACATGATCGTTGAGAAAAGTTGTTAGAATAATCGAACCATGGAATCTGCAAAAATCACACCTTGAGGTGCTTGCGAATCGCTTTGATGAGGCCTGGAATGTCGTGTTGCTTCGCTTCAAAGGCAGGCGGATGGCCCAATTCTTCGAGTGCTTGTGTGGTGACTGGACCAATGCTGCCCGCCACGCAATGCGCTGGCCATGGCACGTTGAGCGCGAAAAAATGTTCCGCCGTGGAGGCAGAAGTGAAAGTGATCACATCCGCGCCATCTTCGCGAAGCCGCGCCACAGCACCCGTCGGGTCTTCGGTTTCGGCCACTGTGCGGTAGGCGATGCAATCATCGACGATCGCGCCCATCGCTTGTAGTCCGGTCGAGACAACATCGCGCGAGACCTCAGGCTTGACCACCATCACGGTGAGATTCTCGATGTCTTCTTTCTTGAATGCCTCGACGAGCCCCTCGGCCACGTATTTTTCCGGCAATAAGTCGCAGCCGATGTGATATTCGCGAAGTTTTTGCACGGTTCCCGGCCCAATGGCGGCGATTTTCGGTTTACCGAGGCAACGAGCATCATCGTGAATCGAGAAAAATGCATCAAAAAAGCGACTGACACCGTTCGGCGAGGTGAAAACCAGCCAGTCATACTCGTGCGCCGATGAAACGAGTTCCGCGAAGCCCAATTTATCAACGGGATCTTCGATGCGAATCACTGGCAGTTCGACCACATCAGCGCCAAGGTTTGCCAGCTCTTTGCTGAGAGTCCCTGCTTGCTCACGGGTGCGGGTGACTACGATCCGCTTGCCGAAGAGTGGCCGTTTTTCGAACCAATTGATCTTGGCGCGCTCCTTGACAACATTGCCAATGACGGCAACGGCGGGGG